>JAABUN010002696.1_pt1 | contig 30378 bp, 31 predicted proteins | sample 5559311 | NCBI WGS metagenome assembly JAABUN01 (sample SAMN10711877, study PRJNA513370) | rock metagenome | isolation source: Antarctica rocks | place: Antarctica: Victoria Land, Siegfried Peak sud | reverse complement strand
GCTTGCGTACGGCTTTCGCGGGCCAGGTCACGACCCAGGTCGGACTTTTGAATACCTCCCCGGCCAACTTTCTTGGGAGGCCAGCGGTACGCTCCGCGAGATCCCGCACGTACTCGGCGTAGACGTGGCTGGAGAAATGCCGGGACGCGCCGCAGTTGCTACAGCAGCTTGTTCGCAGATGGTCGGAGAGGTACAGAAGCTCGTGCTCGCCCTCAACTCCGCAACTCGAACAAACAAGTATGGCGTCCGTTTCGACCTTCACGTTTCCCCTTTCACAACGTCAGACCCGGCTCCATCTTTGATAGACGATCTACAGTGAGTGTACCCGATATTACAACTCGCGGTTCGGTCATCTTTTAACTCAAAGCAGAACCTCCCAGTCAGAGAGAGCGGTTTGCAGATCCCCCAGGAACCTTGCGCCGTCAGCGCCGTCGGCAACCCGGTGATCCACCGAGAGCGTCGCGGAGATCACGTGCTGAGGCAACCATTCGCCATCGCGCCACTCCGGTATGGTTCGCGTCCGCCCGAGGGCTAGAATCGCAGCCTGAGGCGCGTTGATGATCGCGTCAAAGTTATCCACACCCATCATGCCGAGGTTGGAGATAGTGAAGGTTCCTCCCGAGAGTTCGTCAGTCTCTAACCTACCATCCCGAGCCCGACGTACTAGATCCTTTACCGCCGGAACCAACTCCTGCAGCGACAACTCCTCCGCATTCTTGAGGACCGGAACCAGAAGCCCCTCATCCGTCGAAGCTGCTATACCGAGGTTAACGTGACGGTGAATCTCGATCTCGCCGCCCTCAATGTAGGAGGCGTTAAGCCGTGGATGATCTTTGAGGGTCCGAGAGATAGCTAGAGCCAGAAGCTCCGTCAGGGAAGGAGTAGGGTTCATCTTCGAGGCGAGTCGCTCCCGGAGATCCAGCAGTCGATCCACCACAAAATCCCGATTCAAATAGAAGTGCGGCACTTCTGAAAAACTCTTGGCCGTCCGCTCGGCCCCAACCCGCCGAACCCGCGACAGCTTCTCCCGAAAACTTCCGTCGGACGATGAAGCTACAAGCGGCGCGTCGTCCACGGGCTGTAGCCGGATATCGGTCTCCAGTACGTCTGAGAGGTAGATGCGCCCTGCGGGGCCGGATCCGGTGATGGAATCCAGCGCGAGATCCCGAGCAGCAGCCGCACGCCGAGCCGCCGGTGAAGCCCGGACTTTTCGACCGTTTCTATGCTCCAGGTTCTCCGGTTTCTCCACCGCTGGGCGCGGAGATCCGGTGCTCTCCGGGGAGACGGCGTCGTTTGAGCCTTTCGTGGCTTCTGCAGCTTCTTCGGTTTCCTGCCACTCTTCTCCGGGGGCGACGATGTAGGCGAGGGTCGCGCCGACTTTTATCTTCTCTCCGGCTGAGCCTTTGAGACTACGGATAGTACCGGCGGCGTTTGCTTCGATCTCGTAGGCTACTTTGTCGGTATCTATCTCAAGGACGGGATCTCCCTTTTCGACCGCGGCTCCATCGTCGACGATCCAGCGCACGATCTCGGCTTCTTCCATGTCCATGCCGAGTTTGGGGACTTTTAGTTCGGCGGCCATCAGGCGTAGACTCCGGCGCGGGCGTCCAGCAGAGCACGCACAGCCTCCACAACCTTCTCCGGCGTGGGGCGGACGTGGGCTTCGAGGGCGCGATTGTACGGTATCGGGACGTCCGCTCCGGCGACTCGGGCGGGTGCGCGATCCAGGGCGTAGAAACTCGGCCCTTCGACTACCCGCGATACGACTTCGGCACCCCACCCTGCGGTCTTCACGTCTTCCTCCACGACAACCAGCTTGCCGGTCTTCTCTACGGAACGCTGGATCGCACCATCGTCCATCGGCGAGAGCGTGCGGAGGTCTACAACTTCGACCTCGATGCCCGTATCGGAGAGTGCTTCGGCGGCTTCGAGGACGTAGTGGTGCATCAGACCGGCGGTGGCTATCGTCACGTCTTCGCCTTCGCGGCTGACGTTCGCTTCGCCCAGCGGTACCCGGTACGGTTCTTCGGGGACTTCGCCTTTCTTGTTGTAGAGAAGTTTGTGTTCATAGAAGAGGACGGTATTGTCGTCGTCTATGGCGGAGAGGAGCATACCTTTCGCGTCGTAGGGGGTTGATGGCATGACGACCTTGAGGCCGGGGACGTGGACGAACCAGGCTTCGAGGGATTGGGAGTGTTGGGCGGCGGCTCCGGTTCCGGCTCCTCCGGGGGTTCGAACGACCATAGGGACACGGCCTTCACCACCGAACATGTACCGGATCTTGGCGGCCTGGTTTACGAGTTGGTCCATGCAATGCGTGATGAAATCCGAAAACTGCAACTCGGCTATGGGACGCATCCCCATCAGCGCGGCCCCTGTACACAGCCCGACGTACCCAGCCTCGGAGATCGGCGTATCGACCACGCGCTCCTCACCGAACTCCTCGACCATGCCCCGGCTCACCCCGAAAGCGCCACCGTAGACGCCCACGTCCTCGCCCATGAGGAAGACCTCTTCGTTCTCGCGCATGGAACCAACCATCGCCTCACGGACGGCCTCACGGTAGGTGATCTCTGCTTCTCTAGGCATACACGTCCTCCAATGCGGACTCGGGCTCCGGGTCCGGTTCCCGCCCGGCTCTCTCGAAGGCTTCTTCTATCGCTTCTTTGACCTGCTCGTCCAGTTGCTGCCATTCGCCTTCTTGGAGCGAACCTTCGCCTTCCAGAACTGCGGCGAAGCGTTCGATGGGATCCTTCTTGCGCCAGGTGGATATCTCCTCCCGCGTGCGGTAGAGATTAGCGTCGCTCTTGGAATGTCCGAGATAGCGGTATGTGATCGCCTCTAAAAGCGTCGGCCCCTCGCCCGCCCTCGCCCGCTCTAGAGCCGCCAGCGTAGCCTCTTGAACTTCGTCGAGATCCGAGCCCGCCACCGTGACACCCGGCATACCGTAGGCGGCAGCGCGGTCGGAGATGTTCTCGATGGCGGTGGCCTTTTTGACGTTCATGGACATTCCGTATTGGTTGTTCTCACAGACAAAAACGACGGGTAGTTTCCAGATCGCGGCCATGTTCAACGTCTCGTGGAAGATGCCTTCGTTTGCCGCACCTTCGCCGAAGAAGCACAGCGCGGCGTGATCCTGGCCGCGCCGCTTGAAGGCCCAGCCCGCTCCGCACACGATGCCCATGCTCCCTCCGACGATGCCGTTCGCACCTAGCATCCCGGCTTTCACGTCCGCGATGTGCATGGAGCCGCCCTTACCGTGACAGTAGCCCGTCGCCTGTCCCAGAAGCTCGGCGGCCATGCGGTCCACATCCAGTCCGAAGGCTATCGCGTGCCCGTGACCCCGGTGGGTGGAGGTTATTACGTCGCCCTCTTTCAATGCAGAGATGGCCCCCACCGCGACGGATTCCTGGCCGACGTAGAAGTGGGCCGTGCCGTGGACCTGGCCCTCGGCATAGAGATCGTTCACTTTCTCGTCAAAGTAGCGACTCAAGAGCATCTTTCTCAGTAGTTCTATGCGATCCTCGGTGCTAGGCAATTTGGGACTCCTTTGGTTGTCTTATATCTTCAACAGTGCTTGTGCGAGGCTCTGGTCGCAGACTAGTCGGTTCACGTATCCACCTGCTAAAACGGCGGCCACACCGGCGGCTTTCTCCGCACCAGTGGCTATCCCGATCACCTCCGGCACAGCTCGAATTTGCTCCAACGTGATACCGACGACCCGCTCGGAGACCTCCGGCAGGCAAGGGTCCCCGGACGCATTCAGAAAGTGGAAACACACGTCACCAACGGCCCCCTGCTCTGAGAGACTCAAGAATTCATCGGAGTCGAAGAAGCCCGCGTGGATTATGGTCGAGGTTGGCAGTATCCCCCCGATACCCACTACGGCCACGTCGCAGGAGACTGCTGCCTTCAACGTGTCCTCGATGCCGGGTGTCTCCATCAACTCGTCACGGCTGCTAGCGGAGCGGGCTATGGCGGGAGCGTCGAGGTTCAGGGCTTCGACCCCAAGCTTGGCCGCGAGATTCAGGCAAGCCCGATTGGAGTGAAGTACCGTCTCGGCCCGACCGATGCTGCCCACCAGCGGCACCACCCGGTCGCACTTGAAGGCCATGCGCGGCACGGCTTCCACGAGGGCGCGCACGGTCGTCCCCCAAGAGACCCCCAGCGTAGTCCCCGGCCCGCAGATCCGCGCCAGGCACGCCGCCGCCAGTCCACCCACCGCCAGTTCTGTACTCCGTCCCTCTTCCGCCGTGGTGGAGATACGGACTTCACCGACACCGTAGCGGTCCTCCAGGGCTATCTCCAGCGGCGCGAAGTCTCCCGTGGGTGAGGCTATCTCGATCTTCACGAAGCCTCGGCTGTGGCCCTCGGAGATAAGCCGGGAGACTTTCGGACGGGAGAAGCCCATTCGCTTCGCCACTTCGGCCTGATTGAAATGTCGCTCGTAGTAGAGGCGGAGAACCTTCATTATGAGGTAGTCCTCATCCGAGAGATCCCGATTGTTTACGGAGTAGCGGGAGATCACGACTCCATCCTCCTAACTCTCCAACCCAGCATCTTGCAACCGCCGCAAGTTAGCCACGAACGAATCTTCCGGCAACTCGACCCCCACCGAAGACACCACATTCCCCCTGGAGACCGGCCTTGTAGTCCGGGCGCTTGCCGCCAGCCCCAGAGGCAGCATCCCCGAAGCCTCCGAGACCGGATACACGATCCCATAGTAATCCGGGCCGCCGATACCACCGAGCTTCTCACCGGCTTCGAGATCTCGCTTCGCAACCGCCACGACCTCCGCCATCGGGCGCTCCCTGGAGATTATGTCCGGCTCGCCGTAGACGACGGCCCGCGCCACGGAGAGCGGTGTCTCAAGGCTTGTAAGATGGTAAGGACGATAGAAGACGTGGTTGGGGCCGTCCCCCATCCCCAGGTACTCTAGGGTCTCACGCACCGGCCCGCCGTCGGAGCGGACCACGACGAACACGCCCGGCGCGACCCCGCGCACGTAGTCCACAGTGGAGTATTTGGAGAGGATGCCGCCCTCTTCTTCGAGACTGAACACTTGCGCTAATTTCTTAGGGTCGGTCTCGGCAGGGCCGTGCATTCCGGGAATGTCGGGGACGAAGCCTATGGCGTTCGCGACGGTCGCCATTTCGACCATCGTTTTGGTGCCGTCCACGAAGGCGGCGAGCATCTTGGGGTTCATGTTTTTTCGGGCGGCTTCTTCGGCGACGGAGTCGGGGGTGGCGGTCGGGTCCAGGGGATTGTTTTTTCCTTTTCCGACGGCTACGACTTCGAAGCCCATCGAGCGGGCGAAATCGTAGAGTTCCAGGATCGCGGCTGGCTCGTCGCCGGCTGAACCCGTGTAGACGACCCTAGCGCTCTTTGCCATTCGAGCTAACAACGCCCCTACCGTGGCGTCGGTCTCGGCGTTGAGCATCACGACGTGTTTGCCTTCCTGGATGGCCTCGTAGGCCACCCGAGCGCCGACCTCCGTTACGCCGGTCGCTTCTACTACTACATCGACGGATGCGGAGCGAGCGAGATCCCTGGCGTCCGCTGTGACGGCGGGCTGTGTGGAGTTTCCGTTCAGTCCCTCCACTGGGTCCAGACCCACCTCTCGAAAGGCTTCGAGACCTCGCTGAGGGTCCACGTCGGCGACGGCTACGGTCTCCATTCCGGGGATTCCGGCAACTTGGGCGATGAAGCCCCGGCCCATCTGACCGGCGCCCACTAGGCCAATGCGGATGGGGGTTCCGGCCCTTTCCAGGGCTTCTAGTTTGCTTCTGAGGCTCATGTTACTCCCTTCCCGGATGGGTCGGCGGCCTCTACGCCGGTCTTTATCTGCAGACGGGAGCCTGGTTGGAGCGAGCCAGTCAGGCTCGCCGTTCCTCCTTCTTCGAGGCAGATCTGACCGGGCATCTCGGGCTCTTCGAAGCCGTTGAACACGAAAACCGCGTGGCCTAGCTCCTCGATGTTCTGCCAGGCTTTGGCGCCGACGGCGGTTATGCGGAAACTGTTGTCGCCGATGGAGAGGATGTCTCCCGGTTCCGGTGGCTCCGGGCGCATGTGGCTGACTTCGTGGGTAACGGACATCTCCGCGAGTTCCGGCGGGGCGCCGGTTTGGAACAGGATCAGGTATCCCCCCTCCAGAAACTCCGCCACCTCCGGCCCGATCTCGCGTACCTCGGTTGTGTATATGGATTCCAAGTCGCCTCCTCTCCTTTACTGGTAGAGCCCGATGCTGAACAGGAACCCGACGATTACGGCTATTGGGCCGGTGATCTGACGGCTGAACAACACCGCTGGAACCCCGATCTCAATGGTCTTGGGCTGCGCCTCACCGAGAGCCAATCCAACCGGCACAAAGTCGCACCCGACCTGCACGTTGTACGCGAAGAGCGCGGGTAGCGCGAACGAGGGATCAATAGCTCCACGACCGATTTGGTCCCCGATCAAAGTGCCCACCACCGAAGCAATAACCGCACCCGGCCCAAGCACCGGCGACAGGAACGGCAACCCAACAATTACCGAGAGAACCAACAACCCAACAAGATTGTCCGCCAACGGCGCGAGCGTATTGGCGATCAAACTCCCAAGCCCCGAAGCGTTGATAAGCCCAATCAACAAAGTCACGAAAGCGATAAACGGCAGCACGTTCCGAATAACCGTGTCTATTGCCTGCCGCCCACTCTGAAACAGAATCCCAACGACCCCGCCGATCCCCCGGCCAAACCGGGCAATAAACCCAGTAAAACCGCCGCCGCCGTTCTGCCCCTGAGACTGCGCCGCTCCGACACCAGCCGCCGCGCCCGCAGCGGCACCGGCAGCAGGACCGGCCCCGGAACTTGCGGACTCGAATGGGTTGGCTGGCCCGCTCTGATCGGCTCCTTCGGTAGCCGAAGCCCCAGACCCGTCGTCCAGGCTCAAGTTGGCCGGTTTCACATCCGAGACGTAGATATCCTCGGTTATGAACTGCGCCAACGGCCCGGAAGCTCCTACGGGAGTTAGGTTGATGGTCGGTATCCGCTTGCGCGGATAGACGCCACAGCGGGCTGTGCCGCCACAGTCAATGACCACCGCTGCGACCTCGCTCTCTGGGGGGGGCGCCCGGAAACCGTCAACGGCTTCGGCGCCTGTCATCTCCGCCAGTTTTAGGGCAAGCTCCGGGATACCGCCACCGGTGACCGCCATGATCTTGTTCTTCTCCGCCGTCGGTTCGATGACGAGTGGTCCACCCCAGCCTTGCTGTCCATGCTCGATCCTGACGGCCCGGAATTCTCTGCTTTGCATAGCCGCCCTCCTAAAGCTCGATGCCCTGGCGACGCGCCAGGAACTGGGTTACGTACTGCGTAACGAGACCGCGGATAAAGATCACGACGAGGCCAGCGAGGAAATACCTGACCGCCAAATCTCCAAGCGGTAAGTCCAGCTTCTGTATCCCGACCGCGACGCCCAGCCAGACAAAGATCTCACCCGGATTGACGTGCGGAAAGAGCCCGAGTGGCGGATGCACGAAAGAGACCGCCGCATCGTAAAACGCTGGCTTGTACTTCTCTTCCAAAAACGTCCCGAAGGTATAGGCCATCGGGTTGGTCAGAAAGAACACCGCCATCAGCGGCAAAAGCGAGTACCGCGTAAAGATGTTGCCTGCGGCGAACCTCGCCACCCGCTGAACTCTGTCTTGTCCGATCAGATTTATTAACGTATAGAATGCGGTCAGCAACACGATCAACAACGGTATGATGCCCGTCACAAACCCAGTAAAGGTTTCCGCGCCAGCCTGGAACAACCCAATAAACCACTCGGCTGCCTGACCCAACGCCCCGAAGACTCCTCCAGCTTCGGATATCGGCTCATCCTGCAGCAGCGCGAAGAATAAACTCTCCATGGATCCTCCTCCTATCTCTCTCGACTTTTCCCCACAACTTCCCTACACCCGATCAACTCACCGCCACAAGCTCGGCTTTCTCCACCTTGATCCGCTCTATCTGCTCCACCGCCCTCCGGGCCGCAAGCATGGTCGCTTTCTCGTATGGCCCTTCAAGACCCTCTTCCCGCAAGTTGTCTAATGAGAGCCCCAGCAAGTCCCGCGCCTCCTCGAACCGGGCGAATACCGTCATGCCTCGCATCCTCAGAGCCCGCTTTACGACATCATCCTCATCACAGATCATGATCAAGATGACCCCCTTACCGAGCCGGGCTTTCGCATTCCCAGCCCCAACGTACCCCTTACCGCCCTCGCGAGTGATACCCCCAAGAACACTCCGATAATGCGACATCTGCACATGCGTCCCAATCATCTGCAAAATCCACACAACCCCAAGCGCCAACAACACCCAAACCCACGTACTCAACTTCTCCACCTTTCCACCGTGGTCCTCCTTCAGACCGTTCGCAACACCCTACACATGACTTTTGTTCGTGTCAAGAACAAAATTTCATAAATTGAAGGCAAGTGTGCTCGGAGCTAGCGCAAAGCAGGAATTACCGCGCCTTTTCTGAGCTACAAAGGTTTCAGATCGGGGGCTGGGATCGAGTGTGGAGGATACGGTGGTGCGGCGTTTGGAGCCGGTGTGGCTCTAAGACCAGAACTCCTCGTCGTGGCTGAGGTTGTCTTGATGGAAGTGGGCTTCGACGATCCTCGCGTCGCGGATGCGGTAGACGGCGATCTCCTTGCCTTCGATTGTCTTGCCTTCGCGGGTGGAAGACCAGTCGATAAACGCTTCGACTTGTTCACCGTGCGCCACGGCATCTGTCACCCAGCAAACCAAGACATAAATCCTGTCATATATAGCTGCTATGAGACTTGCAGCGGGCTTAGTGTTTCGGTCCTACGTCGCTAGAACTCTTGGGACGCGTGAAGTTGCGCAACGCCTTTATTCTTCGGCTTCCCACTCAGGGTTCCACACGATCTCCCAAAGGTGGCTATTAGGGTCCTGGAAGTAGCCTGCGTACCCACCATAGAAAGTAGCCTGGGCCTCCTTCACGATGACTGCTCTTGCTTTGCTCGCCTGTTGCATAATCGCATCGACTTCTTCTTTCGAGGACACATTATGTCCGAGCGTGAACTCCGTCGGGCTTGCAGACCCTACAGCGATGCCTGCATCACGGGCAATGCTCTCCCGCGGCCAGATCCCGAGCGTCAAACCGGCTTGTAGGTTAAAGAAGGCCACGGCCCCGTACTCAAACTCTTTGCCAATAATGCCTTCCGTTTGGAGCCCGAGGCCGTCCCGATAGAATAGTAGTGACTCCTCCAAGTCGTCAACGCCGATAGTGATAACCGTGATTCGTGGCTTCATGTTGACTCCATTCTCGTTTCACTGCTTCTGCTCGTCGAGTCCTACATCTTCTGATACGCACTTTTGGATGCTAGACACCTTTCTGCACGACTCATAGCACATCAGTGTAACGGGGTTTATGTCCTAGTTTGGTCACCCGGAGCGTGAAAGTACCGTTGGTGAGCCGGAGCGCCTCTTGGATCATGCCGAGTACGGTGTCCGCACCGTGTAAGTCCCCGGTGTGCTCGTTCCCAACATCCGGTTCGCGCCAGATCACATCTTCATCCAACATCTCTCGGACAACGGCTAGATCTTCACGAGCACGAGCATCATAGAAAGTGCGGATGAGCCTCTCGTTCGAACGACTTTCAGGCAATATCGCCATTTGTGCCGCTTCTCAAATAATCCTTCAATGCCTGCTCCGTACTCGGAAACGCCATCTCGGTCCACGGTAGTTTGTTTCGTGGAAAGCCCCGCACGTCCATCGTCTCATCTAGAGGTTTTGCGTCGCCGCTGATAACTTGGGCCTGGAAGACGGCTATGGCTGGGATCTCACCTTCATAGCTGTACAGCCCGATGATTCCGCCAGCTTCGATCTCCAACCCGCACTCCTCCAACACCTCACGCTCGGCGGCAGCTTCGGCAGTCTCTCCCCGCTCCACAAAACCACCCGGAAAAGTCCACATTCCATACCCCGGCTCAATGTCTCGCTGAACAAGCACTATCTCGCCGTCCATCTCGAAGATAGCCCCGGCTACCAGCTTCGGCCCAAGATAGAAGATAAGCTCGCAATCAGGACACACTAGTCGCTCCGGGTCGCCGTTCTTGAGGATACGCTTCTCGAAGCGTCCAGCGCAGCGGGGGCAGAACTTGTATTCGGGTGGGTTCATGGCTCTATCGAACGTTTCATGCTCCGGGGTCTTCCATCGCTTCGTACCTCCAAGACGTAAAGAGCTGCGTTCGGCGTGCTAGAATTCCCCTCACGCGGACGTAGCTCAGTTGGTAGAGCGCAAGCTTCCCAAGCTTGAGGTCGCGGGTTCGAAGCCCGTCGTCCGCTCTCCTGAGATCGCTCTTTCTAACCCTGTGAACTACTGTTTCGGCCACGTAACTTCAAGGAGCAGGCCGTTATTATCGAAGAAAAGCATGTTACTAATCGGACCGGCGCTCCCTATATCAGTCGTCTCCATCCCGTTTGCTTGCAGTCGTTCGCGCAGTGCGATCCCAGCCGTTTCATCCGGCAGCGTGAACGCAAGGTGCTGGACTCGAACCGTTCCGAGTAGCGTCTCGTTATCTATCTTCCCCGCTTCGGCTGAAGCCCTTGCATCCGGCGACTCGAAGAAGTGCAGTCCCCAGGTCTCACCTTCACCCGGTTCTATAAAACAGTGTCGGCTGGTGGCTCCCTGAGCGGTCCTGTCCACCACATCGCCCGCATTCATTCCGAGGCAATCCCGGTAGAAGCGGATCGTCTCGTCGAGATTTCGCGTCACTGCCGCCACATGATGAAACCCCTGCCAGGGAATTGCTCTCTCCATCACTCACCGCGCAACGTTCTCTCAGTGCCCGTTGCTGCTACCGTTTCTTGAACCCCGGTTACCTCGGATCTTCCGCATTAGCCACTTGGCTGGATCATAGTATTCATCGGCCACGCGCTCCTTGAGCGGGATGATGGCGTTGTCGGTGATCTTGATGCCAACCGGACACACTTCCGTGCAACACTTGGTGATGTTGCATAGCCCCACGCCGTGCTCTTCTTTGAGATCTTCTAGACGGTCCTGATTGTCCATCGGGTGCATCTCTAGCCACTGGTTGCGCACAAAGAAGCGCGGTCCGGCGAACTCCTCGTGCTTGTGGTGCGTCCGCAGCACGTGGCAGACATCCTGGCACATGAAACACTCGATGCAGCTCTTAGGCTCGTAGAGTCGCTCCACGTCCTCTTCGTACATCGTGAACGGGGCTTGCTCGTCGGACGTGAATGGCTTGATGCTCTTGGAGACCGCGTAGTTCTGAGAGACGTCGGAGACGAGATCCTTGATGATCGGGTACGCCTGCAAGGGGTGTATGTTGATGTCTTGCCCGTCGTACTCTTCGACGCGCGTCTTGCACAGGAGCTTCGGCTTACCGTTGATCTCCGCGCTGCAAGACCCACAGTGCGCGGCCTTGCAATTCCAGCGCACCGCGAGATCCTGAGCCTGTTCGGCCTGTACGGTCAGCACCGCATCGAGCACGACCATGCCCTCTACAAGAGGGAGTTCGTACTCGACCATCTCGCCGCCGTCGCCGTCGCCCCGGAAGACCCTTATCTTGCCGGTCTCTCCGCTGCTGCCCAGATCGTCGTTCGGTACGGGGGAGTGCGCCTTGGAGGTTACGTCCCCAGAGTTGTTGCCGTTTCCTTCGCTCATACTTTGGCCCATGCCTCCTGTATCTCTAGAATTGGCTCTCGGGGCCGCGCTTCTCGCCACCGGCCATGTCTGGAACCTTATCCGCGATCAACTCCGCGAGGTGATCCGGCATCGGACGCTTCTCGCGCCGCTCTATGCCGACCTCGCCCTGTTCGTCCTTGCTGACGACAAAGTTGAGGTTGCCCAACTCATCGTCCGGGCCGTCGTAGTCCAACCGCCACTGCGCCCCGCGCCGCTCCGTCCGCTCCAGCGCCGTCCGAACGATGATCTCGGATATCTGCACGAGATACCGCACGTCCTGGGTCGTATGCCAACCCGGATTGAACAGCCGAGACCCTGGAACGCTGATCTTAGCCAGCCGATCCTTGAGCGCGAGCACCTTGCCGAGGCCTTCTTTCAACGAGTCCCCATCACGCATCAAGTTGGCGTGCTCCATCATCGCCGCCTGAAGCTCCTGCTGGATGAGATACGGGCTCTCGCCGTCTTCCTTCTTCTCCAGCGGCTCCAGTACACGCCCGATCTCCTTGACGACCTCACGCTCTTCCACGTCCGCCGAATGCACGCTCTCCTTGACGTAAGCCGCAGCCCCCTCACCGGCCCGCCGCCCGAAGACGAGCAGGTCCGAGAGCGAGTTGCCCCCGAGCCGATTGGCCCCGTGCAACCCTCCCGCGACCTCGCCCGCCGCGAAGAGCCCCGGCACCGTCGAAGCGCAGGTCTCCGCGTCGATCATCACGCCACCCATCGTGTAGTGGACGGTCGGGAAGACTTCCATCGCTTCCTTAGATATATCTATATCCGCGAGCTTGAGGAACTGCTCGTGCATCGTTGGAAGCTTCTTCATAATGCCCTCGTAGCCGAGATGCGTAATATCCAGATAGACCCCACCGTGCTCGCTACCCCGGCCCTCCTGGACCTCGGTGTAGTTGGCCCGAGCGACCACGTCACGGGTCGATAGCTCCATTTTCTCTTTGTCGTAGTTCTCCATGTACCGCTTGCCCTCGGAGTTACGGAGAAGTCCACCCTCGCCGCGCACACCTTCGGTCACGAGCAAGCCGCGCACGCCCGGAGGCCAGACCATCCCGGTCGGATGGAACTGCATCATCTCCATATCCACAAGCTCGGCGCCCACGTCATAGGAAAGCACGACACCGTCGCCGGTCCCCTCCCAGGAGTTTGACGTGACCTTGAAGATGCGGCCCCAACCGCCGGTCGCCATCACCACGGCCTTCGCCTTGAAGTGAATGAACTTGCCGCTCTCGCGAGTGTAAGCCAGAGCGCCTACCACACGACCGTTGGTCTTCAGAAGCTTCGTCACCGTGGTCTCCATGTAGACCTTCGCGTCGGTGGCGAGTACCTTCTCCTGCATGGTTCGGATGAGTTCCAGGCCGGTGCGGTCGCCGACGTGGGAGAGGCGGCGGTAAGTGTGGCCGCCGAACGCGCGTTGGGAGATCTTGCCTTCCGGCGTGCGGTTGAAGAGCGCGCCCCACTGCTCCAACTCTATGACTCTATCCGGAGCCTCTTTGGCGAAGGTCTCGACCATTTGCCAGTTGTTTAGAAACTTACCGCTCTTCATGGTGTCTATGAAGTGCTGCCGCCAGGAGTCCTCGCGGTCCACGTTGCCAACCGCTGCGGCGATTCCGCCCTCGGCCATGACGGTGTGGGCCTTGCCGAGCAGGGACTTCGTGACGATACCGACCGAGAGACCGTGATCCTCGGCTGCGGAGACCGCCGCCCGAAGGCCCGCGCCCCCAGCCCCGATTATGAGGACATCGTGCTCGCGAGTCTCGTACCTCTCGCCCTGTCCGTTAAAGTGTCCGTTGCTCTCCATCTCTACCACCCGTCCCTGTTGCTAACCGATAATCGTGAAGTCCGTTATTACACCCGTCTGAAGCAGCCTCAAGTAGAGATCCGTCGCCAGCAGCGAGAAGAGGCTGTACCACGCCCACTGCGGATGCTTCGTGTTAAGCCTGCTAACGAGATTGTACGTCTTGCGTCGAGCATTGCCACCCTTCATGCAGGAATGACAATCATTGTTGCCTCCGACCAGGTGCCGAAAAGAGTGACACGAGAACGTGTAAGCCGAAACCAGGATGATGTTCAGGAACCACAGGAGCGAACCCACCCCGATCCTAAACCCATCCGGCGTGAAGACCGTCAGAAAGGCCTCGTACCAGAGAAAGATAACCACAATGATAGAGGCATAAAGAAAGTACCGGTGGATGTTGTTCCAGACAAACACGCCCCGCTCGCCCTTGTAGCTCTCCGAGCTGCTGGCCCACGGCCTGTCCCGCTGCTGTGCCTTGCTCGAACACGCTGGTGGATCCCAGAAGAATGCCCGGTAGTAAGCCTTGCGGTAGTAGTAGCACGTCGCCCGGAACCCGAGCGGTATCCACAGAACCAACATCGGGGCTGTCACAAAGGCCGGCATCCAACTTGGGAGCCCGACTTCAGGAGAGTAGAAAGGGGAGACATACTGGTTGTACTCTCCGCCATATAGTGCGATTGCGACGAAAGAGTAGAGACCAAAAAGCGTTAGGATGACGACAACGACTATAGGTTCGACCCACCAGGGCAGCTTCTTCCAGGCGGTGGCTATACTTGACAACTTCACTCTCCCGTCTAAATGCTTGTACCTACTTGTAACCGAAGGCTTTCCTTCTGACCGGCAGTATAGAGGAAGTTCGAGTTGCCAGATGTGAATGCGTTCCAGAAGCACATAGATACGGCGGGGGCAAATCATGGGGTCAAACGCCCGCATTTGCGGCGGAATCCTTATTCTTGAAGGCTCGGGCCGTCCCGTAAGCCGGATCCTGCTCTGAGTTGGCCATAGCCACGCCACCGGGTCACGCTGGCGAGGATCGTCTACCTGAGAAGAGGGCTGCTATCGTAACCGAGTAGACAGCACACTTTTAGTCAGGCTCGGGCGGAGCAATCTCCCAGTTGGAGTTGGCGATTCTTGCTAAGGCTTTGGTGAATTTTTGAAACTGCGTCTTGGAAGGGAACTGCCGATCGGCAGTTATCAGGGCATGTGTAAGATTGCCGGGGTCTTCCGGGGGCTTAGGGTTGGACACTACGTCTATAACCGTTGAGAAACCCTTAACTCCGCGCACCTCGCCTGCAGTAAAGGAAACTACGAGATCCGTAGGGTACTTCTTCGAATGCTGTGGATTAAAGCCGCACAATTTCGCACGGTCAACAGAGGGTTGCCACTTTTTGTCTTCGAATGCGGCAGAGGTAACTCGATGCTTGCCACCCCCTATAGGTTTGTAGTGAATCCCTTTTTGGTCAGGCACTTTACGATACAGCAACTCATCGTGACAAACGCGGTCATCGTTAAGCACCGATGAGCTAACTCGTCAACCATGTCCATAGCTGGCGGCGGATTTCTGGAGTCGTAGCTTCTCCATCCTCCATTTCGGTTTCCATATTGATACCCCAATCCATTATGTAAGTGGCACCGTCCTCGGAAATGTAAACTGCTAAGCCTCGCTCATTGTTCCACCACTCAAACATGACATCACCATCTGCGTCGGCAGTCACATGTGGCTGGTGCCACGACGCACGCAGGCGTCTGACGTCCTCGTACATTTCATGGATCCACTTCCTGGCTTTCTGAATGGGCTCAATCTTGGGTGCCGCAACGTCATACCCATTCCATCCAGGCAGGAGTTTTTCCAGACTCTTGAGGTCAGCTAGGGTGTCGGTCAACTCGATCGGCAAGGTATCGACAGCCATATGGTGCATCGTAAAATGACGGTAACTCGCCAAATCCATGATGGTGCCGCCTGTGGCGTCAAGGTTTACCCACACCCGACTCTCACCTTCACGATTCCAATCCTGCAATGCCCAGTGTTCAATCGGCTTCCCCGGAACCGCAACCACGCCGCCTGCAAACATCTCAAAAAGGTCGAACGCTTTATCACGCTCGCTAAGAACGAATGAACCAGCACCCGAAGAAAAAGAGCGCAACTCTGGGAGATCGGACGCGGTTGGATTCATGCGCCACCTTTCAAGTAATCGTACAGTTCATCCTGCACAAGCCAGCGAAAAATCTGGAACATGGTGTGATTATAGCTCCGGAATAGCTCATCAAGCGTGTGATCATCGAGGTCTCGGCCTTGTTCATCGAACGCATCAAGGTCCAGTAAGTAGAAAGGTCCCTGGTCTTTGGGCGCATCGCCGGGCAACGGTGCAACCGTGGTTCCTTCTGGAAAGTGTCCGTGGCGTATGGTCAAACCACCGTCACGCAGGCTGAGGCTCAGTTCCTGCATAGAGGAACTGATCGACGAAGCCATGTCGCTGTTGGACGCCAGCCCCAAGAGTTCACGCCTGATGAGTGGAACCCAGTCGGAGATCGCAGACGCATTCGGGTGACGAATCTCGTTTATGTATCTAAGCCCCAATCGCTGCCTCGCTTCAATTCGATAAACGTCCTTAACAGCTGCCATAAGCCTCATGAGACGCTCGGAGAAATCGTCATAGTCCGTGTACCGACGAGCCTCCAGAGCCACGGAGTCAACGGTCAGGGACACTATCCACTCACGGTCGACATCGGCAAACTGGTATATCTTCCCCGACGACGTTTGCTGCTCGACGCCCTGCGGGCCGATGTTGATACCGATCTGTTGACCAATGGATAGATACGGGTACCTATCCCGCAGACGATCTTGAAAACTAGCCAGCGATTTTTCGTCTGTCTGTATGGACAAGACTGGTGGAAATCGAATCTGAGCTACAACGAGAGACAAAGGCGATTGGCTTAACTGCTCAGGCTCATACTGCGGTAAAGTGTTGATCAAGTGATTCTCACCGCTTTCTATCCTCGCCCACGTTGCTAGTCATTCTACCTGCTTCTTTATTCCCAGGCTACGCAACAGCTAGTCAATAGTTTCGGAAATTTCTGGAGTTGTTGACCTTACCGAGTTCGCCTCCGGTAATGGATAGGGTCAAATCGCCTCATCTCCGCCCGCACTCCGCATAGATAAGGCTCGGGCCGTCCCGTAAGCCGGATCCTGCTCTATCCCGTCATCCATCTCCGGGGGCGGACAACCGCTCCCGCGCTCCTCTGTGAAGCCGCACCTACCAGTCTGGGGTTCCAGACAATTTGGCTTGCTCGCGCCGGTGGTTTACCTGGCCGGTCCCTTTCAGGATACCGCCGGTGGGCTCTTACCCCACCCTTTCACCCATCACCTGTACCGGAGAGGTTCCCCGGTCATCGGCTGGTCTACTCTCTGTTGCACTTGACGTTACGGACGCTTGCGCGTTCCGTACCTCGGGTTGTTGGCCCGAGCGGTCTCTGCTACGAGTCCGGACTTTGCTCTACGCCCCGGACGAGTCCTGGACGCAGCGACGGGTCGGACGGCCCAAACCCATCCAAGTATATCTTACGGCGTGATCGGGCTGGATTGCGTTCTGACCGCACGGGGAGCTCCGCCGCGACGGATCAGCACGATGCGCGTGGGCGTCACCCGCACCTCGACCCGCTGCACATGACTCCAACGTTCCCGCCACCGGGAGTCCTCGCCTACGCCAGGATCGAACCATACGCTCGTGTCCTCGGCGTCCAGTACGCCTTCGTAGGCGTTGTAATCTTTCGGATGATGCAGCGTCGAGCCCTGGTCCCGGCGGTAGATGCCGTTGCGCGAACGGAAAGATTGAACCGACGACGGACTGGTTCCGAGAGCAGAGGCGATCCAATCGTCACCACGACCTTCATCCACCCATCGCCGAATATCCTCTACGAACTTCCTGAGCGAAACTCTCTGATTAATACCCACTTGTTCCCACCGCCTTCATTTCCAAAGTTGGTCCCCACATCAATTTGTAATCTCTTTCCAGAAACCCCTATACAGTAGTGTAAGCTACGCATATGGATGCAGTAGCCAATATTCTAGTTGAAATCTTACGTTTGGTGCCACTTATACTGGTTTTTTTCATTCCCGCACTCTTAGCAATGGCGATTTGGAGGGAGCGCGGCGAATCCTACAAGGTCAAGGCTATTCTTATGGTAACCGTCTCGTGTGGCCTCATAGTCTTCGTTCAACTGGTCCTCCGCAGTGTCTCCGCCACGCAGGTAGCCGCGACCTTGGCTGTCTCGCTGGTGCAGATCGCGGCGGCGCTTGGACTTGCCGCCTTCACCGTCTATAAACTAGCAGACTAGCGACTCCAAAACCTCTCGCGTCATCCGCCATTGAGGGCGGTCTGGACTTCCTGTTTGCTGGAATTCAGCTCGTAGAAAGTCATGTCGGCTTTGGAGCCTTCGTAGGGGCGTTGGCGCACGATATCCAGGTATTGGGCTTCGAGCATGGCGGAGATTACGTCCCCGATCTCCTCTCGCGACAACTCCAACTCGCCGCGCTCGTTCAGCTCCCGGATGCCCCCGAAAACCTCCACGAACGACGCTGGATGCCGGAGACCGGAGATCGCCTTGCAAACCGTCTTCAACTCGTAGGGCGTCAAGTCCTCCAGGAGATCAAAGTTGCTCTTCGACTGCTGCTTGGACTCTTCCTTCGAGGCTGCTTCTTCAGATTCTTCTGACACTGATTGTTCATCGTTGCCCTGAGATTGAGATGCGGCTTCCTTTTTGGGGTCTTCGTTGGCGAGGTCGGCGGCGTCCAGTGTCTCGGGGACTTTCTCGTCGGGTAGGTAGACTTGGACTTCGAGGTCTTGATCCACGGTGTTCACAAGCCCCCGGCGCTCGGCGTCGACCACGAAATCCTTGAACTTCTTGAACCCGGAGTTCCGCTCGTCGAAGGAGCCCATCTGCACGATCATCTGTTGCTTCACTTGACCCAGAACCCGCGTCTTGCCGCCACCCTTGAGAGTCTCCACCGCCCGGACCAACTCGCTGTACGGGTCCGAAGCTTCTTTCTTGACCTCTTTTTGGGGGGCGCGGGCGGCGCGGTCTTCTTCGAGGAGTGAGGCGTAGGAGATGAAGTGGTCGGCTGATTCGATCAGATGGTACGAAGTAGCCTCGGAGACTCCAATGACCACCACGACTTTCCCCTGGCTCCGCAACAGACTCACGAGCGGGATGAAGTCCCCGTCGCCTGTGACGAGCACGTAGGTGTCAACCTGCGGATGGTTGTGCAGAAAATCCGAGCACTCGACCGCGAGCATCACGTCTATCGAGTTGGTGCGGCGCTTATGCGACCGGCCACCAGGAAAGTAGCGAGCGGAGATGTATCGCGGCGAGATGCCGTTTGAGTAGAGCGTGGGCGGAGCGTTTCGGAAGTCTCCGTCCGTCCAGTCGGCGTAGGCCGTCGCGGAGACGATTCGCCCGTATTCGCGGGACTTCTCAAGTATTGCGGAGACGTTTGGTTTGGATTTGTACTCGGTCACCGTGGAGATGTAGATATTCTCCCAGTCGATGAATATTGCCAGATCTTCAGGCATGAATTGGTTTCCTTGTGTAATGAGAGAGGCCCGGTCTTCCGGACCTCTTCGTCGGTTTGTCAGACACTGTATCGGTCGTGCAATCTTACCGCCGTCTGTGCCAGAGTCTCGTCGTCGAGGACGGCTTCGATCCACAGGATCTGCTCCCCAACGTCGGTGTCTTCGGGGAGGTCGAATGCGGCTACTATGGTCACGGGCTCTTCGGTCCCATCGAGGTAGACGGAGTATTCGGCGGACTCCATCAACACCTCGCCTTCTTCGTCTGTAACTACGATGCGGGCTCGTCGCTCCTTGTCCGAGGCGTGCTCGCAACCCTCGAACTTGGTGTACACGACGAACGAGGTCTCGCTTCCACCGCTCGGCAGGATCTCATCCAATATCCCGAAGAGCGTCAGGCGTCCGTCCAACTCCGTGCAACTCTCGGCCAACACTAGCGCCGTGCACTCCACAACCCCGCTACACTCATTAGGCATCAGGCACCTCCCCATTCCCGTTGGCCTCCGGTAAGTCCTCCGGCAACGCCTCCGTCGAGTCCTCCAGGATCTCATCTCCGGTCAACTCTTCGAGCGAGAGTTCGTCCGTCGCGCCGTCCGCGTCGGTGCTGCGCGATGAGACAACCTTGGCGATAGCACTAACCGAGTCGCCGCTCCGCAAGTTCATGACTCGCACGCCCTGCGCGTTGCGTCCCTGCTGCGAGACGGATTCGGCATCCATCCGGATAGTGGTCCCATAGTTGGAGACTATCATCAACTCATGCAGCCCTGGCCGGACGACTCGCACCCCGGCGAGCTTGCCTCGCTCACCGTCGGTCTTCATCGCTATGACGCCCTGGCCACCACGACCTTGCGCCCGGAACTGAGAGAGTGCGGTGCGTTTGCCGAATCCTTTTTCGGTGATCATGAAAACGTCCGCCGTGTCATCGGCGACCACGTCCATGCTGAGGACTACGTCGTCCTTGCCGAGCGTAATGCCCTTGACACCGCCGGTCGCCCGACCCATCGGTCGAGCGTCGGTCTGGGCAAAGCGAATGCCCTTGCCATTGCGGCTGACCATTATGACTTCGGAGCCTTCCGAGGCATGGCGCACGGAGATAAGCTCGTCGCCTTCGGACAGGTTGATCGCAATGATGCCCGTCTCTTTTAGCGGCGTGTTGTAATCGAGAAACCTGGTCTTCTTGATGACACCCTTGCAGGTCGCGAAGAGCAGGTACTCGGCCTCCGTGAATTCCTTTGTCGCCAGCACCGAGGCGATATGCTCGTCCCCTTCCAGGGGCAGCAAGTTGGCTATGTGACGTCCCTTCGCCGTCCGGCCCATCCTGGGTAGCTGATGGACTTTGAGACGGTAAACCTTGCCGCGGTTGGTAAAGAACAGCATGTAGTGATGCGTCGTGGTGATGAAGAGGTGCTCGATGTAATCGCCCTCTTTAAGATCCATCCCCGCCACGCCGACTCCGCCCCGGCCTTGCTTGCGGAACGTGTTCACTGGCACACTCTTCAGGTATCCGCCGTTGGAGATCGAGATCAGCATCTCCTCTTCGGCGATGAGATCCTCTATCTCGAAATCCACGCCTTCTTCGGCGGTGATCTGGGTCCGCCGCTCGTCCGCGTAGGCGGCTCTCACTTCGCCCAGTTCCTCTTTGATGATCCCGTAGATCTGACCGTCATCCGCGAGCACACCTTCGAGGTACTCGATCTTCTCCCGCAAATCCTTATGTTCCTGCTCGACCTTCTGACGTTCGAGAGCCGTGAGTCGCTGCAATCGAAGGTCTAGGATCGCCTGGGCCTGTCGCTCGGAGAGCTTGAAGGTCTCCATCAGGTTGTTGCGAGCCGCCTCGACGCTCTGGGAGCGGCGGATGGTAGCCACCACTTCGTCGAGGTTGGAGAGCGCGATCAGCAACCCTTCCAGAATGTGCGCCCGGGCCTTCGCCTTCTCCAACTCGAAGCGGGTGCGGCGCGTGACAACTTCGTATTGGTGCGCGACGTAGTGCGTCAGGACTTGCTTGTACGAGAGCGTCTTCGGGATGCCATCCACCAGCGCCACGAGGTTCACGCCGAAGCTCTGCTGCATCTGAGTGTGCTTGTACAGGTTGTTCAGGACAACCTTGGGTATCGCCTCGCGCTTCAGCTCGAGAACGATCCGCATACCGTTCCGGTCGGACTCGTCACGCAGGTCCGAGATGCCGTCCAGCTTCCGCTCCTTCACCAGTTCAGCGATCTTTATGAGCAAGTAGCTCTTGTTGACCTGATACGGTATTTCCGTCACCACGATCTGGGTTCGGTTGCCCTTGATCTGCTCGGTATGGGCCTTTGCCTGGACCTTGATCGACCCTCGTCCAGTCGCCAACGCGTCCCTAATACCCCGCAACCCAACGATAGATCCACCCGTCGGGAAGTCCGGCCCCGTAATAAACCGGGAAAGCTCATCGTCGTCCAAGTCAGGATCGTCGATGATCGCCACCGTCGCGTCTATGACCTCGCCGAGGTTATGCGGCGGTATCTTGGTCGCCATCCCAACCGCAATACCGTCCGAACCATTGACCAGCAAATTCGGATACCGGGCCGGTAGTACAGCCGGCTGCCGCTGACTCTCATCGAAGTTAGGGACAAAGTCCACCGTGTCGGAGCTGATGTCCCGCAGCATCTCCGTCGCCATGCGCGTAAGACGTGCCTCCGTGTAGCGCATGGCGGCCGGTGGATCTCCGTCCACCGAACCGAAGTTGCCCTGACCATCTACGAGCGGATAGCGCATCGAGAAGGTCTGCGCGAGCCGGGTCAGCGTGTCGTAAACGGCTGAGTCGCCGTGCGGATGATATTTACCTATGACTTCGCCGACGACCGTGGCACTCTTACGGTATGGCCTGTTCGGCTGCAGCCCGAGGTCGTGCATGGCGTACAACACGCGCCGGTGTACCGGCTTGAGACCATCCCGGACATCTGGCAGGGCGCGGGAGACGATCACGCTCATCGCATAAGAGAGGAACGAATCCTTTATCTCATCCTCTATGGAGTGCGGCTGTATATTCCCCGAGAAAGTATCAAGCATTTTGTTCCTTCTTTATGTCGTCTCGAATGTCCAGGTACTCCTCACGCGAGATCTCCCCCGCCGCATACCGCCATTCCAGGATCTCGGGTCCGCCTATTGTGGACATATCTACCGGCTATTCCCAAGCCTACGCATCGAGGTTCTTTACTTCGCGGGCGTTCTCTTCGATGAAGAGTTTGCGCGGCTCGACTTTGTCGCCCATCAAGGCTGTAAAGAGTTCGTCGGCTACAGCGGCGGATTCTATGGTCACTTGCAGGAACGTCCGGTTCTGGGGGTCCATCGTGGTCTCCCAGAGTTGGATCGGGTTCATCTCCCCGAGCCCCTTGAATCGCCCGATGCTCGCGTTGCCGTTGGCGTTCAAGCGGTTCAGCGTCTCGCGCAAGCCTGCTTCGTTGTAGACGTAGTGATCCTTGCGCTGGTACGTGATCTTATAAAGTGGTGGCTGCGCGATGTAGACGTAGCCCGCATCGATCAACTCCCGCATATTCCTGAACAGGAAGGTCAGCACCAGCGTCCGGATGTGACTTCCATCCACGTCCGCGTCGGTCATCAGCACGATCTTGTTGTACCGGGCGTTCGCGATGTCGAAAGACTCCGCCACGCCCGCGCCTATGGCCGAGATCATGGCCTGTATCTCCACGTTTGAGAGAACCTTGTTCATGTTGGCCTTCTCGACGTTCAATATCTTCCCTCGCAGAGGCAATATCGCCTGGAAATTACGGTCCCGACCCTGTTTTGCCGATCCCCCGGCGCTATCGCCCTCGACGACGTACAACTCGCTGCGTTCGGGGTCTTTGCTGGAGCAATCCGCGAGCTTTCCGGGTAGCGTGGAGCTTTCGAGGTAGCCCTTGCGGATTGTGTCTCTAACCTTGCGAGCCGCCTGACGAGCCCTCGCCGCCTGAAGCGCCTTGTTTATGATCGCCTTGGCCTCCGCCGGACGCTCCTCCAGAAACTCCGCCAGCAACTTGTTCGTGGAGCTCTCTACCAAACTCTTTATCTCGGTGTTCCCGAGCTTTGTCTTTGTCTGCCCCTCGAACTGCGGCTCGCCGAGCTTGACGCTAATTACAGCCGCCAATCCCTCCCGGATATCATCGCCGGTTAGGTTCTCCTCTTTCTCCTTGATGAGGTTCTTGGAGCGAGCGTAGGCGTTGATCGTCCGCGACAGCGCACCCTTGAAACCCGACAGGTGCGACCCACCCTCGTGAGTGTTGATGTTGTTGGCGAACGTGAACACGGAGTCCTGGAAGCCACTGTTCCACTGCATGGCTACCTCGACGACCCCAGTCTCTTCTTCGCGCTCCATGTAGAAGACGGTCTTGTGAACGGGATCTTTCGACTCGTTGATGTGCGCCACGAAGTCCCGGATACCGCCCTCGTACTGATACGTGACATCCCGGTCCTCTTCGCGCTCATCCACCAACCGGAGCTTGAGGTTCTTGTTCAGGAAAGCCGATTCCCGGAACCGCCGCGTGAGCGTGTCGTACGACAACTCGTGGGTCTCCGTGAAGACCTCCCGATCGGGCATGAAGTGGATCGTGGTTCCACCATCCTCGCCCTTCTTTAGCTTGCGGTCCTGCGTGAGATCCCCTTGCGGAAAACCGCGCTCGTACCGCTGCGAGAAGACATGCCCCTCGCGCCGGATCTCGATCTCCAACCGCTCCGACAAGGCATTGACCACTGACGCTCCAACGCCGTGCAACCCACCGGACACCTTGTACCCTTGCCCGTCGAACTTGCCGCCCGCGTGCAACGTCGTCATGATGACCTCAGCCGCCGACTTACCGTACTTCTCCATCTTCCCGACCGGCATCCCGCGTCCATCGTCGCTCACGGAGACGGAGTTATCCTCGTGGACCACGATCAGGATCTCCGAACAATGCCCCGCTAACGCCTCGTCGATGGAGTTGTCCACGATCTCCCAAACCAGGTGATGTAAACCCCTCGGCCCCGTGGAACCGATGTACATACCAGGCCGCCGCTTTACGGCTTCAAGACCCTCCAAAACCTGGATGGAACTCGCATCATAATCACTCTTGGAATTCTTGGAAACAGGGTTAGCCGCCAAAGAACCGGACCCTCCTCACGAATAGACCAGCAGCTTCACTGGTAATGTTATCTCTCTCGTAACTTTTCACTCGGAGATTGTAACACATCCCGCGTCTCTTCCAACCCCCGATTTTGCTGCTTTGTCGCTTATATAAGCCTTTTTCGAGCCTCAGATACCCTTTGTAGCACCATCTGTTGCGGTATCGCTCACGGAACCACTAGATATGTGTATGACATGTGCTCGTCGCAGTATGTCATCGTCGAAATATTCGAGGTTGGTCGTCGATATGACTGCCTGAGTGCTCTCCAAGAAGTACTCGGCCAGATGCTCGCGCCGCCGCTCGTCCAGCTCGCTCATCACATCATCGAAAAGTAGTATTGGATCCTCTCCAACCACTCCCCGGACGTGATCCCGAGCCGCGAACTTCAACGCCAGAGTCGCCAGCCGTTGCTGACCCTGCGAACCAAAGGTGGTTAGGTTGATGTCGCCGAGCAAAACCTCGAAGTCGTCCCGATGCGGTCCAAGGGACGTCGTGCCGCGTTCGATATCCGCGCTGTGCGCCTCCCTGAGAGCCTCCGAATACTCCTCCGGTGTCGCGCTATACCGATACCGCAATCCGGCTTTCTCGGAGCCGTACAGCAGCCTTAGAGAGTCTTCGAAGTGTTCTTCGAGGGGCTGTATCGCGGCGGCGCGTCCGTCCAGAACGGTTTTTCCGAGTTCCGAGACTTTCCGGTCCCAGGTCGCGAGAGTCTTCTCCGACGAGTAGCCGTCCCGGATTCGCCGAAGCAGTTGGTTGCGTTGTCCGACGGCTTTAGCGTACTCGTTGACGGTGCGGGCGTAGGACGGTCGGAGCGACGAGAGAAGCGAGTCAAGAAACTCGCGTCGGTCGGCGGGAGCACCCTTGACGATCCGGATGTCGTCCGGGAAGAAAGTTATGACGCGGGCTCCGGCGCGTCCGGCGGCGTATTCCGTTAGTGAAGTCGCAGGTGCGCCATCGACGGTTATGCGCTTCTTCTCGCCGGGAGCGTATCCGATCGACAGCTTCCGCTCGTCGTCCGCGCCGTTCAGGGAGACGCGGGCTTCGGAGCGTGCGAAATCCGAGCCCCAGCGGACGACTTCGTTCTCTTTAGCGGTGCGGGTTGTGGAGCCGGTGATCGTGAAGGCTATGGCTTCGAGGAGATTGGTCTTGCCCTGGGCGTTGCCTCCAGCCACGATGTTGAGGCCGGGGGCCAGTAGCGCGGTCGCGTTGGCGTAGTTGCGAAAGTTGACGACGCGGAGAGCACGCAAGTAGGCGGTCAAGTTACTTCCAGACGCTCTATTCCGCCGCCCTCGTCCCCCACTTCGACCACGTCGCCCGCCTGGAGCTTGCGGCCCCGGCGGGTCTCGGTTTCGCCGTTCACGCGGACTTCTCCGTACTGGATGAGTACTTTCGCTTCCCCGCCGGTCCCAGCGACGCCCGATACTTTGAGGGCTTGTCCGAGCGTCGTTCCGGCGGTCAGGTTTACTGACGGCTCGATGCGGCTACTCCTGCGAAGGGTCGCGCATTGGCATGATCAAGTACAAGAAATCCGTGTCGGCCTCTCCGCCGTTGCCATCTTTCGGACCCGGCACGATGAGCCCCGGCTTGAGCGCCTCGTTGAACTTGAACATCACGTTGTCCGTATCGACCGACGAAACCCCATCCAGCAAGTAGCCGGGGTTGAACGAGATGCTGAAGTCGTTCTCGCTGGATGCAGTGAGTTTTTCGTGGGCCTCCCCGATCTCAGGGCTCCGCACGATAACTTCGACGGCTCCCTCGGAGAACGCCAAGCTCACCGGGACCGGTGGTGTTTGGCGTTGGGCGAATAGATTCACGCGGCGCAAGGTGCCGATCAACTCTTCCCGGGGAACGGAGATCTCCCGCTCGAACGTCGTCGGCAAGAGCCTCTTGTACTCCGGGAAGTTTCCGTCGATGAGCCGGGTGCCGAGTAATACATCGCCTATTCGGAACAATGCCTGGTTCTCCGACAGTGCTACTTCGATCCTCTCCTCGTCGGAACCGGAGAAGATCCTACCAACCTCCTGCATGGCCCTCGCCGGGATGATCGCCTCTCGCGAACCATCGAACGTGGTCGCAAGCTCGGTCTCCTTGATGCTCAGACGATACGAATCGGTCGTCACCATCTTGACCTTCGAGTCCTCGAAGCTGATGAGGATTCCCGTCAGCACCGGTCGCGTCTCGTCCCGCGAATACGACCGCGAAACTTTCTCGACCGTGTCGACCAGCATCTCGCCGGACATCGTGAACGAACCTTCGTCCTCGAAAGTCGGGAGCTGCGGATAGTCCTCCGCCGCGTAGGCCCTGATGCTGTACTCGTTCTCACCCGCCGCAAGTTTCACCGTCCCGCCAGCGCTGTCGTGCTCCAACGAGAGCTGGCCCCCCGGCAACGACCGAACCACGTCGTTGAAGATGCGAGCTGGGATCACAACCCGTCCATCCTCCGAGACCTCCGCCTCCGTCGAAGTCTGGACCGACAACTCCATGTCCGTCCCAGACAATCGGATCGCTCCATCGCCCGCCTCGACCAGCACCCCACCGAGCAACTGAATCGTCGACCGCGACGAAACCCCACGAGTAACCAGAGCTAGTTTTTTACTAAAGACATCCGTGTTGCAAACTACCTTCATGTGCGCTCCCTTCGCCCCTTATTATTACTAACTAACCTTTAATTTATTAGAATAATAATAATAATAAGGCCTGTGGATATGTGGATAACTACAAAAAAACCTCATACCTAAGCCTCAAAACCGACATCATACCTGTGGATAAAAATGTGGATAAGTGCCATTTTCCTGTGGACAAATTGTGGATAACTCTCGACTTATCCACAGATCAGAGTTATCCACAAAGTTATCCACATTTTTATCCACAGATTTTACCCCTGTTATCCACAAAGTTATCCCCAGAATTATAACCACAATGTAAATACCTCTCGACATGAAACACTAATTTCTTGGACTTTATCCACAGATTGGGGCGGTTATCCACAGACTCTGTGGATAAGTCGGTAAAACTGTGGATAAAAAACGATGAGTTATCCACAGTATGAGGCTTGCCTGTGGATGGGATGTGTATAACTTCGGACTTGTATGCTTTACGTTTGTTACAATGTTGCTCCCCTAGTGGGTAGGGGTTTTGGGCTGTTTCGGGTATTTTAGGTATTTGTTTTGGTTCGATCATCGCTTGCTTTTTACGTGGTAGGTGATCTCGTGTATTTGGTTGAAGGCGTCACGGTCGCTGTTGATGAGGTTGGCTATTTTGCTTGTGGCGTGCATTACGGTGGAGTGATCCCGGCCACCAAAAGCTCGGCCTATTTTGGGGAGAGACTCGTCCGTGATCTCGCGGCACAGATACATCGCTACCTGCCTCGGATAAGAGAACGGTTTCGACCGGCTTGCGCCTATCAGGTCCGCTTTCGAGATGCCGAAATAGCGGCAGACTTCGTGCTGGATCAGCTCGACGGGAATCTCCCGATACGCTTGATCCGGCAGTATGTCCTTCAAGACTTCCTCGGCTAAAGCCACGCTGAGCTGACGTCCATAGAGCGAAGCGTAGGCCAGGATACGGACCAGAGCACCCTCCAGCTCCCGGATGTTTGTCGAGACCTTCGAGGCGATGAAAGTAAGGACTTCGTCGTCGACCTCCAAGCTGTCCATGAGGGATTTCTTGCGCAGGATCGCGATTCGGGTTTCGAGGTCCGGCGGTTGGATATCCGTCACCAGCCCCCACTCGAAACGACTTACCAATCTGTTCTCAAGCGTCTGAATGTACTTCGGGTGCCGGTCGGAAGCGATGGCGATCTGCTTGTTCTCCTCATACAGCGTGTTGAAGGTATGAAAGAACGCCTCTTGGGTCTCGACTTTGTTCTCCAGGAACTGAATGTCGTCTATCAGAAGGACGTCGTTCTCCCGGTAGCGTTTCTGGAATCCGAGCGGTGAGTTGTCGCGCATCGAGTTGATGAAATCGTTGGTGAATTGTTCGCAGGTGACGTATCGAACCCTCATGCTGGGGTCTTGATCCTCGACGTACGCTCCCACTGCCCGTAGAAGGTGTGTCTTGCCGAGGCCCACACCACCGTATACGAACAACGGGTTGTAGACGATGCCCGGAGTCTCGGCTACTGCTAGAGCCGCAGCGTGGGCGAATCGGTTGCCAGCCCCGATCACGAACGAATCAAAGGTATATTTCGCTTTCATTGGCGATGGCGAGCGAACAGCCGGCACCGATTCCGCATCGCTGCCGGTATCCTCGAAGCCATTGACACTCGGCACGCCGCGACCGTCGGGCTCGTGGATACTAACCACGAGGTGTGAGCCATGACGGCCGAGCACGGAGTCCATCGCTTCTTCTAGAAGTGGCCGGAAGCGGCTCTCTATATATTCCTTCGCAAAAGTGTTTGGGACAGAGATCTCCAGCCGCTCTTCATTTAGACCGACCGGTCGAGTTCCTTCGAACCACACTCGCAGCGACGAGACATTTATGTGCTCGGAGACGCGGTCCAGAACCTGCGTCCACACCTCTTCAACGGTATCCGCCACGCGCTACTTCACCCAGGTCGAGATGATCGAGGCGACGAGATCCCGCCCCAAAGGCGAGATGCGCCTCTTGCCCGATTCTTCACACATCAGCAAACCGTGCTCTTCTAGCACCGAGAGATCCCGGTAAGCGGTACTCACGCTGATCTCCAACCCCCCGGCTACGGTCGAAGGCCCGACTGCTCCACTTTCCAATACCGTCACCAAAACTTTCTGTTGCCTCTCGGAGATGTTCATTCGGGGTACTCCATCAGGATAACGCCGCGCAGGCGCGACATCTTGAGGGACGCTCTCCTTGCGCCTCGCCAAGCCTCCAACCGGAACCGCGACGGTCACGACCGTCCCACCACCGATGTTATCTTCTACAACTACCGTTCCCCCCACCTTTTCAGCGGCGGCCCGTGCCATACCCAGCCCGGCACCAACGCCTCGAATGATTCGGATCGCATCTTCCGAAGCTCCGGAGAACCCGAACTCCATCGCCCTACCTTTGTGCGGTATTCCTGGCCCTCGATCTGAGACCCGCAGAGTATTGCCACCGTCTAGAACGGAGATCACAACTCCCTGGTAGTCGGCGTGAACCAAATTCTGAACCACTTCATGGATCGCCTCTGCCGGAACACTACCCCCGACATCCTTCACAGCATCCGCAACCAAACGCGAGAACTTCGGCCCAGCCTTGGCGGGACTAGAAGCCGAAACCTCCGTGATCTCGGGGTCGCTGTCTACTCCGTATACGGCCACGCGAATGCCAACGGTGGCACTCCCAAAGTTCGTGGCTGTTGCGTCCGTCTGCATCATCCCCTCAAGAAATTTAACTCAACACCGGTCCCAAAGCTATGCCTAGAATAAAGAAAATCCCCTTTTGCAGGACATTCAAATTTTTATCCACAATTTTATCCACAGCCTGTGGATAAGTACCGCTGAAAAGTGCAATACGGTAGGAAGTATGACCCATGCAACGTACTTGGGATATCGTGTTTACGGGATAAAAAACTCTTTTTTGCAGGTGTTTTCTAGTATTCCGTCCAGGTGGTTTCGCTACAGGCATTGGGATAGTGACGAGAGGAAGACGTTGTTTTGTGTTGGATGGAAGTAGTGGCATCGGATATACTCGTTGACTGGTTACCAAGGTTCTGAAATTTCGGAGGATTATCCATGAAGCGCACTTATCAACCAAATAGACGCAAGCGAGCGAAGACGCACGGGTTCAGAAAGCGCATGAGCACAGTGGGCGGAAGGCGTGTGATCTCGGCTCGTCGTCGTCGTGGGCGCAAGAAGCTGGCTGTCTGAGCCAGGATCCCCGAACTACGTGTCACGGGACAAGCGAGCGCGCCTGACGAACTCTCCAGAATTCGAAAGGGTCTACAAGCGCGGCAAGGCGTACCGGGGTAAGTTCTTCGCGGTCCACGCTTTCCCAAATGATGCTGGAGTCGCACGGTTAGGGTTGTCTGTCTCACGCAAAGTCGGCACTGCAGTAGTCAGAAACGCTATTCAACGCAGGCTACGCGAGATATTCCATGCCGAGCTGCGTGGATTGAATCTCGATTTGGATATAGTTGTATCTGCCCGTCCTGCAGCATCCCAAGCTAGCTACTGGGAACTTCGCTCGGAGTTCATCAAAGCACTAGAAAAGATA
>JAABUN010002695.1_pt1 | contig 30405 bp, 30 predicted proteins | sample 5559311 | NCBI WGS metagenome assembly JAABUN01 (sample SAMN10711877, study PRJNA513370) | rock metagenome | isolation source: Antarctica rocks | place: Antarctica: Victoria Land, Siegfried Peak sud | reverse complement strand
TCGGCCGTCCCCACCCGGTGGTACGGCCCGTGCAGATCGTCTCCCGCCAGGTCGGTGTGTTTTACGCTGTCCACCGCTCTACCTCCACGACGTTGCCGGCCGCGTTCGCCACGGCTCGGAGATCATTCGCCTGCACCCGCACCCGGCGCGGCGGCGCTACCGGCAGCGACCGCCGCGTCGCCTCCCCCGCCAGCGCCTGCGTCCCCGCGTCCCCGTCCCACGCCCGCGCCATCACCCGGAAATCGACCTCCATCCCGACCAGCCCCAATGACACCCGCACGGTGTCCCCCTCCTGGAACCGCGCCCACATCCCGTCGACGTCGCGCGTCTCCAGGGTCAGCGGCACCGCCGGGTTCGCCGCCGTCGCCACGTCCCGCCGCAGCCGGGGCGCCAGGTTCGCCCCGCCCCGCACGTCCGGGTAGCGCCGCGCCGCCTCGCGCGGCCCGACCCGCGCCACGGACCCCGCGTCCGCGACCTCGAGTCCGCCCGCCGCCTCCGCTCCCGCCTCGTCCTCCGCCTCCGCCCCGAACCCGACCAGCCGGTTCTCGACCGCCAGCAGGTCGAAGGTCAGGGACGCCTCCTCGTCGGCGAAATGCCGCTCCCCGACCAGCCGGACCGACCCCGTCAGGTCGCGCCCTAGCCGCGGCGCCACCTCCACGACCCGGTCGGCGTCGACCCGCCACTCGACATTGGCCCCCTCCGCGATGCGGGCGAGCAGGTCGCCCACGTCGTCCCCGGCGCCGACCTCGAGTCCCGTTGCGTCGCCCGCGCCGCCGACCCGGTCGAGCCGGAGGAAGGAGGCGCCGTCGAAGAGATCCGAGAGCAGCCGCCGCAGCAGCTCCGCCGGTCCCAGCGCCGGGTAGCGCAGCGCCCGCCGGGCGACGCGGCCGGACGCCAGGACAGCCCACCCCGTTGCCCCGATCTCGACCTCGCCGCCCCGCACCGTCGCGCTCGTCACCACCCCGCCCCAGCGACCCGCCGCGCCGCACGCCAGCCCAACCCACCGCCCCGTCAGGTCCGGGTCGATCCGGGCGGCGCTGAGATCGGACAAACGGACGAACGCGGAGAGCGTCCCGGCGGCCCCGATCTCCCAGCTCGCGGCGACGCCGTAGGCGGGAACGCGAACGGCGTCCAATCCGCCACGTTTCGAGAGAATCAATGGCCAAGAGCCGGCGGCGCCCACTACGAATAGCCCGGTCGGTAGGCAACGGTCACGGTGATCGGCCCCGGCGCCGCCTGGGTCACCGTGATGACGTTGTTCCCGCGCGGCAGCGGCAGCCAGTCCGCGGACGGCCGCGACCCGAACGACGTCGTCTCGGTCGCGTCGACGGCGGCGACTGGGGCCTCGGGGCCGTCGGTCGCCCCGGCCGGGACCGCCCGTGCCGACCGGGTCTCGCCGTTGACCACCAGTGACGCCCCGCCCGCCGCCAGCCCGAGCGCGAGCCGACCGCCCGGCGTCGGATCAATCCGGTCGGCCGCCGTCGGTGCCGCCCCGAGGTACAGCGCGTGGCTGCCGCCGTCGATTCGGACGGCCGCCTCGAACACGGCCGTCTCGGCGCCGAGCGCGGCGAAGACGAGTTTGGCGGCGTCCGGGGAGACGACCAGCTCCGTGTCCCACGCCGCCTGGGCAAAGCGATCGAACCCGACATAGTCCGGGACCCCGATCCGGTTCCACGGCCAAACCGCGAACGCGACCCGGCGCATCGGCGCCGGTAATGTCCACGTCGTCGGCACGACGGTCGTCGTGCCGAGGGCGGTGTTCTCGTAGAGGGTCGTCCAGTCCTCGCCGGCGTCCTGGCGCGCGATGACGCGGACGAAGCCGACGGTCACGGTGCCGCTCGTCTCGGCGAGGAGGGTGAGCCGAAAGCCGGCGCGCACGGACACGATCCCGACCGGGACCTCGATCTCCACTCCGTCCGCCAGCCCCTCGTCGGGCAGGCTCGCCGCGCCGGATCGGTAGAGCCGGGTGTCGAAGACTGCCTGCCGGTACGAGACGCCGCCAACCGCGTAGTCGGACCAGAGCGGCTGCGAGACGTCGTCGACGTTCTCCGGCCGGGGCAGGGTCCGGGCGCGCCGGAAGGCGCCCGGCACGTCGACGTCGGCGTAGGCGACGCTGTTGCCGGGCGCGCCTTGCAGCCACCAGCCGCCCCGCAGGTGGTTGGCGGCGGTGCGGGCGACGTCGTAGCTCCACGTACTGTTGTTGGACCGGTTGGGGTCCAACGCGAACGCCGGCCGGTCGGGGTAAGCGAGCGCGGGGCCGGGGCCGGCATTGGGGTTGCCGTAGAGAATCGTGAAGGGAAGAGAGCCGCCCGGTGCGAGGTAGGGGACGACGATCCACACCAGCGTCGACGCCGGCGGACCGGTGAAGAACACCACCTCGCGGGCGACGTCCCGGCCCTCGATCCAGACGCGGAGGTCGTTGCGGTCCGCCCGCATCTTGCCGGCGGTCACCAGCGGCGCCGTGTCGCCCAATTGGTCGAGCCGCACCGGGTACCGCACCAGCGGCGCGGCGGCGGTGTTGGTGATCGCCCCCGACCGCGCCCACTGCCAGCCGACCGCGTCGGTGGACGTCGTCCGCTGCGCCGTCGGCCGGATCGTCACGGTGGGGCGCACCGTCTCCCCCCCCGGCACGGCTACGATCATCGTCCCCACCGCCCCGGAAAACGACGCCGTCACGGTCGTCGGCGTGACCGCCCGCCAGAACGGGTCGGCGGCGAGGACCGAGAGGAAGACCGCCCCGCCCGCCAGCTCGATCGACTCGACGCCGACCGGCATCTCCAGACTCACGCCCGTGCCCTGGTACGGCCCGGTGAGGACCAGGGGGTCGTCCGCCGTCCGGTTGTCGACCTCGGCCAGGACCGCGTCGGTCGCGTCGTCCCAGGCGGTGGGCGTCATCGGCGCGGCCGGCTTGATAATGACGGGCAGGACGCGGGGCTGAATAGCGGAGCCCTGGTAGGCGGGACGGTGCCCGCCGCTGCGGTGGGAGACATCCCAGTCCACTGTCCCCGGCCCGTCCCCCTGGCGCCGTGCCACCACCGCGTTGAGGCCTTTCGCCGCCAGGTCGAGGGTGCCAATCTTCGTCAGGACCGTCACCGCACTCATCGGCCCCTCCGCTGCGCGAGGTCGCGTCGCACCGTCCGGCGCCCGAACGTCTCGTACCAATCCTCGGCCGAGTCGAAGCTCGCGCCCCTGATCTCGTTTCGCTGGTAGATCGTGACCGTCTCGCCGCGGGGCGCGGCGGGACCGGCCGCGCCGAGCCCCGCTGCGCCGCTCCCCGCTGCGGCACCGGAAACGCCGACCCCGATCTCCGGCCCGGCGGCGTTCGCGGCGGCAGTGGCCGCATCGACCAGGGCGCGGACCTTGCCCTCGACGAAGGGGGTCTCTGCCTCCGCGCCGATACCCATGCCCTGCGCCCACGTCGCGCCGACCTCGTCGGCAAAAACGCGCGATGGGGAGGCCGAATTCGACCGCTTGCGCGCGGTCGCGATCGCCGCTTCGACGATTCGGATGACCGCGGCGGCGACGGCGCTGGTTCCGTTGTCGATCCCCTGTGCCATTCCGGTCGCGAACCCTCCGCCGATCGACGCCCCCTTCGGGGCGGCGTTCACCTGGCCGGCGGCGGTCACCGCGGCGCTCACGCCGCTGGTCAACGCCGATGGAGAGACACTCGACCCCATGCCGGCGGTCACACTGCGTCCGATCGCCGCGCCATCCGCCGTTCCGTTGATCGTGCCAACCTGGCGCAGGGCTTGGTTGATGTTGTTGTCGAAGGCGTCGCTGCGGAGATTCTGGTTGATACCATTGGCGATATTGGCGCCGAGGTTGCCGAGTGACGCGGCGACCTGCCCGTTCGCCCCGCCGACCCGCTCGCGGATGGTGGCGTTCAGGTCACCGAGCCGGTCCCGCATCGCCGTCACGGCCGTTTCCCCGGCAGCGTCGGCCGCCCGTCGGACCGTCGGCTCAGTCGATCTCATGCCCGTCGCCAACCCGGTCCCGCCCGTCGTCCCGAGCGCCGCCGCGTCCTTGCCGACCGTCTGCTTGGCGTTGCCAAGGGCACCCGACATCGCCGAGGCGGCATCCGTCCCGACCGCTGCTGCGGCCTTCTCGGCGATCCCGGCCTTGGACTCCATGCCCGATGCCATCCCTGCCACGTAGTTGCCGCCGGTCGCGGCGCCAGTCACCTCCGCCCGATTGGCGAAGCGGTCCATCCGCGCCTGGATGCGGTCGGTCTTCTGCTGCGCGACCTGGACCGCTCGTTCCATTCCGACCGCCAGGGAGTCGGCGAAGACGCCGCCGGCGTCGACCTGCTGGAGCCGCTCGACCTGGGCAACGATCGCGTCAACCTTCAGGTTCGCGATCTCGCGGGACGCCTGGCTCGTCGCGTGAACAACCCCCTGCTGAGCAACCTTCAGGTTTTGGAGCAGCCCGAGCCGCGCTTGCTCTTGGGCGAGGATCGCCCGAGCCCGGCCCTGCTCCTCCCGGCTGCCGGCGGTCGCCACGTCGCGCCGGGCCGCCGCCACCGACCGCTCGGCGTCGGCCACCTCCGCCGCGGCCACGACGAGCCGCTGCCGGTCGAGCGCCTGCTGCTGCTGCTGCGCCTGGTCCTCCGCGGCGGCGTCCGCCTGGGTTTGGGCGAGCGCATCGGCGGCGTCCGCCTGGGCCGCGTAGGCGGCGTCGCCCGCCGCCGCCTGCCGCGAACGCGCCTCTTCAGCCGCCTGCGCCTGCGCGAGCCACGCATCGACCAGGGCGCCCTGGTCCGGTGCGGCGGTCTCTGCCATCGTCGGCGGGTCGATTGGGCCGAGGGCGGCGAGTTGCGCCTCGATTGCCGCGGCGAGGGACGCCGGGTCGGTCGCGCTCGGGTCCGGCACCCACCACGGGTCGCGCTCAACGATGCGGCCGATCGCGTCGTGCGCCCGCCCCGCTGCATCCCGGAAGGCGCCGATCGCCGCGTCCGCCTGTTCCTCCGCCGCGTCCCGTGCCCCCTGCCGCGCCGCGTCGGCCAGGTCCCGTGCCTGCGCGCGCGCCTCCGCGGACGCTTCCGCCCCCGCCTCTCGCAGCGCCGTCTTCAGCGAGAAGACCTCCGCCATCCCGGTCAGACGCGCCTGCGCCTTGCCCAACGCGCCGTCGGCGGCGCGGACCGTTTGATCCATGAGCCACTGCGCGGCTCGGACCGACGACGGCGCCGCCGACAGGACGCCGCGATCGAACTGTTCGCCGAAGGCCGTCCCGACGTCGAGCGCGGCATTCACGTCGCGCAGCGCGGACGCCGCCGCCCGGTCGACCATTGCCACGGACGAGCGGGCAATGGCGGGCGTCAGGCCCTCTATCCCGGTCAAGAACTCCTCGCCCCAGACGGAGGCGATCTCGGCGGCGCGGGCGGCCTCACGCTTGGCGGCGACCTCGGCGGCGCGGACCAGCCGGGCGGCGGCGTCCTCGCCCGCCGGGACCGTCGCGTCGACGCCGATCGGGAAGCCGTTGCCCCAGTCGTTCCCGATCGCCTCCGTCACCTTGGACGGCGAGGCGATCTGGCCGGCGTCGGTCATGCCCTGGTCGGCGGCGTCGACCAGTCCCGCGCCCGCATCGTAGGCGGCCGGCGCCCACGTGCTGACCTCGGTGACAAACCCCCTCGCGACCGCTTCCCCGTAGGTGATGGAGCTGCCGTCCTCGAAGTAGTACATGCCGTCGGCGGCGGCTTGGACCAGATTCCCGCCCGTGTCGTACGCCTGCGTGACGTACGAGCCGGCACCCTCGACGTACCCTTGACCGGCCGCCGCGCCGGCGTCGTACGCCGGCGCCGGTGGCGACGCCGGCCGCGTAGTCCGCCGCGAGCTGCTGCCCGGCCGCCATCGTCTGCTCTTTGAGCGCGGGGTCGGTGATGTCGGCCAGGTAGTCGTTGGCCCAGTCCATGTCCGGCCCGAGACCGGCGGCGGCGTTCGCCGAGGAGGTTTCCCACATAGAGGCGAAGTAGTTGTCGATCGCCGCCTGGTCGGACGCGGAGCGGGTCGCCAGGGCGGGGGCCAGGGCGGCGCTGGCGGCGTCCACCGCGCCGGTCACGAGGCCCGCCGCCGCTTGGCTTGCCGCCGGGGCCGCCGCTTCGTACGCTGCCACCGGGGCCGTGGCAAGGTCGGTCGCCGCCTGCTGCGCCGCCGGAGCGCCGGTCGCCATCCCGCTCGCCATCGCCGCCGGCACGTCCGCGCCTGCCGCCGTCGCCGCCTGGGCCGCCGCTGGCGCCCCGGCCGTTATCCCGGCAGACACGCACTCTGCCGCGACGCTGTGGGCCGCCGCCTCGACGGGCGCGCACCCAGCGGCGAGCCCGGACGCGAGGCCCGTCCCGACCACGCCGCCGGCGGTGGACGCGGCAACCTCGCCGGCGCCGATCGAGGCCGTCACCTCCCCGAGGGAGGCGCCGGCGAGGTCGCGGGCCGCTTGGACGGCGGCCGGGGTGCTTTGCCCCATGCCGAGCGCGAGACCGTTGCCCAGCTCCTCGCCGGTGCGGGTCGTGATCTTGGAGGGAGACGCCACCTGGGCAGCCAGGTCGATCGCCTTGGTCGCCGCGCTCGCCAGGGCGGAGGCCGCCGCCTGCACCCGCCCGAGACCGCCCTCCAATCCGGACGCCAGGCCGTCCGCGATCGCCGCGCCGGCCGCCTCCGCCCGGCCGGCAGCGTCTTCCATCGCCGCGATCATTGTGTCGACGCCGCTCTCGACCGCAGACGTCGCCCGGTCCATGCCCGACTCGACCGACGACGCGACGGCGTCCATGGCACCTTCGATCGCCGATCGCATGGAATCCCCGGCCGACTCGACGGCCGACCGCCACGCGTCGGCGCCGGCCTCGATCGCGGTCGTGATCCCTTGGATGGCGGTTTCGGCCGAGGTCCGCATCCCATCGAATGACGTCTCGATCGCCGTTTGCATCGCCGTTCCGGCGGCATCAACGGCCGTCTGCCAGGACTGCGTCCCGGTCTCGATCGCGGTCGTGACGGCCTGGATCGCGGTTTCGGCGGCTGTTTGGATGGCCTGGAACGCCGTTTCGATGGCCGTCTGCATCCCGGTCGTCGCGGTCTCGATCGCGGTCGCCCACGCCGTTGTGCCCGTTTCGATCGCCGTCGTCACGGATTGCATCGCGGTTTCGACGGAGGTCGAGATTTCCGTGAAGGCCGTCTCGACGACGGTCGTCATCTGGGTTTGGAGCGCGGTGCCGACGCCGGAGAAATCGGCGCTCGTGATCGCGCTGGATATGGCGTTGACGATGCTGGCACCGATACCGACCGTGCGCCCGCTTGCACCAATTCCACCGCCGCCCGCCTCACCAGACATTCCCGCCGAGAGCGCGCTTGTGAGGAGCGTTTGGAGCGCGGTCGTGATGGGGGTCGGATCGGTGCCCGCGATTTGCGCCGCCAAACCAGAGACGAAGGAGGTTCCGATCCCGCCCGCCGCATCCCCGCCGGCGCGTCCGCCGCCCCCGATCCCGCCCTGCGTCCCGCCACCGGCGAGACCTTGTGACAAGGCCGTCGAGACGAGCGTATTGAGCGCCGTGGTAATGGGCGTCGGATCGGTGCCGGCTATTTGCGCCGCGAGACCCGCAATGAAACTCGTCCCGATTCCACCGGCGGCGTCACCACCGGCGCGACCACCCCCGCCGATCCCGCCCGCTGGTCCGCCGGCTAGGCCAGAAGAGAGGGCTGTCGAAACAAGCGTCGTCAGAGCCGTGGTAATGGGCGCGGGATCCGTTCCAGCGATTTGTGCGGCAAGCCCGGCGATGAAGCTGGTCCCGATGCCGCCAGCCGCATCGCCACCGGCAGCGCCGCCCGCCCCGATCCCCGCGCCGGGCGCTGCCGGTCCACCCGCCAACCCAGAGGACAACGCCGTCGAGACCAAGGTGGTCAAGGCCGTCGTGATCGGCGCCGGGTCGGTCCCGGCTATTTGCGCAGCAAGTCCGACAATAAAGCTGGTCCCGATACCGCCCGCGCTCGCGCCACCCGCCCGGCCTGGTGCTCCGACGCCACCCGCTGGCCCGCCAGTCGCCAGGCCGGTCGTGAGCGCCGCGCTCACAATCGTGGTCAACGCCGTCGTGATCGGCATCGGGTCCGTGCCAGCGATCTGCGCGGCTAATCCCTGGATAAAGCTGGTTCCGATCCCACCCGCCGCGCTACCTCCGGCGCGTCCTGGCGCGCCCACGCCTCCCGTCGCGGGACCGCCCGCCAACCCGGTCGAGAGGGCGGTGGAAACGAGGGTCGTCAGGGCCGTCGTGATGGGCATCGGATCGGTACCGGATATTTGCGCAGCGAGTCCCGCGATAAAACTCGTGCCGATTCCACCGGCGGCAGCACCCCCAGCACGACCACCTCCGCCGATGCCGCCTTGCACTCCACCACCGGCAAGGCCGGAGGACAGCGCGGTCGAGACCAGCGTGGTCAATGCGAGGCTAATCGGCGCGGGGTCCGTGCCGGAAATTTGGGCGGCGAGTCCTTGAACAAACGACGTCCCGATGCCACCAGCAGCGTCCCCGCCGACCCGTCCGCCACCGCCAATGCCCTGAGTCGGACCAGCGGCGAGACCTTGTGACAGCGATGTAGACACCAGCGTAGTTAGAGCCGTGGCGATCGGAGTGGGGTCAGTCCCCGCGATTTGTGCGGCTAGCCCGGAAACAAACGTGGTGCCGATACCGCCAGCGGCCCCGCCGCCTGTTCGGCCTCCCCCTCCGATCCCCTGTGTTGCCCCACCCGCAAATCCTGCGGCCATCGAGGTCGAGACGAGGGTTTGGAGTGCGGTTTGGATGGGCGCCGTATCAGCACCTTGGATCGATGTTGCCAGACCAGCGACGAACGTCTGGCCGATTCCACCCGCAGCCTGCTGTCCGCTGTCGCCCCCGGTTCGGCCACCTCCGCCTCGCGTCCCGAAGCTCGTGAACGCCTGCTGGACGGCTGCACCCATTTGGAGTCCGAGGGCCGTCGCGGTCTGCTCCATCGTCGTGTCGCGCACCTGGCCGGAGAGCACCGTATCGAGCGTGTGCCCAAGGCCCGGACCGGTGCCAACCTTGGGAAGATTTGCCCCGCTCTGCGCGATGGATTTCGCCAGTTGGTTCTGCGTCGCGCCGGTCACCTTCCGGAACGGCGTTTGCCCAATTCCGGTCCCCATGCCCGCGTCGGCGTTCGCTGCCACCTTCGCCCCAATGGGGGCAGAATCAGCGGGAGCGGGAAGCGGCGGGTTGCTGGCTGCGGCCTTGATCCCCTGCGCTAACGCCGCCTCAATACCCGGCGTGCTTGTGCCGATCCCGCTCGGGATGCCACTCGCAAAGCCATTTCCGTAGACATCGGTCCACGTCCCCGCGTGCATCTCGCCGGTATGAGCGGCGTCCTGCACCGGCGGCGTGATGGCCCCCGTGGAGTCCGCGATCCCTTGCTGAAGTTGCGCCTCAATGTACGGCGTGCTCTGGCCGACGCCACTTGGTATCCCGCCGGCAAACCCGTTCCCGTACACATCCCCCCAGGTCGCGCCTTGCGTCTGGGCCGCCGCGGTTGGCGCGGGTGGTGGGGGGATATTGGCGGTGGCGGTTTCAATCCCGGTTGTTACCGGCGGAGGGCCGTCGTTATACCCAGCCCGCACTCCGTCCGCCGTTCCCGTCGCGAAGTTGTTTCCGTAGTCCGACCCAAAGTCAAACCCCTGATCAGCCCCCTGACCGCTCAACTCCTTGATGCGGTCCTGCATCTTGGCGATGTCGGTGTCAATCCAGTCCGTCGGAATCTCCGGCACGGCGGATGGCGCAAAGTCGTGCAGTTTGTTCAGGTGGTCAAACGTCGTCTTGACGAAATTATCAAACGCGATCCCGATCTTTTGCGCGGCAATGTCCATGCGGATGGTGAGTTCGTCCGCAAGAGCGTCGGCTTTCGTCCAAACTTCCTCCAAGAAGCCTTGGAGAAAGTCGATTCCAAGCTGAAATGGGTTTGCACCGGCTCCGCCACCGGCCGACTGTCCGGCCAAGAAACCTAGTCCGACCCCGGCAAGGATAATGTCGGCGTACTTTGCCCCGACCTCCTCACCCGCTGCTTTCGCCGACGCCTCCTGTTCTCCGGTCGGACCCTTGACCACCACGTCATTGATGGACTTGGCGATGACCCCTTGGATGCCTGGATCATCGATGACTACGTTCTCGGGCCCCGGTGCGCCGATGTTGATGACCCAGGTCGCGAACTCTTTGGTGATCGTCCCAGCGGCGGCGATGGCCTCGTCGAGCTTTGGTCCAATAAACCCCGAGAGATTGTCAAGGACGCCTGTGAGCTTTGGTACGCCAATTTCGAGGAGCCAGTCTGTGACGTGCGCGAGTGTTTGCCCCGCGAAGTCCGCAAGTTTCTGAATGTCTGTCGCGACGAGTGACGCACCCCCTTGGACCCACCCGCTGAGTTGCGGCGCTCCGACCTCGAGCAGCCAGCCAACCGCGCGGGCGAGTGTCTGCCCCCCAACGTTGACGAGCTTCCCGACTTCGCCGACAAGGAGTGACGCCCCCCCCTGCACCCAACCCGTCAACTGGGGAGACCCGACTTCTAAGAGCCAACCGGCGAGATGCGCCAGCGTCTGTCCCCCGAATTGGACCAAGGCCTGAATCTGGCTCCCGACCGTCGATGCTCCGCCCTGAACCCAGCCCGTCAGTTGCGGAGCGCCAACTTCCAACAACCAGCCCACAACGTGGCCGAGCGTCTGGCCCCCGAACGAGAGCACCTGCTGAATCTGCGACCCGACGAGCGACGCACCCCCTTGGACCCACCCCGTGAGCTGGGGGGCACCAACTTCAAGCAACCACCCAAGAACATGCCCAAGCGTCTGCCCGCCGAAGTTGACGAGGGCCTGAATCCCCTGACCAACGAGCGACGCGCCACCCTGGACCCAGCCCGTCAGTTGCGGAGCTCCTACTTCGAGCAACCAGCCCACAACGTGGGCAAGCGTCTGCCCTCCGAAGTTGATGAGTGCCTGGATTTGCGAGCCAATGAGCGACGCGCCGCCTTGGACCCACCCCGTGATCTGGGGGGCGCCAACCTCTAGCAACCACCCAGCCACCCGAGCCAGGGTTTGCCCACCGAATTGCACGAGCGCCTGAATGTCGGACCCGATGACCGCCGCCCCGCCCTGGACCCATCCGGTGAGTTGTGGCGCACCGACTTCTAACAACCACCCCAATATGTGGCCGAGCGTCTGCCCCCCAAACTGAACAAGTCCCTGGATCTCGCTACTGATAAGCGAAGCACCACCCTGGACCCAACCGCTCAGTTGCGGCGCTCCGACTTCGAGAAGCCATCCGATCACGTGGGCGAGCGTCTGCCCTCCGAAGCTAACGAGGGCCTGAATCCCTTGCCCGACGAGGGATGCGCCGCCCTGCACCCATCCACTGAGCTGCGGCGCGCCGACCTCCAACAACCACCCCAGCACGTGGCCAAGGGTCTGCCCGCCAAACTGGACTAGGGCTTGGATTGCCGACCCGATGAGCGACGCCCCGCCCTGGACCCACCCGGTGAGTTGGGGGATTCCCACCTCAAGAAGCCAACCGACGACGTTGCCCAGCACGCCGCCAACGGCGGAAACAATGCCCCCGATCTGGTCGCGCAGGAATCCGGCGGCGTTCTCGACCCAACCGATCAGCTTCGGCGCGGCGACGTTGATCGTCCAGTCCACGAAATCGACCGCCAGCCCAGCGGCGGCGCCCGCGATGGCCGAGCCGATGGCTTGAATGCCATTGGCCACAACGCCTGCCGCCGCCCCCCAGTCTCCGGCGGCTATAGCGGCATTGAGCTTGATGAGGCCATCGGTGAACGTCTTGATGGCCGCCGCCGCCTTCGGAAACGCGATCCCGAAGGCATAGACGGCGGCCCCGACAATGCCGAGCGGTCCGGCCAATGCCAGGGTCGAGCGGACGAACAACCTGGCGGCATTGTTGAAATCGACAATGCCGCCAATGATGTTTGCCAGCCCGTTCGTCAGCGGGGTGATGTTGATTCCGGTCGTCGCAAAGAGGGCGTTCCCAAACGCCCGAATTGCCGCCTCGGCATTGCTTTGCCCGAAGGCGGTGAAGGCGCTGTAAAGATGCTGGAACCGAGGAATAAACTGCTGAATCTCGCCACCAAGGTCAACGAAGAGTTGACCAAACTGATCCAATCCAACACCTTGTAGGGCAAATCCGAACGCCCGGACTCCCGCTGACAGTGCCCCCCAGTTTCCACTTCCGTCTTCGAGGTCGCTCCTGAGATAGTCGTACGATGTCTTCCACGCCGCGCCAAAGTCCTTGACCCCCCCGACGACCGCATCGACGGCGTCCCCGAAGCCGAGGAAGTTGGTTTTGTAGGCCAGAACACCAAGGGCAACCGCACCGAGGGCAAGCCCCACCGGACCCAGCAGGCCGGGGATCGCGGACAAAACGCGCATCCCCAGCGCGCTGTTTTTGAGCACGTTGAACGCCTTGATGCCCTCGATCACCTTGGGTGCGAGGAGGAGGAAGGAGCCCGCCGCTAAGGCGGCGGCAGCCCCAGCGGAGGTGAGGGCAGCGACGGCGGCAATGACCGGACCCGGCAGACCAATGAAGGCGTTGACACCAGCGGCGACGGTATCAACCACGGCGCGGAGTGGTCCTAACATTGGTGTGCCAAGTGCGATAGCGGCCGTCTCAATGCTGCCCTTCAGCTTTTCGACGCTGCCGGAAAAGGTGTCCATGCGCCGCGCGGCTTGCTCTTGGGCGGTGCCGCTCTGGTTCACAAGGTCGGTGTTCTCTTGGAGCTTGGCTGACCCCTCCTGGAGCATTGCGTTGAGCGCCTTCTGGCCATAGACACCGAACGCCTTCGCCATGATGGACTGCCGATCCGCCACGGTCATGTCCTTGGTGGCGTCTTCGATTTGTTTGATAAGTTCCGGCGTCCCGACATACAGCCCGTTGGCATCCCGGAGGTGCAGGTTCATCTTGGCCTGGGCTTCGGCCTGCGTTTTCGTTGGCGAGATCATGTCGTTGATGGCCGAGGTGAAGGAGGTCGCGCCCTCGGCGGCGCCGATGCCGTAGTTCGGGAAGACGCCGAGGGTGGCGAGGGCATCATCCATCGGGATTTGCAGCTGATTGATGACGCCGCCCATGTTGCCGAGGGCGCCGCTCAATTCCGGGATGCTGACTGCCGAGGCATTCGCGGCGTTCGTCAGGGAGTCGATCACCTGCCCGGTTTCGACCCCCTGACTGGAAAAGACGTGATACGCCTGGGCCGCTGCCGTACCAGCGGAAACAAGATCGGTCCCCGTGGCGGCGGCCAAATTGGTCACACCACGCGCGAGACCACCGACGATTTGATCGGTTGTGAATCCTTGTTTACCCAATTCCTCCATGACCTGGGCCGCCTGGCCAGCGCCATACTGAGTATCGACACCGATACCGAGGGCTTCTTCTCGGATTTGGGCCATCTGCGGAGCGGTCGCATTGGTGACGGCGCCAACGTTGGCGATCGCTTGCTCGAAATTCGCGGCCTGGTAAACCGCGCTACCCATCGCCGCGCCCATCGCGACGCCAGCGGCCATCACCCCGCGACCGAGCGTGGTCGATGCTTGGCTGACAGAGCCGATTTTTCCGGAAACCGCGTCAAGCGCGGCGCTTGCGGTGTCGTTGGCGTTGATATTGACCGTCAGCTCAGCGACCGAGGGCAAAGCGCTAGCCCTCCCCGCGATTGCGGATCAGGCGGCTGGCCCTCGGTTCTGTTGGGGTTTGCGGAAATGAAAAAACGCCCCGGTGCATGATCGAAAGCTCCTGTACAGGAGCCTCCAACCCGCACTCATAGGCGCAAGTGGGTGGAAGGCTATTGCGAAACGACGCGGTGAGGCGTCTGTCCCACGCGTAGTATATCATCGCGACGCGAGGAACACGTCATCTGAGGGGCGTCAGGTAGTGGGTCAGTTTGAATCGAGCAGTCCGACCGCGAAAGGCGGCACCGCTCGTGCGGAGGCACTCCTCCAGAGCAACGCCGGGAGATCGCCAAGAAGGCCGCCGCTCGATGGGCGAAGGAGGATCACTGAAAGCCCCTGTTGCAAAATCTGGATCGTACGTTCACCTCGCCGAGTGTAGGTTGGCCGGATATACTTTACAGGACGAATGTTCTAACATATTGGGGGTGTCCGATGGTATATCCGGTGTCTGACATCGCCAGCTACTTTATCCAGCGTGAAAACGAGAACGAAGAGTTTGGCGAGAACATCACGAATTTGAAGTTGCAGAAGCTCGTGTATTACGCGCAGGGCTTCCATCTTGCATGGTATGGCGAGCCCTTGTTCCTCGATCCGATCGAGGCTTGGGCGCACGGACCGGTGGTGCCTCCGTTATATTCAAAGTACCAGGAGTACGGCGCGAAGCCACTCCCATCTCCCCCGGAGTTTGATCCCGCTGCGATCGATGAGCGAACGCGCGAGTTGCTGGAAGAGGTGTATCAGGTCTATGGGCAGTACTCTGCATGGGGCCTACGGAACCTCAGCCACGAGGAGGCGCCGTGGAAGGACACGCCGAGGAACGGCATCATTTCTCACGAAGCAATGCGGACCTACTTTGCAAACCACTTGACCGTTGGCTAGCGGGAACAAGAAGGCTAAGGCGCGGAAGCTAGCGGCTCAACCACGTGTCGCGCCAAGGGAAACACCACGACAACCTACGAACGCCCTCCGGCCGCTCTTCAGCTTCTGCTCCCTCGCGGCCGGCTTCCGCATCTCCGACTGCCAGCAGCCGCACAAAGCCGCACTTGCCGATCGCCTCCAAGAGCTGAGCCAACTGACGTGGAGCCAGATCAACCAAGCGCCTAGACAAGGCATGGGAACCGAAACCATCGCACGCGACAGCATCATTCCTGCGATCCCCTCCTACATCACGGACGACATTCGGCTCTTGTCATGGCGTTTTGGTGGAGGGGCGCGCATGATCGGTTATCGAGAGGACCAGGTGTTCCACCTCGTGTGGGTTGACCCGAACCACGGTGTCTACCCCGACTAACCGCCCGCCCCAATTTCAAACTGACCCACTACCGGGCGTCACGATGAAGCACCATGCGCCGAGGATGGAGCCACGCGCGTTTTGTCTGCCCCTGTTTCCGGCACCATCACATCCGGCAACGGCTCTCCGTCAAGCGTCCACCGATGCAGCACCCGGCTCCCATCGTGCCGTAGCCCGCTACACCAGCGGCAGTGAATCTCGATGATGCCTCGGTAGACGCGGGCGTGACGACGGCGCGGGCAGGCGAGATCGTGCACCATCGGCGCTATCCCTTCCGCCGCCGCCGCGCACTCAGCTCATCGTGTCGCTCCCCAGCGACCTCGGCCTCGATCGAGATCGCGGTATGAATGCACGCCCGATCGTACGGGTCCATCGCCAGAAATGCGGCGGGCGTCACCCCGATCCACTTCGCCGCATGCACGACGCCGAACCAGGCCGGGATCGGCTCCATGCGCTCCTCTTCCGGCGAGGCGGTGCCATCTTCCTGTTTCTCCATGACTCGCTGGTAGACCGGCCAATTGATCAGGGCGGAAACTATCGCTTCCGCCTGCGGCGAGAAGGGTTCGGATTCTCCGCCGCCGTAACCCCGCTCATCACCCCGGCCAGAATCGCCCAGGGCACATGCTGCACGACCATCGGGTCAAGCGGCACGGGCGCCCCATCGGCGACGATCGGCTCCTTCGTCCGTTTGTTGACGAGCGGCCCCGTCACGTCCCACTCCGTGACCAGCTCACAGAGGTTCGTTGCCACGATCGAGGGCTCGTCCCAGTCGCGCTCCAGGTCGTCATCGTCTTCGTCCGGAACGTCGTTCGCCAGCGAGACGTTCGCCGGGATGTAGGCCACGCGCGCTTCGGCATGGCCGCAGCGACGCCCGAGGTCGATCGTCACGGGCCCACGCGTCGCCGGCAGTAAATCCTTCAGGCTTGGCACGGTGTTTCTCCTCCGCGGCTCATTCGGCCGCTCTGGCTGGGTCCCCGCCGCACACGCACGACGGGGCGTTATGGAAACGCGCGTTAGGCGGCAATACCGTTGACGGTCGTCACGGTCATCGCCTTCCCCCAGACCTCATCGCGGCCAACCTGGAACTCAAACGGCAAGACGAGCAGGCCGTTGAGATCGTCATAGCCGGGCGTCCCGGTGATGAAGACGCACATGTCGATCGTCAGGCGATGGGCGAGGGTCGTCTCGATGATCGGGCCGACCGCTTCCAGGCGAACGAACTTCTTGGCGCCGGTGCGGATCGTGGTCAGATAAGCTTCCATCGAGGTCGAGGCACCGACGGTGAGCGTGCCGGTATGCTCCTGATCTTCGGCGCTCTTCTCGACGTAGCTGGTAAAGCTCGGCAGCGCGGAGTTGATCGTCCAGGTCGGCTCATACCGCTCGGCCAGCTCGAATTCCGCCTCATAGGCTTCGAGGAACTTGGTCGTGCCGAGGTTGGCGGCGAGGTCGTCGACGTAGACATCCCACTGCCCAGCGGCGATCGGTACCGGGGTGATGGAGGTGATGCCCGTTGAGGTGAGGGCGAAGGCGGTCTGGACGTTGCGCGCGATCATCGCGGAGTTGAATTCCAGCGAGTCGCGGGCAATCTTCATCGACAGGCCGTTGAACATCCCGTGGGCAAATCGCCGCGCGAGGGTCGGGTCGCCATACTCGACCGTGTAGACCGCCGGGTTGGCGGGCGTCACGCCATCGAAGGTGAAGACGCGCTGCCGGGCCAGCGTGCCGCCGGTGGGCGTGGTAATCACCGGCTGACCGATCGCGCCGGCGAACACGGGGTCGGCGTCGGTATAGGTGGCGCGGCCCTCAACGTCCGCTTCCGTCCACTCCTGGAGCGGGATGCTGACGGTGGGGGCGGTGTAGCCGGAGGGGGCGAACCGCTCCGACTCAAAGGTCGGCTTCGGCATGATCCGCATCGCCTGCAACCGCGTGGTTGCGGCAACCGGCGTGCCGGGGACCGTCTCTTTGCCCAGTTGAACGACCTGGGTCGCAAATGCACGTGGGGGCATGGCCGAAACTCCTTCTTTGCTGAAGGGCTCCGGCCTCTCGATGGGCGCCGGCCGCTATCGGTTCGTGTCGGTCGCTACTTGTCGATAAACCGGGCGCTCACCGCGGTCACCTCAATCCGCCTGCCGCATTTCTTGCAATCAATCACGATCGGGTCACCGCCCCACCCCACCCGTCGCTCATAGAGCGTGCGATGGCACTTCGGGTCCGGGCATTTGACGGGCGCGAGGTTCGCGTACATCGCTAGCCCCCACCATTGAGGACCATAATTTCTAGTTCGATCCCGATGTGGGACCAGACCCGATCGCCGTCGTAGGAGAATGGCCGCGGGATGCCGCCAAGCGACTTGCAGGCGAGAAAATACCCACCAGCCAGCGTCTCTTGGGCACCGTCAAGCGATGCTTCCAGCGCATCGGCGGCATCGTTGATCGGCACCGTCGATTCTCCCTCCGCGATCAATTCCGCCTGCCAGATCATCGTGTGTGAGATCGCTGGTTGGCCGATCGCGCCGTTGTTGCGGTGCGAGACGAGGTTGTAGACCCCGAACGGCGACGGCCACCCGGCAGGGGCCCGGCCGTTGGCGACACGGCGGTCAATCACCGCCGTAATTGCCGGGTTCGTGACGTAGTGACCAAAGAGCCACGTCTTGGCAAGTTTTTGCGCCTCAGCGACCGTGATACTCATGCCAGCCGTCCAAGGAGTTCGGCGACCGCCGCCTGAAACGCGGGACCGCCAGCTTCGGCGGCCGGACGCATATAGGGGGTTCCGGCTTGGTTCCGAGTGCCGTACTCCTGAAACACCCCGTACTCGATCCCCGAGGTTGCCGTCGCGGACAGTCCGCTGTGAACGGAGCTGATGTCTGCCTGAAGCGCCCCGGTGTCCACAGGCGCATACCCCTTGGCTCGCGTCTCGATGTCGGTTGCGGCCCGTCCCACCACGGCGGGCAGTTCCGAGCGCACGCGTGAGGCGGCAGCGGGCAGAAGGTTCTTGTTCACGGTGATGCTCATTTGGATCATCGCTACCCGACCTCTCGCACCACGGCCACCTTGCTCATCGCCGCATTCCCCGCCATAGGCACCCCGCCTATCTGAAACATCCGCGCGCCGTTGACCCGCAGCCGATCGCCCGGTGTCACGTCAGCATCGAACGGCATGTCTAGCCGATAGGCAACCTCCCACCCGAGGCGTGAGGCAATCGCCTCCTCCCCTGGTTGTAACCCCGTGGTATCGAGACGACACGGCATCGTGGCCGTTACCGTCTCGACGGTCGTGGACCCGCCGCTGCCATCCTCCACGACCGTCGCCCGCAGCACCTGACACGTGTCCGGTCGCAGTCGCGCCGTAACACCGCGCAGGGTGCTGATGAGGCGTGGCGAGAGGATATCCGTCACGGATTCGCGACCTTCGCCTCGCTCTTGGCTGGCTCAGTCGCCTTGGCGGCGGGTGCCGCCGCTGGCGCTGACGACTTCGGCGTCTCAATTGGTGCGCCGTCTTCGTAACTGACGACCGTGGCCCCTGGGTACAGCTGTTGGGCCGCCTCCGCGCTCTTTACGACGAACCGCTCACCCTTACCATAGCCATCCTGGTCGCGCTTGAATTCGATCACGACCGGTTTGTTGCTCATCCGATTGTCTCCTCTATCACGACACCCGCGCATACGGCGACGGTCGGTCAACCGTTGCCGGTGTGAGAAACGAGGTCACCATAAAGCGTTCACCGGAACGATCGACAGCGACCCGACACCACCCGAACCCCGTTCATAGCGTCGCGCCATCTTTTCGCACATGTCGAATTGCTGACTCAGCTTCGCGCCCACGTCCCCGCTTACATCGAAGTCCGCGGCGACCTTGCCCTGCTTCCACCGCCAGCCGAGGGCGACCGCCCCATTGACGCTTGCCTCGGTATAGGTCTCCACGTAGCCGGCGACGCCTGGCACGAGACCCATCGCATCCATCACCTTGGCGCGACCCAAGAGCCGGTCAACCTCCGCCGTCACGAGGGCGGGGGTAGCTTGCCACTGGGTATCGTCTTCGATGCGTGCGCGGGCCTCGGCCGTCGTCATGCGCTAGCCCTTCTTTGCCAGCTTCAGATAGGCATCGGGTCCGTCGGTGCCACCCTTGACCCCCGGCGTGTCGCCGACGGCCTGCGCGAGCTGCGCCTGCGGGACCAGCACAACGCTTGGTTCACCCGGCGCCGGATCCTCAATGGGAACGGAAACATGCGGGTTGTAATAGGCGTCACCGAGGCGCTGGCGGTAGTCGCCCCGCGTCTGACCGAAGCCAAGGGCGTCCTCCGGCCCCTGCGGCTCTTTGCCAGTACCTGGAAGCATCGGCACGCCAAGGTCGGTGGCGTCGTCTCGGGTGGTTGTGCCGCCCCGGCTGTGCTCAAGCTTCCGGTTGTCGGCGCTCGGAGCCACGGACGCGTCCGCTTGGTTCGCCACGTCCCCCGCCGACGGGGCCTCGCCCTTCGGCAAAACCTTCTCGTTCGTCATAGCCATGAATCGGAACTCCTTCGCTCGTGAATCGCGTTCCACACTCGGCGCACGCGAGCCGGAACCGGACGTCCTTGGGGTGGGTCGGCAAGCGGCTATCCCGATTAGGCATTGCCGCCGGCTGAATCAACCGCTCCTCAACAAACCAGTCCGATCCGCACCCGCACCGCATGATCACCACCTATGCATTGAGAACACCAGTCAAACGTGCGGCCGCTTTCCCACTGAACACGGCCAATCCGGTATAGAACTCAAGGCGGGTGCGCAGGACCGGCTTGGCGTCGATCTGGCCGAGGTCGTCGACCTGGATGCCGCCGTTGGTCAGCCCCGTTACGCCGCCGTCACCTTCGTCCTGGCCGAACTTGACCGCGTAGAGTGAGCTTGCGAAGGTTGATGTCCCCTGCGTCTCGGCGTTCGTGATGATCTGCGTCCCGTCCGCCTTGGTCCCGATGTCGAGCAGGGGGATGCCGTTGTAGGACGCGATGCGCTTGCCGAAGTCGTCGGTCCGCTGGTCGAAGACGGTCAGCCGTCGCGCCGCGGACTTGAACTTCGACAGGATGGCCGCGTTGCCATAGATGGCGTCCGGTCCCGGAGCCCCGACGGCGGCAATCATTTCATCGACCCTGTCGAAGAACGCCCACTTGGCGTTATCGTCCGCCCCGAGCACCGGCAAGCCGTTGGTTGCGGCCGGGATGACTTGGGCCCCGGTCAGCCGCTTCTTCAGGCCGTCGAAGCTGTTGGCGTCGACCAGGACGTCGCCGTTGATGAAGGTGTCCTGAAACTTATAGACCGCCGCCTTGACCTTCATCCTCGTCTGGATGGCCCGCTGATCGTTGATGTCGCTGCGAGTCTGCTGAATGAAGCGGTCCACGTCGGCGTCTCCGCCGAGGATGACCAGCTTTTCGGTCAGCTGGTTGAACGTCCCCGTGCTCTCGGCGTAGGCCGCGTTGATCGCCCGGAACTCGACGCCGGGCAACGACGCCTCCAGGTTGTAGGCGTAGGCGTTCCCCTCGATTTCCAAAAGGGGAATGCGGTCGAGGACCATGGACTCGATGATGAAGGTCTCGATGACCCCCCGTTGCAAGTTGTCCCGACTGAGGACCGCCGATTGTGCAAGCGTTACCGCCATGCCGCCAGCTCCTTTGTTGTCTCAGAGGGAGCGGCGGCGCTGTGCTACCGACTCCGCTTCGTCTTCGATTCCGTCGCGTACGCGTGCTGCAGGCGACCCAGGCCCGGCTTGACGTGTTCGTCGCCGGCGCTTTCGTCCCTGGCCCCGCCGTCTGCCTTCCCCGCCGAAAAGAGCGCCGGGTACTGCGCCTTGGCGTCCTTGACCAGGTCGTCGGCGTTGGTGACGGCCAGGTCGCCGTCCACCTCGGCCCGCTTCGCCAGCCGTTCCATCAACAGGTCCGGGTACCGTGCCCCCGCCTTCGTGGCGGCGCTCATGAGCGCTTGGCTCACCGCCAGGTCGCGAACGCGGGCGTCCTTGGCTTCAATATCTTTGTCGAGGCGCTCGATGTCCGCCTTCAGCCGGTCCCGCTCGCCCGTCAACCGCTCGACAGCGGATTTGTCCTTATCGTCGGCTTCTTGCGCCTTGGCCTCCGCCGCCTGGACACGGGCCTCTGCGTCTTTGATGCGCTTGCGAAGGCCCGCTGCTTCTTGGCGAAGCTCTTTGGCCTTCTCAAGCGAGATCGTTTCCGTCGCGTCCTGCGTGTCGCTCCGGTCCGCCTGGGTCCGGGCCTGGGTGTCCGCCTGGGACTGGGCCGCATCGTCCGCCAGGGACTCCGCCGCCTGGTTGTCAGCCACGATTCCTCCATCTGCCGAACACAAAAAACCGACCCCTGGGGGATCGGAGCCGCCGCGTCTCGCGTCGGATCGTCCCGTCGGGGCCGGTTGTTCTCAACCGTGCCGTTGGTTGTCTACGCCTCAGTATAGCAAATCGTCGTCAAACGCGAATGTTGGCCCGCTCCCATCACCCGCGATGCCCACAGCGAGGACAAGCGTCCTTGCGGCGGATGCTCGGGTAGCGCCGCGAGAGGAGGGCGATGCCGAGGCGAAACAGCTCGCCAAAGACCTCAGCCAGCCACCGCACGCCGTCGTCCGACACGACGTGCGGTTCCCCAACGCGGGTCTGCTCGTCGGCCACCGTCACGGGGATTCGTCCCCCGCCATCTCCCGCAGCAACTCCGGCACCTCGGTGAGGGCCATGTTTGCCATGCGCCTGTACCGGTCCTTGGTCTCGTCCGGGAGGTCATCCCACGTGCCGGCAAGGACCGGATCGAAGGACAAGAGCATCCGCGCCAGACGATCGATGGCGACCGATGCTCGGGCGATCCTCGCCCGCGTCCGATCCCAACGTCGTTCCTCCTCGCGGTCGGCGCGCCACGCGTCGGTCATACCCCTTGGCCCGCGATCTCGGCGACCTCGTGCCAGGCGTCGAGGCGCGATCGGTCGTGGTCGGTCATCGTGCCGGTGGTTGCGCGATCCGTCATCACCCTACCCCCGATCCGTCTTCGCCGTCACCGGCACCTCGCCCGCCGGTGGCACCACCCCGCTGAACGCATGGTTCATTACCCGCTTGTGCATATCGAATGTCAGCTCTTGGGCGATCTTCTCATCAAATCCGCCGTCGATCAGTGCCTTACGGTAGCGAGCGAGGGTCTCGGCCAACGCGACGATGGCGTCCGCGGCTTTCGCCATGTCCGGGTTCGTGTTTGCGTTCATGCCACTGCCTTTCCGCGCAACGTCCGCCAGGCCGAGAAGAGGTCGTCAAGGAGCGATCGCACACGTCCGAACCGTGGGTGCCCCGCCTCTTCAATCGGGATCGGTTCTCGGCCGTAGGATTGTCGTCTCTGTGTCACGACCGCGCTCACGTTGTCAGGCGCGATCCGTTCAAGCAATGCCCTCCACCACGTGGAGCTTGACACTATGCTCCCCCGAAACGCGCGGGTTGGTATGGTCAAAACCAATCCGCAGCTCATGCGTCACCCCGCCCGTAATCCCCGCGAGCCGAATCGAGATGACATTGCCGGTGATCGCGGGAGAGCCGAGCGTCGCCCCACCACTGACGACAGCGCCAGTATCGAGGTTCACGAGGGTACCACTCGCATTGGTCGGCACTTGCCCGGTCCCGAGGTCTTTCGTCGCATCGTAGGCGAGTTGCCGGATCTCCCCCTCCGCCATCGTGCTGCTCGGTGGTACCGTGTGTGCGTCCGTCATCTGCCACGCCGTACTCACAAATCACCCCCAGTCAACGTTGTCACCCGCACGCGACCCGTCAGTGGTCCCCGCGCTGCCCCCGTTGCCGTGGAACCACGGCGTGTTCCGGCGTACGTCACGCGATCCTGTCCGATCAAAACGAGTTCGGGCGGGACATAAACGGAGTCGACGCTGATCACCGCCGAGGCCGGGACCATCCGTAGCGAGGTCACCGATACCGCGCAAGATGACGGCACCGATCGCACGAACGACCGTAAGACCGCCGCTGATAACGGGACCGATCGCGTGCCGACGGTCAGCACGGCGACGCTGGTCGGCACCGTCCTCGTGGAAACCGTCGCGATGGCGGATGATGCCGGGACGGCCCGAACCGGCGTCGTCCGAATCGCCGTACTCGTCGGCACGGTCCGGTTGCCAACGAGCGAGACCGCGGCGGATTGGGGAACGGTCCGGGCCTGCGTCGTCAGGATGGCGACCGTTTCCGGGATGGTCCTCGCCACGGTTGTCTTGACCGCCGCGGAGTCTGGGACCGTCCGAACGATCGCGCCGGAGATATTCGCCGTTGTCAGCACGGTCCGTGTTTGCGTGGTCAGCAACGCGGCGGATTCCGGGACCGTCCGGGTCAACGTCGTGAGGAGCGCGGCGGATGCCGGGATAGTCCGCGCGACGGTTGTCTTGACCGCCGCCGACTCGGGCGCCGCGCGCGTCACGCCAGGCGTCGACACCGCGAGCGACGGAGGAACGGTTCGGTTCAGCGTCGTCAGGACCGCCGCGCTGTCCGGAACCGTGCGGGTCGCTGTCGTCTTGACCGCCGCCGATTCGGGTACCGTCCGGGTTAGGGTCGTCACGATGGCGGCGGAATCCGGGACCGTCCTCGTCAAGCCAAGGACCGAGATCGAGGACGTAGCTAGCGCCGTCCGAATCAGTCCCGGCGTGGACACCGCGGCTGTATCCGGCACCACTCTCGAAAACGTGTTGACCAGCGCCGCGCTCGTCGGCACGGTCCTGGCTTGTGTCGTCCGCACGGCCACTGATTCGGGAACCGTCCTCGCGACCCCCGGCGTTGAAACGGCGGAAGATGACGGCACCGCCCGCGTCAACGTGGTCAACAATGAGGCTGATGTTGGGACCGTTCGCGTTTGCGTCGTCTTGACCGCGGCCGTATCCGGCACCGTCCGCGTCAGTGTCGTCAGGATGACCGCCGATGTTGGCACGGTCCGAGTCGCCGCAACCAAGAGCGCGGCCGATGTGGGCGTCGACCTCGCCGAGGTAACCGGACCCGGCGATGTGAGGAGCAGAAGAAGCGTCACGCATCGGTCCCCCTAGGCGGCGACGTAGTAGAACACTTGAATGGACCAGAGGACGGCGAGACCGGGCGCAGGAAAGACGATGGTCGACGCGGTGTTGGCGACTGATGACTTCAGGGGGTTGACGAAGGCGCCGTCCATGTCGACCTGGGTGCCGCCGGCCGCCATCGCGTTGCCGACCGCGAAGGCCAGCGGGCCCGGCAGGTTCGTGGTCGTGATCGAGAGGGCCGCGGTCCCGGCGAGGGCGGCGGTTGCCAGGCGCGCAATGCGAATCCGGGTGATGTAGTGGAAGAGGCCGGCAACGGCGGGGAGGGTGACCGTGACGCCGGTGTTGGCGACGGGGTTGGCGACCTGCACGAGATCGGCGGGTCGTTGGACCACGGGGAGCGGCGTGGCCGCCGGCGCGTCAACGGTCAGGGACAGTCCCCCATCCCCGACTTGGAGCCTGCCGCCACGATCTGCCCAGAGCCGGACCACATCGCCATCAGCAGATACGTCGACCGGTGCCGCAAGGGAGGCGTACCCCGCGACCTGCAACGGGTTTGAAGCCGAGACCCCATCGTGCGCCGTGAGGCCAAGCGGCACCACACCCATCGTCTGCATCGCCGCCGGCGTGGCCCAAAACTCAGCGGTGCCCACAACCGTACCCGATGTATAGGCGGTCACGCGGGCGCGAAACCATCGCGCCTGAATGGGTCCGGTGACGAGCGTATTCACGGTTGCGACGGACCCGGTGGTTGATGCAAACGACGCCGCGTTAATAAGCTGGGCCAATACCCAGGTCACATTGTCGTTCGACGATTGGAACGTGACCGTCCCGACCCATGTTCCCGAGAGTTGGAGGGAGACCCAGCGATATGCCGAGACATCGGTCGCCGCGATCACGTCGGCGTTGAGGGCTAACGCCGAACCCGTCACCTCCAGCGTCGGCGGGAGGCGCGTCACGTCAACCGCCAGACCGTTGGCGCCGACGGCCGCCTTGGACGTCCCGTCAAGCGTGCCATCCATCAGCTTGACCATCTGGACGACACCCGTGCCGAGCGTGGCGTCCGTCACCTCGTCGGCCAGAACGGTCTTTCCGGAGCCCGGTGTAATGGTCGCGTTGTCTGGCACTAGGTCACCTCATCAACATCACGGTCCGTCACGAGCACGCTGCCATCGGGATAGACCCAGGTCAGGACGTCCGTCCCGAACGCATCCCCCCGAAACCCGATCACGCTGACCGGCACCGTGTACTGATCCTCCGGTAGCGGCTCCCCGTTCGCCCCCGTGGGCACGACGATCGTCACCCGCGTAAAGGCGACGGGGCTCCCTTCCGGGGGCACGGCGACGGCGACGTGCTTGGTCGTATCGTCCGGATCTTCCGTGGCCACGAGGGCCAGACGTTCAACGCGGACCGTCTCAGAGACAGCGGTCATGCTCCCGTAGTCCGCTTCCCAGAACGCGGTGCCGCCTTTGGAGATGGCGACCCAGGTGTAGGGCCGATCAATGAAACGACTGGTCACGACATCTCCTTCGTGCCAGCAGTGCGTGCGCAACTCGGGGGCTGGTTGGCGTGTGTGTGCGGGTCAATCGCGAACGGGAGTGTTCCGCCGTCCTCTTCCTCCAAAACCACCCGGATCCGCGCGACCGATGCGCCGAAGGTGCGTTCGTACTTGCGCGCCCACGTCGAAAGCGCCGTCTCCAAATCGGCCGGGAGGACGGCGATGGCGGACGCGGACACAGCACGGACGCCGTGGCGGCGAAGCTCCGGACCGATATCGGCGAGCTTCCGTCCCTCAACCTGCCAGATCCGGAGCTGCCGGATGAGGTCGATCATCCAGACGGGATAGAGCAATCTGGTGGCGCCCTGGTGCCAGCGACGAACCCCGAATGGAATAACGCCGGCTCCTTGCCAGTACTGAAAGTCGTCTTCGCTGACGGCGAGGCCCTGCTCGGCGAGCTGCCCAATCAGTTCTTCGCGCGTGACGAGATTCGGCTCAGGCGCCCCCTCAGGCATCCAATCGCGCCACGTTTCTGGCCTTGCCGTGCTACGCGCCGTCATGCTTGGCCTGAGCGCGGCGGAGCGTCTTGACATCCTCCGCGTTCGGCGTTTCGGCCAGCGCCGCCTCAGATGGGGAGCTAATCCCCATAGCGTCGAGCTCCGCTTGTTGGATCGGCGGAATCTCGCCCGGCTTCAGCGGTCGAAACCCGGCATCTTTGTAGGTGCGCTCATATTGCTCATCGGTCAGGTTGAGCAGGGTACCGTGGTCGTTGATAACGTGGTGCGTCTTTGTTGCGTCCTTCGCCATCTCGCCTCCTTGTGCGGTGAGGAACAGGCTCGCCGTGGTCTGGTCCTTGGGCACGCTTCCGCCTCCTACGTGAGCCAGAGAATCAACAGGACGATGACAATTACGGTGAGCACGCCACTGCCGAGAATCATGAGGAGCCCTCCTTGCTTACAGCCGGTACACGTAACGGAGCCACAGGCACAAGAGGATGAGAACGACGAAGCCAATCACGAAGCCCATGGCTCATCGCAGACGACGTGCGTCCATTTGACGCCACACTTGATTTGGCTGACGGATGTCTGATGAATACCAAATCGGTTCGCCACGTTTTGTTGTGACTCGCCCATGTTCAGCGCCTCCCGTATCTCACACACGTCGGGCTCTCCAATCTTCGCCCGTCCGTTCGCCGTCCCCTTGTGATTGCCAGAACGACCCTTCGCCGCCATATCCCGCATGTTATCCGTCGTTGTCCCTGCGCGAAGATGACGCGGATTGCAGCACTGCGGGTTATCACAGGTATGCCGAATATCTAGACCCGTTATGTTCTCTCCGGTTACCAGCTCGTACGCAACGCGATGAGCCTTTCGTACTTTTCCAAACCACCCGACGGCACCGTATCCTTGTCGATTCCGATTCTTCGTCCAAGGCCAACACGATTCGTCGCCACCGGTCGCGTCAACTGCTGACCAAAACCGTTGGTCCTCGGGGCCGCGCCGAAGCTTTTGACCGCACGACCGAGAACACGTTTTCGGCCATCTGTACTCCATGTCTCTTTTGAGCGGCTTTCCACAAATGGGGCATGTCCGTTCGCCCATGTTTCCCTCTCGATATCGTGCTATTACCGTATATAGTATAGCACTCTAACGAGAGTAAAGATAACTAACTTTCGTCATAAACGAACGATAGGCTGGGCAATGCAATGTTTGGACCGGCTCCTCCTAAAAAGAGCGCGGATACCCCCAAAGCTACGGACAGATACGATCCATTCCGCCCCAACGCGCTCGCCGCGACCGCCGCCGCGTCATACACCGTCGCCGCGGTCGGCATGGCCGTAAAGCCAGATGGCGTCGCGTCGTTCGTCGTCGCATTGTCGGCGGCGGCTACCGCAGTCGGGCGCTGATACGTCGCCGCATCATTGCGATACCACAACGTCAGGCCCGCCGCCGGCGCCGACGCCGCGTTGAGCTTGCGGTTGCTAATCGAGGTGGCCGCGTCAACCGTCGTCACCTCGAGCGCGAGCTCCTTCGGCCACGAGTAGTTCGTCCCGGCCGCGTTCGGCTTGGGGATGGGCGCGGTGGTGCCAACTTGCGTTTCGTCCCTGGCGAATTTTATGCCTGTCTCTGCACTCGCTACGGTTGCAGCGGCAGCACCGCTAAACAGGCTCATCCTTACTACGGCGGCGATGGCTTTACCCTCTCTTTCTGTGGTGGTGTGTCGTTCGGCTGACTATCCTGAGCGGATGGGTTCTGGTCTGGTCCCGCGAATCCCGTCAGGCTGCGCTCAAACGTTGCCTGCGTCTGCGCCGCGATCTGCTGTTGCTGCTGGAACGCCGTGGCCTTCTCGGCTTTCATGCGCGCAATCTCCGCGTCGGTCTTGCCCATGAATCGCCAGAGTTCTTCTTCCGGCCATCCCACCTGTGAGTAGATCAACGCGAGGTCCGCCGTTTCTTTCTCGGACCGCGGCGACGCGGGCTGCCACTCCGTCACCAACCCCGGCACATCGACGCCCGATTGCAGCAGCAACGCATAGCGAATCACATCGCCCCATACCTGGCCAAAGGCAATCTGGCGATCTTGCAACTTGGCGACGAACGGCGCCTCGAGGAGTTTCAGCGATTCACCCGATGGCGGCGTCCCGGTCATCAACAGATAGTGAACCGGGACCCGAGAGACGCGAGCGATCTCGGTGCTAAAGGTCTCCTTCTCGTCGATGTACTGCGTGATGTCCGTTTCGGTGAAATCCCCGAACTTCGGCGCTGTCCCATCCGCATCCGCGTCGGCAAACCACACCTGCCCCGGCCCGGCCTTGAATGGCAAGGCTTCGAGTCCCGTAATCGGATCGATCACCGGCGACACGCCAACCGCCCACCGCTGCCGAAACGCCCCGAACTCACCCGCCACCATCATGTCGGCAATGGTCTTGTTGAGATCGTCTTGGAGTGGAATCACGTCGACCAACTCGCTCGTGCCGTATTCTCCGGTGCGAGCATTGTTGCCGAAGTGAAAGACCGGGATTCCGGGTGTAATCAACCGCAGTGGCCATGCTCCGGCGTCGTCTTTGTCGGTGTAGCGCTCGAACGCCTTGGGCAGCATCGCGCCGGTATTCGCCTCTTTGTTGCGGCTGACATACTTCTCGATGCGATCCTCGAAGTAGAGATTGAGTCGCGCCTTGCCATTGTGTAGCCGCCATTTCTTTGCGGCGAGGTCGATCGCGCCGGGGTGCTCATCGTTGTAGGCGACGCGAATCTGTGACGCCAGCTGCGGCCAGATGTTGACCACGCCGGTTGTCGGGTGCTTGTCAACGATGACGTAAGCGTCGCCCGTGGTGAAGGCTTCTTGGTGGATCTCGCCGGCGCGTTTGTCCATGCGATTCTGGCGCCAAAGATCCCAGGCCATCTCACGCGGCGCTTTGCCCGAGGCGACGTCGGCCGGCGTGTCGTCAGCGGTTTCGGGACTCCGTTCTTCGGTACCCTCATCACTAAAGCCAATGACCTTGAGCCGGTCGGCGTGCGCATCGACGACGCTGCGGCATCGGTTGCAGGTGGTGGCTTTCAGCAGATCGCGAAAGGTGTTGTGGTAGGCGGTGGTCGCGAAGCCGAGGTCGTGATGGCCGTTATAGTAATCGGATGCGGTTGTGTAGCTCTCGGCGAGCGAACTATCGCGGAATGCGGCCAGAGCCCAGCCGAGGGGGTCGATCAGGGCATGGCTCATTGATAGGCTCCGCTGATCGTGCCAGCGCGAGCAGGTCGCGTCTTGGGCACGATGAGATCGCTCATCGCCCACACGAGCGCATCCATCCGATCGGGACTCTTCATCGCCAGATCGGGAACGTAGGTCGTCATCTGGTCCTCAAGTTCGGGGAACAATCCAACATGGTGGACCTTGTTTTGTTCATAGAGGGCGGACACCGGCTCAGCACGCGGAATCTTGCCCCGGCTGGCATGGACCAGCGTGACGGGAACCACCGGGTCTACCGTGCGAAGCGTGTTCCGCACCATCTCCCCGCCCTGGTTCGACTCAGCGACGATGCGGTCAGCACGCCACGTTCGATAGCCAACGATGGCGGCTGTAGCCCAATCGTTCGGCAGGTGATTGCCGGAAAGGTCCGCAAGCACGTATCCGTGTCCCGGGGCATCGCGTCCCGCCACGACGATGCCGGTCTCGCTCCCTTCCCCCTCGATGGAGTATCCCGCCTGCGGATCAATCGCCACGACAAGACGCGTCAACGACGGCAGCACGGTATCGGCGCGCACGCGTGACCGCTCAATCATGTCAAGCGACCACAGGGCGCCCTCCACATCATCAAGGAGCTCGCCGGCGAGCTCCTGGCGGCCAAGACGCGTTCCCCGGTACTTCTCGATGATGTCTTGGAAGGCAGGGGCAAGGTTCGCGAGGTTTTCATCGGTGTGACCACGCGTCACGACCGTGGTTGTCTCTTTCGCAAGCGTGCGCACATGCTTGACGGGCTTCGGTGTTGTCGTTGCCACCTGACGCGGGTCATCTCCGAGCCGTAAGCCGAACTGCAAGTTATCCCACGCCTCCGGTCGTCGCCACGCGGCCAATTCGTCACACCACGCCCCGTCGTGCTGCGGGCCACGGAGCCGATCGGGCTCGTCTGCGCTATAGGTGATCGCCTTGGCGCCATTCGGAAACGTGAGACGACGTTTGCTCGGTTCATACAGGGGACGGAATCCGTAGCGCGTACAGACCTCGAGTAACCCGGAATTGTGCGTCGGCTGGCAGCCCTCCCCCGCAAGGAACAGCTGGGAAGCGCTCTCGACAGAGATGCACCGAACGGGGACGCTCTCGCGCGGCGTCACGCTCGTCACCATGCGCCAGGACGCCTTACGACTCAGTGGCCGAATACGCCTCGACTTGCGCGGGAGCCGAGCGACCGATCGCGTCGG
>JAABUN010002694.1_pt1 | contig 30408 bp, 29 predicted proteins | sample 5559311 | NCBI WGS metagenome assembly JAABUN01 (sample SAMN10711877, study PRJNA513370) | rock metagenome | isolation source: Antarctica rocks | place: Antarctica: Victoria Land, Siegfried Peak sud | reverse complement strand
GTAGTTCGGCAAACGTTTGTATTGGCTTGGTCAATGTGGCGACGACGGCATCAGTTTAGGGCAAAGTTGTGTCATTATCGCCGTCGGCAACGGCGCTATGCTAGATAACTGCGGCTGTAATACTAGAAGCTGTCTGACATCTTTATAGAATTCCGGTACTTTGTTCCAAGATTGTTGCCGCTGCAACTCGTATATGCGTTCAATTGTCACAACGACAGAAGCAAGGGTTGATACGGCGTCAACCCTTGCAAAACTCTTTTGAACTTCCTCTGTAGCTTTTCTCGCCGCATCTCTTGCTGCTACGGCTGCACTTCGTGTTGCTAAAAGCGTCCATATTGTAATGATAAAGCCAGCAACGCTGATTAAGTCTCGCCAATTGTTGGAGAATAAGTTACCCATATCTGACCACATAATGTAATGTCAGTATAAGCTTTCGCCGCTCTCTCTCTATATATTGGTTGTCTCAAACTGACTGCCAAGCTTCTTGCAACACCTCAATACTCTTCGGCACCGCCGTATCCGCGTGCTCTTTCCCTTCCATCTCCACCGACACATATCCCTCAAACCCGGCGTTCTTGAGGATGCGGAAAACGCGAGCAAAATCTATATCAATCGTAAACACTAAGCCGCCGCCCGGATACGTCTTGGCGTGGGCCAAATCCACATACGGCGCAACCTGCTCCATCGGCCCGTACATATCGCCGTCGTAGTAAAAGTTGCCCATGTCCAGAATCGCGCGGAGCCACGGCGAATTGACGCCCTCGAGCACGCGGAGCATCCCCGCCGCGGTCGTCGTCAGACCCCAGTGGTTTTCTAAAAGGAGCATGACGCCCTGCTCTTTGGCGTAGTCTACACACGCGCCTAAGCCTTCAATCGCCCAGGCAAACCCGTCTTCGTCGCTGAGGCCGTCCCAGGGCTCTGTCCAACCGCGACTTTCAACCAAACCCGGCCCGCCGGAATACTGCCAGGTTCCGGCGTTCACCCGGATAGAAGGCACCCCGAGCGCGTGCGCTAAATCAATGCAGTGCTTGGTATGCGCCACCTGTTCATCTCGCTCGGCCTTCTCTTTAGCAATAAAGTTTTGCGAGGTGCCGAGGTTGTAGAGCGCCAGCCCGCGCCGAAACGCTTGGCGTTTGATGTCTTGCAAGTAACTATTGTCTTCACTTTCCAACTGCTGATGGAGAATCTCGAGCCCCATCACCCCGGAGTCGGCGGCCTTATCGACGATAACCGAAAGCGGAACCTTTTCCGGGGTGAAGTGCCAGTACGAGTATGAAGAGACGCCGAGGCGGAGAGTAGACATATTTTCCCTTTCAAAAGAAGGTGTAAGACCCTCAGAGAGCGACAGGTTGGGTTTCTTCGGCAGAGCGGTACGCGGCGAGGGCAACTTCTAAAGCCTTGAGGCCGTCTTTGCCGGTAATCGAGGGTTCGCGTCCGGTTTCGATCATCTCGAGAAAATCTTGCACGAGTCCCAAATCTGCGTCGCTGCCCCACGGCACCCATTCGGTCTTTTGTGCCGGTACCGAGGTCAAGGTCAGTTTTTGGTCGAAAGCGTCTACGGTGGCAATGCCGCGCTCACCTAAAATCTCTATCGTCACGTCGCCCCAAGTCGGGTAAGTGTCGGGCCGTGACCAGCTTGTGTCAAGCGTGCCGTACATACCGTTTTTAAGTCTAAACGAGAGCATCCCGGCGTCGTCTACGTCGGTGTCGTGCAAGAGCCCGTGCCCGATTTCGGCGTAAACCTCAGTGACTTCGGTGTCTAAGGCCCAGCGCAGCACGTCGATCACGTGGACGGTGTGGTCCATGACTGCGCCGCCGCCTGCTTTGTCTTTGTCGGTAAACCAACCGTCCGGCATCTTGCCGTGATTGGTGCATTTCGCGCTGATGAGGCGGCCTAGAGTGCCAGCGTCTAAAACGGCTTTAAGTTTTTGCACCGGCGGCGCAAACCGTACCGGAAAGGCAACCTGGAGCTTGCTCCCGGCCTGTTCGCACGCCGAAATCATCGTCTCGGCATCTTCTACGGTCGTGGCAATAGGTTTTTCGCACAAGATATGCGGGACTTTGCCCGCTGCGGCTAAAACGTGCGCCCGGTGGTTGCTGTTTTCCGAGCAGACGATCACGCCGTCTAAATTCGCCGCAAAAAGCTCGTCCAGCGTTCCGAACGCCTGCGTGCCGGACTGTTCTGCCATTTCTTTGGCTCTCGCCGCATCATCGTCGTAAATCCCGGCAACGCCGACGCCCAGCGTTTGCAAGGCGTTCGCGTAACTGAGTGCGTGCATGTGGGCGAAGCTAATCATCCCAATTTTCGGGCCTATTGTTACAGCCTGCGTCATGACAAGACCTCCTCAGTAAAGGTATCTACCGTAACGGGTTGGCCCATCTTGACCGAGGCAATCGCCGCCAGTGAGAGTTTAAGCGCCATCAGACCGTCTTGCGGCGAGATGAGAAACGGCTCCCCGGTGTCGAGGCAGTGCAACACGTGCTTCAGCTCTTTGTAGTACGGGTCGTCAGTCGGCACCAGCGGATTATCCGATCCCGGAATCTTCTCGTCGCCGGTTTTAGCGGCGTCAACTTGCAGGGTAAACGGCGGCGTCTCGCTCCCGCTCCACTCTAAGAGGGTGCCTTCTCCGGCGACCTCGAGCGACGTGACAAATTGGCCCGGTGGCGACGCCCAGCTCCCCTCGATATGCCCGATGGCCCCGTTCTTAAACCGCAGCGTAATCAGCGACTGGTCGCGCATACTCTCACCCGAAAAGGTCAGGCCGTGCGCGAATACCCGCTCAACTTCGCCGTAAAGCCAGTGCGCAAAATCGAGGTCGTGAATCGACAAATCCATCACTACGCCGCCGCCCTGCTCGAAGCTGTTGTACCAGGTGTCGGGGTCGGTTCGCGGAAAGCTCCCGGCCCGCACCGTCCTCAGCACGCCCGGCTTGCCGAGGTCGCCGCTATCTTGTAGCGCTTTGGCCTTTTCGTACTGCGGAAAGAAGCGCACCACATGCGCAATAAAAAGCGGCACCCCTGCCGTTTCACACACCCCAATCATCTCTTCAGCGTCTTTCAGGTGCCGCGCGATGGGTTTTTCACACACGATAGCTTTACCTGCCGCCGCTGCTGCCAGCACGCCTTCTTTGTGGGCGTAGGTCGGGGTGCATACGTCAACCAGGTCAACGGCCTCCAGAAGTTCGTCTAAAGTGCCAAATGCTCGTCCCCCAAATTGCTCGGTGGCGCGCTCGGCGTTCTCTGGTGTGTGGTCGTAAAACCCGACCAGTTCCACCGGTAAGTTTTTCCAGCGTTCGGCGTGCCAGCTGCCGATCAGCCCTGCCCCTACGATTCCTACACGTCTCACAGCCTGCTCCTTTGGGTCACGGTAAGTTTGCTTCTACACTCCAGAACGGATGGCGTAGAAGTAATGTAACACTTAGAAGAGGTATAAAATAGGTATAACCGTTATGGAGAAACGATAATCGGGTTTATTAAGCTAGGTGCAAGAAAAATTGAGTTTGGAAAGGGTCTCTAATTTGAGTTTTGGGCTCTAATGAACTCGTATACTTCTTCTGTCAAACTCTTTGCTTCATCGGTCAGATCATCAAAAGAGTCGATGTGTGACAGCGCGCGTTCGCAAAATTTGACTTTTTGAGTCACCGTACCGCTCTCTTCCATATAGCTACCGCGTCGCTGTTTATTTCCTTTAAGTACCTTATTCTCGACAAATCTTCCCAAGTACATGTTCTTGTATTGGTCGTGCGTGTAGGCAAGGCTGTCAATGCTTGTTCCTTCATAGTCCTCAACAACCTTTTTGAGAACGTGTGGCGCTAATAGATTTTCGATTTCTCGGCTCTCGAGGCAGTGGTAACGGTCTCCAAGAGTTGCCTGTAACGTTTCTCGTCTTTCTTCTTTTTTCATTCCGTCCCTGTCGGAAATCAGAAATAACTTCGCACAAAGCCTCTCTACTTGAATGGAATGCTCACCGCCGAGAAACGACCAGTGTGTGATGTTGCCGCCAGAATATTCAACGAAAGAATAGTGCAGGTCTTCTTTATAGATGATTGGGTTGCCATCTTCTTTTTTTAGATGCTTCATATACATTTCCAAATAGTGAGCCAAATATCTTCTGTCCGTAATACCTTCTACCCAAATTGTGCAGTTGGTCAGAAAAACTGAAGAGTTTTTGACGCCCAGTAGCTCTAAAGGTTGTGTGTTCTCATTACTGACGTTTTCAACCTCAAACTTTGGATGTACGATTCTCTCCTCTACATCTCCCAGCTGTTTTCTAAATGCGTAAATTGAGATGTGGTCATAGTCCAGCGTCAAATCGAGAAAATGGTTTGAGTGAGTGGTCATAAAAAACTGATGATTATCGAACTTCATGAACGTGTTAATCAAGACCCTTTGAAAGCCAGGATGTAGATACATCTCTGGTTCTTCAATAAAAACCAGCATCTTGTCGTTGCTACGCTCGAAAAGCGGAAAAGTCATGACAATAATGGACTGGATACCATCCCCGAGGTCGTAGATTGGGAACTCGTTTTCGTTGCCAATTTTCACGTACAAAACATCTTTATCCCGTCTTGGAATAAGAGCTACATCCTTACCGCCAAAGAAGGCATTGCTAAGAAACGCTTGAAACTTACCGACAACTTCCCGCTCATCCAAATCGCCGAGCAAAAGATTTTTGACATGATTGTACAAGTCTAAGCCCGTAAATATGTCGGGAGAAAAACCTTGCTGGAAGTAGTCTCGCTTGGTGCGCTCCAAATAAGTATCTTGACCGCCCTCAAAAGGTCTTAAACCACGCAAAGCAGGAATGTACAGCTTGTCAAACTGGAAACCTGATTCAGGAAATACTTCTCTAACACTTTGGTATTCTTCTTGTATTGCCGAGTAAAGCCCTTCTAGTGCTTGACCTATATGTCTGTGGCGAGGGTCATTGGCATCTCCACCAAAATAACTTGCGCTGCTATTAAACGGCAGCCCTCGTCCCTTCCCTCTTAAAACGTCTTTCCATACATCTTCAACCTCTTTTAGAAAATCTTTGGTCTCTCCCAAAGGTTTTTGAAGATTGTGATTTTTGATTTGAGTCAAAACATCATCTTGAGTTCCGAGTGAATCAAGACTATGTAAGTTGTACAGTTTCTCTAATTTTGAAGTGATCTGGCGCTTTATACTCTCAACATGCTTAGTATCCGAGTTTGGTAAGAGTGTCAAATATTCAGAAGACGCAAGCCCGCGCATAAACCTGCTCTTACCAGAATTATTCTCTCCGACGAAAACGTTAATTTTAGACAGCTTGTCTAATAGCTTATTGCCGTCATCATGAACAGGTACGACGCTGTGCGCCTCAAACTTTTCCTCGTCAATTTGAATTGACTTAATGCTGTAAGGCAAGATTATCTCTCCTTAGTTTACGTCTATGCATCAACCGTTATACCGCGTCACCGTCATCAATATACCTTAATAACTAAGTGTTTGCGGAGATTGCTGACACTTCTTCTAAACTGTGCCCCCACCGCTCTAACCCGCATAACCCGCCCCGGTATACTGGCCTGTGAAGAAGAAAATTATCATTATCGGTAGCGGCTTCGGCGCACTCGGGGCCGCTGCTCGGCTGCTCGCTGCGGGTCACGAGGTCACGGTTTTTGAAAAGCGCGATAAGCTCGGGGGCCGCGCCTACGTTTACGAGCTGGACGGCTTTAAGTTCGACGGTGGCCCGACGATTGTCACCGCGCCGTTTATGTTCGACGACATCTTCGAGACTGCGGGCAAGCGCCGCGAAGACTACTTCGAGTTGGTTAAGTGCGACCCGTTTTACCGGATTTTCGACGTAGACGGGCGACCTTTCGACTATAACGACGACGAGATGTTTACCCTAAACGAGATTCATGAGCGCAATCCGAAGGATAAAGAGGGATACATGCGTTTTATCCGCTCGACCAAAGCGATCTTTCAAAAGGGTTTTGTCGAACTTGCGGACAAGCCGTTTTTAAGCGTTTGGGATATGCTTAAGGTTGCGCCTGATTTGGTTCGTTTGCAATCGTACAAGAGCGTGTACAAATACGCTTCAGGGTTTGTCGAAGACGAGTTTTTGCGTAAAGTCTTTTCGTTTCATCCACTTTTGGTCGGCGGCAACCCGTTCGATACGACCTCGATTTACGCGATGATTCACTACCTCGAGCGCGAGTGGGGCGTGTGGTACGCGATGGGCGGTACCGGCGCAATTGTCAAGGGCTTGGGGCGGCTGATTACCGAACTCGGCGGTGAGATTTACCTGAACGCTGAAGTAGACGAGATTGTCGTCGATAAAGGCGAAGGCGAAAGGCGCGTCAAAGGGGTACGGATGCAAGACGGCAGCGTCCGCACCGCCGACGCGGTGGTTTCAAATGCGGACGTTGCCTACACCTACCGCAACATGATTGCGCCTGAGCACCGCCGCAAGTACACGGATAAGAAAATTGAATCCATGAAGTACGCGATGTCGTTATTCGTCATCTATTTCGGGACGAAAAAACGTTATCTGGATACCAAACTCAAACACCACAACATCATCTTGGGTGAGCGCTACGAAGAGTTGTTGCAAGACATCTTTAACAAGCATCACGTTGCTGAGGACTTCTCTTTATACCTACACATGCCGACCTATACCGACCCGAGCATGGCTCCTGAGGGATGCGAGTCGTTCTACGTTTTGTCGCCGGTACCGCACCTGGGTTCGGGAACGGACTGGCAAACGGCGGCGAAACCCTACCGTGACCTCATCATGCAGTTTTTAGAAGACAACTACCTACCCGATTTGCAAGAAAACATCGTAGTCGAGCACATGATCGACCCGCTTCACTTTCAAGACGTGCTCAACTCGTATCAGGGGTCGGCGTTTAGCGTGCAGCCGCTTCTCACCCAGTCGGCGTGGTTCAGGCCGCACAACCGCAGTGAGGAGTTTAGCAACCTCTACTTTGTCGGCGCGGGGACGCATCCGGGGGCAGGCTTGCCGGGGGTTTTGTCGAGTTCAAAGATCGTTGAGAACTTGATCGGAGCGGCCTAAGTTTCGCCTCGAGGTTTCGCTGACTTGCAGGCTGAAAGGTAACGTTTACCCGGCTTAGGCGTAGTATCAATGGCGTTTTACGTCACCTTTGCCAGATATTTTCTAGGGCGTAACTAAGGAGAATTATGTCGAACCACGCCTTCAAACACGACTTAAAAGCCTTGCGGCGTGAGTTGGAGGAGCTTCAAGAAACTTTGGAAGACTTGGGCGAATCGGGCAGCGAGGCGGCTAGACAGGCGCTGACCGAGATGAAGGGGAAGCTCGAGGCTAAACTCGGTACCATCTTCAGCTCACTTAAAGACACCTCTCACGACGTAACAGGTCGGAGCAAGAGCTTTTTCGGGGACGCCGAGCACGAAAGTAGGCGCTTTTTGAAGCGGGCTGAGCATGGGGGCAAGGGTGCCTTTTACGAGGCCGAACACGAGACGAAAGGCAGAACGACCGCGACGTCGCTGGCTGTTTTCGGTCTCGGGTTTGTGGTGGGTTGGCTCGTCGCGCGGCGCTAGAAGGTCACTCCGTTGTTGACGAAACCGCTTTCACCTGACACCCGATCACAAGTGTCGCTAGAACACCGCTTGCAACGTCCAGAGCGCAATCATGCCCGCGACAATCGTCCAGATGACGCTTTTGGTGTACCAGGCCACCACGCCCGCGACGATTCCGGCAAGGAGTTTTTCGTTGCTGAGGGTCAGCTCGAGGCCACCCTCCCGAAACACCAGCGCCGGAACGACGATCGCCGGAAGCACCGCCACCGGCACAAAGCGGAGGGCGCGCTGCACGGAGGGCGGCAGCTTGAAGCGGTCTGAAAGTGCGATAAACGACGCGCGCAGGGCGAAGGTGATGAGCCCCATTGCAATCATCGTCAACCAGAGGGTAGCTCCGCTCACGCAGTAGCCCTTTTCTGTACGGCTTCGACGAACGTCCCTGTCCCGATGCCGACGAACGCTGCGACGATAAGCGCCAGATTAAAGGGTAGAGCGTGCGCGACGACGACTGTAATACTCGCGGCGAGGGCGGCGGCTACCGACGCGCGGTCGATCAAAACAGGAAAGATCAGCGCCATAAAGATAAGCGGAATCGCAAACTCCAAAGACCACCCCTCCGGCACCTGCGCGCCGACGAAGACGCCGACTGCCGTCGCCAGCATCCAGACGAACCAGATGGGCGCGGCGAACCCTAGATAGTAGAGCCGTTTGTAGGGCATTTCGGGTTCTTCGGTAAAACGGCGGATGCTGAGCGCGTAGGCTTGGTCGGTCATAAAGTAGGCGAGAAAGCCCCTCGAGCCCCCTGAAAAACGCGCCAGAAAAGGCGCGAGTGAGGCGCTGTACATCATAAAGCGCAAGTTGATAAAAAACGTCGTCAAAAGGATGACGAACACAGGCGCACCCGCAGCGATCAGCTGTAACCCCGCGAGCTGCGACGCGCCCGCGAAAACGAGCGCTGACATGGCAATAGCCTGAATGTTAACTAGACCGACACTCGCTGCGCTGACACCCGCGACTAAACCGAACGGGACGATACCGAGCATCACGGGCAAACCGACCCGGACGCCGGAGAAGAAGGTGGTTCGGGGGGACACAAGCTCTACTTTACGTTACCGGGCGCAAATACCGGCGGGGCGGACTAAAGCCCACGCATCGTAAACGCCAATGCAAAGGGCCGTTTAAGCGGCGTATGGAGGATACTCCACGCGAAAGAGTCGCGGAGCGGCGCAAACGGGGTAGCGCGGCCCATCACCGTATTGAATTCTGCGCGGAGGGTCGCGTTTCGGGCGGTGCGGCGGTGCGCGTTGTACCTTTCCAAGCTTTCGCCTGTGACCAGAATATCGGCCAGCCGCCACGCGCCCAACCAGCCCAAGTTCATCCCTTGCCCCCCGATCGGGCTCAGCACGTGCGCGGCGTCGCCGACCAAAGCCACCCGGCCCGAGGTAAAACGCTCGGCTAAAAAACGTTGGACGCCGAAGCTCGAGATCACCTTGTTGGTCTTCACCGGCACCTGAACTCCCAACCGTTCACGGATAAGCTGCCCCAAAAGCTCCGGCGTCGGTTCTTTAGCAAGCTGCGGCGTTTTAGCCACCCAGCGCCGTACCCCGCCGGGCAGCGGAAACGACTCGATAAGCCCTGTGCGCGTCAGATAAAGCCCCGCGTCGGTGCCGAGTTCGGTCGTATCGTCAAAGTCGCCCATGACGTAGGTGTCGGGGTAGCGTTTGCCGGGAAAGGGAACGCCTACACGCTGCCGGACAAAACTGTCTTTGCCATCGGCGGCGACCAGAAAGCGGCACCGCAAGGTTTCGCCGCTCTGCAGGGTTACGGTGACGCCGTTCGGGGTTGTCTCGAGCCCCACAACCTCAGCTCCGCAAAATCGGGCTTGTGGTGAAAGTTCGTCCAAGCGCGCCGCTAAGAGCGCTTCGGTGCGAGGTTGCGGCAGCGTGAGGATAAACGGATACGGCCCGGGGCACGAAGAGAAAAGCAGCGTGCCTAAATGTTTCGTCCCGGCGTAGGCGTGACCACGCGTCACCCGAACACCTTCTCGAACAAATTTTTCCGCTAGGCCGAGAACGGCAAGCCGCTCTAACGAGGGCGGGTGAACGCCGATGGCACGTGAGTGCGGGGCCGGGGCGGGGCGGCGCTCGAGCACCCTTACGCCCATCCCGAGTTGCGCCAGACGGCAGCCCAAAAAGAGTCCGACTGCCCCACCGCCGACGACGATGACGTCAGCGCCGAACATATCAGGCATTCGTAAGGCCGTGACTGAGCAGCAACCGGTAAGGATAAGGGCGCGTCACCCGCCAACCGGTAGAAACGACCTCACGCAGTTCTTCAGGTGTATACGAGCGCCGCACCGAGGTGAGGCCGTCGGGGGTAATGTACGACCCGCGAAAAAACGGCCCGGTCAGCGCGGCAAACCCGGCGTAGGCAACGTCGGCGCGGGCGATGTCGTTATGCAGCACGACGCGTCCGAGCGCCGAGCTGTCACAGCAGAGCCCCTGAACCTCCGCATCACTCAGGTGATGCAGCAGGTGGTTTGAGATCACGACGTCGAAGGTGTCGCCACGGGCGCGTACCGTGCGGGTGTCGGTCTGCTCGAACGATAGCCCCCTCCGAGAGGGTAAGGCGTGAGCAAACGCGGCGGCGCGCGGGTCAGGGTCGATCGCGTAGATGTCAAGCCTTAAACCATCGCGTTCAGCCCATGAGAGCAGTGCACGCGGAATGTCGCCGCCGCCGAAGCCAACATCTAACAGGCGGTTCGTGCGGTTTGCCGAAAGCTGCGGGCGCAAATAGCGCCGGTAGAGTGTCCACCACCCTGAAAAAATCCGGTTGACGGTGCCGAAACGGGCGTAGGTTGCCCGTAATCTTTTTAGGCTACACGCCGGATCGTCCATGTACTCACGCAGGTCGGCCCTTCTGGTACGCAACACGAGCGGCATCAGCAGCGGGTCAGGAGGCCGCTTTCAACCGTTAAACCGGGGCCGAACGCCACCGCGCAGACCCGTTCGCCGCGCGCAGAGTCCGCCAAAATCTCCTTTAAGACAAATAAGACGGTGGCGCTGCTCATGTTGCCGTAGTCACGGAGGACGGTGCGAGAGGGCTCGAGGGCGTCGTCTTTTAGCCCTAAACTTTTTTCGACCTTGTCCAAAATGGCCCGCCCGCCGGGGTGAATCCCCCACCGCTCGATGTCGGCGACGTCCAACCCGAACTGCTCGAACAAGGGGGCCAGGGCCGCGCCGATGTTCGCTTCTAAAATCTCGGGTACATAGCTCGACAAGACGATATCGAAACCTTCGTCCCCAACCGACCACGCCATATCGCCTTCACCGTCGGCGGTTAGGGTGGTGGCCAAAGCGCTCAGCTCGAAAGCCGGACCCTGGGGTTTTTTCGCGCTCACCACTGCCGCGCCCGCACCGTCGGCAAAGACTGAACTTGCGAGCAACCGGTCTACGTCACCGCCGAGTTGCAAATGGAGCGTGCAAAGCTCTAAACATACGACCAGCACCACTGCGTCCGGGTCGGCCTGGCAAAACGCTTTCGCCATCTTGAGCGCCGGAAACGCCGCGTAGCAGCCCATAAACCCGACGTGAAAACGCTGCACCTCGGGGCGCAAACAGAGGTCGCGGACTAAAAAATAATCCGGCCCCGGCGCACAAAACCCGGTACACGACACGGTAACAACGTGGGTAACGTCGCCTGCTTGAAACGGTGAACCCTGTAGGGCTTTTTCTGCCGCTTCCTTAAAGAGGGGCCGCGCGGCTTCAGTATAGAGGTCGTTACGAACTTTGGTCGAAGGCGAGGTGTAGGTCCCGTTCTCGTCCAGAAACAAACCCGAGGAACCCGAGGTCGCATCTGAGCTGTCGGTCGGGGCAAAGTCCGGGACGACGCTGTGGCGCGTTTCGATTCCGGACTGGCTGTACAAACGGTGAACGAGGCGCTGCGCGAGGCGGTCTGACAACTGCGCCTTGAGGGTGTCTCGGGCGTGAACCTGAGGTATGGCGTGCTGCGGCACGGCGGTCGCGAGCTGGTGGATAAAAACGGGTTCCATGCCCTACTCTACGCGGTTCTTGACAAGAAGCCGTGAGCTGAGAAGACGGGAGGCGATCTGACGACTCGGCTGCCTTTAATTAAGAAGCCGAGCCGCTCGGGATAAGATATTTTTAGGAGGCACAATGAAACTTAGCGCGGCACTCAGCTCGGTAAACCCCGCCACCGGGGAAAAGATTCGTGATTATGAAACCATATCGAACGACGATGCTAAAGGCGTAGTTGACGCGGCGCACGAGGCATTTTTGGGTTGGCGTGAGACGAGCTTCGAGACGCGCTCGGCGGCGCTTAAAAAAGCTGCAACGCTTTTACGTGGCGAAGCGCAAGACCTGGGCCGTTTGATGAGCCTCGAGATGGGTAAACCGATCAAGCAAGTGGCGGCCGAAATCGAAAAATGTGCGCTCGGTTGTGACTATTACGCAGAGCACGCCGCCCGCTTTTTACAACCTGAAGTCATCGAAACCGACGCGCGTAAAAGTTACGTCTCGTACCGCCCGCTCGGGGTGGTGCTGGCGATTATGCCGTGGAATTTCCCCTTCTGGCAGACCTTCCGCTTTGCCGCGCCGAACCTGATGGCGGGTAACGCGGGGCTTCTCAAACACGCCGAAAACGTCACCGGGGTGGCGCTCGCCACTGAAGACCTGCTCCTGCGGGCCGGGTTTCCCGAAGGACTTTTTCGGGCGCTACTGATCGAAACCTCGCAGGTCGAAGGGGTGTTGGATCACCCGAAAATCGTCGCGGCGACCTTGACCGGGAGTACGCGGGCCGGGCGCGCGGTAGCGGCGCAGGCCGGGGCACGGCTTAAAAAGACGGTGCTCGAGTTAGGCGGCTCCGACCCGTATCTGATACTGGAAGACGCCGACTTGGACCTAGCCGTAGCCGCGTGCGCGACCGGCAGATTACAAAACAGCGGTCAGAGCTGTATCGCCGCAAAGCGTTTTATCGTCGTGTCGGCGCGCAAGCGTGAGTTTGAAGAGGCGCTTAAAGCGCGGATGCAAAGCTTCAAGATGGGCGACCCGATGGACGAAGCGACCGACCTCGGCCCGCAAGCCCGCTTTGACCTCCGCGCTACGCTGCACGAACAAGTCGAGAAGAGTATCGCTGCGGGTGCAAACCTCCGCTTGGGTGGTGAGGTACCGGACGGCCCCGGCGCGTTCTATCCGCCGACGCTGTTGACCGACGTGACGCCGGGGATGCCCGCTTTTGACGAAGAGACGTTCGGGCCGGTCGCCGCTATAACCGAAGCTAAGGACGAAGACGACGCGGTGCGGCTGGCGAACGAAACCTCTTACGGCCTCGGCGCGGCGGTCTTTACGCAGGACTTGGCAAGGGGTGAACAGATTGCGGTTGAGCGGCTCGAGGCCGGGAACTGTTTTGTCAACGCGTTCGTCAAATCCGACCCGAGGCTGCCGTTCGGCGGCATCAAGCATTCGGGCTACGGGCGCGAACTTTCGGAGTTGGGCATCAAAGAGTTCGTCAACGTCAAGACGGTCTACGTTGCTTAGCTAAAGCAAACTTTAAGCAAACTTGGGCGTACAGCTCGCTCGAGATTGCGCTCCAGCCAACCTAGAGGCTAAGCTTGCACTTCTGTGGACGACTTTACCTTAAAGACGACCTTCGACCGGGAGGCGGCGCGTTACCAGCGCGTTCGCCCTTCTCCCCCTGAAGTTCTTGTGGACGCCATGCTCGGGCGGGGCGGCTTGAAACTCGGTGCGCGCGTTTTGGAAGTCGGTTGCGGTACAGGGCAGGCGACACGTCCCCTCGCCGAGCGCGGGGTGGAGGTTTATGCGCTCGAGCTTGGCTCGGCTCTAGCCGACCTCGCACGTGCTCATGTATCCGGTCTGAACGTCACGGTTGAGACGGTCGCGTTCGAGGACTATCATTCGGACACACCTTTCGACGCGCTCGTGTCGGTGCAGGCGTTTCACTGGCTCGAGCCCACAGCGGGCGTAGCTAGGGCGGCGTCGCTTTTGCGTCCGGGGGGTGCGCTGCTCTTAGCTTGGCATCAAGAACGCTCACAGCACACGCCTTTTTACCAGGCTACCGATCCCGTCCACAAACGTTACGAAACGCCGCTAAACCTAAACAGGCCGACGCCGGATGACGCGCCGGAGCGTTTTGCAGAGGCAATCGTCGCGTCTCCAGCTTTCAGCGACGTTCAAGTTTTCCATTACGCTTGGACGCAGCTTTACGGTAAAACGCGTTATCTCGACCTGCTCTTGACCTACAGCAACGTCCAGGCGCTGGAACCGTCCTCACGGAAGCGTTTTTTGGCGGATATTGCCGAGGTCGTTGTTGAGCACGGCGGTCAGGTTGAACGTTTTTACGAGAGTGTGCTGCTCTCCGCTTTCAAGCGCGAATAGACACGCTTTGGACCTGTTAGCCTAAGCGTATGGCTCAACCTTTTGCCGAACGGCTTTTCGACCGCATCCAGAAGACGAACTCTCGCGTTTGCTTGGGTATCGACCCACGCCCTGAAGCGCATCCCCTAACGCACCCGGCGCGTTTTGACGGCGACCCGGCGCAGGTCGCGCGCGCGGTGGTTCACTACTTCCAGGCCATCATTCAGGCGACGCACGAGAACGTCGCGTGCTACAAACTGCAGTCGGCATTTTTCGAAGCGCTCGGTGTACCGGGGATTATCGCTCTGGCGCAGCTTATCGCCGACGTGCGCGCGCGGAATATTCCGGTGATTTTAGACGCGAAACGTGGAGATATCGGCGCGACCGCCGAAGCTTACGCGCAGAGCTATCTGGCAAACGGCGTTTTTGCCTCGGACGCGCTGACGGTCAATCCTTACCTGGGTACGGACGGCTTGGAGCCCTTCGTCACTCAGGCAAACCGGGCGGAGCGGGGGCTGTTCGTACTGGTTAAAACGTCGAATCCAGGGAGCGCTGACGTGCAAGACGCGGTGCTGGAGGGTGGTGAACGGGTCTTTGAACGTATCGCGGCGCTCGTCACGCGCCTCGCCGAGCCGCACCGGGGACCGTCCGGTTACGCGCCGGTAGGGGCCGTGGTCGGCGCGACCTATCCGGCGGAGCTGAAAACTTTACGCGCCGCTCTGCCCTACAGCGTCCTGCTGGTACCGGGTTACGGCGCGCAGGGCGGCGGCGCTGAGGACGCTGCGGCGGCGTTCGATTCGGCTGGCCTCGGCGCGGTAGTCAGCTCGAGCCGGGCGCTCACCTACCTGACCGAGGAGGCCGACTTCGCCGAACGCTCGCGTCGCGCGGTCGCCGAGATGAACCGCGCGCTAAACGGCGTGCTAGGTCGTTAAGAAAACATGGTTTTAAGGTGCCTTCTTAACGTGTGCCGGATTGTAGTGACAGTTTAAGAGACGTTTTCAGGCTTGTGGCGGATGGAATCAACACCGAGCTTTCGAAGTCTTCCTAATTCTTACTCCTTACTTCTTGCTCCTCACGTCCAGGGGGTAAAACCCGCTTTAGACGAGGTGAAGGGTCAATAGCCCTTAACCCCCGACGAACTTAAGGATCGCCTGTGGGCTCATGTTCGTGCGGAGCTGCGGAATAAGCCGGAGCATCGTCCCGAAGCCGACGCTCGGGCCTAAAAAGAGGGCGGTGTAGCGCGTTTTGTCGGCGACTTCGGGCGCAGTAAAGGTCAAGTAGGCGGTTTCTTCCCCGGTGGGAGCCTCGAGCAGTTCCTGCGGCGAGGGGGGTTCGGTCGCGAGCACGACCATCCGCGATTCGTTCGTGGCGATGAAAAGTTGCTCGGCGGTGTCGGCGGGGGCGTAGACGTAGTTTCGGAGCGTCACCACGCAGTCGCTAAGGCGCGCCATCGCCCCCGCGACGTCTTCTTGGACGTTGACGGGTTCGGCGGGCGGGTGCACGACGATAAGGCGTGGATAGACGCCGTTACGTAGTGTGGCCCAGAATGCGAGGCGGGAGGGGTCGGCCGGGTCGAACGCAAAAACGGCGACCGGATCGAGATAGGCTCCGGCTGATTCTAAAATAGGCTCGAGGCTGCGTAACAAGTCGTCCCCGCTCGGGGTCCGGTCACTCAGCGTCGGTACGGGCAACTCGTACCACCCGGCGAGCGTACTGAGCGCTGCGGCCCAAGCGTCGAACGAAAAGGTTCCCGCACTCCAGAGCGGGCTTAACAGCTTGCGGTCGGCGAGATAAGAAAACGTCTCGCGGTCGGGGTCGTCGGCTGCGACGGGCAGATCGGTCACGCGCTGTAAGGGGGGCAGCGAGGGCTCGAGCAACGCGACGGCCCGCTTGAGCAGCGCAGCGGCGCGGCGGCCGTCGGCGGGTTGCGCCAGCTCGTTGGCGCTGAGACCTGCGCGCAGCGCTTCACTACATCCTTGTGCGTGCGTAACGCCCCAAAGACAGAGGCTGAGGACGATCAAAAGGCGTTTTGGTAGAAGCTTCGACATGGAGCGAGTCTAGCCCACCGAACCCACTGTGACGTGAAGGGTTAGATGAAAAACCTGTCACAATTTGCCGAGGTTCACGGTTAGTGACGAGCGCACCCCGCGCCGACGGGGTGTACCGAAGTTGGGTTAGCTTAGACCGCGTTCTGAGGGACTACTCGAGCGTCAGCACGAACGCGTAAAGGTCGGGGCTACCGGCGTGCAGTTCGAGCTCGAGCCCGCCGAACTGCTCAGCAAGTTTTTCGTGAAGCGCCTCGGCCCGCTCACGCCCCACAGCGGCGCTGTAAAAGAGCACGCCCAACTCGTAGTCGTCGGCGACCTCCCCGAGCAACTCCGTTAAACAGTCTTCCGGTAAGGCCGCCGAAACTTTGAGCTGACCATTGGTTAGGCCGATAAACTCGCCCTCGGTCACGGCGACGCCCTCGACCGTGGTGGTGCGGCTCGCGGTGGTGACCTCGAGGGTGCAGGCGTGCTCGGCAGCCTCTTGCAACTCCTTAAAAAGCTCATCGGCTTCGCTGTTTTCATCGAATAAAACCGCCGCCGCCAAACCTTCACCGAGGGTACGGGTCGGCAGGACGCGCACCTGTTTTTCCGGGACGAGTTCGGCGACGCGCTCTGCGGCCATGATGATGTTTTTGTTGTTCGGCATGATGATGACGTCAACTGCGCCGACGCTCCGCACGGCGTCGGCAATATCTTGCACACTCGGATTGTTCGTCTGACCGCCGCCGACGACGCGCGCGCCGAGGCTGCGAAAGACCTTGGTCACGCCGAAACCGGCACTGACCGCGACCAACGCTGTTTTCGGGGGTACGATTCCGGCAGGGTCGGCCCCCGCCAAAATCTCCTGGTGCTGCTCGCTCATGTCCTCGACTTTGGTCTTTATGACCGTTCCGTAACGGGCGACGAGCGCGAGGAGTTTTTCGGGTTCTTCGGTGTGGATATGCCCTTTGATAAAGCCTTCGGCCCCGACGACGAGGAGCGAATTGCCGAAGCTCTCGACTTGCGCCTGAATCTCTTCAGCAGACACAGTCGCGTCCGAGAGCAAAAACTCGGTGCAAAAGCCGAACTCCTGCTCTTCGAACGCCTCTTGTGCGTGTTTGGTTACGGTCGGGGATGGGGGCAACTCGCGCCCTTCAAACGACGCGATAACGCCCTCCAGCACGCGTAAAAAGCCCAAACCGCCCGAATCGACGACGCCCGCTTGTTTAAGCATCGGGAGCTGGTCGGGCGTTTTTTGGAGCGCCTTATCGCCCGCTTTTAACGCGTCGCGGAGAACCTCCAAAGGTGAGACCGACGCCGCGTGCTCCGCGCCTTCCGCAGCGGAGCGCACCACGGTCAGAATGGTGCCTTCGACGGGTTTCATCACGGCGGCGTAGGCGCTCTTCGAGGCGTTTTTAAGGGCGTCGATGACGGCGCTCGAGCCGAGCGTGCGTTGACCTTTGATGCTCTCGGCAAAGCCCTTAAGGATTTGACTTAAGATGACGCCCGAATTGCCACGTGCGCCGAGCAGCGACCCGTACGAAAGGGCGTGCGCGAGTTCGCCCATCGTTTTAGGCGCGGCGTTACCGAGTTGCTGCCGCACCGACTGCATCGTCAGGTGCATATTGGTACCGGTGTCGCCGTCGGGGACGGGGTAGACGTTAAGCGCATTGACCTCTTCGACGTAAACGCCGAGCCAGTCGGTCGCGTAGGCGAACGCGCGCGCCAAGGCCGGAGCCTCGAGCAGCGGCTCCGCCGCTTTCACCTGAGTCATCGGGCAGCCCCTGTGGAAGTTCCGGTTTGGTTCGGCCCCCCCCATGCTGCGCGGACAGTAAACCGCATCTGTTTCATTAAGTCTCCCTAGCGCTAGGCAGTCGTGCCAAAGCCTGAATGCGCCAATCTTACCCTATCTGGAGCTGAATCTAGTAACAAACTCCGTATTGGACGCTTCTCTAATACATTTCAGGAGCTGTGACACACCCCCAAGCAGTCACAAAAACGTGCCTACGGAATTTCTCTTAGCGTGGGGCCGACCTGACCTCGAGCCTTCACTCGGTCCTAAAGTGAATCCCATAACTCGACCTCGAGCCGACTCTCTACCACCCGGTACTCGCCCCCCGCCGCGACAAACGCCTCGACGCGGCGCAGGAGCGCCTCGAGCCCTACCGCGTCGCTGCTGATCGCGCTGACGCCGATCTCTTCCCAGGTGTGCGCGTCCGCGCCGCCGAGCCGCGCCGCCGAGACCGAAAAGCGTACCTTGAGCCGCTCGACGACCGGTTTGACGAGCGCCCGTTTTTCTTTTAAGGAGCGTACCCACGGCATCTCGAGGCGGGCTTGGTACACCCCGACGTAGACGTTCGTGTCGTTCATGGGTTGTCTGGGTTTTTAGGGGTAGCCGCAGCTTGACCTCTCGAGCCCAGCACCCGCCTGTACACGTGTTCGGGGCGTAAGGCGTAATCTTTGACCGTCAACGCCTGCGCCGCCCCGCTGTCTGCTTCGGGTACCTGCACCTGCAAATCGTACACGGCGGCGTCGTAGGCACTTTTGGTAACGGCTTCAAGCAGAGCTTCTCTCGCCCCTATATCTTCTGGGTCGGGGACGTTCAAACGGTTGACGTAAACCGTCGGGCGCGTACCGTTCCACACGGCTTGAGCCAGCACAAAACCTACGGTTTGACCGTTCCGAACGGCAACGAACGCGTGACCCGTGCGGACGTAAAACGATACGCTGCTTCTGCTGACGATAGGTTCTAAGCCAAATTGCTGCGCGTAACTCGCGTCCAGAGGTTCCAGAGTTTCTTGGTCGTCCGAACTCAAGAGGCGGGCGAAGGTCAGCCCCATCTTAAGCTCGCCACTCGCCCGACTTGCCGCCGGTCTTTGACAGCAGCCGAGTCTCTTGAATCACCATGCTCTTACCGTAAGCCTTGAGCATGTCGTAAAGCGTCAACGCGGCGATACTTACTGCGGTGAGCGCCTCCATCTCGACGCCGGTTTGACCGTTTACGCGGCAGGTCGCCGTAAAGGTGACCAGGGAGTTCGCTGCGTCTATTTCGCCCCTTACGGACACTTTGGTCAGCGGCAGCGGGTGACAGAGCGGAATCAGGTCGCTGGTGCGTTTCGCCGCCATAATCCCGGCGAGTTCGGCGACCGCTACAGGGTCGCCCTTGTCGGGGCCGCGTGTAAGAGCTGCAAAAACCTCTCTGGGCAGGAGGACGCTCGAGCACGCTACCGCTTCACGGGCCGTCTCTGCTTTGTCCGACACATCGACCATCACAGCTTTGCCGTTTTCAAAGTGGGTCATATATATGAGTATAGAGGTCGGCGGTAAGGGTGAGAAGCTGAGAAGCGAGGGTCAGGAGGTAAGCATCGAGCGTTCTGATACTGCTCTATATCTATCCGCGCCGTCCTGCTTTCTGTATTCTTCATCGTTTCTTTTTAACTCGGTTTGGTAGCTCGACAAGGTTTCGGAGACACCCCTAAAAGTCGGTTGCGCGAGGCGAGAGAAGCTACAATAGAGAATTGTAGAACACAGCATAGAAGAGTCCTCGAGCCGTATTCTCCCTGCTCTATGCTGCATTCTCATCATTCCTCCAGCGGACTCAACCGCCTTCTCGCACAACCTCGTTTCGGCGCATCTGTTGCACTTCGTTAAATTTTATGGTAGCCTTCAAAAAGCTTAAATCAGTTTACGAAACCGTTTTCGTAGGGACGTACCGGCGCGTGACTTGCACTGCCGCATACGTTCTTAAAGGAAGGTCTTTTGACGAGTCGTGTCTCAATCCGGGGTGTGGCGAAAGCCGCGGGGGTTGCTATCGGTACTGTTTCAAAGTCGCTCAACGGCGACCGCGAAATCTCCGAAGCGACGCGCGACCGGGTGCGGCGTGTGGCGCGCGACCTCGGGTATCGGCCGATGGCGCAGGCGCGGGGCCTAGCCAGGGGAAGCACCGGAAACGTGGCGGTCGCCGTGCGGAGCGTTTTTTTATCGGTCTTCGCGAGCGCCTTTTACAGCGAGGTATTAGCTGGCGTCGAGGCCGAGCTGGAGCGTCATGACCTCAACTTGCTCTTGACCAGCCTTAAATACGGCGACGACCTCTTGCGGCTCGCGTCCGAGCGGCGCGCCGACGGGGTTTTGTATATCGGTTACGACTTGGGGGACGCCTTTTTGCGTGAACTCAGCGCCAGGGTTCCGCTCGTCGTTATCGACGGTGAGGCCGAAGGGATCAGCAGCGTCGTCAGTAGAAACGTTGCAGGCGCGCGGGCCGGGGCGCAGCACCTCTTGGCGCGTGGGCGGCGGCGTCTGCTATTTGCTGCGAGCACGCTCGAGCAGCCGAACTTCAGGGCGCGTCACGGAGGGTTTAACGCGGCGCTCCGAGCGGTGGGTCTCGAGCCCGGCCCCACCGTACAAGGCTGGACCTTCGCTGAGCTGTACGCGCAGCTCAGCGCACTTTTTACCGACCCCTCCGTTTCCAACCCCCCCGACGGTATCGTCTGCGCAAACGATTCGGTCGGCTATCTGGTTTTACAGGTGTTGGAAACTATCGGTGTTCGGGTCCCTGAAGACGTTGCCATAGTCGGTTACGACGGAACGGTGGAGGCCGAAGCCCGCCGCACCCGGCTTAGTACGGTGGTCGTAGACAAGCGGGAGATGGGCGCAGCGGGGGTTCGGCTGCTGTTAGCAAGGTTGGCCCACCCCGAAAAGCCGCCGCAACAGGTTGTGATAGAAGCGCAGCTCGAGCCGGGAGACACCTCATGAGCCCATGAGAACAGGAGGTTCGTCAGCCGCTTTTCGCCTTACGTCTAAGTTGAAAAACCAAGTTTTTAGGAGAACTGCATGAAAAAAGCTTTTTACCTTGCGCTGCTCGCAGCCGCCTTTTTAGGCTTGACAAGCGCACAAAACCTACCGCGTAACGAAACGCTCTATATTACCGGGCACCAGTGGGGGCCGCCGAGTTCGTTTAACCCGGTAGGTCCGGTGCGCGCTTGGCCGGTCAACGAAGGAGGCGGTTTTAACCTGATCTATGAATCGCTCTTGACCTTTAACCTCGTTACCGGCGACCTTGACCCGCGCCTCGCCGAATCGCTGACTGAAAACGATGCGACGTTCGTCGTTAAACTCCAGCCCGGCACCGCGTTTCAAGACGGCAAACCGCTTACGAGCGAAGATGTTGTCTACTCTTATGAGCTGGGCCAGCGTCAGGGCGTCGAATACAGCTCGTTCTGGGATTACGTGACAAAAGTCGAAGCAACTGACGACCGCACCGTGACCTTTACGCTGAACCCGGATCGCCTTAATCTGGGTCAAGTCCGCAACTACCTTACGACAGTTGCTATCTTGCCCAAGCACCTCTGGGCTCCTTTAGAAGAGCAGCAAGATTCACTGACGCAGTACGCCAACCTCGAGCCCGTCGGGTCGGGGCCGTACACCCTGAAAAACGCGAACAACGAACGCATTATCTTAGAGCGCGCCGAAAAATACTGGGGCAACGACGTTTACGGTCAGCCTGCGCCCAAATACCTCGTGCACCCGATTTTCGCTTCGAACGACGCCGCGAACCTGGCGTTCTCGCAGGGCCAGCTCGATCTGTCACAAAACTTTATCCCTGAAGTCTGGAAGCTGGGGGAAAACGAGCCGATCAGCACCTGGACGAACGAAGCGCCCTACTACCTGCCCGGTTCGATTCCGATGGTCTGGATGAACGTTAATAAACCCGGTTTGGACAACCCGGCGGTGCGCCGCGCTTTGGCCTACAGCATCAACTACCCGCTGATCGCTCAGACCGCGATGTCGGACTACTCGGTCCCGGTCAACGCCAGTTTGATCGTTCCCGGCGGTGGTGAAGACAGCTATTTCGACGCCGACGCGGTGGCCAAAGATGGTTGGAGCTTCGACCCGAACAAAGCCGTCGAGATTTTAGAAGGCGAACTTGGCGCGAAAAAAGGTGGTGACGGTATCTACGTACTGCCCGACGGTACGCGTTTGGGACCGTGGGAGGTCTCCGCGCCTTACGGTTGGAGCGACTGGAACCAGGCGTTAGAGATCGTCTCCTCCTCCGCCCAAGCGGTCGGTATCGACATCAAAACGAACTTCCCCGAGCAGTCGGTGTGGCAAACGAACATGCAAAACGGCAATTTCGACCTGGTGATGAACTCAGCTACAGGTGCGAGCGCCGCCGGGCCGTGGCCCCGCTTCCGCGACGTGCTCGATATCCGGGGTGTACCTGAAGCCGGTCAGACAGCGTTCTGGAACTACGGGCGCTACAGCAATCCCAAGGTTGCCGACCTTCTGGAAAAGGCTGCCGCTGCCAGCCCCGAAGAGCAGGGCCAGTACTACGCGCAACTCGACGAGATTTTCCGGCAAGACGTGCCGACGCTCCCGCTGATGTACCGTCCGCAGCAGTTTTACACCTTCGACAGCTCGGTGTGGCACAACTTCCCGACCGCCGAAAACCCCTACGCCCCGCCCATGCACAGCCAGTCCGGGGTGCAAGTGCTCTTTAACATCACCACCGAAGAGCAGACGAGTCAGGCTAAATAAGCTAGCAGGTGGCGTCTGGTCAAAAACGCGCTCACTTTAGCCAGATCTAAGGTATGGACGCTACCTGTTACCTGTTACCTACGTCTCTCAACCACCTTGGGGGGTGCCGGATTGTCCGGCATCCTTTAGGAGACCCTACGGAACTGAATCTTATGAAACCAGCTTTATGAAACCGTTTCAACGTTATCTTCTAAACAAACTATTCTGGTATCTGCTCGCGTTCGTCGCGGCGATGGCGCTCAATTTCTTTTTGCCCCGGCTGGTTCCCGGCAATCCCGTAGACGGCATCGTTTCGCAGATGGCTAGAGGCGGGGGTGTTTCGGGTGAGGCGCTAAGCCGTGTGTACGACACCTATATCAAAGAGTTCGGGCTCGACAAATCGCCGGTAGAGCAGTTCATCACCTATCTGGGCAGCCTCTTTCGCGGCGACCTCGGCACCTCACTCGGCAACTATCCGACCAGCGTCAACAAGATTATCGGCGCGGCTTTGCCGTGGACGTTGGCGCTGCAACTTCCAACGATTTTACTCGGCTGGATTTTGGGCAATATTTTAGGCGTGTTGGCGGCGTACAAGGGCGGTTGGGTCGATCGGGGCGCGTTTTTGGGGTCGCTGGCGTTCTCGAGCATTCCTTACTACGGTCTCGCCATTTTGCTCCTTTACGTCTTTGCCGTGGCGTTGCCGTGGTTTCCCACCGGCGGGGCGTACGGTTTCGCCTCGTCGCCGAGCTGGACGTGGGGCTTTATCGCGGACGCGGCGCAGCACTACGTGTTGCCGTTTTTATCGCTGCTGTTAATCGTCATCGGTGGTCAAGCGATTGGAATGCGCTCGATGGCGATTTACGAACTCGGCGCGGATTACGTCGGGTATGAGCGCTCGCTGGGTCTAGGTGAACCGCGTATCGTCCGGGGTATCTTCCGTAACGCAGTTTTGCCGCAGATTACCGGCTTGGCGCTCTCCATCGGGGCGCTTGCCGGGGGCGCGCTGATTACCGAAATCGTCTTCTCGTATCCGGGTCTCGGGACAGTGCTGTTTAACGCCATCCGGCAAAACGACTATCCGGTGATTCAGGGGGTCACGATGCTGATTACCGTCGCAGTGCTGGCGGCGAACTTTTTGGTCGATCTGACCTACGGCCTTATCGACCCACGGATTCGTACAGCGGGAGCGGGCGCATGATTCGGGCGCTTTTTCGTAGCGGGCGCTTTCGCGTCTCTTTTATACTGCTCGTGCTCATCGTGGCGGCTGCGGTATTAGGGCCACGTTTTGACGACCGCAATCCGCTTTTTGCTGTGGGTGGGCGCTACGACGAGCCCTCGGCGCAAGTCTGGCTCGGAACCGACGCCATCGGTAACGACGTCTTTTTACAGCTCATGCACGGCCTCGGTACCTCGCTCTACATCGGACTCGTCGCAGGGGTGGTCGCCACGCTGATCGGCGTAACGATCGGTACCCTGTCGGGCTATCTCGGCGGGCTGCTGGACGAAATTCTGATGGGTTTTACCAATATCTTGATTACGGTTCCGACGATTGTCGTACTCGTTTTGCTCTCAGTGGCGCTGCAAAACCGTTCGACGCTGCTCTTGGGCGTAATAATCGGGGTGACGAGCTGGCCGTGGACGGCGCGGGCGGTGCGGGCCCAAACGAGTTCGCTCAAAACGCGCGAACACGTCGATGTGGCCAAGCTCTCCGGGGCCAGGACGTTAGGAATTATCGTCCACGAAATATTGCCTTATATGGCCTCCTACGTGGTGATGGCGTTCGTGTTGCAACTCTCGAGCGGCATCTTAAACGAAGCGGGCTTGAGTCTTTTGGGCTTGGGGCCGAGTCAGAGCATTTCACTCGGGAAGATGCTCCAGAGCGCGCTGCAAGGCGAAGCGCTGAGGACGGGCGCGTACTGGGCGATCTTGCCGCAGACGATCCTTCTATCCATTATCGCGTTTTCGCTCTTACTCTTACAGTCGAGTTTAGACGAACTCTTTAACCCCCGGTTGAGGCGAAGCTGATGGGCGACCTGTTAAGCGTGCAAGATGTGCGCGCGTCGTACCGTTTGGGAAACGGCAAAGAGCTGCGCGCGGTGGACGGCGTGTCTTTAGAGCTTCGTGAGGGTGAGGTTTTGGGTGTCGTCGGCGAGTCGGGCTGCGGCAAGTCCACCTTGGCGACGATTCTAGCCTTAAACGCTGCGCCGCCCCTCTACGTCGAAAGTGGCACCGTCGAGGTGCAGGGGCGACGCGGCGACCTTAGAGAGCGTGAAGCGTTGCCCCGGAGTGAACGGGGCAAGCTGATCTCAGTCTTGCCGCAGAGTGCGATGAACTCGATTAACCCGACGACGCGGGTGCGCGATTTGGCGTATGACGTGTTACGAGCACATGAACGGATTTCACGAAAAGCGGCGTGGGGGAGGGCTGGGGCGAGGCTCGAGCAACTCGGTCTGCCGACGGGTGTGTTGTCACGCTACCCGCACGAACTCTCCGGCGGGATGCGTCAGCGCGTCATCACCGTGATCTCGACCTTGTTAGACCCAAAAATCCTGATCGCCGACGAACCGACCTCGGCGCTGGACGTTTCGTCGCAGCGCGCCGTCACTGAAATGCTGCAAGACCTCTTGGCGCGTAAAATCATCTCCGGCGTCCTCTTCATCACGCACGATCTGCCCCTCTTGCGCCATATTGCCGACCGGGTCGCGGTGATGTACGCCGGTAAGGTTGCCGAACTCGGTCCGACGGAAGGGGTGATCAGCGCGCCTGAACACCCTTACGCGCGGGCGCTCGTCGGTTCGATTTTGGTACCGGAGCCCTACATCCGGGCAGAACGCGTGAAGGGGATTCCCGGTTCGCCGCCCGACCTCGCCGCGATGCCGGAGGGCTGCCGTTTTCGCCCACGCTGCCCGCTCGCCGACGACCGGTGTTTGCAAGACCCGCCCGAAGTCGGTGACAAAGCGCACTTCGCTGCCTGCTGGCGCGTCTACGAAGCGCAAGGGTCTCTGGTGGAGGGAGTCTGATGGACACGTCCAATACACCTCCGACCGGTGACGTGCGGGTTTTTGACGCGGGAGCGTCAAAAACGGCGACAGAAGCGGAGCCGCTCCTCAGCGTTCGCAACTTGACCCGCACGTTTGGTTCCGGTGACAACGAAGTTACGGCGGTCAAAGACGTCTCGTTCGAGCTTTATCCCGGCGAAATCGTCGCCTTGGTCGGCGAGTCGGGCAGCGGCAAATCTACCTTGGCGCGGCTTTTGCTGCGGCTTTTAGCGCCGACTTCGGGCGACATCGAACTCTCCGGTCAAAATGTGATCAAAGGCCAGAAACACGTCTACTGGCGCGAGGTGCAGGCGGTATTTCAAGACCCGTTCGCGTCGTTTAACCAGTTTTACAGCGTGCGGCGGGTGCTGCTGTCGGCGCTAGGCGTGCTTAAAAAACAGCCGGGCAGAGCGGAAAAAGAGCGGCGGCTTAAAGAAGCGCTTTCTCAGGTCGGGCTCTCCGAATCGCTCCTCGACAAACACCCGTATGAGCTTTCGGGTGGGCAGCGGCAGCGGGTGATGATGGCGCGGGCTTTGATGCTAAAACCTGAACTCCTCATCGCGGACGAACCGACCTCGATGTTAGACGCCTCACTCCGGGTCAGCATCTTAAACCAGCTTAAAGACGTGCGCGACGCCACCGGGACGACGCTGCTCCTCATCACCCACGACCTCGGGCAGGCGTACTACGTAAGCGACCGTTTGCTGGTGATGTACAGGGGCGAACTCGTCGAGAGCGGGCCGACCGAGCAGGTCGTGGCGCAGAGTCAGCATCCGTATACGCGCTCGCTGATCGCCGATGTGCCGACGCTGCATTAGATACTGAAGGAAGTCTCGAGGCTACTCGAGGCTTTTTTACACGGCGAGTTCACCTGATACGGATTCCGCTTAGTTCCCTATCACCGAGTAGCGCGTTCAGTAACAGTCCATACCGCTCCGTCCGTATCTTTTTCCTACTCGTTACGCCCGGAATTGATCAAGCATCAACCGGAATTCGTATGACGTAGCAGGTATACCCTGAGGGTACATGTCAGCTAGTTTGCAACACGCTCACTTGGAAAAATATAGTCCAGCACGTGCGTTCTGACGATGACCCGTGCCCCGCATGGGGTATAGCTGCGAAGAAACGGTGCAACGTTACCTGGAACTGCTAACAAATTTGCGGTGACTATCTTGGTGACTATCTTTTGTCCAAAAGCTTTGAACGATACGGACTTTCCCGGGTTGTGTGGACAAGTAGGACTGCTCGAGCCCGCAAGCTGATACCGAAACGTTTAAGCTGTACAGGTTAGGCCCCGGTATAAAGGGTTGGGTATAATTCTGACATGCGCTTAGTGACCCGGCTCGGCGCTTCTGAAAGGCTGATATGGGCAACTTTACCGATCTGGCACACGCGGCATTTTCCGTCAAAGATATTGACCGGACCCTGGCGTTTTACGAGCAGCTGGGTATCCGTGAGGCGTTCCGGCTGCACCACGACGACGGTTCCTTGATGCTCGTCTATCTGCACGTCGCAGGCGACCGCTTTATCGAGATATTTCCCGGTGGTTCCGGCCCTGACCCTAAACGTAAAGAGAGTTTTATGCACCTCTGCTTGTTGACCGAAGATTTGCACGCGGCGGTTGAGGCGTTGCGAGCGGCGGGCGTCGCCATCGACCGAGAACCGACGACCGGACTCGATACCAACTTGCAGGCGTGGATCAGTGACCCGGACGAGAACGCGGTCGAACTGATGCAGCTGAGCCCCGATTCGCCGCAGCGCCGAATTGCACGGGGCGAAAAGGTTTGATGAGACACGACCTCTCTGGATGGCAGCTTTCAGCCCTTTCCGACGTTCCGGCAGAAGCGCAAGGAACATTTTCAGCGACGGTACCGGGGTGCGTTTACACCGACCTGCTGGCTGCCGGAATCATCGAAGACCCTTATTTGGCGCAAAACGAACTGAAAAGTGCGTGGATAGGCCGCGCCGACTGGCGTTACAGCTGCACTTTTGCTGTTACAAAAGAGACGCTTTCAGCCGAACACCTGACGCTCGTTTGTGACGGGCTCGATACGGTTGCTGAACTTTATCTCAACGGGGAGCGGTTTGCGGCGACCGAATCGATGCACGTCGGCTACCGCTTTGAACTTAAAGGTTTAGTAGAAGAAGGTCAAAATAGGCTCGAGGTCATCTTCCGCTCGCCCTACACTTACGCCGAGACTAAGCAGCGTGAACGCGGCGACCTGCCGGGGCCGTATAACGAACCGTTTAACTTTATCCGCAAGATGGCGTGTAATTTTGGTTGGGACTGGGGACCGACGCTCGTCACGGCGGGTATTTGGCGGGATATTTATCTGGACATCTGGAGCGGCGTGCATTTTGCCGAGGTGCGGCCTTTAGTGACCGAAGCAACGAACGAGCAGGGCAGGGTAGAGGTCTTCGCTGAGCTTGAAGGTGACTCGGCGGGTCAGACGTTACACGCAGACTTAAAAGACCCGGCGGGTAACGTCGTCGCCGAAGCTGAAACAGAGACGACCGGCCCGAACGCGCAGCTCACCCTGAACGTAACCGACCCCGAACGCTGGTGGCCCAGAGGTCACGGGGCGCAGCCGCTTTACACGCTCGAGCTGACCCTAGGCGAAGCTAAGTGGCAAGGACGTATCGGGATTCGCACAGCGGAACTCGACACGAGCCCCGACGAGATCGGCGCAGCTTTTACCCTTAAAATTAACGGTAAACCGATCTTTTGCAAGGGTGCCAACTGGATTCCGGATGATTGTTTTCCGTCACGCATCACCAAAGAACGCCTCCGTGAACGCTTGACCCAAGCGGTAGAGGCCAATATGAATATGCTCCGGGTCTGGGGTGGCGGGGTTTACGAATCGAGAGATTTTTACGATCTCTGCGACGAGCTGGGGCTGATGGTCTGGCAAGACTTCCCCTTCGCCTGCGCCGCCTACCCCGAAGAAGCGCCGTTTGCCGAGTTGGTCGAAGCCGAAGCGCGGTACAACGTCACCCGGCTTTCCTCGCACCCGAGTCTGGTCTTATGGAACGGCAACAACGAAAATCTCTGGGGCTACGAGGACTGGGGTTGGCAAGACGTTTTAGAAGGCCGAACGTGGGGCCAAGGCTTTTATCTGGAGCTGCTCCCCCGCATCGTCGCCGACCTCGACCCCAGCCGTCCCTATTGGCCCGGGAGTCCCTATTCGGGTGAAGGTGTCCACCCCAACGCCGATACGCACGGCCCCAAACACATCTGGGACGTGTGGAACGAACGCGACTACACGGCCTACCGCGACTACCAACCGCGCTTCGCCGCCGAATTCGGGTTTCAAGCGCCGCCGACCTACCGCACCTTGGCGCGGAGCATTCCCGAGTCCGAACGGTTTGCGACCTCAGCGGCGATGCTGCACCATCAAAAGGCGGAAAACGGCAACGACAAGCTGGCAATGGGTTTGGACGCTCATTTCGGGGACCCCGTTCAGGGAACCCTCGAAGACTTCGGCGACTGGCTCTTTTTAACGCAGCTCAATCAGGCGCGGGCTGTGCAACTCGGGGTCGAGTGGTTTCGCTCGCTTGCGCCGCGTTGTATGGGAACGGTGTACTGGCAACTCAACGACTGCTGGCCGGTGACTTCGTGGGCGGCGGTAGACGGTTACGGTTACAAAAAACCGCTCTGGTACGCGGCTAAGCGCTTTTTCGCCGACCAGCTCATCACCTTTCAACCGGCTGAAGGAGGCCCTCAGCTCGTCTTGTGTAACGACAGCGACCTGCTCTGGATGGGTGAAGTTTGTGTGCAGCGCCTCTCCTTCGCCGGGGACATCTTGGCTGAAGAGATTGTGCCTTTTTACACTCAACCGCGTACGACGACCGCCGTCGGCGAGCTGAGTGACGCATTTTTGCAAACGGCTAACCGCGAACGCGAATTTTTAGTCGCGCAAACAGGTGGTCAAAAGGCAACCTGGTTCTTTTTGCCGGATAAAGAACTCGAGTACCCTGAAGCCAAGCTCGAGGCGACTTTAGATGGCGATCAGCTGCGTGTTACCGCCAGGACTTTCGTTCGCGACCTTACGTTTTTTGTCGGCCGTTTGGGGCCTAACGCCGACATCGACGATCAGCTCGTCACGCTGTTGCCGGGGGAGAGTTATACGTTTACGGTGCGGGAGTTAGGGAACGCAGAGATAAACGCGCTGCTCGAGCCGCCGGTGATGAACTGTGCCAACCGTTTCGGACGCAAACCGAGTGACGCTGCTCCGTAGATTAGAGACTCGAGCTGACCACACCAAACCTGCTGCAATTTAGTTCTCGGCGTAAACCGGAACGCACTTCCCAAACGGCGTTTTCGCTAACAACGCCACAGCTCCAAAAATCAGCCGTAGAATTCTAGGGTGACTACCCTCTTGCTGCTTATCATCTCGAACGTCTTTATGACGGTAGCATGGTACGGACATCTCAAATACTTGCCTGAAGGCCGCGTACCGCTTTTCGCCGTTATTCTCATAAGCTGGGGTATCGCCTTTTTCGAGTACCTTTTCCAAGTTCCGGCAAACCGTATCGGCTACCGCTACTTTAGTGCGACGCAGCTCAAGATATTTCAAGAAATCATCTCGCTGAGTGTATTTGCGCTCTTTGCCGTGCTTGTTTTAGGCGAAAAGCTGCACTGGAACCATCTGCTCGCTTTTTTACTGATGGTCGTCGCGGCTTATCTCGTGGTCAAACCCCACTGAGCAGCCAAAGGGTGTCCCCATTTCGTTTTGAGCTGTAAAAAGACAGCACGGCTACCCCATCGGCTCGACAAACATCCCAATGCCTACCAGATATTGCCCCCCCGCCAAAACACCACCCCGCGTAAGCTCAGCTGCGGGTCGTCTTTGGGGCGCACCACCGGCGGACGCGCCGCGTTCGCCGGGTAGAGGACGATAAAATCGCTTTCAGGCT
>JAABUN010002692.1_pt1 | contig 30421 bp, 36 predicted proteins | sample 5559311 | NCBI WGS metagenome assembly JAABUN01 (sample SAMN10711877, study PRJNA513370) | rock metagenome | isolation source: Antarctica rocks | place: Antarctica: Victoria Land, Siegfried Peak sud | reverse complement strand
GCGTGAACGAGATCTCGTCATCGAACGATGCGCGAATGGCCGTGGACCCTCGCGAAGCGCCGGCCATCTTCGACTGGTGGTGGGTGACGATCAATGTCACATCGAGCTGGTGGGCAATCTGGCGGATGGGCCGGAGGCGGGGGGCCATGTCATCCGAGCTGTCCTCACGCCCGCTGTGCGACTCCCGCAGCGTGTCGAGGATGACCGCCACGGGCTGTATCTCCTCAATGAGTGCGATCAGCGCCGCGACCGATTCAGGATTCTCGAGCGCGAACGTTTCTTCCGTACTGCCATCAAGCCGGACGATGTAGAGAGGAGCATCGAGACGATTGCCGACGCGGATGCGGATACGATCGCGCAGCGTGCGCACGCTCTCCTCAAGAGCCAGGTAGATAACCGGACCTTCGAGCACCGCGCGTCCAAGCCACGGCTCACCAAGTGCGATCGAGCACGCCAGGTCGATGCAGATCCAGCCCTTTCCTGATTTTTCCCGGCCCGAAAGCAAGGTAGCGGATCCAGCGGTAACGATCCCGTCAACCAGCCACTCGGGTTCCTCGATCTTCATCCGCATGAGATCCTTCACCGAGATCGACGTGAAGGACATGACTGCCGCGCCCTCCATCACGCCACCTTCCCGTTCGAGACCCGGATCAGCGTGAATCCCTGCTGGGACTGACGGAAGGGCATGTGAGGACTCGGTGAGTACCGCGCGATCGATCGTGCAATGGTCCAAACCTCGCGGTCCGGGAGGGGAGGCGAGCATCGATCCGCGTTCAGCTTCAGGAGCGCGACCGTGATCTCATCCTGGGTGAATCCGGCCCGGCGCATTGCCCCGGCTTTTGATGCCAGCTCGGCATTCCGCTGTCCGGATCCGATCATTCCCCCGTCATCCCATGATGGAACGGGATCGTTCCCCCTTCCCGTTCCCCTAGGTGAAACGTCGGGGGGAACGATCTTCGGGAACGATTGAAGAGCTTGTGCCAGCGTAAGGAGCCACATGGGAGCGCGTGCCAATATCAGAGGTTTATCATCCGACTGATCGGTCACGAGATAGGTCCAAGCGTAGCGATTGCCAGAGGCATGGAGACTGGGGGGGAGGATCGCGCTGCCACCGTTGGCGCGGACATCGACGCCAGGCCCGATGATTCCGGCCCTGCTGCGGATATCAACGCCTTTTGGATACTGCAGGTGGACGTGCAATCCACCACCGCCGGTTGACGTCGTTATCGTCGACGGGAATGACCCGTACTGGTCCTCCAGCAGATCCGCGGTGCCCCAGCCACCGGAGCGTGCATCGATATCAATGACGAGGCGACCGAACGCCTCTCCAGTTGGGGTTCCGATATTGGAGAGAGGCTCCTGGGCCCACCAGGACCGCACCTGCTTCACATCGGTCGTGGCATCAAGCATTCCATGGCGAGCAAGCCGGCTATGGGGATGCTTCCCGGGATGCGTGCATTCGTGATTGCCACATTTACAGGTATTCCTCTCGATGCCGTAGAGAGGATAGACGGGAATGCCCTGTTCGGCGTACTCCACTGCAGCACCAGCGAGATCGATCTCGTTTGGGTCTTGATTCTGGTACAATGGCTTTGTCACGAAATCAATACTCCTTGTGAATGCCCCGGGATTGCGCCCTCGGGGCATTTGCCTATGCGACGAGTTCGCACGCCTGTTCCTTAGTGGAGAGCCAACGCTGTACGGCCTCTTCCGGAATCACAATCGCCTTTCCAGATTTACCCAGTCGCCACACCCTGCCGAACTCACCGCATGCAATCGCGTCGTAAATGATCTGCGGGGCTATACCGAGCTGCCTCGCCAAATCTCGGGGACGGCGCCCTTCGCGTTTCATTGGGTCAACGCGACCTTCCACCGGTTTCATTTTGCCCCTCCTTCGTTAGACGATCAACAACGGATTTACCGTCTATTGCGCCTTTAGTGTACCGAGGTGTAGACTAAACGTCAAGACGATCGTTGGTCTTATCGTGCGTCTAAATCGGAGGTGATAATCCGGTATGAACAGTTCGCGTAGCTTTACAACCGATCGCGAGGAATTGAACCCGCCGCTGATCATCGCGAATCCCCTTGCCAGGGCCACGGCCGCTATTCCTATAGAGGTGCGCCTGCACGAGGGCCAAATACTTTGGCGACGAGGAGATAGTTCGAAAACGGGTCCTCTTTACGGATTCAAGGAGGGCGAAAGTGTCGAGGATGCCATCTGGGCTTTTCTCGACCTCGTAGACGCTCCGGATCAAGCGTTTGTTGAATTCGCCGAACGCTATGGTCCTTTGGCTCTGCGGAGCGATTGCCTTCCAGCCACCTATCAGGTTCGTGATAAGTGGGTCGACAAGATGCCTCCAGAGATTGCGATCGACAGGGATCCACGACGCTGGTATTCGGAAAACGTGAACCATTGGCGGATGTATGCCATTGGGCTCAGAGCGGTTCTCGCCTTTGCCCGGGACCTAGCGGAGGATCCCGACCTCCACCCAGGGGACGTCATCGATAAATACGACCTTCGCAAGTACACCGCAGAATCTCTTGACCTCGCGAATGACGTTGCAGGGGATCCATCGTGGATATGGTCGTCGCTTCTGGATCCGATGGAAATATCGGGGATTGTTGAAAGATCCGGGCCAGATCTTGCGCAGCGCTGGCTTGCATTCCACTTCAGCACGTGGTGGATAGCCTATGCCGGATTGATTCCGGTTCTGATTTGGGAAGGCGGCGCGCCCCGGATGACTCTTACGCTGGGAGCCGGCGAACTCAATTCCATGATTCTCAAGCTTCCTCAACGCATGATCTTCAGTGTCCTGGTTACACAAGCAGCGGCCTTGATCACAAGTGAGGGAATCGATCGACTCGATCTATGTTCGGTTTGTGGTCGCCTGTTCCTGCCAACGATCAAGCCGGGACGTCATGAGCGATCTTTTTGCCCCGAGCACAAGGTCGAGGGGGACCGAGAACGAAAACGGAGATGGGCGCGAAAGGTGGCTGCAGAACGGAAAGCCAAACTCAGTTCGTGACAGCCAAGATGGTTTCTTGACAGCCAATGTGACAGCCAAGACAGTGGGCACTAGAGACAAAATGACAGCCGTGATCCTATAGAATAGAGCGTATTCCAACGTTGTAGTAAGCAATAGACAGGTATCAATCTGATTCTGGATCAGGTAGTTGGGGTTCGAATCCCTGCACCCCAGCCCAATACACGGCATCGGGCGTTAAGCTGACAGCCTCGGGTGAATCACCCGAGGCTGTTCTGTGTCCAAATGGGTTGAGGTTGAAAGACCGGCGGCAGGCAACAGCTGGTGAACGTTCATGTTCGCAATAATGCTTACGATCCGATGATGTTCCGGGTCCACTATTTCTCAAGCATGTAAGGTCAGGTTGAAGAGTAGTCGCCTTACAGAGCAGAGTAGCATCCAGGTGATCAGAGAAACCATGTGGCATGGCTACAGGCCACTCCCTCGTGGCCGTTCCACTGGCCGTTGATTTTACACCTTCAAGGAGGGCTGCGCGTAACGCCCACTGAGTCAGAGGCCTCAAAAGCGAGCAGCGGTATGAGAATATGCGCAGAAGCGACGAACCCTTGATTCGGGAATTCTTCCGAGAGGCGGCCCAAATCAAGATTCATTCGCCGACTTCCCCGCGCTTCCACGTTTGGTACGAATCACGCCGCCAATACTCTGAAATCAGCGTATACGGCAATCAGAAGAGGTTGAACTCAGCCCTCGACGGCGCGTTGTTGCCCGCAACACATCAGCTTCGAGCTCAAGATAGCCTACTTCGGGGCCGAGGTCAGCTGTGGTTTTCCGTGGGTTGCTGCAAGGTCTCGATCGTTCCATCCTTCACTTGTAGGACGGGCAAGTTCGCGAGTGCAGGATGATCCAGCGGATCGGCATCGGTCGACGTCACCAGAAGCTGGCGATGGTTGCGATTAACGGCGTCCAGCAGCAACTCCCGATGAGCCGCATCGAGTTCCGAAAGCACGTCGTCGAGTAGCAGGATCGGTGTCTCGCCCGTTTCCGCGGTGATCAGATCGCCTTCTGAAAGTTTGATCGCAACCACTCCCAGGCGCTGTTGCCCTCGAGAACCATAGGTCGCCAGTTCTCGACCATTGATACCGAACACGACGTCATCGCGATGAGGACCAATGACGGTCACCCCTCGTCTGAACTCCTCGTCTCGAACCGTTGCCAGCTCTGTATGGAAACGGGATGTTACGGCCTCAGTCAGCGTATGGAGCGTAAAGGTGTTGTTTCGGGTGGAGATCGAGCCAAGTTCCAGCTTCGACTGATAAGTCAGGTCGATCACCGCATCACGGATCAGCGAATTCGAGCGGTCCCTCATCAATGCAGAGAGGCGGTCGGTCATAAGTTGACGGCTTGCCACAACATAGGCACCGGCACCTACAAGTTCTTCATCCCAGAACGATAGCTGGGTGATGGCATGAGTAGATCGGGAGCTGACGCGTTCTCGAGCGAACCCCTTGAGAAGTCCGTTCCGCTGCGAGAGAACCTGGCCGTACCGCGAAAGTGAACGTAGATAGTCGCGGTCGATCTGCGAGATGAGGATATCCAGCTGTCGCCGCCGCTCGGCTGGTGGCCCTGTCACCAGCTGCACGTCCTCTGGGGAGAAGAGGACGAATTTGACCACACCGATCAGATCGTGGGCGCGGACCGTCTGACCGTCAAGCGTGAACGATTTTCGTGAGATCTGTTGCCGCTCCGCACTCAGTTCGATGGAGACGGTAATTCTGTGGAGACGTTCCGCATACATCACGTCAGCTTCAAGGCGCGTATAGGGAGCCACTCCAAAATCCTGACCGCTTTCCCACTCGACGACCTCGCGATCGGAGGACGCTCGTGGCGAACGGGTCGTTGCAAGCAACACGACCGCCTCGATGAAGCTCGTTTTGCCACTGGCATTCTGGCCAATGAGACGCAGCCCTGCCTGATCGAGGTCAATCTCCAAAGAATGATAGTTTCGGAATTCCTCCATCCGGAGGCGAGAGAGATACATGTATGCGTGCAGACCTGCCGAGTCAAAAAGAAGTGGCGCTCATCGATCGGCGAGCGCCACTTTGAGGTTCAATGCTGAGTTTAGCCGAAGATGTATCGCCTAGGAGCCGCCAATGACCATCGGCATGATAACGTGCGCGTATGCATCGTTACCACTTGGCCGGATAACTCCCGCCTGGTTGGTCCCGTTGAATCCAAACATCACCTGTCCATGCTTGAGTACGGAAAGCACATCGACCAGGTAGCGCCCGTTGAAGGCGATCTGGATTGCCGGACCTGTGACGCTGGCATCGACAAAGCTCTGACTGTTCCCCCGCTCAGCAGCGTTGGCTGATATTTCGACATTGCCAGGAGTGAGATCGTCTTCGCCAGGTTGAACGGTGAAACGCACAACATCGTTGTTCTCGCGCGCAAAGTACCCCGCGCGGCGCACCGCGTTCAGCAATGCTTCCCGACTCAAGTCAATACGGGTCGCGAAATCCTTTGGCACAATCTGTTTGATGTCGGGAAAAGTGCCGTCGATCAGGCGCGAGACCCATTCGGTATCGCCGAGCCGGGCCAGAACCTGACTCCGGTTCGGGGTGATCGCGAGACGGATCGGCTCATCGAAATCGCCGATGATGCGAGACAGTTCCCGATAAGCCCGAGCGGGAATGATGATATCCTCACGCTCTGCAACCGACAGTTCCAACGGACTCTCATTGACCGCCATTCGAAAGCCATCGGACGATGCCAACATCAGTGTGTCACCGTCGAAGCGAGTCAGGACACCCGCCAGGATCGGTCGACTCTCATCGGTCGCCGCCGCGAACTCGATCAAGTTGATGGATTCGCGTAGTCGCTGCGCATCGAGGATGACCGAGAAACCTTCTTCGGTGATCGTCGGCAGGACCGGGAAATCTTCCGCATCGATCCCGTTGATGGCGGCCTTGTCTCGACCGCTCTGCACGGTGAGCGAGAATCGAGTCAGATCTACCGTCAAGCTTACCGACCCCGAGGGAAGAGTGTTTACGAACTCGCCGAGAAGACGAGCGTCGACGGTGATCCGGCCCTCTTCCTCGATGTTCCCGTCGATCCATGTCGTGACACCGATCTCCAGGTTTGTCGCCGCAATCCGTATGCGTCCATCGTCAGTCGAGATGAGCACGTTGCTGAGAACAGGCAGGGCGGTTCTTGATGCCACAGCTCGCGCCACGCGCCCGAGCGCCCGCTGAAGATTTTCCTGAAGGCACGAAACCCTCACCCTTTGACTCCCATTCACGTGTCCGTACATGCCAAACAAAATGGAGTATACCATGCAGTCTTTACGGCAAACCTTTATCGACGACGGCAATCCCGGGGTTGTGGAAAGCGGATGAATGGCGACAATGCTCCATGCGCATATGCCCCTTGGGAAGCACTCGTCCCACTCTGGCAACGTGTTGATCAGCGCAAGCGGATCCGACCATTCGCGCGGGAACGGTATCTATAGCAGCCGATTGACAAGATGGAACACGTGTTCTAAAATAGACAAGTAATCAGAACATGCGTTCTCAATCGACGTATAAATGTTCAGGAGTGACGACATGGCTCTCATCGCAGCATCATTCGATCCAAGCAGATACCTCTCCAAAGTCAAGGGTAGTGACTATCTCGAAGTAAAGTGGCGCCTGGTTTGGCTCCGGGACATGTTTCCGGATGCCACAATCGAAACCGATTTGGTATCGCACAGCGGCAATCAGGCGGTTTTCCGTGCCAAAGTATCAGTTCCGAACGGTGCCAGCGCAACCGGTTGGGGCAGCGAAGATGCAAGTGGATTTGCGAATTACATCGAAAAAGCGGAGACCAAGGCAATTGGCCGGGCATTGGCTGCGCTTGGTTTTGGTACGCAATTCTGCCCTGATTTCGACTATGGCAGCGAAGAAGGCCAAGTGGTCGATGCACCAGTATCCCGCGATCGCATTAACGGTCCCACATCTATGTTCGAAGGCAGGAATGTCTCGCCAGATCAGATGGCCACGACCAAGCAACTCGGATTGATTCAGGCGATCGGTCGTGAGCAGAAGCTGAATGCACAGATGATCAGCGAAATCGTCCAGGGATTGACCGGAAGCACGCTTGACAAGCTCTCTCGGCACGAAGCATCGAGAGTGATCGATGAGTTTCAGGCTCGTCAATCAAAGCGCGATAACCTGCAGGCGTCCTGATCATTTTCCGAAGGTCATTGAAGGGGTTCCGATATGAGCAAGCAAGACTCAAGTCAGCGAAGATCCATCATGGATTCCACGCCTTCCAATTCCCTCCGTATGCTCGAGCAACGTCTCGATGATGGCTATCGCCGGATCGATGCGGGACAACTGGTCGGCTCCGATGTAGACCAGTGGGAGGATTTCTGGATTGATCTGTTACACCAGTATGAGCAGCTGGCAGATCGAGCCGAAGGAAATTCATCTTGGGATATTGCTGCCTGATCTCTCTTTTCCGATATCCGCACCTCCATGAATGCAGTTTTTTTACACATGACAATGACCCGGCATCGGATGCCGGGTCATTGTCATGTGTGTTTCAGTTTCGCAAGAGAGGGCTAACTCTCGGCGATCGTAACCTTGGTCAGTGTTACAGGTTCTGTTGGCTGGGATGGCTCACCGCTACGGCTCGTCACCGTCGGAACCGCCTCGATGGCATCGACTGCTTCCAGACCGGACGTGACCTTTCCAAAAATAGTGTAATTCTTGGGCAGGCTGCCCTTGAGTTCTCGCAGGCAGATAAAGAACTGGCTGCCGTTGGTGTTCGGTCCGGCGTTGGCCATCGCCAACGTCCCCTTCTCATAGTCCTTGGTGATCTTCTCGTCCTTGAATTTGAAGCCCGGACCACCTGTACCGGTGCCGGTCGGATCGCCGCCCTGAATCACAAAGCCTTTGACGATGCGATGGAACGGCGTTCCATCGAAATAGCCTTCGCGGGCAAGGTTCACGAAGTTGTTGACGGCGATCGGAGCATCTTCCGGGTAAAATTCAACCTCGATCGTCCCGTGACTGGTCTCCAACGTTCCCGTATATGACTTGTCGCTATCGAGTGTGCTTTCAAATGGAGCGTTCCATTGCTTGGCCATCGGAAGATATTCCCTTTCAAGGATCACGGCGATTGCTTCGTCGTCCGCTCGGACGATCGAATCCACGCCGGTATGCGATGGAAATCGACTACGCGCTCGCGTCTCGATTGTCCGACACCTAGTTTACCGCTGATCGGCGTGCTGGGTCTCGCTGCCTACTCCAGCAAGACCCAGCACGTCAGCATTCGACGTCATCGCCTGGATTACGAAGTTGATATGTTCATCCAGGGGGATGCCGAGTTCTTCCGCCCCAGCAGTCAGGTCTTCCCGATGGACCCCCGCTGCAAACCCCTTGTCTTTCATCTTCTTCTTCACAGACGAGGCCTTTACGTCGGCAACCGCTTTCGATGGACGCACGAGTGAAACAGCCGAGATGAAACCCGTCAGTTCATCTACCGCGAACAACGTCTTCTCCAGCGGAGTGGTACGTGGGTGCTCAGGGTTACTGCCGTGACTCAGCACCGCCGAGATCACCCACTCCGGGTACCCCTGCGTTCGAAGGTATTCCGCCCCGACGAAGGTGTGTTCGGAAGGATCAGGATGACGCTCGTAGTCGAAATCATGAATCAGACCCACAACGGCCCATGCCTCTTCGGGTTCTCCGAGTTTAAGTGCGTACGCTCGCGTAGCTGTTTCGACACTTAGGCAGTGCCGAATCAGGCTTGGACTCGACACCCATTCATTAAGCAGAACCCAGGCATCTTCACGCGTCTTTCCATTCAGATCAGGGTATTCAGTCAACATCCAGCCCTTCGGTTCAAAAATCTCTATCGCCATCAGATGATCAGCATCGCATCTCCAAAAGAGAAGAAACGATAATGGGATTCGATAGCCGCATGATACGCGGCAAGCACCTGCTCTCGCCCCGCGAATGCGCTGATCATCAGCAGCAGTGTTGACTTCGGCAAGTGAAAGTTGGTGACCATGGCATCCACGATACGCCATTCGTAGCCGGGAGTGATGTAGATATTTGTGAGCGCCGAGAACGAGCCAGTCTCTCCACGCTCGATCCGTTGCCCCAGCGTCTCGAGCGTCCGGGCAGCTGTCGTTCCGACCGCCACAACTCTCGATCCCCGTGCCTTTGCTGCTCGAATCTTTTCCCAGCTTCCAGGCGAAACGGAGCACCACTCCTGGTGGATTACATGATCCGCCGCGAACTCCTCGTTCACCGGTCGGAACGTGTCGAGCCCAACGTGGAGCGTGACCGACGTATGGTCTATATCGCGTTCACGCAAGCGCTTGAAAATATCATCGGTAAAATGCAGGCCCGCAGTCGGTGCCGCAGCGGATCCCCTCTCATCGGCATAGACCGTCTGATAGCGCTCATCGTCATTCAACTGGTGGGTGATATATGGTGGCAGCGGCACTCGACCATATCTATCAAGATGCGACACGAGATTTTTGTCAATCTCAACCAACACCTCCGCGTCATCGAGTTTTTCTCGCAAGGTGACGATCGCGTCCACCTCAGCATCCCCATCCTTCGCTGGAATGATCAAGCGCTCATTGATGCGCAATCGGCGTGTCGGGCGGGCCAAGGCACGCCACAGCCCATTCGACTCGGCTCGAAGGAGCAGCACTTCAATCTCTCCACCTGTATCACGATGACCGAGGAGACGTGCCGGAATGACGCGACTGTCGTTCACTACCAATAAGTCACCCGAGGAAAGAAATTCGGGGAGGTCTTGAAACGATCGATGTTTGAGCCCGCCGTCTTCACGAGAGAGAACGAGCAACCGACTGTTGTCGCGCTCGATCAACGGTTCTTGGGCAATCAGTTCGACTGGCAGATGGTAGTCAAAATCCGACATTCGGATTGAATTGGCACCGGTCGGAGTCATTGCTCGACCTGAAACAACGCTTGCTGGGCCAGCAACGACGTCGGATACTCCACTCTCATGTGTTCGTACGCACGCTTGGTGGCGATCCTGCCTCGGGGTGTGCGCTGCAGGAATCCGAGCTGAATGAGATACGGCTCGTAGACGTCCATGATCGTGTCGGTCTCTTCGCTTGTCGCGGCCGCCAACGTATCAATTCCGACCGGCCCACCTCCAAACTTGTCGATGATAGAGAACAGCAAGCGCCTGTCCGTATCATCGAGCCCGAGTTCGTCAACCTCGAGCAAATCAAGTGCCTGACGCGCGATTGGTGCTGAGATCGTCGACTCACCAGCGACCTGGGCAACATCACGCACCCGACGCAGAAGTCGATTGGCAATCCGGGGTGTTCCGCGAGAGCGAGCCGCAAGGGCCGACGCCCCTGTGTCATCGATGGGAAACTGCAGGATGGAAGCTGATCGGCGAACGATCCGCTCCATCGCGTCCTGGTCGTAAAATTCCAGTCGCATCACTGCTCCGAAGCGATCGCGTAGCGGTCCGGTCAGCAGCGCAAGTCTGGTAGTAGCCCCAACCAGCGTAAATTTCGGCAGATTGATGCGCATGGTTCTCGCCGCCGGACCTTTGCCAATGATGATATCGACGGCAAAATCTTCCATTGCCGGATACAGCACTTCCTCGACGACCCTGTTCAGTCGATGGATCTCGTCGATGAACAGGACATCACCCGGCGAAAGATTTGTCAGAATCGACACTAGGTCGCCTTGCCGTTCGATCGCAGGACCGGACGTAACACGCAGGCTGACACCCATCTCGGCGGCAATGATTGCCGCCAGCGTCGTCTTGCCCAAGCCTGGGGGACCATAGAGCAGTACATGGTCGAGCGATTCACCGCGTTCGATGGCCGCCCGCATGAAGATGCTCAAATTGCCTTTGACTCGGTCCTGACCGATATAGTCATCCAGTTGTCGAGGTCGCAACGACCGGTCAGCAACGCCGTCTTCATCACGCAGGCGAGGGGTTACCAACCGGGAGGTGTCCCGCTCGGTGACACTCGAGGCACGTGACTCGCTGGTATCGGTTACTTCCTGCTCGTTACTCATGCGTCAAGTATATCCCAGTTGTCGAACATGTGTTCTGTTCGTACGAGCTTCCATGAGCAGCTACTCGACGACCATATTCGGTATGCCATTCTGCACCGGAAATCGCATATTGCATTGAGTGCAGACCAACTCGGCACCGTCGATCTGGAGCGCTGCGTGGTCGACTGGGCAGACCATGATTGCCAGGAGTTCCTCGGAAATGCCGATTCGTTCCGCTTCACGAGAATCTTTGAATGTCGGGGTGGTGTCAGTCATGGGGTGCTCCCTGCTGTTGGTGTCGAACCCGCTTCCGGGCTGGCCGAAGGTGCCGTAACACCAAGCCTATCCAGTTGATCGCGAGATTGCTGGGCGATATATGTTGTGGCGTCGATCTCCACTGCCATCCTGTATTGTGCGATGGCTTCATCCTTCCGTTCTGGAACCCACGAGCGATACAGCTCGGCAAGATAATAGTGCCCTTGCTGGTTGTTTGGATCGCGCTTGAAGATTTCCTGGAACTGCACCTCGGCATCAGGTCGCAAGTTTCCATCCGCGAGCGCTCGCGCAAAATCCAACCGGATTCCGATGTCATCTGGGCGCATCGAAAGCGCCTTCTCATACAAAGGAATCGCTTCCTTCAGTCGTCCCGTGTTTCCAAGCAGATTCCCGAGCAGGGCAACCGCCTGCACATCATCGGGATGTTCGGCGACAACCGTTTGCTGTTCGGCGATAACGTCCTTGTTCGGATCCTGATAGTTGACGTCGGTAGGTTGCGCATCGGATTTTCCAAAGAACCCATCGAAGGACGTCGCAACCGCGCCGCCGATCACGATCGAACAGACGACAAGCGCAGAAAGGATGACAAAGGCGATTTGAGTTCGACTCCGTCGAGCCAGAGGAGCGGGGGTCGAGGGGCGCCTGGGCGGCGTGGGTCGTGTAGGTGATGGCACAGAGAGCCTTTCGGATATCAGGACCGCGCCAGGAGAACGGCATGAATGTGGGCGGGCCGGGACGATCGTGATCGCTGGATGGATCGAGATGTTACACATGGATCCAGCGAGTCTATCGCGCTAAACAATACCAAATCCGCGTGCAACGGAAAGTGGGCGTGGAAAGATCTCTCTGCTATACTCATCTCCGCTCTGGAGAGAGTTTTTCGCCGACCTAGCTCAGTTGGTAGAGCAGCTGTTTCGTAAACAGCAGGTCGCCGGTTCGAGTCCGGCGGTCGGCTCCTGGCCAAGGCCGGGAAACTCGAAATGAGCCGGAGTGGCGGAACGGCAGACGCGCTACGTTCAGGGCGTAGTGAGGGTAACCTCGTGGGAGTTCAAATCTCCCCTTCGGCACCTGGTTGACAGCATGCTCCCGGATTCGGGTAAGCGCCGCAGGTCTACAACTGCGATATATGCACCTTTACATCTGAATACGCCAACGGAGAAGAGGTGAGGGATGGTCGCTGGCCCCTGGCGGGTCAGAGGAAAGTCCGAGCTGCATAGAGCATGGGTGCCCGGTGAAAGCCGGGGAAGCGCGATTCGTCGCGTTGACAGTCCAGATTGGCGCGCCTTCTGGGCGCGAGAGCAACAGAGACCAAGCCGCTGGCTTTCGGGCCGGCGGAGTGAAAAGGGCAATCCTCCCCGCAGCAATCTCCGATTCGACCGTTTGCAGGCTGCTCGCCAAGGTTGGAAGTCGAGAGCCGTCATGAAGGCGACGACATGACCGGTCCTTCGGGATCGAGAGAGATGACCGTCAAGAACAGAACTCGGCTTACACTCCCTTCTTCTCCGTCGTGTGTATGGTGCCCTTAGCTCAATGGCAGAGCGCTTGTCTGTGGAACATGAGGTTACGGGTTCGAGCCCCGTAGGGCACCCCAGCAAAAGCCTATAACGGCAAGAAGAACGACCCCTCATTGTGAGGGGTCGTTTTGCATATCAGAAAATGGGTACCGAGATTAAACTCGCGGACCTGTCAAATCATCTCATGTCAATAAGCCCTTCTCGAAATATCGAAAATCGGATACGGTCGCGTTTGAACTGGTGTGAACGCCTCACTGCGCGCTCGCCACCAGGTTGTCCCCCGTGCGCGCTCAGGCAATCCTGACGCTTCAGACGAAAAACGGATGAGTGATTTCGATGTGTGTTGCCTGAATCACTTTGGCTCGTCCCACGATTTGTTACTTGCGATTTGGCTCGCGTCCTGCCTTTCCATGCGCGCGGCTTTTGACTCGACCGCGTAGCCTTCAAGGTCGGAGAGGATTCGATACCCTGCTTCGATGAAGCTCTGAAATGCCGGGCCGTAGAGGCGATCCTTGATCTTATAGTAGTCATGATTCCCATCGTTGCCCACGGAATGAATGATCTTCTCCACGGCTCGCCGCATAATGAAGCTCGTTCGCTTCACCTCGCCAGAGACGACACGCGATTCTGTGAGTTCGATCCCGCGCGCAAACTCTCGGAGGGCGAGTACGCTCGTGGCTAACTCATCGCCAGTGCGATTCACATCTTCGGCAGCAGCGTCGATTTCAACGATCCGTGCTTCGGGCTCGACCTCTAACCCGGCCTTTAAGGCTTGAATCCGTTCTTCGGTAGCCTTCCTAGCTCGTTGCGACGCCGATCGATGGGCTTGAATCGTGGTGATAGTGCCGGTCAAACGAGCATCCTGATCGAGCCATGCATCTTGAAGCTCGATCACGAATTGCCGTTGCAATCCCCGACGCTCGCTTTCACGCTGCCGCCGATCTTCTCGACCAGCGACTATGAATGCGACGAAGATCGCAGAGATTCCCGCGATCACCGATCCTACGGCAGCGGCGATTTGTGCGATATCTAAGGCGCGGTCCCACGTCACAGGGCACTCTCCTATGTTTTGCGCATGTTTTCAAGCATCTTCCCACGCACCTTGATTCGCACCAGAAGCGCTTGCAGCACAGCGGCAGGCAGGGAGCCGAGGGAGCCGGTCGAATTGCGAAACGTAAAGGTGTAACACCCGCGCAACTCGCTCTGGCCCGGCTGCTTGACCAGATTGCCCAGAAGCCATGGATCGTGCCGGTTCCAAGCACAAGACGACTGGAGCGCCTGAACGAAAGTCCCGGCGGCGCTACCGTTGAACTCACGACGGACGATCTCGCTGAGATCGAAGCCCCGTCGGAAGGTCGTAATTCAGGAAGCGCGGTATCCGGAACACCTTGAGCACAATAGACCCATAGCCACCGACACCGAAATCAAGATCGGATGTATGAGTTACGGTGACCCCACGAGTGCCAACGCGCACCGCTGGTCCTCGGCCGAAGAGACGATGGAAGCACTCCATGAGCTGGAAAGGTCCGCTATCTCGGCGCTTCGTCCATGTACGCCTGGCAGTTCTTCAACACATTGCAGGTATTCGCGGCTGGACCAGATTCGTGTCGATGCAGAACCAGTACAGCTTGCTCCGGCGCCAAGAGGAACGCGAATTGCTCCCCATGTGTGCCGACATGGGCGTCGGTAGCGTGCCATATTCTCCACAAGGCAAGGGGCGCCTTGCTCGCCCTTGGGGAGAGCAGTCGCTTCGATCCACAGTGGATGATGTCGTCAAAGCCTTCGATTCAGCGCTCGATGAACCTGTGGTCAATGCCGTCCAGCACATTGCGGAAGCCCACGGCGTTACCATGGCCCAGATCGCGCTGGCGTGGGTGTTGAAGAATCCGGTTGTGTCCGCTCCCCTCGTCGGTGCAACTCGATCGCATCACCTGAATGAGGCAGTCGCGGTGCTCGATCTTCATCTCACTGACGACGAGATTCGCATCCTGGAAGAGCCGTACACCGATCATGGACCGTCCTGGTTCTGATCCATGAGACAGGGAAATCTGTCAGGAGAACGATATGAAGGTGACGAAGAATTCGATCGAGACCCGGAGAGGACCGAGCGAATGGTTCACCGGGGCAGTTTATGTCGACTCGGTCGCCACGCCGTCTGATGCCTCGCGTTTGAGCACAAGTAGCGTCCACTTCACGCCGGGCGCCAGAACGGCGTGGCATACCCACCCTCATGGCCAGACTATCTATGTCAGCGAGGGGATCGGCCGCGCGCAGCGCCGTGGTGGACCGATCGAGGTGATTTATCCTGGGGATAGCATCTTTTTCGAGCCGGGCGAAGAGCACTGGCATGGTGCCGCTCCTGATCGCTTCATGACCCATCTCGCCATGCTTGAGGTCAGCAGCGCAGGTGAGAGCGCGACTTGGGGCGAGCATGTCACCGATGACGAGTACGGCGGTTAGCGTAAGAACAAGGTTAGATCACCAGGTCAGGTTCGGTCTCAAGGTTGGCGCAGCGTTTGATCTAGCAAACAAGGCGCATTGTCATGTCGCACATCGTTGATACCGTTATGCTTGCAGACTCCGGACCATGCAAAAACGTAACGAATTTCGGACGCAAATCAACTCATTGCAGCGACCGTGATCGCTTCCTCGCCCGGAAAACGCGCCGTCACCAGATCCAGACTCGACTCCAGCAGGGTCGTGTCATGACGCATCTCGCCATGCTCGATGGTATAGGCAGTGGCTCATCGCAGCGAATCAGGGCATCCGGCACCAGCGCCTCGAGAGCGGATCGAGCAGCGGGACGGGGACGACTCCGCCCGGCAAGCACCTCACGAAGTGCTCGTGTTTTGAGTCCTGATGCCTCAATGGCAGCCTTGTGGAGACAGGTTCAAACCGTTGTGCCATGCAAGGCACCGTCTAGGTCAAGGCTTCACGATCGAGGTGGAACCGCACCACATCCACGATCGCAGCGTCCGTGATGCCGGGGTAGTGACCGCGTAATCCATCCCGAAGGGCATCCACTGAGGAGCCGTTTTCTAACCGTGCATCCTCCTCGGTCAGCGCATCAAAATGGCGGGATTCCACCTGATCGATCACGCCGTAAAGACGGCGATACCCGTCATCGTCCTCGAACACGAAAAGCACTGGTCCGACTTCTACAGGGTCTCGATAACGGACCGTCGAGGTCTTCAGTCCCGCCGCGATGGCGTCGTAGTAGCGGCTGTTGAAGCGAACGAATCGTGCTGGCGCAGCGTCCGGGTAGTGATAAGCGTTAGGCAACATTTCGCGGATCGGCGTGTAGTCTGGACCGTCTTGTGCGGGAACGATGACGAAGCAGTCAGGATGAAGGTCCAAGAGTGTTTGCCGACACCGGCCGCATGGAGCGATTACACCCCGTTCACGATCTCCAACAGCCACTATTGTCGTCAGGGGCCCTGCGCCCGCTGCGGCGGCTGCGCCGAGTACGACAAGCTCAGCACAAGGTCCGCCGGTGAAATGAAACACATTCACACCTGTGTAGATGCAGCCGGCAGTGTCCATCGCGGCTGCAGCGACTGTGTGTACAGGGTCGTCCCCGAGCCTGGCCACGAGTTCATTGGCGGCATCAAGCACGCGCTGTTCGTTCGGGTAAAGCATTCGTCCATCCTCGCATTCCCGCGGCGCGGGACATCCAAGGGACATTCTATCAGCACAACGAGTCTCTAGGATCGAACCCTTTGTGAGATGAGATACGTTCCGGCTGTTTACATATCCATTTTCATGGGATATCGTATTTTCTGGAATGTGGCGTCGAGGCACGGTCGAACGCGGCAAAGGGTGCTGTGCCCACTACCAGCGCAGTGATTGTCAGCCAGTGTCGCCGGTAGGTCTTCAAGAGCGATTCCCAACGCGAGACGATCCGGGATCGGGTCGATCCGAATGTCCCGATCGAAGAGGTGGCAGGCGCAGTCAAGGTCATCTGGTCGGGCATCAACATCTTCCGGTTCGAATGCGGCGTGGTTGCGGAGAGCTGGTCGGAAGTAAGTGACCTCGACCTCTGGCGGCAACTCGGCATCGTCGATGCACCGGGAGCCACGCCGGTGCCGTAACTGACGCTCGCTACCCTGATTCATAGCGCAGCACAACCCATGTCCCGACCTATCCGGGACATGGGTCGCTGCTGTCCGCGCAGCCTCGCCAAAACGCCGTGAGCTACCGGCGGCCCATCACCTTCTTCATGGCGATCGCCGCGATTCCGCCCAGTACCTTACGGGCAATCGGGTTCTGCAGCATGTCGCTCATCCCTCCTCCGTGGTTCTGCTGGCGTCCATAGCCACCACCCATCGCACCGGTCAGCATGCCGCCGATCCCGTTGTTGGTGCTTGTATTGCTCCCCAGCATGCCACCAAGACCGCTTGCGCCGCCGAGAAGGCTTCCCAATCCGCCACCTCCCAGCAAACCGGCTAACCCATCAGGCTGATTCTGCTGCAACTGTGAAGTCACCTGTGCCAACTGACGAGGATCCTCCGAGTTGAGATCACCGACGTGGTCGCCGCGTTCCTTCAACCACTGGGCAAACTGGCTTCGCTCATCAGGTGACAGACGCTGGAAGGCCTCGTCTGCCGAATCCTCCAGATCCTGTGGTGAGACCTGACCGGCCACTGCCTGGTAGTTGCTGACTGCCTCATCGGCAGTAATCCCGTCGGCAGGTGCGCCCTGTTCGTAGCGGCTGATGAAGTCCTGAGCCTGACTGTGCTGCTGATCGGCGTCCTGGTCACCAAACAGATTTTTGAGTAGCGAATCCATAGATTGTGTCTCCCGTGTGAGGAATCAAAACGATGCGACGTGGCCAAGTGAGGCGAAGTTATTGGAAGTCTCCTTGCACGCGGGGTGCCAGGCGGGCAGATTGGGCGTTCGGATTGTTACAATGGACATAGCCCAAAAGGACTCCAATCGTACGGCATCCGCCTGTCTCCCAGCCCTATGTCACTCACCAAATCCACCATCTATTTGCTTCAAACCATCTTCAATCAAATCTTCTATCTAGAATCCACCAACGTCACCGTGGCTGCTAAGATCCAGGGTGATGTCGCCGATCGTCAAACGGACTCCGGGAATCCAACCAACGTAGGCGGTTTGCACCACATCTCTTTTGAGCATAGTCGCAGCCTGAAGACTCGACTATCTGTACGGTTGCGGTGTTTTGGAACAATCCGAATGGTGTTTCTATCGCTATTCGCGTGGAAATACGTTTCATCATTGGAGCCTCTGACAAGACACTCATATTATGTAAAATCGAGGTCTTTCTTCCTCTTAAACATGAAAATTCTCCAACACATCGGACTCGACGCGTTTCGATCAGATCCAGGTTGGGAAGGAATTCCGAGTCGTCACCACTCGCCATCAGGATTGATCGGTGAAGACACATTTCCCGCCGCCGTCTTAACGTCGGGAGACTGAGCACTGCCTTGTGTATCGTACAGCCCGCTGCCTAGGTCCGTTGCTTCACAATGACAGGAGATTGTTCCTCACGCCGGATGACCCGTTCGGGTTACATGACGCCGGCGAAGCGCTGTCGCGAGCAGTCCTCCCGCGATCGAGGCAACCACCATTGCGAATGGCACAATCGTAGCGGTGGGAGGTGGGGCGGAACGGATCGTGGATTCCATCCCAAGCATGTTGCGCCCAACCGCCTTGAGAACCGCCGTTCCGATATGAGCCGGCAAATAAAGTGCAGGGATGAGCTTTGCCCAGAGCAGCGGATCGATCTTTGCCAGCATCCCGATCACCAGTCCTGCACCGCCAAATCCCATGATAGCAAGTGTCAAATCCGTGGGCTTGATCACAAAGGCAACCGCGGCCGTCAGCGCAATGGCGGCACCCCATTGCCATCGATAGGTATCACTTTTTCGGGCGGCGAGCACCAGCAGGCCTGATGAAGCGAACCACGTGAGACCACCTATCCCGTTGAGGATGCGCCCGGATTCACCACCAACCGCAATCGCGCCTCCCACGATAATCGTCGCGGCAACCAGCGCTCCCGTTCCCACACGTTCAACATTCATCTTCGATGTCCCTCGAATTGCTGGCCGCATGAATGCCCCTCTACGTATCTCGAACCCGTGCCTGCACGCAGGCCAACCGATGTACCGCCCTCATTGTTGCAGATACATGAAGGACCATGGCGATCGATATCGCCATGCATGCCATACCGAGAGATTCAGCACGGTGAGCACAGTTAGCACTGTCCTGTTTGTCCGATCCTGTGCATCGCCGACAATCGCGTCAGTCGTCAGTAGTCAGTCCTCCATCTCTCGCCCTCTTCCGAATCACAATCGGTCACGTCTCTTGCCATACTAGAACATATGTTCTAGTATGATGTTTAATGGCGCCGCCCGCCAACCCCATCTGTTCCTGGCGAAAGAGCACCGCTTTCGTCTCACGTTCGCATCAATGTTCATCGGTCATTGTGATCGGGAGGGGTATCAATGCCAGTAGCCTGCATATACATTCCCCATTATGTGCTCCGTATCGCCATCCTCGATCGGCCTGAGTTTGATGGAAAACCACTTGTGCTGAGCGCCCTGCAACAGGAGCGGGCGCTCGCCATCGATGCCTCTCCGGAATCGCGTGCCAACGGCGTCCGAGTCGGCATGAATCTCCGTGAAGTCTCGGCCATTTGTCCGGATGCGATCATCCTGATGCCAGATCCTGTTCGTCAAACAGCGGTGGCCCAGAAGATTCTCTCCAACCTTGAGCAATTCAGCCCGCTTGTCGAACCTGATCCTGAAGATCAAGGATGCTGGTATATCGACCTCGCCGGCCTGGAACGACATTATGGCCCACCGCTCGCGACTGCCACGCGCCTGCTCGCCTGCGTCGATCCGATGCTCGGCGGACGGGTAGGTATCGCACCAGGCAAGTTCGCCGCACGAGTTGCGTCCGGAACGTCCGGTAGCATTAGCTTGCTGTCGCCGTCCGAGGTTACACCCTTCCTCGCGCCCCAATCGATCGACTGGTTGCCCCTCCCCGGCCGCACAACCCATCAGCTCGACCGTCTCGGCATCACCACGCTGGGGCAGTTTGCCGGGATCTCCGGCTCGAGCGTGGCGGCACGTTTTGGTCCTGACGCACGGAAGGCGTGGGATCTCGCTCAGGGACGCGATGATCGTCCCGTCACTCCTCCACTCCGGGTCAAATCCGTAACGGAAGGGATGGATATGCCGGATCCGGCAGCAACTCGGGACATGTTGCTGGTCGGATTGCGGCAACTGGTAGGGCAAGCATTCGCCAAACCAGCTCTTCGCAACCACGAAGTCCGGGTTGTCACCATGAAAGCGATCATCGCGGGCGATCGGCGCTCGTGGGAACGGAAGATGGTTCTGAAGGAACCCTATGGAGCAAGCCGGGTAATCAATGCCATCAACTTGCGCCTGCAGGCGATTGAGTTGCCGGGTCCGGTCACATCGGTATCTCTCGAATTCAGCGGGATTGCCAGCGCGATCGCCCGACAGGAAGCCTTTCCGCTGATGAATACCCGCAGCATGAAGCCGCTTTCGGATGCGATTCAGCATCTCAAACAGCGGTACGGAATTCCACCCATCTACCACATCGTGGAGGTTGAGCCATGGTCTCGCATCCCGGAACGTCGCCACGCCCTCATCGCATACGAGCCCTGAACACCCCGCGACCGATCAACGTCGCGGTCGCGGATGAACTGCCAGTGCGAGTCACCATCGAGAAATCGTCCCAGCGAGTGGAGAAGGTGCAGGATACCTGGATTGTCGAGGACGAATGGTGGCGACAACCGATCGATCGTCATTACTTCGCCCTGTTGCTCGACAATGGCGTACTTCTGACCGTGTTCCATGATCGTGTCGCCGGTACCTGGTTTGCACAGGCCTATTGACCAGGTTTACTTTCGGGAGAACGCCTATTGACCGTTCCCGTGAATCGATCGAAGGGAAGCGATCGCTCCACGCAAACCCCAGTGCCCGGAAGGGCCAGCCATACAGCGTGAAACTGACGTAATACCCGCAGGGTCGAGGGATGTTCATGCCCGACCCGGATGGACCGGGCATGTATTCAGAACTCCACCTGCACACATCCTTTTCATTCCTTGATGGCGCTTCACAGCCAGAGGAACTCGTTCTCCGTGCAGCAGAACTCGGTTATCGTTCCGTGGCAATCACCGATCATGACGGTCTCTACGGCGCATTGGAGTTCGCAAAACTCGCCAAGCAACATGATATTCAGGCAATCATCGGTGCTGAAATCACGCTCGCGGACGGATCCCATCTCACACTTCTGGTCGAGACCCGCGAGGGTTATGGAAATCTCTGCCGCCTGCTCACCGATTTTCACCATGGACGTCTCCCCTTGCCGGTCTCGCTCACCTCATCGGAAGAGAACGATCTTTCCAGCAGGAGCCTGCTCCGATCGTCGCTGAAAAGCTATGCCGGCGGCATCATCCTGCTCACTGGCTGCCGCGGCGGTCAACTCGCTCGCCTGATCGATGCCGGCTCTCATGCCGATGCCGAATACGTCCTGCAGACCTACGTCGAATGGTTCGGTCCGCAGAATGTGATCGTCGAACTCCAGCATAATTATGTCTACGGAGATAACGCCCGCCTCGATCACCTCGTGGCCTTGGCCGGCAAGCTCGGTCTTCCATATGCAGCGACGGGTAACGTGCATTATCACCAGCGTGATCGTCATCGCCTCCAGGATGTACTGGTCGCGACCAAACAAAAGTCGAATCTGGATGGATGCCATCGCGAGCGCCGCCCCAATGCAGAATTCTTCCTCCGCTCGCCTGCAGAAATGGCCATCATCTTTGCTCGCTACCCAGCTGCGATCATCACGACGGAGATGATCGCAACTCGCTGTGCCAGTTTCGATCTCACAGAAAATCTCGGCTACTCTTACCCGCAGCATTTGACCGGGACACAGGAATCGCAGGACGAATACCTCGTGCGCATATGCAGGCAGGCCTTCACCGATCGTTACGGAGACGACAATTCGAAAGCCGCCGAGCGGATGGAGGACGAGCTTCGGCTCATCATCCAGCACAATCTTGCAGGGTTTTTTCTGCTCTATCGCGAGATTCTGGAACTGGCGACTCAGGTCAGTGCCGAATTGCGCGGCGGTGACGTCTCTCCATCCCGTCGCTTTCTCCCTCCCGCTCGCAGCCGCGGTTCGGCGGTAAGTTCAGTCGTCTGCTATCTGATCGGTCTCTCAGCGGTCGATCCAATGCGTCACAATCTCTACGTCGGGCGCTTTCTCAATGAAGATCTGAAGTCGATTCCCGATATTGATATCGACTTCCCGCGCGAGATCCGGGAACTCCTCATTGCCCGGGTTCATCAGGTCTATGGCCCCGAGCGCGCCGCGATGGTGTGCGCGTTCGCCACCTACCGCTTACGCAGCGCAGTACGCGACGTCGGCAAGGCACTCGGAATTCCACCCCAGGACCTCGATCGGATCGCCAAGCTCAGCGAACCCCGTGGCGCCGACAGCCTACTGGAAGAGTTGATCCGATTACCGGAATATGCATCGCGCCGCGATTCCCCTCCGTGGTGCCACCTCACGGAAATCACCAGACAGTTGGCCGGTTTTCCTCGACATGTCGGCCAGCATTCCGGTGGCATGATCATCTCATCGACACCCTTGAATGAACTGGTGCCCATACAGCCAGCCGCCATGGACGATCGGTTCATCTGCCAGTGGGACAAGGATTCGATCAACGATGCGGGTTTCGTCAAGATCGATTTCCTCTCCCTCGGCATGCTCTCGCTGGTTGAAGAATGCCTCGATCTGATCGACGCCTCTGGTCACGATCCGATCGATCTGGGCCGCATCGACTTCGACGATCCAGCCATCTATCACATGATTCAGGAGGGCGACACGATCGGGGTCTTCCAGATCGAAAGTCGTGCCCAGATTCAGATGGTGCGCCGCACGAAACCGGAGAAGCTTGAGGATATCGTCGTTCAGGTTGCCATCGTTCGGCCCGGTCCGATCGTGGGCGGCGCCGTCACTCCCTTCGTTGCTCGACGCCAAGACCCCCACTTCACGCCGACCTACGATCACCCGGATCTGCAGGAGGTCCTGGCAGAAACCCTTGGGGTCATTCTCTATCAGGAACAAGTGGTACAGGTCGCAGAGAAACTCGCGGGCTTCTCCGCCGGTCAGGCCGATAAGCTGCGGCGCGCGATGACACGCAAGAGATCGAGCCAAGCCATGCTCGACCTGAAGCAGCAGTTCATGGATGGATCGCTGAATCGCGGGGTATCGCATGAAGTTGCAGAGGATGTCTTCAAGAAACTTGAGGGGTTCGCGGAATATGGATTTCCCAAGAGTCATGCTGCCGCATTTGGCCTGCTCGCGTATCAGTCTTGTTGGTTGAAGCATTACCACCCGGCAGAATTCCTCTGCGCCTTGCTCAACAATCAGCCCATGGGTTTCTACGCTCCGCACGTGCTGATCAACGACGCCCGCCGCCACGGCATTCGCGTTCAGTCTCCCGATGTCAACAGGAGCAGCGATCGTTGCACGGTCGAGGGCCCCAGGACGGTCCGAATGGGTCTCTCATTCATCAAGGGAGTGACCGAAGAGGTTGCCCTGAGCATCGCCCTCGAGCGCAACCACAATGGCCAGTACCGCTCACTGGCAGATCTGTTCCGCCGCGTCGCCATGCGCCCTGATGCAATCCAGAATTTAATCGTCTCCGGTGCCTGCAATTTCGGCTTGCATCGTCGCGAGATGCTCTGGCAGGCAGGGCTTTTTATTCCCGCGAAGAGAATCACGGCTGGTCGCAAGCAAACCCGGGAATCAGGCCAGCAACTCTCGCTTCCCCTTCCTACCCATCAGGATCAGGTCGAACTGCCACGCACAACGACATGGGAACAGATGTCCGACGAGTATCGGTTGCTGGGGCACTCCGTCTATCACCCGATGAGTCTGCTCCGAAAGCGAATGCCCAGCGGGATGATCTCGACGGCCAATCTCGCATCGCTTTCGGACGGGATGCCGGTCATGCTGCCAGGGCTGATCGTGTGCCGCCAGCGCCCGGGCACAGCCAAGGGCATCACGTTCCTGCTACTGGAAGACGAAGCGGGACTGGTCAATATCGTTGTCTATCCCAACCTCTATAACGAACAACGATTCATGGTGCGCTCCGTTCCGCTCCTGATCGTGGAAGGAACCCTGCAGCTCGCCAACAACAATGTCAACATCATCGCCAGGCGCCTGCACCCGATCGAGGACAGCCAATATGTCTTTCCGGAGGTGCAATCAGCAATCGACGATGATATCGCCGAGCTCGATCTCGAGCGTTCCCATGAAGTCGATCCGGTCTCGATCCAGCTGGTGCGCCTTGTGGAAGGTCAGCAGGACGAGGGACCGCGATCGCGTGCGGAACTCAGAACACTCGCTCCGGATTCGCATAACTACCGCTAGGACGACTGTTCAACCCCCAACAATCCCTTGTCGACAACCACGACCCATCCACTCCCGAGTTGAATCGTGACGCCGCCTTGACGTGCCAGACCTGCACGCAGGACCGCCTCGACCCGCTGCGCCGAAAGTTCGAGATGCGACGCCGGCGCTCGTTCGAGAATCCAGCTCCGCAGAACCCGTCGCTGCAAACCCACCGGCAGGTTTCCGATCGACGACCAGCGCAACGCCGACCCCTCGCTCGCCTCCCGCAACTTCTCTTCTGTCAGGAGTTCGAGGACGTCGTCATCCTCCCCTGCCAGATTCGCGAATCCGGCGAGATTGGCCACCGCTCCCGGCATCACCCGTTCTAGAACAGGCAGCACCTCATGCCGAATCGCGTTGCGACGAAAGCGGAGATCGGCATTGGAGGGATCCTCGATTACCGGCAATGCCGAATCCCGCACGACCTCCTTCAACACGGAAGCAGGTTCGTTGAGGAGCGGACGCCACACCTGCAACGACGTCGCCGGAAAACCGGGCTCCTCCCACCATGGCACCACCAGGTCGGTCACGGAGCGCATGCCGGATGCTCCCCGCAATCCCGATCCGCGCAACAGATGAAGCAGCACGGTCTCAGCCTGATCCCGCTGATGATGTGCGGTCACGACCGCTGCTGCCCCCACGCGTTCGGCAACATCGACGAATCCGCGATATCGTTCCCGCCGCAGCGCCTCCTCCACGCCGACACCCGAATGACGAGCAAGCTGTTCGGGGACGATCCTCCACACGTGACACGCCACGCCAAGCCTCGCGGTCAGCGCCAGAACCTGTTCCGCATCATCTGCAGATGTTTCCCGCATCCCATGGTCCACATGAATGGCGGTCAGTCGCAGGACACCCAGGCGGTCGAGCGTCTGCATTGTCACCAGAAGTGCAAGTGAATCCGCACCACCGGAAAACCCCAGCAACAGATGCGGACAGGTACCCATGTCGGATTCTGCAAGGTTCTGCCGCAACCGCTGCACCATCCCCGTATCGCTATTGGTATCGGTATTGCTATTGCTCTCGGCGAGCCGAAAGGAGGGATCCTCGTCCTCGACCACATGAACTCCTCTTGATGCCCATACCAACGCTCAGCAACCTAGCCAACGAATGGGTTTCACCATCAAATATTCGAACATTCCAACCGCCAGCGCAGTCGAAGAGAACCGTGCGATTCGCCGCAATCCAATGACCGCTTACCGCCTCGAAAGCACCTCGAGCACCTCGAGCACCTACGCAGTCGTTATCTGTTGGTGCCGGGGAGACCGGGAAGTGCCGGTGATCAAGCAATCTCGCCCCTCCGAAGAACGCCGGTAGCGCGAGGATCGAAGAAAGGCCCCCGCAGGAGCGGGGGCCTTTCTTCGATCCGGTGATGGGTGTCGACGGGTGGAATCGAACCACCGACCGAGGGCTTATGAGTATCACGGCACGCCGTACAAGGCTGTACCATCTTATATAACTTCGCCTCATTCACTCCCATACCCACGGATAATTTTCGACTATTCACGCAATCCCGTCCCATCCTGTGACATCGTCTCTGGGGTAAAAATTGGGGTCAGTTGGGGTCAATCGAGGCGTCAACATCTCCCGTCTGAATCGCCCGGTTCAGCCGAATTGCGGCATTTTCCGAAAGCTTCTTCATGAGGTGGCCATAGGTGTTCGCCGTCAGGCTGATTTGCGAGTGACTGAGAATCTCCTTCACCGTGAAGATATCCATGCCCTCCGCCAGCAGCAGGGAGGCCGTGGCGTGGCGCAAGTCGTGAAACCGTTGCCGTGGGAGCTTCGCTGCTTCCAGAAGCATCCTGAGCCTTCTGGTGATCGCCGAGTTGTCTAACGGCGTCCCAGTCATCGAAGGGAAGACGAGGTCATACTCCTGCCAGCGGTGGGCGGCCATCATCTGCTGCTCGACGTTGATACCCTGTTGCCGCCTGAGCGCATCGATCGCCGAGTCGGTCAGCTTGACCGTGCGCCGGCTCTCATGGGTCTTCGGCGCATTGAAGCGGCCATTGCCGTAGTCCTTTGTCAGCGTATGGTGGACGTGGATCACGCCGCGCGTGATATCAACATCTGGTCCCCATCGCAGGGCCAGCAGTTCCCCCTGGCGCAACCCCGTCATGATCGCCACATGGAAGAGCGGGCCGTGCTTGTGATTCCTGGTAAAGGCCAGGAACCGTCTGATCTCGTCGAGCTCGAGCGGCGTGATCCGTGTCCGCTCCACCGTGCGCGGATCCGCAAGCGCCGCCACGTTCTGGGAGACATAGCCCCACTTCACGGCGGAGGCCAGCGCATTTCGCAGCGTCGCCCTGGTTCGGTTAGCGGTGCTCGGAGACAGGCCACGCGTTACCATGTCGGCCATCATCTTGTTCACATGCTCCGGGGTCAGTGCCTTCAGCTTCACCGTGCCGAACGCGGGGTCGAGATACCGCTTCTTGTGATTCTGGTAGATCTCCAGTGTCGATGGTCGCACGCGCTGCTTTGCGGTGTCCTCGAGCCATCGCGCAAGGAACACTGAGACAGTCACCGTGCGAATGGAGATATCGACGCCTTTCTCCATATCCCTGATCGCATCTTGTGCCTTCTGTCGTGCCTGCCCCTGCGTCTCACCGTAGAAGCTCTTGCGCTTGCCATTGGGAAGACTGATACGCCATTCCCAACGACCATCCGGACGCTGACGACTCGATCCCTGGTTGTTCGGAGATTTCTTAGCCACCGCCACATCCTGCGCAATACATACTCATGAGCCGTACATATCGTTCCCGATGATCGTTCCCCCCGACGTTTTGCACAGGGGAACGGGAACGGGGGAACGATCCTTCACCATGTCCACGTCGTAGCTTTTTATCGGTCATTGGTTAGTCGCCGAATGATCGTCTCATGGTTTGAACATTCCAGTTTTCTAACTATTCAGGGTGTGCCCCGAAACATGATTAATAGCCCGAGTAAGGGTATTCCTTTACCTTCCCGGTCCACCGCTCGTTATTGTTATAAAAGTCGAATACCCTCTTCATTCCGCCTTCCGCTGCCGCCCAGTAGCTAACTGGCTCGATCTGAATCTCAACGCCAGCTTGTCGGACTCTTGAATGCTTATCAGTGGCAGGTGGAGAATCCAGAAGGTACGTCACATACAGCACCCGAAACGCCCCAGGTCCTCGATCGTCGGATCGCACCAGCAGATACTCTCCCTCCCGTGGGACCGAAGTCATCTCAAGTTCCATATGAAAATTTGCCTCTCCGCCCCCTTGGCGGTACAACTGTCAACGTAACTTTCATATCTTTCCTCCGTTACAATGTCCATGCCCTCACCTGGTACGAACGGGTGGGACGCTTGCGCTAGCCGCCTGGTTCATTCAGGCGGCTAGTTTTCCCTGGTTATCGCCATCCGCATCTGCGCTTGCCGGGCCGCGCTCCATCCCCTCCCAGAAACGTTCCAACTCCACAACAGAGAATCGACGATAGCCGTGCGGCGTCTTGATATGCGGTACGACGTTATCGTCTGCCCATTTGCGGAGCGTGTTTGGATGAATGCCCAGGATCCGGGCCGCTTCGGTGATGCCTACGGTCTTGCGTTCTGTCATCTCTCACCTTCCTGATGCTTCCGATATCCTTATCAGTATAGCAGATAGTGTAAGACTTTGATAGTTTGTGTGTTGCTTTGACTGTCAGACTATGGTATACTCTGTTATAGAGAAAAGCAAGCGTCTCACCTACATCAGCCGCCGGTCAGAGTTCGTACCTCTCCGGCAATCAGGAAAGAGGGCATCATGATTCAGACACAGGTTTACGGCGGCGGTTACGGGCGAAGCGGCGGAACGTCCACCGAGGACACCATGCAGGGCGGTCACACGATCGTCACGGACGGCACGATCTCGATCCGGATCGAGAACACCGGCGGCGGCTCCCGCTCCTTCTGGGTCGAGTCGGATCCCCGCTATGCGGATCTCGATATGACGAGCGACGCGCCGTTCGGGTATCGCCGGGCAATCGCCTATTGGACGGAGTGGCTGGAAGGCCATTCCACGCCGGCGGCAATCGCGGCGTGATCACTCCGAGGGGCTTCGGCCCCTCACACCTCACCGGACGGAGACCGATCATGCCCACGATTCTGATCATCACCGAAGACGCCAACGGCAAAAGTTACGGAAGTGGTTATCGCGCAGATGTGGCCGTCATGGGGCTCGCTGATGCGGCCCACACACTTGGCAGGCCCCTCGCATTCGAGTTCGGATCCAACCAGGTCCGGTTCGCCTGGAGCGACGGCACAGCGAGCTATCTCGAGGGCATGAGCCTGGGCGAGCTCCGCAATCTGTATCGGGTTCTCACCGCCGCCTAACCCTTCCCTCACTCAGACGAATCAACAGATACCCGTTCCGGACACATGTCCGGAACGGGGGAGAGGAATATACCCATGTCCCCAACCAGACGCGACGTCCTGAAGTCCTTTGCAATCACCACGATCGCCGTAGCGCTCCCGAAACAGGCCATCGCGGCTCCGGACACCCTCGAAGCCGACACGACCGTTGACGACGCCATCTCTGACCACCTGCTCAGCTTCGCGGCCCTTTCCGATCACATCTCCGCCGAGCATCAGGAGATCCAGGAGCGACTTGTCAGGCACGCGACTCGCGCCGGCGTGTGGCTGGAAGAGGAAACGCCCGGCACGTTCATCGCTCGCCGGCACGGAGTAACCGGTCACTGTGAGATCGTTACTAAGCGAAGTTGCAGCTGTCAGCGTTTCCGCTTGTGGCATCGTTGCGAGCACAATGCGCTTCTTCGATCGATCACGCAACGGGAGGAGGGCGCGTGAGCCCGACACGACGAGAAGCCATCAAGTCCGTTGCCGCCGCCCAAGTGAGCGGGGGGTGTTACGCCACCGTAAACGCAGAGGAGCGGAGTGCCGTCGAGGAGCCCGCCGTCCTGCATACTGCCCGGTTCGAGATGACGATGTTCATGGAGGGCGGACACCCAAGCACGCTCTCCATCGAGTCTGAGAGGGTGTTTGAAAAGGGGGTAAACTGGAAGGGTATTATTGATGCTACCGCATATGTCGGAGGTCCGCCAAGTCCCGCCGTGCGTATCTGACCGATCTTACCGATGCCCAGTGGGCGGTCCTCGACCCGCTCGTCCCCGCACCCAAAGCCGGCGGTCGTCCGCCGCTCCATCTGCGCCGTGAACTAGTAAACGCCATGCTGTACGTGCTGCGCGGCGGCATTGCCTGGCGGCTCTTACCGCATGAGTTTCCGCCCGGGCGGATGGTCTATCACTATTTCCGTCTCTGGCGTGACGACGGCACGTGGGAGCGGATCAACGCCGCCCTGCGCGAGCGGGTGCGGGAGCGGGCAGGCCGCGATCCCCAGCCGAGTGGAGCAATTATGGATAGCCAATCGGCGAAGACCACGGAAAAAGGGGGCCCGTGGCTATGACGGCGGCAAGAAGGTGAGCGGGCGCAAGCGTCACCTGCTGGTTGATACGCTGGGCTTGCTGCTCAACACGTTGGTCCATCCGGCGGATGTGCAGGACCAGGACGGGGCCAAGCTCCTGCTGGCCGGGCTGGAGACGCAGTTTCCCCGCCTGGCCAAGCTGTGGGCTGATGCCGCCTACCAGGGTTCGTGCGCGACGTGAATCACCGAGACGTTGGGCTGGACGGTCGAGGTGGTTCGCAAGCCAGCGAAGCGGATGCGGATCTGGTGCCCTGCCGACCAGTAACCGCCGCCGCGGCCAACCGGGTTCCAGATGCTGCCCCGGCGCTGGGTGGTCGAGCGGACCTTCGCCTGGTTGGGCCGGTACCGCCGGTTGAGCTTGGACTATGAGGTGCTGCCCGCCACCGAAGAGGCCTGGATTGCGCTGGCAATGATCCGCCTCATGGCCGTCCGATTGGCCCAATGACCCCTTTTCAGACACCCTCTAAGTGGTGCATCCGCTAAATGCCGGAGAAGTCGTGAAATGATAGGAACCGAAATCGAAGGAGGTTCCCGGTGTCACAACGCTTGATGCTGCGCACGCTCACCGAGGAGAAAACGCACGTCCTCCGCACCCTGGTGCAGGGGCAGAAGGTGGAAGCGCGGTGGCGGGATCGCGCCCGGATCTGTTGGCTCTCGCACGAGGGCCAGGGCATTCAGGCCATCGTCGCCCGGACCGGGAT
>JAABUN010002690.1_pt1 | contig 30434 bp, 33 predicted proteins | sample 5559311 | NCBI WGS metagenome assembly JAABUN01 (sample SAMN10711877, study PRJNA513370) | rock metagenome | isolation source: Antarctica rocks | place: Antarctica: Victoria Land, Siegfried Peak sud | reverse complement strand
ATCCTCGAAGTCCGCTATCATCAGGCTCTCCCCTTCCGGCTACAGGTGTACTGTCGAGGAACACCCGAGCCGGAAGGGGAGGCCATGTCAAGGGCGCGAACTAGCACAAGGGCCTATTCGTATCAGCGAGCCAGGGATTGAGCTTCTTGGCATCGTTGTGGATGCTGATACGGACGTTTCCGCCCGCTGGCAGGCACTTCGCGATCGTCTACAACATGCCGCGATATTACAGGAAAAGGTCTACGAATCGTTTCCTGCAACTCCGCCTCCGAACGGATGGATCTCCAACGAGGCACACAGCCCGAGAGTCGGTGTCTGGTTAATGCCGAACAACAGCGATCCCGGCATACTGGAGGATTTCGCACGTCGCATGATCGCTGCGGACGATCCGCTCCTGACCAAAGCGATCGGCACTGTTGAGGAGATCGAGCAGTCAGGCTTGAGGCGACACACCGATGCCGAGCGACCCAAGGTCATTGTTCATACCTGGCTTGCCTGGCAGGAAGAGTCTGGGCGTCCCTTGGGACAAGCCGTCGCACATGGCTATCTACGCCATGATACGCCCCTTGCGCTCGCCTTCATCGCCTGGTTGCAACGCCTCCTCGCTCCTACAACCCCAACCCCGGAGGTCGCATAAAATGGCCGGTTTTTGCGCCAACTGCGGGCACACGCTCGGGGAGCGCGAGGTAGAAGGGAAAGTACGCCCGGCCTGCCCGGCGTGCGGCACGGTGGTGTACGCGGACCCGAAGCTAGCCGTGGCGGTCCTGCTCGAACGGGATGGCGAGATACTGCTGGGGCGGCGGTCGCCCGACGCGCTCGCGGGCGGGAAGTGGAGCTTCCCGGCGGGCTTCGTCGATCGCGGCGAGCGCGTGGAGGACGCGGCGATCCGCGAGGTGCGCGAGGAGACCGGGCTGGCGATCCGCCTCGACGCCCTGATCGGCCTCTACTCCGCGACCGGGCAGACGACGGTGCTGGCCGCGTACGCCGGGACGATCGTCGGTGGCACCCTCGGTGCGGCGGATGACCTGACCGAGCTGGCCTTCTTCCCGCTCGACCGGTTACCGGACCCGGCCTTCGCCCACGACCCGCAGATCCTGGCCGATTGGTGCGCGTGGCGCGAGCGCCAACGGACGGAAGACGAAAGGACACGCGCATGACGAAACGACGGACGGCGCTCGGGCTGCTCGGCCTGGGCGCGCTCGGATTGGGGGCGTTACGCTCCCGGCTCACCTTCGGGGCGGTTCCCCCCCACCTGACCCTGATCTTCGATGGCTCCTGCGATTTCTGCACGCGCACCGTGCGTCTCGTCCGCGCGGTCGATCGGCGCGGCAGGGTCACCCTCGTCCCCTTCCAGAAGCCGGGGGAGCCGGAACGCCACGGCCTCACGGTGGCGCAGTGCGAGGGCTCGGTCTGGGCGATCACGCCCGATGGGGCGACCTTCCACGCCGCCGCCGCCGCCAATCTCACCGCAGCGGTCGCGCTCGGTGTGCCGCCGCCCCTCTGGTTCTACGCCAGCCCCGGCGTCGAGGCGCTCCAGGAGGCGGCGTACCGGTTCGTCGCCCGCAATCGCAGCCATATCCCCGGCGACACCCCCTACTGTGAGCAGCACCCCGAGGAGTGCGCGAGATCCGGCGCAGGCGCATAAACCCGCCCCGTTATCCCACCGAGTATCCGTCACGTACGGTCGATAGGCACGATTGAAAGGGAGACCCATGTCCACCGCCAACGCCATCCCGACCCGCGAGCAGGTGCCCGTCGAGGAGACCTGGGATCTGTCGAAGCTCTACGCCGATCAGGAGAGTTGGGAGTCCGACTTCGCCAGCCTGCGCGTCATGGCGGATGGGATCGCCGACCGGCGCGGCACCCTCGGCGAGTCGGTCGAATCGCTGGCGAGCGCCTTCGACGCGCAGGCGGCGCTCGATCAGCGGGTCGAGCGCCTCTACATCTACGCCATGCTCAGCCGCGACGAGGATACCGCCGACACCAGCGCGATCGCCCGCTACGAGCGGATCGCCTCCCTGGCGACCGAGATCGGCGAGCAACTGGCCTTCATGACCCCGGAGATCGCGGCGATCCCCGCCGAGACGCTGCACACCTGGATGGATGCGCCCCGCCTCACCCACTACCGGCAGAGCCTCGACAACCTGGACCGCAATCGCCCGCACGTCCGCTCGGCGGAGATCGAGGCGCTGCTCGCGGGGAGCGGCGAGATCGCCCGCGTACCAAGCGGCGCGTTCACCGCGCTCGACAACGCCGACCTCGCCTACGGCATGGGGCACGACGAGAACGGCGCGGCGATCGAGCTGACCAAGGGGCGCGTCTCACGCATCCTCCAGAAGCGCAACCGCGAGGCGCGCCGCGAGGCGTCGGAGCTGATGGCGAGCGCCTACACGACGCACCGCAACACGATCGCGGCGCTCCACAGCGGCTCGGTCCGCAAGGATGCCTTCTACGCGCGGGCGCGCGGCTTCTCCTCCGCGCGCGACGCCGCCCTCTTCGGCGACAACATCCCACCCGCCGTCTACGACGCCCTGATCGACGCGGTCCACAGCGCCCTGCCGGACTTCGGCAAGTACCTCGAATTGCGCCGCCGCGTCGTCGGCGTGGAGCAGCTCGCCCCGTACGACATGCAGGTGGCGCTGGCGGAGATCGACGACAAGGAGGTGACCTACGCCGAGGCGGTGGAGACGACGCTGACCGGGCTCGCCCCGCTCGGCGCGCGCTATGTCGGCGACCTGCGCGCGGGGCTCGCCGGGGGACGCTGGGTCGATGTCCACGAGACGGCCAACAAACGCTCCGGCGGGTACAACATCGGGCCGTTCGGCGTGCAGCCCTACATCCTGATGAACTGGTCCGGCACCCGGCAGGACCTCTACACCCTCGCCCACGAGGCCGGCCACGCGATGCACGGCTTCTATTCCAACGCCGCGCAGCCCTACCCCACCGCGAACTACACGATCTTCTGCGCGGAGGTCGCCTCCACCGTCAACGAGACGTTGCTGACCTGGCACCTCCTCGATCACTCGCAGAACGATCGCGAGCGTTTCGCGATCCTCGGCCAGTTCCTCGACGACGTCCGCAGCACCCTCGTCACCCAGACGATGTACGCGGAGTTCGAGCGCTGGACCCACGCGCAGGCCGAGGCGGGTGCGCCGCTGACGCCGGAGGGGCTCTCCGACGAGTGGGGCCGTCTCTACGCCCTCTATCACCCCGGCGTGGAGGTGACCGACGCCGCGCGGATCGGCTGGGCGCGGATCCCGCACTTCTATCGCGGCTTTTATGTTTACCAGTATGCCACCGGTATCTCGGCGGCGATCGCCCTCGCCAGCCAGATCCGCGCGGAGGGGCAGCCCGCCGTCGATCGCTACCTCCACTTCCTCGCGAGCGGCGGCTCGGGGTATTCGATCGAACTGCTGAAGCGCGCCGGGGTGGATATGACGACCCCCGCACCGGTGCAGCAGGCGCTCGCGGAGTTCGCGCGACGCACCGCTGAGGCGACCGCCCTCTTCGACGAGGGCGCGGTGCAGCCGCACGCGCAGAGGTAAAGGGGACGTTGGCCGCGGAGACACAGAGAGATGGGCAGAGTAAGGACAAAGGTTCTGGTACGATCCCCTTCTCTCTTTTCGTCGCACTCGGCGTCTCGGCGTCTCGGCGTCTCCGAGGCTAAATCGTACTCTTGCGCGCTTTCTCCAGCTTCATACACGAGCGCCCCGCAGCGATAACACTGCGGGGCGCTCTCGATCCGACCGAAGGAGATCAGCCGAGCAGTTGCTCGATCCGCATCACCCCTTCGTGCGCGTTGGTACCCATGAAATGCCCGCCCACCTGCTCCCGCAACGCCAGATCGATGTTGAACGGCCCGCCGCCGAAGGCGATGAGGGGCCGGGGCACGGGGAGTCGCCCGATCGCGTCCACGGCGGCGATCAAGGTCTGCGCGGTGCGCGGATTCATGGCAGAGAGACAGACGATAGCCGGTTGCAGACGCGCGGCGGTCTGGGCCAGATCGGCGATCGGCACGTTTGCACCGAGATAGATGACCTGCCAGGCGCGGCGCACCAGGAAAACCGAGACCATCAGGATACCCAGTTCGTGCAATTCATCGGGCGCGCAGGCCGTGACGATCCGACCGCGCCCTGCCGCAGGTGTGTACGCCTGAAGGAGCCCCATGAGCCGCCGTTGGATGAAGTGGGAGGCGAAGTGCTCCTGCGCGACCGTCGCTTCTTTCCGGTGCCAACGCTCGCCGATCTCCACCAGCACCGGGCTGAAGATCTGCAAGCAGACATCCTCGACGCGATACAGCGCAAACGCCTCGCCGACGACGACATTTGCGGCACTTTCATCGAAGTCGAGCAGCGCGGCGAGCAATTCCGCCACCAGCGCCGCCGGATCGCGCGGGCCACTATTCTCCAGCGCAACCGCTTCGCTGAAGGCGTTGTCGTCGAGCGAACGCAATTGAAGGATCGCCTGGCTGATCGTCATCCCGGCGATGGTACGCTCGCGCAACCAGCGGATCGCCGTGATATCCCGCTCCGAATAGAGCCGCCGCCCCGTCTCGGTGCGGCGCGGCTGCGGGACACCATAGCGGCGCTCCCACGCTCGCACCGTATCGGCGGGGACGCCGGTTTTCTGGACGACGACCTTGATGTTATAGAGCGGCTCCGTATTGAGGTGCCCACGCCCGCGTTCGGCCATATCCGGCCCTTTCTCACTCCCCCAAACTCCGCGTTAGCATAACTCGGACGCACAGGTAGTGTCAAATATTTGCAAGCGTATTCCCCCTCGGCGGGCAGAGGGTATTCGGCTTTCTACCATGACAGTATACGCCATAGCGGTATATGCACGATGTCACCCACGCACGAAACGGGCGGAGATGGTGGGAAAACGGTTCGCCACGCGCAAATACCGCGCTTCGTCTCCCTCAATCAGCAACTTGTGCATGATCACGAGATCGCAATCGGGCACCCAGCGCGTGGGGACGATGCACAGGCGCATCGTCGCCAGACCGTTTTCGATCACGTCGACCATGCCCTGTGTGTAGGGGATGCGGTAGGAGCGATCGGGGAGGGAGGGGCTGGGAATTTCCAGGTAGCCACGGCGCAGCAATAGGGCGAACCCTTCTTCGCCGAGTTGCTGGCGAAGGAGGTCGCGCGCGCGCTGCTCGGCGCGGAATCGTTCTTCACCGGTCGGCCTGACCGGCACGCCGAATCGCCGCAACAGCCGCTGGGGGGCACAAAGCACGCCGATCAGGGCGAGCAGCAACACCAATACGACTGCTAGCAGGAGGATCTCGACGCCGCCGATCGCCATCGCTCAGCCCCCGGCGATGCGCGGGACCAGGATAATCTCGCCGATGGCCGGGTCGAACCGTTCGATCCGCGTCGCGGGGCGTCCGGGCATAGCCCGAAAAGCGGTCGCGCCGCGCGCACGCTCCGCCGCGAAGATCCGTTCGGCCTCGTCCACCGCCGCGAGCGCTTCGGGATCGCCGCTGGCGGCGCGCTCGGCGTCCCAGGAGATCGCCGAATCGCCGAGGTGAGAGAGAACACGAAGAACGTTCATCGCTGACCTCCTCGCAGCCCGACGGGGCAGCACACCGTATCCGCGCGGGACGTAAATCGCCGTGGGGCCAGCTGACAATGGCGCGATCGTCCGGGGAACGCCAGCCACTCGACACAGCTGTATCGGCATGCCGCCCGCTGACTATAGCGCATGCTGCCGGGGATGTGTCAAGGAGGTACCCATCCCGGCAAGGCGGACAGGACGCTGGCATAGCCCCTGCGCAGATAAGGATAGCGGTGCGCTTATAGCACTGTGCAGAGCAGGAGGAGATGACGATGGCAGGACACACGAAGATCCCCGCCGATAGCTTGACCGCCTACGACGCCCGCGAGCAACTCGCGGAGCTCAGCGCGTGGATGGACGATGACATGCTCAAGCTGTTGCCGCTGTGGCGCGGCTCAGCGTTCGCACCGGATACGGAGTACTTCGATCTCGACAATCCCGAGCGCGGCCCCTTCGTCGCCACCGGCGCGGAGGGGCATCCCGGCGACCACACCTATGTCAGCCGCGACAATGCCTCCGAGGATGCCTGGACACAGCTGGTCACCTGGCGACAGCCGCTCAGCGACGATCAGGCCCAGGCGCTCCAGGAGCAGTTACGGCGCTCCGGGCCGGAAGGCGAGCAGAGCGCGGCAGGGCAGGCCCGAGGCTGAATCTCGGGCGGGTGCGCATCGCTCACCCCGCTATCGCACCGTCCCCAATGACACCGCGCGCCGGGTCTTCTCAGGACCGGCGCGCGGTCATTGCGATTGTATAAGCGGGGATATTAACTGACCGGCACCGGCTGCTCGCTGATCGCCGTCAGCCGTTCGGCGACCGCCGCGATCACATCGTCCGGCGTCGAGGCTCCGGCGGTGACACCGACGATCTTCACCGAGGCGTCGAACCAGACGGGATCGAGATCGCCCGCGCCCTGGATGTGATGATTCCGCACACCCAGTTCTCCGCTGATCTCGGCGAGATGCCGCGTATTGGCGCTCTTCTTGCCGCCGACCACGATCATCAGATCGGCCTCGCGGGAGAGGGAGCGCACCGCCAATTGGCGGTCACTCGTCGGCTTGCAGATGGTGTTGTGAACGAAAACTTCGCCACCGATCGGCAGGGCGATCTCGTTGATACGGTTCACGAAGGTCGTGAAGGCGTGGATATCCATCGTCGTCTGGGAGAGGATCGCCACCTTCTTCGGCGGCTTGGCGGTGCGCGGCGCGGCGAAGTCATCCCGCCGCACCTGCCAGGGCAGATCCTCAAAGCGGGTCACGGCGATCGCGTTCTCCCCGGCGTTGCCGAGGATGCCGCGCACCTCCGGATGCTTCCGATCCCCGAAGACGACGATGTAATACCCCTGGTCGCGTAGCCGCGCCGCTTGCTCGTGAACCAGCGTCACGAGCGGGCAGGTGGTGTCTACCACGCGCAACCCGGCAGCCTGCGCGCCGCTGGCAACGTGCGGCGCGGCCCCGTGGGCGGTGATCGCCAGCGTATTCAACCGCCCGAGTTGCTTACGATCGACCGCCTCGTCGAGTTCGTCGAGGACATCGACCCCCTTCGCGCGCAGTTTCTCCACTTCCTGGGGGTTGTGGATGACATCGCCGAGGGAAGCGACCTGCGCGCCCGCGTCTGCGGCGGCGTGGATGATCTCCAGCGCGCGGCGCACGCCGAAGCAGAAGCCCATCTCATCGGCGAAACGAATCTCGAAGCGAGCCATGATCGTGTAGCGCTCCCACCCTGGCGGATCGCCGACCGAGGGGCGATCCTCAACATAATCCTCATACTAAGTATACGCCAGGGTGCGTCAGCCGACCAACGGCACACGGCATGTCTCGCCATCGCGCGATACGAACGGCTCACTCCGGCGGCGACTCGAACCAGGTCGGCGCGCCAACATTGGTGATGCTGAAATGCGCCATTTGCTGCCCCGGTTGCGCGCCGTGCCAGTGCCGTTCATTGGGCGCGCAGTAGACGACATCGCCCGAGCCGACCGCGAATTCTTCGGTCGCCGTGCCGACCCGCCCCTGCCCTTCGACGACGATCAGGATCTGCTCACCGGGATGGATGTGCCAGTTCGTCCTGGCCCCATCCTCGAAGCGGACCAGCGAGACGCTCATCCCCTCCCCATGCTGGAAGTCGACGATACGACGCATCTCGACCGGGCCGGTAAAGGTCGTGCCGATCTGACCCGGCACCTCGGCGGCATGGATAATACGCATCTCCCACCCTCTCCCTTCGCATGGCTGACACATCGTGGTCGCTACACCAGAAGTCCCTCGCCTCACAGGACTTTCGCGCCTTTCGTACTGGAACGTACGGCACGTTGGTCTTTCCCATAAGCCACCCAATAGGTGATACCGTGGTTGTACCCGACCATATAGCATAAATAGCGTGGGAAGCATACCGAGCTGCAAGCGATCCCGCCTCTATCGGCGTAGCCCATTGGCCGTTCAAGCGGTGTCGGTCTCCAAGGAATAGCCATGCGCGCTCAGGCGGAGCGACAACAATCTCATATCGGCTGGGCGCTGGGAGGGCTGGCGCTACTCGGCTTGCCCTGGTGGGCACCCGACCTCGCCATCCCGATCTGCCTCGGAATCGCCATCGGCGCTTTAGCACTAATCGCAGGCCGCGCCCAGATCGCGGACGGCTCAGGCTGGCCGCGTGCGGGACTGATCGCTGCGTGCGGCGTGATTGGCCTGCTCGGCGGTATCAGCTGGCACACCGCCCCCACCCTGGCGGTAATCACCCTGGTCGCCCTCGCGTGCCTCGCCCTCGCCAGCGGCAGGCATAGCATGTCGAGCGCCGATCGCCTGACCGGACTGCTGAATCAACGGGCCTTCAGTGCGCGCGCCGACGAGGAGCTCTCGCGCGGGCTACGCTTCGGGCGCCCGGCCACGTTGGCGATCATCACGGTCGAGCAAGCCACGTCGATTCGCAAGCAATACGGACGTAGCGCGGCACGGCGCGCACTCGGTCGCGTCGCCGATGCGTTGCGTAGGGAATCGCGCGGCTACGATCTGATCGCCCGCCTCGACGATGCGCGTTTTGCCATCCTCCTGCCGGAAACCACGCGCGAGGAGGCCGTGAAGGTGACCGATCGGATCGGTGCGGCGCTCGCGGCTTCACCGCTGGTCCTGCCCGATGAGGAAGACACGCTCGTGCTCGGCGTGACGGTGGCGCTGACGGAATACCCGACCGACGAGGCGGCGCTCCAAACCCTGCTCGCGCGCCCGCCACGCGCCGACAGGGTAGCGCGGCGTAGCCTCTTGGCGACGATGGCGAAGCGCCTCACCACCATCCGCCTGCGCCGTCATCAGGCAGCGGCAGCCACGCGCACGGATACGCTCGTGCTGGCGTTCATCGCCGCGATCTGGCTCGTGGCCCTCGTCCTTTTCACTGCGACCATTACCCCGATACCGCAAGAGTTGTGGGGTTCGTTCATCCTCATGATTGGGATTGGAATCGTAAGTCGCTCAGTGAGCGTGAGTCTGTACGGACTCGGCACGATCTCGAATCACTTCGTTGCGATTATGGCTGGGAGCATCCTCTTCGGACCAACTGGCGCGATGGCCCTCGCTACCGGCATCGGCCTCTACTGCCGACCATGGAATGGTCTCAACCGGAAAGCACTGTTCGACTCTGGCTCATACGCCCTGATCGCCGGCGTCCTGAGCCTCCTTGGGCCGATCCTGGCGCAACATTTTCCCGGCGATGCCTGGTTTCACCTACCACTCATTGGTCAGGGACTAATTCTAGGGGCGATTTGCTACATCCTAAACGCCGGATCGCTCGTCGTCGTGATCGCCCTTACGGAGAGGCGGAATCCCTACGACCTCTGGAGGCAGCAATTCGCCTGGTTCATCCCGTATACCCTCACCTACGGTATCCTGGCGGTCTTTATGGTGCAGTCAGGGCGTCTTTTCGGCCCATTGGGACTCCTGATATTTGCAGCCCCCGCCTTCATGATTCTTCTCGCCACGAAGCAATATATCGATCAGACGAGGGCTAGCGTCACCGCCCTGAATGAAGCGCATCAGCGCCTCTCGACGCTGAATGGGCAGCTTTCTGACTCTGTGGACGAGCTGCAACGGGCGTATACCGCGACGCTGGAAGCCTTCTCGGGGATGCTCGACGCGCGCGACAGCGAGACCGAGGGCCATTCCAAGCGCGTGGTCCGTTGCGCGGTCTCCATCGGCAAGGTGATGGGGATCAGCGCCGAGGAGATGGCCGCGCTGGAGGTCGGAGCGCTCCTCCACGACATCGGCAAGGTCGGCGTCTCCGATCAGATATTGCGCAAGAATGGCCCGCTCACCCCCGAAGAATGGCTGGAGATGCGCAAGCACCCGGAGATCGGCTGTGGGCTGACCTCGCGCATTTCCTTCCTCGACCACGCCTCGCCGATCGTCCGGCATCATCACGAGCGCTGGGATGGCACCGGCTACCCGGATGGGCTCTACGGCGAGAATATCCCGTTCGCCGCGCGCATCTTCGCCGTCGCCGACTCCTTCGATGCGATGGTTAGCGATCGTCCCTATCGACGGGGGCTGCCCCTGGAACAGATTATCGGGGAACTACGGCGCGGAGCGGGGAAGCAATTCGACCCACAGGTCGTAGACATTTTCATCACACTGCTCGTGAATGATGAGTGGCTTACCTCGATCCGCGCCCCGCGCTCCGAAAGTGCGATGCCGCTACCACTGGTCAAACTCCCCGCCCACTCCTAATTATCACTTTCATCGTGTATAGGGGCTAATCGAAAGGGGCACCGCTTATAGCGGTGCCCCTTCGTTTGTAATCGATTCTCTCACAATCCTTAACTAAGTGATGGTAGTAAGCTCATCGTGGTGCCCATTTATTTCGCAAGTACTTATCCCCCTACATATACAACTATCACTTCACGCATCTACCGGCAGTTAATCGAGAAGTGATAGTGCCCCTCCGTGTTAGACCAGAAGTACCAGTCTGATAGGGCTACGTAAAGAGTATTTTTGTTTTTGTTTGTAGCCCTATTGACTTATAAGAGGTGGTACTTTATAGTACATTCTAGATTCCAGAAACGACAAAGGTACTGGATTCGCTCGACGAAAGTACCGGCTTGTAAAGAGAGGAGGCAATTTCAATGGGCTGGCAGTAATCTTTAGAACCATCAGCATTGGCGGGCATACCCGCGTGAGCACATAAAAATAGTAGTGGGCTGACGTTAAGTAACAATTGTCCACTACTATTTTTTATTTGTTTGTGGTAGAACTACGACGTCAGAACAGGATAACCTAAAGAGGGTCGTTCATTTGCGCGCCACCTTGCGTCAGTATGGCGCGCTGTTGCGGAATCAGAATTATCGCCTGCTGTTCGTAGGGCAAGCCCTCTCGCAGCTCGGCGATTGGATGAATCGCGTCGCGCTGCTGGTGCTGGCCTATCGCCTCACCGGCTCGCCGATCGCCGTCGCGCTCCTCCAGCTCGCCACGCTCCTCCCGCGCGTACTCGTCAGCCCCTTCGGTGGCGTCCTCGCCGATCGTTACCCGAAACGCTTGCTGATGATCACGCTCGACCTGTTGCGCGCCCTCCTGGCGCTCAGCCTGATCTTCGCCAATAGCAGCGGCCAGCTCTGGCTGGCGGGCGTGACTCTCCTCCTGATGCACAGCTTCGCCGCGATCTTCAATCCGGCGCGCGGCGCGGTCCTCCCCGCGATCGTCCCGCGCGAACAGCTCGGCACGGCCAACGCCCTCAATGACATCACGGGGCAATCGGCGTTCTTCATCGGCCCGGCGATCGGTGGCTGGATTATCGCGATGGGAGGGATCGATCTGGTCTTCCTGCTCAACGGGGCGACATTCGTCGTCTCGGCGCTGCTGATCGCGCTGATCCGGTTGGAAGAACCCGCGCGTCGCGGGATCGCGCAAGGGGCGATCTTCAAGGAACTGCGCGAAGGATGGCAGGCACTGTATGCCTACGCACCCCTCCGCTTCCTGCTCGGGGCGCTCTTCGTCGAAGCGGTGGTCGCGCTCGCCCTGACGGTGCTACTCCTGCCGATCCTCACCGGGGCGCTCGGCGGGCGCGACGAGCAACTGGGGATCCTCCTGGCGATGGTCGGGGGCGGGACGATGATCGGGGCACCAGCGGGCGTCTGGCTTTTGGGGCGCTTCCGTCCTGTCCCGCTGATCGCGCTCGTGATCCTCGGAGCCGTGGCGACGATGGCGGCGATCGGCCTGTCGCGTAGCTTCTTGTTCGTCGCGCTGGCACTCCTCGTCAACGGCGTGCTGACCGGTATCACCGACATCGCGGTGATCACCACCGTGCAACGCACAGTCGCGGTGGACAGAATCGGGCGGGCGTTCGGCTTAATGTTCTGGATTCTCGCGTTGGGGCAGATCACCGGGGCGATCGGTGGCAGCATCCTAATTCGCTACACCACCCCGGCGATCGCGACGCTCGCCCTCAGTGGCGTGTGCGTCGCGATCATCGCCGGGCTGGCCTACGCCATGCGCCGGGATCTTCGGGCTACGGCATCGGCGGCATCAACCGCTGATTGAGCGCCCGCTCCCGCGACGCGGGCGCTTAACTGCGACCGATCCCGGTGCCGTCGAGCGCGCGGACCTGTTCGAGCAACGAGGCGAGATCGGGATCGTCGCCGCTGATCGGGACACCGCTACGGATGCGCGCGGCGACGATATGCGCCATCACCACCGCCGCGCGCGCCGCGCCTGGATCATATTCGGGTGTGGGGGTGGCGCTGGCGAGGCGCATCGGCGCGGGAGAGAAGAGTTCCAACTCATCCGCGTCGAAAATCGGGATGTTCGAGGCAATATCGGTCGCGCGCGAGATCCCATGTGGTGCCTGTCCGCGCGCGGACAGGCGCTCGTCCAGTAATTCATCGAAATCGGGCAGGGGCGGTAGATCCTGCTCCGCTGGCACGGGCTGCGTGGTCGGGCGCGGCTCGCGCGATTGCGACATCAGCACGGCGAGGCGCTCTTCCACCAGCTTGCTCGGCGTGGGCGAGCCGCTCGGCGTGGCAGGGGCCGAGGGGATCGGCGTCATCGTCGGCTCCGCCGTCATGGCGAGTTGCTTTTTCTTGCGGCGCAGGATCGCGTCCCGCAACACTCGCTCCAAATCGGCGTCGGTCAGCAGATATGTCTCGAGGCGGGGGGTCGTATCGCGCACGGTCGGCTTGATCAGGACTTGCAGGATCACCCCCTCATCGACCTCGCTCAGGCTGATGTTGGACCACCCACGCTCGTCGATCAGCGCACCGACCGCCCGGAAGACATCCTCGTAATCGGTTCGACTGAGGCCCGCGAAAAGTTTCATCGCCCCCTGCCCTTCCCCTCCCACCCACCGTGGGGCGGTGCCATGTCGCGGGCGGCGCATCACCGACCGAGATGATCCAGTTCAGCCAGCACCTCGTCGGCGGTGATCGTATCGCTACTCATCTGGATGGTCCGGTGCTCGATCGCGCGCAAGCCGCGCACGACGAAACCGCCATCGACTTCGATCAGGGTGAGTCCTTGCGGCTCGAAGCCCCGGCGCAGCAGCAGCCGCACGACCGCACGGTAGCGATCCTCCACCGACGAGGGATCGCCACGCCGTTTTCGCCCCCACGCCATCGCCACTCCCCTTATTGCGCCCGCAGATACGCCCGCCCCGGCGGCGGCACGGGGCGGGACATGGCCCCGGCTCTATCCTTCAAGGATAGCGATAGCCGCCGCGCAGCGGAATGGCCGCAGAGTAGGACTTTGCTCCCAAATGCCGCCCGGTGCGGGCCGGACACACCGGGCGCAAGGCGAAGGCAGCTCAGGTGAAGCTGACCGGGATGAGATAATTCGCCAGGACCGTCTGGAGCGGCCCGGCGATCGCGCCGAAAATGTTGATGCCGAGGAAGCTGGGCACGAAGAGGAGGACGAGCAGGATCGCGAAACCGTAGCGCTCCAGCGGCGCGAGGATCCCGTACCAGAAGTTCGGCAGGAGTCCGGTCAGGATCTTGTGGCCGTCGAGCGGCGGGACCGGGATCATGTTGAAGGTCGCCAGGAGGATGTTAAGGCCGACGCCGCTGAAAATGAGTTGCTGCACAAAGGGCGGCCAGCTATCGAACGCGCCAGGCGCGACCCAAAGCGGCAGGGCGAAGAGCGCCGCCTGCACCACGTTCGAAAGTGGACCCGCCGCCGCCACCAGCAGCATCCCCCGCTTGGGGTCGCGGAAATTGTTCGAGTCGACCGGCACCGGCTTCCCCCAGGCGATCGGGGCGAAGCCGATAATCAGCAGCAGGGTAAAGAGGAAACCGAGCGGGTCGAAGTGCGCGACCGGATTCAGCGTCACCCGGCCCAGGCGCGCGGCGGTCGGGTCGCCGAGGCGATAGGCGGTGAAGGCGTGCATGAACTCGTGGATGGTGATCGCCAGCACGAAGACGATCAGGCTGGAGAGGATCGTCTCCGGATTCAGATTCCTGCCGAGCATGAGCATCTCTCTGCGGTCGCCGGGGCGGCCACGCCGCGCATCCGTCCGCGCTAGGGGATGAACCGCCGCATGACGCGGCGATCAACCTGAATATCGGTATCGTACGAACCTTCGTCGCGGCCATGCGGCAGGGCGTTCCACTCATCGCCAACCGGGTCGAGTTCCAGGGTCATCACCCAGGTGAGGCCGAGGTGGAAGAACATCGCCTTGTCCTTGCCCTCGAAGTGCCCGCCCAGGTTGACCACGTCCTGGGCGTTCAGGATCCGCCCGAGCATCCGGCGCGGGAATTCATCGGACATCTGCTCCATCGGATACAGGGGCTTGACCTCGGCGATCCGATAGCTGACGATAGCGCTCACGTTCGAATCCTCACCGCAACGCCGTCTGCCGCGAAACAGGCGGGCAGACAGTCAAGTATAGCATCGCGGCACTGGTAACACCGGGCACGGCAGCGTGTTCCGGGACACCGGGGGCGGAACACCAGGGAGGAGGCGTAGCGGTGCGGCGACCACCACGACTGCGGGCCGGGATGACGCTGGGAATCATCGCCCCGAGCAGCCCGGTCCTCGACTCGCACGACACCGCACGCGGGGTCGCGGGGCTCGCACACCTCGGCTTCGCCGTGATCTTCGGCGAGCACGCGCGCGACAGCCGCGGTTACCTGGCCGGACGGGATAATGACCGCGCCGACGACCTGCTGACGATGCTCGAACGGGACGACATCGACGCGATTATCTGCGTACGTGGCGGCTATGGCGCGGGGCGGGTTCTCAACGCCCTGCGCGCACCCGCGCGCCTCGCGCGGTTGCGGGCGCTGGCCGGTCGCCCGGCCAAGGCGGTGATCGGCTTCTCCGATATCACCATGATTCATGCCCTGTTGGCGCGGGAGCTCGGTTGGATCAGCTTCTACGGCCCGGTCGTCACCTCCTTCAAGGAGGCGAGCGACTACACGGTCGCGGCCTTCCGGCGCGCGCTGATGGGGACGGAGCCATTCGACATCTTCCCCGCACCGGACGACGCCTACGTGGCGACGATCGCGCCGGGCGTGGCGGAGGCACCCCTGCGCGGGGGCTGCCTCTCACTCCTCACCACCCTGATCGGCACCCCCTGGGAGCCCGATCTGCGCGGCGCGATCTGCTTCTTCGAGGACGTCCACGAGGAGCCCTACGCGATCGATCGGCAGTTGACCCATCTCCTCGCCGCCGGGAAACTCCAGGGATGCGCCGGGATCGTGATCGGCGAACTCGCCGATTGCCGCCCGCGCTCGGCGATCAACACCCTCGGCCTCGGCGATATCTTCGACGATCTCCTGCGCCCGCTCGGCATCCCGATCCTCTACAACCTGCCGATCGGGCATGGCAAGCACCTGGCGACCCTGCCGCTCGGCGTCCGCGCCCGCCTCGATGCGAGCGCCGGCACCCTCCGCATCCTCGAAGCCGGGGTATCGTAGCCACAGCGTCGGGACGCTTGACGCCCCGCGAGGTCGCTCCGTATACTGCGGGTATCATCGTAACAAGTGCGTCGTGGCAGGCCAAGTCCTCAACCGAGGGGGGCGCGGGATGTCCTGGTGGTCGAAGCTGCGAATACCGCTCGGCGGCACGCTCCTGGGTGTGCTCCTCGTGATGCTCATCGTTAACGTGCATGGTCGCCTCACCAACGAGACGCTGATCGCCATCGCCCCGCTCGCCTCGCCGACGGTCGGGAATGTGACCATCTTCGTCGGCGGTGCGGTGCGGCAACCGGGCCTCTATACCCTGCCGCAGGGGGAACGGATCGAGGCGGCGCTCGCGGCGGCGGGCGGGCTGGCGGACGACGCCGATCCCGAGGGGCTCAATCGCGCGCTGCGCCTGCGGGACGAGGCGCAGATCGTCGTCCCGCGACGGGGCGAGCCGACCGCCACGCCGCCCCGGGCGAGCGCCGCGCCCGGTGGTGCCGCGCCGGGCGGTACCGCGCCGACGGCCCTCGCGTCGCCGCGCCCGCCAGGCACCCCCGCCACCGCCGGGCCGCTCGATATCAACCGCGCCAGTGCCGCCGAGTTGGAGCGTCTCCCTGGCGTGGGGCCGAAGCTCGCCCAGGCGATCGTGGAACACCGCGCCGAGCACGGCCCGTTCGCCGGGCCAGCCCAGTTAGCCGAAGTCAAAGGGATCTCCGAGCGCCTGATCGCGACCTGGGGCGCGGCGATCAGCTATGGCCCCTGATACCCACAGGAGCGTGCGGCGCGAGGCTTGACGAGCTACGGAGGTGCTTGTTATACTGTGTCCCGTCGTCACCGCGACGGCAGGCCGAAGTGGCGGAACCGGCAGACGCGCTACGTTCAGGGCGTAGTGCCCGTAAGGGCGTGGGAGTTCAAATCTCCCCTTCGGCACCCGACTTCTTGCCCGCGTCAGTTCGCTGAACGCGGGTTGTACTTTGACAAGCGATAGCACCAACGAAGCGCGGCAACGTGCGCGGTGGAAGAAGAAGGATGGTCGCTAACCTCGCTGAGGTTAGAGGAAAGTCCGGGCTACACAGAGCGGGGTGCCTGGCGAAAGCCAGGGAGGTGGGCGCAAGTCCATCGACAGTCCAGAGCGGCGCGGTGGTTCGCCATCGCGAGAGCAACAGCGACCAAAGCCGCCCGGCTCGTCCGGGCGGAGTGAAAAGGGCAATCCTCCCTGTAGCAATCTCCGATGCAGCCGATCAAGACGGTGGCTCGCCGAGGCTGGAAGTCGAGAGCAGTCACGAAGGCGACGACGTGACCGGTGGTGCCTGGCACCCCGAGAGAGATGACCATCAAAACAGAACCCGGCTTACTCTCTTCTTCCCCAGGGTGTGCTATCGCCGAAGTGCATGGTGCCCATAGCTCAATTGGTTAGAGCGCTGGTCTGTGGATCCAGAGGTTACGGGTTCAATTCCCGTTGGGCACCCCGAAAGGCTCTCCTAGTTAGCCGCACACCGACGGGCCGAGCGGCAATAATGTCGCTCGGCCCGTCGGTGTGCGGCCACTGGGAAATCAGTTGCACCCTCTCCCGGTCTGGCGATTACCGTTCTGCAGCGAATACCGCTCGTATCGGGGCAGCGCATGGCGCTATGAGAGCGGTGCGAGTGCGTGCCGTGGCCGGGTGATAGATGACGGGTGCAACGGTTCCGGCGCGAGACACGCCGCGCTACAGATACCCTTTGCGGCGGAAGAACCAGGCGAGCGCCCCGGCGACCACGGCCATCAGCAGCAGGCTCGCCACGTAGCCGTAACGCGTGTTCAACTCGGGCATGTTGAATGGCGAGACCTCAGGGTTGAAGTTCATGCCGTAAACGCCCGCGATGAAAGTCACGCTCATCAGGATGATCGACGCGGCGGTGAGGACACGCATCGTCTGGTTGAGCCCGTTCGAGTTCGTGGCGTGGTATGACTCCAGCGCCCCGGTGACCAGATCCCGGTAGGCATCCACCGTGTCGGTCGCGCGCAGCAGATGATCGTGTATATCCTGAAAGTAGGCTGCGGCCTTCTTACTGACGATCGGCAGATCGCGGCGGACCAGCGCCGTCAGCACGTCCCGCTCGGGCACGAGAAGTCGGCGCAGATCGAGCAGTTGGCGGCGCAGCACGAAGATCTCTTCTTGAAGCCGCTCGCGCCCACGCGGATCGTGGATCGTGGATCGTGATGATGCGCCGCTCCAGCGCCTCGATATTCCCACCGAGCCGTTCGACCACCGGGAAGTAATGGTCCCCGATGGTGTCGAGGAGCGAATAGAGCAGCGTGCCGACACCGCGCTCGATCGCCACCATGTTGCGCCCGAGGCGTGTCGTCACCTCGTCGATCTCGTCGATCGGCGCGTTGTGTACGGTGATCAAATAGTTTTTACCGAAGAAAACATCGAGTTCGTGCTGCTCGATACGCTCGGTCGGCCCGTCATAATCGAGATCGTAGAAGACCAGGAGTAGAAGTTGTCGTAGCGGTCGATCTTCGGGCGCTGGTGCGGGCGTGAGGCGTCCTCCACCGCTAGTTCGTGGAAGGCGAACTCTTCGCCGATCAGCTGCAATTCCTCGGCGGTCGGTGCCTCCAGATCGAGCCAGAGGAGATCGTGCTCGTTGTCCTGGACCGCCCCGATCGCGGCGCGATCGAGTTGATGGCGCGTGCAATATTCCTCGGTGCAGAGCATCGTACGGATCATCGGTCTCCCCTTCGTGGCCCGACCCGGTGCGCGCCGTCGATGTGAATACCGCAGCACCGGCTAATCGTAGCAAAGTTGGCCGCACAAGCAGCGGTGGGAGCACGTCGCGGTGCCGTGAAGGGACATAAAAGGGCGCGGCGGGGGACATGTTACCATCGCCGCCCGGACGCGGCGTTCGCCCGCCGCACGGCGTCAGCCGGGTGATCGCGCGGGGCGGTGATCGCGATGAGCGGCGCTTCCTCGCTGGATTTGCGCGTCTCGGCGGTGCCACGGAGCGCGGGGTCGGGGCGTGCCACTCGCGGCAGGACGATAGCCGTGACGCAGATAGGCCCACTGCGCGGCAGAAGCGTGTGCGCTGCAACCCGGAGCCGGAGGAGACCAGCGTGCCCGCGCTGGCCTCTTCCCTGACGGATCGCGACGATGAGGAGCGCCCGGTGCTGCGCAACTGGCAGGGCGAAGGGTGGCCCCGATGAGTGAAATGGGAGGAACGATGCGCGCGCTCGTGCTCTGCGACGATCACTGGCACCCGGCCCGCACCCCGCGCGCGGGGCTCGCGCCGCTGGCCGATGCCGGATTTACCTTCGATTGGGTTGAGGACGCGCGGGAGTGGTCCGCCGCGCGCATGGCCGACTACCCGGTCGTCATCCTGACCAAGGCGAACGAGGTCTCGGCGGCGGATCGCGCGCCGTGGATGACGCCGGAAGTCGAGGGGGCGTTCGGTGCCTTTGTGCGCGATGGCGGCGGGCTCCTCGCGATCCATTCGGGCACCGCAGGCTACCGCGAGACGCCGATCCTGCGGGCGCTCCTGGGCGGTGTCTTCGTGCAGCACCCGGCGCAGTGCGACGTCACGATCGCGCCGCGCGGAGAATATCCACTGACCGCAGGACTCGCGCCCTTCACCATCCGCGACGAGCACTACCACATGGCCTTCGACGCCGCCGACGCCACGCGCTTCCTCGACACGACCTCCGAGCACGGCACCCAGCCGGGCGGCTGGACGCGCGAGGAGGTGACGGGGCGGGTCTGCGTGCTGACACCGGGCCACAACGTCGAGGTCTGGCTGCACCCGACCTATCAGGCGCTGCTCGGCAACACGCTCCGCTGGTGCGGCGCGGGCGGACAGAGCTGACGACCGACACACCAACTGTACATCACCGCAAACACAGGGAAGGGCCGGGCGATGTGCCCGGCCCCTCTTTTGTGACAACCTGCGAGCACTTTTATCGCTCGGCCTCAGCGATGAACTCCCACTCATCAGGCTTGATGCCGAACTCGGCTTCCGTCTGCATGAGTGCGTCGGCGAATGTCTGCTCAAGCAGATCGGTCATCTCATCACCGGCACCGTCCAGATAGAAGATGTAGTAGCTCGAATCGTACCGGGCGATCACAACCTCGGCGGGTGGCGGAAGCAATCTGCCCCCATCGTAGTGTCGCGTGCTACCAGTCGGCACATGCGCTGCGGTCAACCGGGTGCGGCGCAGCACCGTCGCGTCGGGCCAATGTTCGTAGTGGACTACGTCAGACATTTTGCCCTTATTATAGAGAAGCCTCACGATACACGGCGTCAATCTGCCGGTTCCAGTTGCAGCGGCTTCGCCTCCTTCGGCGTGGTCTTGTTGCGCAGGGCGTCCAGCACATCGTCGCGCAGGAAAAGGGCGAGGACGATGCCGACAGCGGCCATCAGGGCCATCACCAAGAAAGCGACGTTGAACGCCGGGGAAAGGAAGGCGACGGGTGTGTTCGGATCGGTGATGGTGCTCCCCGCCGGTGCGCCATTAAAGCGCAGGCTCACCAGGAGGACCGTCGTCAGCGCGGCGGTGCTGATCGCGCCATAGATACGGAAGAGGACGTTCGATATCGCGGTCGCCCGCGTCATCTGGTCGCGCGCCACGGTGTTGAAGGCGGCGGTCTGCACCGGCATGTTGCAGAGCCCCATCGCCAGACCGCGCATCGAGGCCAGCGCGCCGATCAGGATCACGTTGCTACCCGGTGTGGTGCGACTCAGGGCGAGGGTGGTGAAGATCAGGATCGTCAGGCCGCTGAGCGCCAGCGGCTTCGGCCCGACGCGATTGTAGACCCGCCCGCTGAAGTTCATCGCCAGGAAGGTCGCGATCCCGCCCGGGAAGAGGATCAGGCCGGTCGTCGCCGCGCCGAGCCGGTGGACCTGCTGCAACATCAGCGGCAGGACGAATTGCATCCCGAAGAGAGAGAACTGTGTCACGAAGTTGAGCGCCATCCCGAGGCGGAAGATCGGCTTCTCGAAGAGGCGCAGTTGCAAGAGCGGCTCGCGCTGCCGCAACTCGACCCGGATAAAGGCGACCAGGGAGACGATGCCGACGCCGAGCAGGCCCAGGACGAGCGGCGAGGTCCAGCCGCGCTCCTCCCCCTCGCTGAGCGCGAGCAGGATCGGCGGGAAGGCGAAGAGCGCCAGGATGAAGCCGGGCAGATCCAGCCGCTCCTCGGGGCGGCGCGTCGTCTCCTTCAGCAGCCAGATCGCCAGGACGAGATTGATTAGCCCGATCGGCAGATTGATCAGGAAGATCGTGCGCCAGCTGGCGTACTCGACGAGATAGCCGCCGAGGGTCGGCCCCATGATCGGCGCGAGGAGCATCGGCAGGCCGAGCATCCCCATGAAGCGCCCGCGTTCGAGCGGCGTGATCATCGTGAAGACGATCGCCATGCCGAGCGGCTGCAACAAGCCGCCACCGAGCCCCTGCAACGCACGGAAGATGATCAGGCTGGGCAGGTTCCAGGCGAAGCCGCAGAGGATCGAGCCGACGACGAAACAGATCAGGGTGACGATGTAGAGGCGCTTCATCCCGACCCGATCGGCCAGGAAGCCGCTGAGCGGGATGATCACGGCCAGCGCCAGGAGATAGATCGTCAGGACCAATTGGCCTTGCCGGATGTCGGCGTGGAAATCGCGCAGGATGCTCGGCAGGGCGATGTTGACGATCGTGCTATCGAGGATCGACATGAACGAGCCGATCGTCGTCACGCTCAGCGCCAGCCAGCGCGGATCCATATCTTTGAACCGTTGCAACGCCATACCCGAATGCTCCCCTTCCCCGATCGCTCAGCTTCGAGCGACCATACGCACCCGCCGTCCCCTTTGCGGCAGGCGTGTTGACCGTCATTTGCGGCGGGGCAAGGTCAGCCAGATTCGGCGCGCGCCCCATCGGAGATGCCTGGGGTGGGGGGCGCAAGGAGCGCCGCCAACTCGCCGAATGCCCCGCTGAGACGCGCGCGCGCGGCGGCGGACAAGGGGGCCAGGCGGGTGTTCAGCTGCTCATCGATCAGGGCACGATAGCGCGTGAGGGTGGCCGCGCCGCTTGCGGTCAGGCTGACCTGGATCTGGCGGCGACTGGCCGGGTCGGGCTGGCGGCGCACCAATGCTCGCTCCACCAGCCCATCGATCCGGCTCGTCATCGTCGGCACCGTCACCCCCAGTTCGCGGGCGAGCTGTGTAGTCAGCGCCACATCGCGCCCATCGATCGCCTGGAGGCAGCGGTACTGGGGCAGGGTCAGCGGCTCCGGGTCGCCGTTCTCTTCGACCGCCCGGCGCATCACCTGGATGTAGCGCGGTACGGCCAGTTCCAGCGCCGCGAGGAGTTCGGCGCTTTGCTGCGCCTCATCGATCGACTCCGCCACCATCGTCACCACTCCCCACAAGCCGGGCAACGCACCGCCCAAACAGTTCAACCAGCGAATAGTACGAGACTCGGTACTATTCGGCAACCTTCATGGCGCGCTCATGCAACCCTATCCGCATGTGCCACGGCGGCGAGGGCGACACGACAAATCCCTGGACGATCTATGCTGTGCCCCTGGCGCATCCCTGGCCCGCAGTTCGCGCCGGGCACGGCTGTGAATAAACCCACGCGCCCGGCGTTATTTTGCATATACGATGTTCGGTAGCGCCGGGGACTCCGTCTGTCACAAAGTGCAGGGCTATGGTGTTCTATGGGTGTACGGTCCGGGGCGACCCGATCACGAGGCGGCGGGACGAGACACGGGGGTAGCGGGAAGCGTGGGTAGCGATTCGCTCGCACACGGCTTTGCCAGGCAAGGTGGGAAAGCGGCCACGGGCGGCCCGCGCGGGGTCCGTTTCGAGACCCTTTTCCTGCGCCACTACGGTCGTGTGTTCGGCATCTTGCGCCGCCTGCTCGGCTCGGAGGAAACGGCGGAAGACGCCGCGCAGGAAGTCTTCTTGCGGCTGTACCGCCAGGAGGCCCCGCCGACCGACGATACCGGCCTGAGTCGCTGGCTGGCACGCGTGGCGACCAACGTGGGGTTGAACATCCTGCGCGCCGATCGCCGTCAGCGCGAGCGACTCCAGCGGAACGCGAGCCTCGAACGGGTCGAGGAGCGCGGGCGCGAGGAACACCAGGATCCGGCGCGCGCGGCGATCAGCCATGAGGAGACCGCCTTTGTAGGGTCGATCCTCGATGGGATGAATGAGCGGGCGCGCAACCTCCTGATCCTCCGCAATAGCGGCCTCGCCTACGCCGAGATCGCCGACGCCCTCGGCGTTGCCCCCGGCTCGGTCGGCACGTTGCTGGCACGGGCCGAGCGCGAGTTCAAACGGCGCTACGAAGCGCGCACCGCCGCTGCTAACGATGGTGGTGCGGCACAGGAAGGAGGTGACGATGGGCTGCGTGGATGATGGTCGGTTGCGCACCTACCTCGATGCGGAGGACGGACGCACCGAGCGCACCGCCATCGCGGCACATCTGGCCGCGTGTCCGGCCTGCGCGGCACAGGCCGAAACCGTACGCGCCGAGGCGGCGCGGGCTACCCAGGCCCTCGCCGCCTGGCTCCCGGTGCGAACCGAGACAGGTCTTCCCACCCCCGACGAGCGCCGGGCCAGCGCCGCGCTCGCCCGTTTCCAGGCGACGGTACAGGAGCAGGAGCACGCCGCTTCGCGCGCCCCACACGGTTTGTTCGTGCAATTCAAGGAGCAGGTGACACAGATGTTCGACAAGCTTCGCGCCCCCCGATTGCGTCCGGCCCTGCTGGCCGTGACAGCGATGGTAATCCTCGGGCTCTTCTTGACGCTTACCCCGGTCAGTTCGCTCGCCGATCAGCTCTTCAAAACCTTCCGTGTGCAGCAGTTCGCGGCGGTGACGGTGCGTGTGCCGGGCATGAAGGAGTTGCCGCAGCCGCAGGCGCAGCAGATCACCCCGGAGCAGCAGCAGCAGATCCTCCAGCTGCTCGCGCCGCTCGGCACGCCGCAGACGAATGCGACCAAGGAGACCGTCGCCCAGGTGCCGGACGCCGCCACGGCGAAGGCGTTCCTGGCCCAGTACGGCGCGACCCTCCAGGTGCCCGGTCAGCTCCCCGCCGCGTTCAGCGGTCGGACCGCTCAGTACGGCACCGCCAAGCCGACCTCGTCGAGCTACACCCTCAATGTGGATGTCGCGAAGCAGTATCTGGCGATGGCGAACCAGCCTGAGTTGAACGGCCTGCCGTGGCCGGATGGCGTCACCCAACTGACCTTCGGCCTCGACACCCCGGCTGCCGTGGCGACCTTCTACGGCGACAAGCAGCAGGGCTTCGGTATCGTGCAGATGGCGAATCTGCCCGGTGCCGGCGCTGGTGCCGGTCCGGAGTTGAAGCTCCCCTCGGAGCTCGATGTCAACGCCTTCCGCGCCGCCCTGCTGGCCCTGCCGGGTCTGCCGCAGGACACGGTCAATCAGTTGAAGAACGTCAAGGATTGGGACCGCACCCTGATTATCCCGGTCCCCGAGGACGCGACGACCAAGAATGTGGACATCAACGGCAACGCGGGGCTGCTGATCCTCGACGGGCAGGGGCGTGGCTCGCTCCTCCTCTGGCAGGCGAACGGCAACCTCTACGCAGTCGGCGGCACCCTCAGCGAGACTGACGTGCTCGGAGTGGCGAAGGGCCTCACCGCCGCCAAGTAAACGTCCAGATGCCCGAACGAGGGGCGCGCGGCTTGGCCGCGCGCCCCTCGCCTATTCCCGGCAGATGAGGAGGGGCGTTCAATGGCGATCGTGCCGCGCGCCGACACCGGGATCGCACACAGCTGGGGGAGCACCCCGGCGGAGCGCGCCGCCCCCTTCCCCTGCGACGCCCACTTCCCCAACGCCGACGACGCCCTCTTCCGCGCGCTCGACGTGGCCGCACCCGCGCCCCTGGCCTTCCGTTGGCTCTGTCAGCTCCGCGCCGCCCCGTATAGCTACGATTGGCTCGACAACTTCGGTCGCCGGAGCCCGCGTCGCCTCACGCCGGGACTGGACGAACTCGCGCCCGGCCAGCGGATCATGTTCATCTTCCGGCTGGTCGCCTTCGCGCGCGACGAACACCTGACGCTGACATTGGGCGGCCCGAGCACCCTCCTCTTCGGCGAAGTGGCGCTCACCTATCGCGTCGTCGCGATCGACGGCGCGCGGAGCCGCCTCGTCGTCAAGCTGCTGATCCGCTATCCTCTGTGGGGCCGCTGGCGTACGCTTCGCGCCCTCTTCGCGTGGGGCGATCTGATCATGATGCGGAAGCAGTTGCGGACCCTCGGCAGGCTGGCCGAGCGGATGGCGCGGCGCGAGGCGACACGGCGCTGAGCGCGGCACCACCGTCGCCCCGGGCATCATCACGCGCCCAACCGCCGCTGCCGCACCATTGACAGCGCGCCGTCTGCCCGCGTACCGTCCATCGGTGTGGGGCACCGCCCCACCTGAAACCGATTTCGGGCGGGAGGGAGCGGTGACAGCGACAGGGGTACGGTGGTCGCTCGTGGGGTGCCACGCGGTCACGCCGAACGGGATCATGGAGGACGGCACGATCGCGATCGCGGACGGGCGGATCGCGGCGGTCGGGGCGGCGGGGGCGAGCGCGGGGGCGACGCGCGACCTGCGCGGCCTGACGGTCCTGCCGGGCTTCATCGACCTGCACATCCACGGCGCTGGCGGCGCGGACGCCCACGCGGGGGAGATCGCCGCGCTGGCAGAGTTCCTGCCGCGCTGCGGCGTCACCGGCTTCCTCCCCACCCTGGCGGCGGACGCGGAGGCGCGCACCGTCGCCGCCCTGCGCGCGATCGGCGCGACGATGGCGGCGCAACGAGCAGGGGTATCCGGCGCGACCGTGCTGGGCGCGCACCTCGAAGGGCCGTTCCTCAATCCGGCGCGGGCGGGCGCGATCGCCCCGGAGCACCTGCACCCCGCCGAGCCGGAACGCCTCGCCCGCCTCCTCGCCGCCGCGCCGGGGGCGACCCGCCTGATGACCCTCGCGCCGGATGCGCCCGGCGCGCTCGACCTGATCCCGGCGATCGTGGCGGCGGGGATCGTGGTCGGCCTGGGGCATACCGCCGCCGACTACGACCTCTTCCGCCGTGCGATCGACGCGGGCGCGCGCCACACCACCCACCTCTTCAACGCGATGACTGGGGTCAATCATCGCGCGCCGGGCGCTGCCGGGGCGGCGCTGACCGATGAGCGGGTTACCGTGGAGCTGATCGCCGATGGCGAGCACATCCACCCCGCGATCCTGGCCCTAACCCTGCGCGCGAAAGGGGTCGCCGGGGTGGCGATCGTCAGCGATGCGGTCGGCCCGGCGGGGCTGCCGGCGGGCCGCTACAGCTGGTTCGGGCGGCAGGTCCACTCGGACGGACGGACGGTGCGCCTCCCCGATGGCACCCTCGCGGGGAGCCTCGGCACCCTCGACCGGGGGCTGCGGACGCTCCTCGCGCCCCTGCCGTACGGGGCCGGGCTCTCGCTCGCGGAGGCCGCGCAAGGGCTCGCCACGACCCCGGCACGCATCCTCGGCCTCGCCGATCGCGGCACGATCGCGCCGGGCCAGATCGCCGACCTCGTCGCTATCGACGACGCGGGCGCGGTCAAACTTACGGTCGTCGGCGGGCGGATCGCGTACGAAGGCTGAGTGATAAAGAGCGACGAAGGGCAAGGCTGGCTATGTAGCCAGCCTTGCCCTTGGTTATGTCACTGTAATCGGGTCACAAGGATCAGTCGTCGCCCGGCGCGAGCGCGCTCGTCCGCGTCGTGTGCCCCGCGCCCTCCTTGCCGCGATCGAACATCTGCCAGACCCAGACGATCAGCAGCAGGTAGAGGGCCGCATCGACGATGAAGATCGCGCTCAGACTCGCCCACTTCGAGAGCGCTCCGGTGACGAATGGGGCCGTCGCCCCGCCGATCTGCCCCACCCCCGCGAGGGTGCCGAACGCGCCCATCTTCGCGCCAGCCGGGAGGTCGCGCCCACCGATCGCGTAGGCCAGGGTGAGGGTGCCGCCGGTGAAGAGGCCCAGGAAGAGCCGGATGACCAGCAATTGCCACCAGTGCGCGACAAACGCCAGCGGCAGGCAGAGCAACGCCCCGGCGATCAGCGAGAGGAGGAGCAGATGGCGCGGCTCCACCCGCACCGAGAGCCGCCCCACCGCGACCGCCGCGAAACTCCCGGTCAGCGCGCCGAAGGTCAGCGCGAGGCCGGAGATCGTGCCGATCCGCTCGGCGGGGGCGTCGAGCGTGGCGATATAGAGGGGGAGCAGCGGGCCGAATGACTTATCGACGAACTGGATCGTGAACGCCGCCACCAGCAGCCCCACGAAGAGCGGGAGATGCAGATACTCGCGCACCGACTCGCGCCGCTTCGCCGGCGCGGTGCCCGCTGCCCCGGCGGCGGGCACCGCGCCGTGCTCCCGCTCTTCGTTGTAGGCGAAGGTGATAATCAGGAAGGCGACCGCGCAGAGGGCCGAGGCGAGGAAGAAGGAGCTGCGGAGCCCGAACGCATCCACCACCACCCCGCCGATGAACGGCGCGGCGACTCCGCTGGCGAGCTGCGTCGCCTGGATCAGCCCCACCGCCTCGCCGACCCGGTGGCGCGGCGCGATCGTCGAGGCGAGCGCCACCGACATGGCGCTGACCCCGCCGAAGAGGCCGATCCCGAGGCGCAACACCAGCAGCTGATAGACGTTCGCGACGAAGGCCATCAGGCCGATCAGGAGCACGAAGACGGCGAGCGAGCGTTGGAGCATCAGCTTCCGCCCGCGTCGCTCGGCCAGGATCGACCAGAAGGGCGCGAGCACCCCGGCGAGCAGCGGGCTGATCCCGAAGAGGAGTCCGGACCAGAGGGCGGCGTCCCCCTGATCGGTGACGCCGAGCTGGGTGATGTAGAGGGGGAGGAAGGGAAGGACGAAGGTGAAACCGGTGAAGGAGACGAAGACCGCGAACATCACGACGTAGAGGTTGCGCTTCCAGGCATCCTCCGGCGCGAGTTGCCAGAATGGCCGCCGCCCGACGCCGCTCGCGTCGCCGTCCTCACCGCTCGCCATCGTCGCCCCTTTCCGTGACCGATTATCCGCGCATTGTAGCACCGCGCGACCGGTCACGACGGGTGATAGGGCGCGGAGGCCAGGGTCTATTCAAGTTGAGGGAGCAGGCCGAGCGCCTGGAACGCGGCGAGCGGCTGGGCGGCGAAGCGGCGGCAGGTGGCGGTGACCGTGGTAGCGCCACGGGCGTGGATGAGGCCGATGGCGGCGTTGCGGAAGGCGGCCATGACCTGCGGGGCGTGGGCGGCCCGGACGGTGGCGCGATCCTCATCGAAGGCCATATCGCGGACGTAGTGGAGCCGATTCTCGATGGCCCGGTGGCCGCGCCAGAGGGCGAGGAGTTGCGCCGGGGTGGCGCGGCGGGGGGCGCGCGAGGTGACGGCGTAGGCGATCTCCTGGCGCAGCACCGCGCCGGTGCGCTTGTCGAGCACCCGGCGTTCGATCCTGAGCGCCTGTCGCAGGCCCGGCCAGTCGCTGTAGCCGACGAGGGCGGTCGAGGCGGTGAGGCGCCGCTGCTCGATGCGCCCGCCGTGCTGGGTGACGGTGTGCGCGACGCCGACGCGACCGCGGCCATCGGCGTCGGGGGCGAAGGCGGCGCGGAGGTCGGCGTGGAGGGTCGGCTGGTTCCCTTTGACCATGAGGAGATAGTCGCCGCCGCTCGCGCGGATGGTCCGGGCGACCTCGCGCTGCGTGAGGAGCGCGTCGGCGGTGACCACGCGGCCTTCCAGCGCCAGGGTCAGCAGCAGGGCGGTCGCCGCGCCGGCCTCGTTGGTCTTGTCCGGCACGCCGTCCTGCCCCAGGACTACCCCCAGCCGGTGGCTGAAGGCGGCCAAGAGGGGCGCATCCCGCGCCCCGCGCTTCCGGCTCCCGCGCCGCGCCTTGCCGTCGAGCGCCACCCCGTCCAGGGCACCGGGCGCGGGCGGGTAGCAGCGCAGCACCTGCTCGGCCCAGCGGCCCAGCGCGGCCTCGACCGTCCGGTGCGGGACGCGCCGGACGAGGCGGCTCAGGGTCGGCTGGCGCGGCGCGCGGTCGCGCGTGAACCCCAGGCGGCGCAGCCAGGGCTGGCCGTGCCCCGCCCCCCAATCGGCGATCGCCGACTGCGAGCGCGCCCCGCACCGCGTCGCCACGCTGACCAGCAGCAGCAGCGCCAGCAGCGGGTGCCGCCGCCCCCGCGCGGCGCGATACTCCGGGATCTGCGCCAGGTACTCCCCCAAGGCCGGGATACGGGTGCGATCATCCATCTTACGCCCCCCCGATATGCGCGGTCGTCAAGCAACCGCATCATACCGGAGGGGCGCACCCTCTCCCCTAACTTTGACTAGACCCTGGCGCGGAGGCTACGCCTGGGCGATCAGACCGCGCAGGATGGCGATGTTCTCGCGGTCCTCCGCCAGGTCGTCGCCCTTCGGCGTTTCAAGAAGGTGGATGCGGTCGCGCAGGAGCGGATCGTTCATGATCAGGCGGAAACCGGCCTCGCCGATATGCCCCTTCCCGATCCCCTCGTGGCGATCGGTGTGGCTGCCGAGCGGCTTCTTGGCGTCGTTGAGGTGCAGGACGCGCAGGCGATCGCGCCCGATCTCGCGGTCGAACTCCGCCCAGGTGTCGGCGTACCCTTCCGGGGTGCTGATGTCGTACCCGGCGACGAAGACGTGGCAGGTATCGAGGCAGATGCCGACGCGGTCGAGCAGCGCGGGCGGGGTCAGTTCGAGCAGCCGGGCGAGGTGGGCGAAGCGCCCGCCCAGATAGGTGCCCTGCCCCGCCGTCGTCTCCAGCAGCACGGTCGCGCGCTCGCTCATTTCCAACGCGCGGATCAGCCCCGCCGCGACCCGCGCCAGTCCCGCCTCTTCCCCCGAGCCCATGTGCGCGCCGGGATGGGTGACGAGGAAGGGGACGCCGAGCTGGTCACAGCGCCGCAATTCATCGGCGAAGGCCGCGACCGACTGCTCCCACTTCGTATCGTCCGGCGAGCCGAGGTTGATCAGGTAGGAGTCGTGGGCCACGACCGCGCCCGCATCGATCGGCGAGGCGGCGATCGTCGCGGTGAAGCGGGCGATGTCCTCGTCGGTCAGCGGCTTCGCGCGCCACTGGTTCGCATTCTTGGTGAAGATCTGGAGGGCGGTGCAGCCAACGCCCTCGCCGCGCCCGATCGCCTTGTCGATTCCTCCGGCGACCGACATGTGCGCGCCCAGGAGCAGTTTGGCAGTCATGGAGCCTCCGTCGTGTGAGTCGGCAGTCGGCAGTCGGCAGAGCTAGACCATCCCTATCAACAGATGGCATCCTACTTCAACGGACAGATGCTATGGCATCAGTGGCGGACGAAGAGCGTGAGGAGTGCGGCCACACTGAAATAGAGGATGGCGATCGCGCCGATCAGGAGCGCGCCCGCATGGAGGCGGCGTCCGAGGTGGCCGAGGCGGCGCTTCATCAGGAAATGGCGCTCACCCGAGAGGGTGGCGAGTTCCCGCCGCGCCCAGCGCAGCAGCCAGACGCCGACCACCAGCCCAACGATGCAGGAGACGAAGGCGATGCGGTTGATGGTCGTCATATCCATCGGCGGGCGATCCCTTACCTTGCGCGATGCGGCGACGCGATGGGGAAAGTATAGCAGCGCGTCGGCGGGTGCGGTATGCTGCGCGGCTCAGTGTGCAAGGCGAATGGGCCGCTCACAGTAGTACGGGGCCGGGTGGCATCCTCTGTCAACGCGACGAGTACTCCTCCGATCCCCGCTGACCAACGCCTCGTTATAGGGTGCCGAGCGCTTGGGCACTCGGCCACGACCAACGCGGCAGAGGACGATACAGTAATAGGGGGTAAAGGCCACTATGTAGTAAGCTCACCTTTCTCCAAGCTCATCAGGGAAATTAGCAGACCATAACCAAGTAGGCCCTTGTGCTAGTTCGCGGGGAAGGCGAGCGCCTTGATCTGGAGCCAATCGGCCTGGCCCAACAAGCGATTGAGGTAGAGGCAGAGCGTGTGGGCGGCGAGCTTGGTCTGCAACC
>JAABUN010002688.1_pt1 | contig 30436 bp, 29 predicted proteins | sample 5559311 | NCBI WGS metagenome assembly JAABUN01 (sample SAMN10711877, study PRJNA513370) | rock metagenome | isolation source: Antarctica rocks | place: Antarctica: Victoria Land, Siegfried Peak sud | reverse complement strand
GGCGAAGTTGCCGGCTGCGCGATCCCTCACCTGGAAGGTCTTCTCCGTCGTGCGTCCGATCTCGCTGAACGTACCGCTACCCAGGCGAAGGTCGTCGATGTACCAGCCGGCCGGCTGGGTCACGGCCCTGTTCGCGTCGCCCAGCACGTAGCGGAAGCGCAGGTAGACCTTCCTGCCGGCGAACGGCTCGAGATCGACAAGCCGGAGCTCGAAGTCGCTCTCGATCCCGTCGGTCGTGCCGGTGTTGCCCGGGTAGAAGTCGCGCGAGCGGCCCTGGTTGACCTGGTCCACGATGTTGTACTCGCCGGGCTTGGTGGGATCGTTCTCGTCCGGCAGAGCGACCTCCACGAAGCCGTTGTCGTCACCCTCGTTGGTGAACACCGAGAAGTACTGCAGCTGTGCGCTGCCCGGCGGAAGCTGCACCGGCCCCTTGAAGTCGAGGACCGACTCGCCCTTGATCACTTCCGTGGGGCGCGGAGGCGTGGCAGTGGTGCCCGTCCAGTAGCTCGCCGCCCCGGAACGATGATCGTTGTTCGTGGGGAACCGATTGGGCTCGTCGGTCTGCTTCTGCCAGGGCTCGATCTCGGCGTTGGTGGGCTTCTGGGGTGTCCACAGCCTGTTGATGTCGCCTTCCGTAGCGTCGGCGAAGAGCGTTTGGTAGTCCGTCGACTCCTCGATCACGAACGTCCGGAAGCCGCTCTGCTTGGCGTAGTCGTAGGACAGCGGGAAGTTCCCGTCCGGATCCTCGGCGGCCGGCTTCTGCAACACGGGCGGCTGGAAGTTCGCGCCGATCACGGTGATCGGCACTTGCATGGTGTCGGACTTCGCCGGCGTGGTCTTGCTCCGGACCGTCAAGGTGGCGGTGTACTTGCCGATCTGCGGGTAGGCGTGCTGGACGACGGCGCCGCTTCCGGTCGTGCCGTCACCGAAGTCCCAGGTGTAGGTGAGGTTGGGGTCCACCGTGCGGGTCGCGACGTCCGTGTACTCATAGGAGCCGCCGGCGTCGAAGGTCACGTCCTGGTTGCGAATCGCCTCGTTGGGCAGCGCCTCGAAGTACGCGACGACATCGTTCTGGTCCGCGGCAACCCTCTGGGCACCGGACATCTGGGGCTGGAGCATGTACCAACTGGTGATCTGGGCGCACATCTCCATGCCCTCGGCCCAGCCCTCGGAGGCCGAGTACCCGGTCGTGTCCAGGCTCGTGAGCCTGTTGATGCTCGTGAGGTTGTCGTTGGGCGTGTGAAGGATCCCCAGTCCCTCGCTGTCGCCCGGTCGGGTGCTGCCGTCGGCCTTGGGGCCGAAGTAGTCCGGGAACAGGTTGAAGATCGGCACGCCGATAGCCTCGAAGTTGCGATAGTCGCTCGAGAACAGGCGGAGCCCGCCGAGCGCCGTCTGGATCTCGTCGCGCTGCGACTGCTTGCCCCCGGGTCCGTCCGCAGCGGCCTCGGCGTCGCCGACGAAGATCTCCGCGCCCGGATTGCCTGTGAGCGGCGAGTCGAGCCGGGCGTTGTTCGTAGCGTCGTTGCCCAGGTTGGCGAAGACGTCGTCGATGACCGTCTCCGCACGCGCGTTGAAGCCTTCGACGCGCGAGCGCACCGTGGCGTTCTTGACGTTCGCCGGGTTCGTGAGCTGGAGGATCTCCGGAGCGCGGTTGGCAGGGTTGCCGCGGTTGTAGGCGGGATATGCCCCGGCGCACGGATCCACGTTGAAGTAGCCCCGGATCTCGTCCTCCTCCCCGGGGACGACGTTGTTCTTCACGTAATCGATCGAGCCGAAGGTCCCAGACTCCTCGGAGTCCCACGGGATGAACTTGACCGTGGCGGACGGGCGCGTGCCGGTCTTCTTCCAGTAGTCGGCCATGATGAAGGCCATCCGGAGCACCTCCTGGTGGCCTTCGATCGAGTCCCAGCCGGCGTCGGGACCCGAGTCGGTGAAGTCGTAGTGGCCGCTCACGAGCACCGTCTCCTCCGGGTGGTCGGCGCCCGGCACGACCGCGGCGATGTTCACGGCCTTGCCGTCTGAAGCGTTCAGGTAGCTCCCGCGGGACCCTCCAGTGCCCGGGGAATCGAAGCGGTAGCGCTTGAACTGAACCCCGTAGGGCCCAAGGATCGACTTCATCGCCGCCTCGTAGTAGAGGCCGTACTCGCGCTGGTGGTTTCCGCAGTCGCCGGACACGAAGCCCGGTCGGGGCCGGCACATGCCGTAGCTGGTCTGACCTCCCGGACCTATGTCGGTGCCACCCTCCCCGCCCTCGGGTCCGGCAGGGTTGTAGGGGCCGGTGTCCTGCTCGGTGTTCTCATCCGGATCATCGGGGTGACGATCCGGGAAGTTCATCGCCGTGAATACGTTGCTGTCGTAGGCGACCCACTTGCCCGAGGGGTTGAACAGGCCCGTCGGATAGGCCCCAGTGACCGGCGCCAGCGGCATGGGGTTAGGGGCGGGGATCATGTTCCGCCCGGTCGGCGCGATCTGAGGTGTGCCGGCGAAGCCCGGCGCGAGTTCCCGCTGCCCGTCAGGGCCGAAGGCGCCCACCGGTGTGTAATCCATCTGGGTGATGTCAGGCGTCGGCTGGGCGTGGTCGGCCAGCGCGGGCGGAGCGAAGGAGATGCAGAGCAGGGCGCACAGCGCCAGCGACCACCGCGCCGCGTGCCGACCCGTACCCCACGTCCGCCGGCCTCTACCACCCATTTGCGCTACCCCCGCGTGTCGCTTGCCCGATCGACTCCCTCGACCGAGGCGGGCATCCTAATCAATTCGCCGGCAGAGTGAGCCGTCACCCGTCAGGCCACGACCTCCATGCCGATCTTGTCCTCCTCGGTGGCCCCCTCCAGGTCCTCCACCTCCAGCACGGCCTCGAGCGCCGCGATGGCCACCGCGAGCTGGGCCAGGTCGGGCGGCCGGGTGGTCAGCTTCTGGAGCTGCATGCCGGGCCACATCAGCGCCCGCGCCCATTGCTTCGACCGGTTGCGACCGAACCACTTGAGCACCTCGAAGGAGAGTCCGGCGATCAGGGGGATGCCGATCACGCGCGAGGGGAAGAGGATGTACCAGTCGGGCCGCCCCAGCGGGGCAAGCACGACGATGCTCACGATCATCACGATTAGCAGGAAGCTGGTTCCACAGCGCGGATGCAGCCGAGAGAAACGCTGGGCGTTCTCGGGCGTGAGCGGCATGCCCGCCTCGTAGCACGAGATCGTCTTGTGCTCGGCGCCGTGGTACTGGAAGACGCGTTGGAGATCCGGGATGCGCGAGATCAGGACCAGGTAGCCGAGGAAGATCGCGATGCGGATCGTCTTCTCCACGATCACGAAGGCCACCGAGTTGGGAAGCGTGTCCCCCAACAGGCTGGCGATGCCGGTCGGAAGCAGGAAGAAAAGGCCGACGGCAAACAACAGTGACAGCACGATCGTGCCGGCCCAGGTGCCGCCGCCGATCTCCTGGTCGCCCTCCGGGACCTGCGCGTTGGCGGAGATGCCGAGCGCCTTGAAGCCGATCTTCATCGACTCGACGAGGGCCACGACGCCCCTGATAATCGGGAAGCGCAGCGCGCGATGACGCTTCATCACCGACACGAGCGGCTCGGAGGAGACCTCGATCTCTCCCTCGCTGCCCTCGGGAGCGTCGTCGGGTGCCGCCTTGCGCACTGCTACGGCCCAGGTAGAGACGCCGCGCATCATCACGCCCTCGAGCACGGCCTGGCCGCCGATGGGGGCGTCGCCGCGGGGGGTGCAGGCCTGGTCTGGCGCCGTATCCCCGTCCACGACTCGTCCCGCGGCGGCGCCTTCGACGACGGCAGCGTGGCCGTTTACCGGGACATGGCCGTTGTGCTCACTCACCGCACTGATGCTATCGACGGCCTGGCGCCGGTCCGTGAGCCGGGCCGACCGCGCGCGGTCTACTTGTCGCGCTTGGCGGCGCGGCGCTGGAACCGCTCGACGCGGCCACCGGTGTCCACGAGCTTCTGCTTGCCCGTGTAGAAGGGATGGCAGTTCGAGCAGATCTCGACGCGGATCTCGCCCTGGGTGGAGCGGGTGGTGAACTCATTGCCGCAGGTGCAGCGCACATGGGACTCGACGTACTCGGGGTGGGTTTCGGTCTTCATGTGAGTCACTTTAGAGATGCCGTCAAGGGGTCAAGCCGCGTCGCGACCGCGCGCAGCGTGGCCACCACATGGTCCGGATCCCGCCGCACCTGGGCATGCGTGAACCCAGCACGACAATTCCGGCCGCGGCGAGAGACTGGTCGCGCAGGCGGTCGCGAGCCTGCTGCGCCGCGGTGCGCTGGTAGCGCAGCCCGTCGGTCTCCACCACCAGCCCGAGATCCGGCCAGTAGAAGTCGCGACCCGCTTAGGAGGTCCCCAGCCCCTACGTGTTGCGGTACAGCGGCCCGTCGCCGCCCTCGGGCGTGGTCAGCCGCCCGCCCTTGGCCGTGATCGCCCCGCACTGCACGCAGTTCGTGTAGTTCACGATCACGTCCACGTCGCCGTGCTCAGGCGCGTCCTCGGGGATCTCGTAGACCCCAGCGGGGCACATCCACGCCCAGGTCTCGGCCAGCTCCCGCGGCACGTTGGTCTGCACGCGGATGTGGTTCGGGGCGTCGTCGCGGGTCGCGTTACCCGAGATGAACACGCTCGAGAGCTTGTCGAAGATGTACTTGCCGTCGGGCTTTGGATAGCCGTTCTTCGTCTTGCCGATGAACATCGGCTTGGCGTCGTTGCGGTGGATCTTCCAGCGACCGCCGGGGAAGCGCCCCTTGGTGGCGATCATCAGGTTCACCAAGGGTCCGCCGCGGATCAACCCCATCTGGAACGGCTGGCGCGTGTTGCGCTGCTCGTAGAGATCGGTGCCGATCACCGAGTTCTCGACCTTGTCCTCGTAGTCGGAGAAGTCCGTGGACTCCCGCTTCAGCGCGGCGTAGATCGACTCCGCGGCCAGCGAGCCGGCCTTGATCGCGTAGTGCACGCCCTTCAGCGCCGCCAGGTTGACCATGCCGGCGCCGTCGCCCACGAGTACCGCGCCCGGCATGGAGAGCTTGGGCATCGCCCAGTAGCCGCCGGCCGGGATGGCCTTCGCGCCCCAGGACACCCGCTCGCCGCCCTCGAGGATCTCGCGCACCATCGGGTGCGTCTTGAACTGCTGGAGCAGGTCGTGGGCCGAGGTCGTGGCGTCGGCGTAGTCGAGGTCGAGCACGAAGCCGATCGACACGAGGTCGTCGCCGGTCTTCTCGTCCTTCATCGGGTAGATCCAGGAGCCGCCGATCTGCCCGTACTTGTGCGAGATCTTCAGGGGCCAGCCGGCCAGCGTGTGGATCACGCGGTCGAGCGGCTTCGGCACCTTCCAGACCTCCTTCACGCCGAGCTCCCACACCTGCGGCTCGCGACCGTCGCCGAGATTGAACTCGCGGATGGCCGCGCCCGTGAGGTGGCCCCAGCACCCCTCAGCGAGCACGGTGGCCTTGGCAGCCACGTCGTTGCCGGGCTCGAAATTGCCCATCTGGCCGCCCTCGCGGTTGCGGCCCTTGTCGCCGGAGCGGATACCCCTCACCTGGCCGTCCTCGACGATCAGCTGGCTGGCTGAGGTCTCAGTTAGCACGTAGGCACCGGCGTCCTCGGCCTGCTTCTGCATGTAGCGGCACAGCGCGGCCACCGACACCACCTCGTTGCCCTTGTTGTGCTGCGGCGGCGGGGTGGGAATCTTGACCTTCGTCTTGCCGCTCGGGAGCAGGTAGATCGATTCCTTGTCGACCTCGCCGAACGCGAAGCCCTCCTTGCGCCACTGCTCGCGGGTGAGGTCGGGGAACAGCTCCTGCAGGGGCCCGGGCCGCATGACCGCGCCGGACAGGTTGTGCCCACCGCAGGTCTTGGCCTTCTCGATCACGGCCACCGGCACCTCGCCCAGCGCCTCCAGCGTCTGCGGGTCCTCGGCCAGCAGCTGCAGCAGGCGGGTGGCGCACGCCAGGCCCGCCGTGCCGCCGCCCACGATCGCGACGCCCACCTCGATCAGCTCGTCCTCGGCATCGAGGCCGTGCTTGACGAACTCGTCGGGAGACTTGACCGGCGGCGGGTAGTCCGCCGGTGAGACCGCGCCGTTGCCGTTGCTACCCGACACGGAGGGCTACCCAGCCGCCTTGGCAGCCTTCACGGCTGCGGTGAGCTTGGGGAGAATCTTGTTCAGGTCGCCAACTACGCCGAGGTCTGAGAACTCGAAGATCGGCGCGTTGGGATCCTTGTTGATCGCGACGATGTTCTCCGAGGCCTGCATGCCCACCTTGTGCTGGATGGCTCCAGAGATGCCGGCGGCCAGGTACAGCTTCGGTGCGACCGTCTTGCCGGTCTGGCCGATCTGCGCCGAGTACGAGTACCAGCCGGCGTCCACCACCGCGCGGGTTGCTGCAACCGCGCCGCCCAACGCGCCCGCCAGGTCCTCGGCCATCTCGAACCCCTCGGCCTTACCGAGGCCGCGCCCGCCGGCCACGAGAATCGAGGCGTCCTCGATGTTCACCTGCTCGCCGCGCTGCTCGCCGCGCTGCACCATCCGCGCCTTGGTCGACCACTCGCTGAGCTGGACCTCGAGGGTCTCCACCTCGGCGGAGGCACCGTCGGCCGCCTGGCTGATCTCGAACGCGTTGAGGCGGCCGATGATGATGCCGGGCTCATTCACGTAACCCGAGTCCACGATGGCCGAGTCCTGGAGGATCGGCCGCACGGCCACGAGCTTGCCGTCTTGGACCTTGACCTCGGTGACCTCCATCGTCACGCCGGCGTTGCAGCGCGCGGTGAGACCGGCGCCGATCTCGAAGCCGAGCAGGCCGCCGCCGAAGAGGGCGTAGCGGTAGCCGCGCTCCTGGATCAGGTTGGCCATCACGTCGACCACCGGTGCGCCCAGGCCCTCGGGCGCGTTCGCGCGGAAGACCTTGTCGGCTCCGTACTCACCGAGCGAGGCACACATCTCCTCGGTCACGTCGTCGCCGCCGACCACCACGGCCGCCGACTCGACTCCAAGCTGCTTCGCGAGTCGCGCGCCCTCGGACACGGCGCCGAGCGAGTTCTTGTTGAACGCCCCCTGGTAGTGCAGGGCGTAGGTGAGGATTCCGCTCATGCCAGCAACTTCCTTTCGTCCATCCAGGCAATGATCTTCTGGACGGTCTCGTCGGTGTCCTCGTCCTCGATGATCTCGCCGGACTGCTTGGGCGGCGGTGGGTTGATCCCGAGGACCGCAGTCTGTGAGCCCGCCTCGCCGACCTTGCCGGCCTCGATCGAGGCGTCGGCGGCAGACTTGCTCTCGAGCGGCTTCTTCTTCGCCCCCATGATCGCCTTGAGCGAGGGGTAGCGCGGCTCGTTGATGGCGTCGCCCACCGAGATCACGGCCGGCAGGTCGATCTCGACCGTGTCGTAGCCGTACTCGGCCTGCCGTTCGCAGCGCAGCGACCCCTCGGAGACGTCCATCTTGATCACCTGGGTGAGCGACGGCATCTTCAGGTGGTCGGCGATGATCGCGCCCATCGTGTAGCACTCGCCATCGTCCGACTGCTGGCCGAGCAGCACCAGATCGGGCGCCTCCTGCTCGAGCACGCGTGCCAAGGCGTAGCCCGTGGCGCAGCAGTCCGAGCCGGCAAGCGACGGATCCGTCAAGTGCACCGAGCGATCGGCGCCCAGCGAGACGGCCTTGTGCAGAGCGCGCACGGCGGTCTCCGGACCCATGGTCACGGCGACGACCTCCTCGACGTCCACCACTCCGCCCTCCTTGACCTGCATGGCGGCCTCGATCGCGTGGGTGTCGAACGGGTTCAGATTCTTCTCGCCGCTGCGGTCGATGCGCTTGGTGCTCGGGTCCATGCGCTTCTCGACGGCGGCGTCGGGGACCTCTTTGACTAGAACGCAGATCTTCAAGTCGTCTCCTTCGGTTGCTGCTGCTCCCGGCGGGCCGGGGATGTTACCCAGGTGGTTGACTGATTAGTCAATCGCCTCCGGTTTCTACGAGCGGCGTGGCCCTCGGGGATCACCTACGCCGCGCCAGCCGTGGATGCAACCAGACCCCTGTCATCTACGGCAAGAAGTTTGCCTGGGGGACAAGACACTTGCCTCCCAGCACAATCCGTTGTCGTATTCCACAGCGTTCGCAGATGGAATAGGCGGCGGCCGGGCCGAGCGCCATCGGCTCAGCCCACCGCCGAGCGAATGAAGTCGATGATCTCCTGGGTCGAGGAGCCCGGGGTGAACACCGCGGCCACCCCCAGCTCCTTCAGCTCCGGGATGTCGTCCTGCGGGATGGTTCCTCCCACCGTGACCACCACGTCGTCGGCGCCCTGGTCCTTGAGCAGCCGCACAACGCGCGGCACGAGCGTCATGTGCGCCCCCGAGAGGATGGACAGGCCCACGGCGTGGGCGTCCTCCTGGATCACGGTCTCGGCGATCTGCTCGGGCGTCTGGTGGAGCCCGGTGTAGATCACCTCCATGCCGGCGTCGCGCAGCGCGCGGGCGATGATCTTGGCGCCGCGGTCGTGCCCGTCAAGACCGGGCTTGGCCACGACCACGCGGATCTTGCGGCCGGCGGCGGTGGTGGGAGGGGAGGTTTCGGCGATGCCTTCCAAGGGCGCCGAACGCTACTTGACCCGGACCTTCATCCTCTGCTGAGTGGGGTGGATGGTGCAGTACACGAGGAAGGTTCCGCCCTTGCGGAAGCGGCGCTTGAACGGGACGGCACCGCTCGAACGCACGCCCGAATCGAATCCGGGACCGTACGAGGACTTCGGCGCGAAGACCCGGTGGTCGTTGAAGCCGCGGAAGGCCCAGCTGACGGAGTCGCCCTTCTGGATGACGAACGCCTTGGCGGGAGCGAGCAGGCGCGACTCGTTGAAGCAGTCCGGGCCGCGGACGAAGTAGTTGTCGCATACGCCCACCGCGCGGGTGGCGGCCCCGGCGCCGGAAGGCAGCACGGCTCCAGCCAAGGCGGTGGCGGCGGTCAGGGCGATGATGAGTGGCGTGCGCACGGTCGTCTCAGAATACGGGTGTCTCGGTATAGGTGCCGAACACCTCCTGCAGAGCGGCCACGATCTCCCCCTCGCTCGCGTGTGCGCGCGCGCAGGTGAGCAGGGGCTCCATCAGGTTCTCGTCACTCGCTGCCGCGCGCTTGAGCTCGGTAAGCGCCGCCTCGACGTCCGAGCCCTCGCGGCGCGCCCGCACGCCCTGGAGGCGGTCGAGCTGCTTGCGAGTCAACGCCGGGTCGATGCGCAGTGTGTGGATCGGCTCCTCGTCCTCCACCCGGTAGCCGTTCACGCCCACCACGATCCGCTCGCGACTGTCGACCTCCTGCTGGTAGCGGAAGGCGGCGTCGGCGATCTCACGCTGCGGATAGCTCAGCTTGACGGCCTCGACCATCCCCCCCAGCTCGTCGATCTTCGCGAAGTACTCGTAGGCGGCCTCCTCCATGCGGTCGGTCATGGCCTCGATGGCGTACGAGCCGCCGAAGGGGTCGATGGTGTTGGCCACGCCCGTCTCCTCGGCGATCACCTGCTGGGTGCGCAGGGCCACCCGCACGGCGTCCTCGGTGGGCAGCGCCAGCGCCTCGTCGTAGGAGTTGGTGTGCAGCGACTGTGTGCCGCCGAGCACCGCGGCCATCGCCTCGACCGTGGTACGCACGATGTTCACGAGCGGTTGCTGGGCGGTCAGGGACACGCCGGCGGTCTGGGCGTGACAGCGCATCAGCATCGAGCGCGGGTCGCGCGCTCCATAGGTGTCGCGCAGCTCGCGGGCCCAGATGCGGCGGGCGGCGCGGTACTTCGCGATCTCCTCGAGGAAGTCGATGTGGGCGTTGAAGAAGAACGACAGGCGCGGCGCGAAGTCGTCGATGTCGAGGCCGCGTTCGAGTGCGCGCTCGACGTAGGTGAAGCCGTCCTTCAGCGTGAACGCGAGCTCCTGCTGGGCGGTCGAGCCGGCCTCACGTATGTGGTAGCCGGAGATCGACACCGGATGCCAGCGCGGCATCCGGTGTGAGCAGTACTCGATCATGTCGGTCACGAGCCGCATCGCCGGGTCGATCGGGAAGCACCACTCCTTCTGGGCGATGTACTCCTTGAGGATGTCGGTCTGGATCGTGCCGGCCAGACGCTCGGCCGGCACCCCCTGGCGCTCGCCGGCCACGACGTAGAAGGCGAGCATGATCGCCGCCGGGGCGTTGATCGTCATCGAGGTGGACACCTCGCCCATGGGGATGCCGCCGAAGAGCGTGTCCATGTCGTCCGAGGTGTCGATCGCCACGCCCTCGCGGCCCACCTCGCCCTCGGAGCGCACGTGGTCGGAGTCGTAGCCCATCAGCGACGGCATGTCGAACGCCGTCGAGAGGCCGGTCTGGCCGTGCCCGAGCAGGTAGCGAAAGCGCTCGTTCGTCTCCTCCGCGGTGCCGTAGCCCGCGAACTGGCGCATGGTCCAGAGGCGACCCCGGTACATCGAGGGGTAGACCCCGCGCGTGTAGGGGTGCTCGCCCGGGAAGCCGATCCGCTCGGCGGCGTCACCCGGGAGGTCCTCGGCGGTGTACAGCGGCTCGACCGGCTCGCCGGAGATCGTGGTGAAGGCCACGTCGCGCTCCGGACTGCGCGTGTAGAGCTCCCGGTACCAGCGCTCGGCGTCGGTGATCGTGCGCGGTGGTGCGGCCATGGCCTGAGTCTAAGCGGGACGTTCCTGAGCCCGACGGGCGCCGATCCGCCGTGAGGGTTGCGCTCCTGGAGCGCTTGCGGCAGACTGCTAACGGTGACGGCGCAGGCGACGCACTGGGACCAGCCGGAGCTCCTTGCCTCCGACGACGACCGCGAGCACATCGCCGCCCTGCTGCGCCACCACTCGCTCGCGGGCCGGCTGACGCACGAAGATCTCGATGAGCGCCTCGGCGAGACCTACGCGGCCCGCACGATCGGCCAGCTGTGGCACGCGATCCGCGAGCTGCCCGTGCAGCGCGCCGCCGCGCCCGTTCCGCGCCCGCTGCCCCAGGGCAACTCGACCGCCGGGAAGGTCGCCGTGTGGACCTTGGTCGGGGTGGGAGCGATCACGGTGGCGCCGGTCGCGGTCGCGGTCGTGTTCGGCCTGGTGGCGGCGCTCGCCGGCGTGCTGCTCGGGCTGACGATCGCCTTTGCGCCGGTGATCGCGATCGGGGCACTGATCGTGGTCCTGGTGCAGCGCGCAATTAACCGGCCCGCTGCCCATTCCTGGGCGGCCCCGCCGCCCGCCTGACCGCCGCCTCTGGGGCAGCACCGACCCGTCGATTACGCTCGCACCGGATGGCGTCCGATGACCGTACGGCCTTCGTCACCGGCGGGTCCGGCTTCATCGGCGGGCGACTGATACGGCGCCTTGCGGGGGACGGCTGGAGCGTTCGCGCGCTGGCCCGATCCGACCGTTCCGCGAGAGCGGTCGAAGCACTTGGGGCGCAAGCGGTGCGCGGGGACCTGGAGAGCACCGATTCGATGCGGAGCGGAGCCGAGGGCTGCGCGTTTGCCTTCCACGCGGCGGCTCACGTCGAGGAGTGGGCGCCGCGCGAGGACTTCGTGCGCGGCAACGTAGGCGGCACGGTGGGCGCGCTCGGGGCGTGCCGGCTGGCGGGTGTGCGGCGCTTCGTGCACGTGGGCACCGAGGCGGCGCTGATGGCGGGCCAGCCGCTCGTGAGGGTAGACGAGTCCGCTCCACTGCGGCCCGACTCGCCCGCCCACTACCCGGCCACCAAGGCGCTGGCCGAGCAGGCCGTGCGCCAAGCAAGCCGCGACGGCTTCGAGACCGTCGTGGTACGGCCGCGCCTCGTATGGGGCGTGGGCGACACCACGATCCTGCCCGGCCTCTCCGCCGCCGTTGAAGCCCGGCGCTTCCGGTGGATCGGCGGTGGCCGCCACCTCACGTCCACGACGCACGTGGACAACGTGGTCGAGGGGCTCGTGCTCGGCGCGGAGCGAGGGCGGGCGGGCGCCGTGTACTTCGTCACCGACGGAGAGCCGACGGTGTTTCGTGACTTCGTCACCGATCTGCTGGCCACACAGGGCATCGAGGCGCCGAACGAAGATCTGCCGCCGGCGATCGCGCGCGTGCTGGCGGTGGGGGCGGAGGCCGCGTGGCGCGGGCTGCCACTCCGCGGGGCGCCGCCGCTCACCCGCCTCTCCTACTGGCTGTCGGCGCTCGAATGCACCATCGACATCTCACTGGCCCGCGGGGAGCTCGGCTACGAGCCCGTGCGAACGCGGGGTGAGGGAATGGCCGAGCTGCGACGCGAGGCCGGCCGCCGGTAGCGCCCGGCGTCCCGCGATTCAAGGTTTTCGCGCCGCGGACGATGAGATCAGATGGAGCTTGCGGCGCCCAGCGCGCCCGGGGACCCTTTCGAGGTTCGGTTCCGGCTGAGATCGGTACGCGCCGGCATGTGGCTCAGCGCCGCAACGATCCTCTACTTCGGCGCCTACTGCGCGATCACCTGGGACCGGCCGCATCGCGCCGGCCTGATCGCACTCCTCGTGGGGGCCGTGTTCGCCACTCTGGGAATTGCCAGAGCGCCGATGGAGCGCGTGCTCCGCTCACGCTTCGTAGAGCACTTCTTTCTCGGCTGGAGCGCGAGCCTCATTGCCCTCGTGGGCCTTGGATCGGTACTGGACGGCGGCGCACGCAGCGCCCTCACCCTGGGCCTTTTCCTGCCCCTCGCCTTCGCCTCCCTCTCCTATCCGCTGCGTTCGATGATCGCCGTGGGGGTGATGGACATCGTCGCCTTCCTGCTGATCGCCACGCTGGCCGGAGGCGTGAGCTTCGACTACGTCTTCTTCGTCACGGCAACCCTCGCCACGTTCGCGTGGATGTGTGCCTGGCAGTCGCTCAACCACGACCGGCATCGCATGGAGCTCGCCCTCGTATCGCGAACGGATCCCCTCACGGGCGCTCTCAACCGGCGGGGCTTCGCCGAGCGGTTCCAGGCCGAGCTCGACGATTCCGCGCGTCACGCCGTGCCTCTGGGGGTCCTTCAGCTCGACCTCGACCGATTCAAGGAGGTGAACGACAGTCAGGGGCATGAGGCGGGCGACGACCTGCTGTGTTGGGTGACCACCTGCCTTCGGGACGTTCTTCGACCGATCGACGCGGTCGGCCGGCTCGGCGGTGATGAGTTCGCTGTCGTCCTTCCCGGCGCCGGGCCGACCGACCTCGTCGCCGTGGTCGAGCGTGTGCGTAACGCGTTGGAGGAGCGGGCTCCCGCCTCGATCGGTGTGGCCTGCTTCCCCGACCACGGGACCAGCCCCGAGGAACTGCTGCGCCGCTCCGACGAACAGCTTTACGACCGCAAGCAGGGCCGAACCACGGACGAGCCGCGGCAACTCTCATGGGCGGCGGCACTCGCGAGCGCCGTGGACGAGCGCATGGCGGTGCGCCATGAGCACTCGAGCGCCGTGGCCAACTACGCGGTGGCGATGGCGCGACAACTGAACTGGTCGGAGAACGACATCGCCCAGCTGCGAATGGCCGCGATGCTGCACGACGTGGGCAAGGTCCGAGTGCCCGAGCGGATCCTTCGCAAGCCGGGAGCGCTGACCGCCGACGAGTACGGAGAGGTCCGCGACCATGCCGCCGAGGGAGCAGAGATCGTCGCGCGGATCGAGGGGCTCCGGGGGATAGCCCACTGGATTCGTCACTCCCACGAGCGCCTCGATGGCGCGGGCTACCCGGACGGCCTGCGGGGGCACGACATCCCGATGGCCTCTCGCCTGATCTTCGTCGCCGACGCCTTCGACGCGATGACGAGCGACCGCGTCTACCGCCAGGCCCGACCGGCCGAAGAGGCACTCGCCGAGCTGCATGAGAACGCCGGATCGCAGTTCGACCCGGAGTGCGTTGAGCTGCTCGAGGCGGCACTCCAGATCGCTGGGCCGAGCATCGTGGCGACGGGCCGCCGCAACACCGGCGGCACGACGTAGGCGGGCAGCGCTCCCCGGCGCGCGAGCAGCCCCCCGCGCGTATGCTGCCTGTCGTGCGGGAGGACAGAGGGACCATGGGACGGCGGCTGCAAAGCCTCTTCGGAGCGGTCGCGGCAGTGCTCGTGACGGCCGTACCGGCGCAGGCCTCCGGCGAGCCCGCCACCGCACCGCGGGTCGTCGAGTCCGGTTCGCTCGCCGCTCACGTCGATGCCGATCCGTGGCGGCTCGAGCTCGCCGACGGCGCCGGGGCACTCGTGCTCTCGGAGGCGGGTGGCACGGGCCCGGGGCCGACCGGCAAGCTCGGCTTCCGCACGAGCGCCGGCACCTGGTTCCGTGCCACGCGCGTACTCCTGAGCGGACGCGACGGGGCGGCCTACACGGCCAAGCTCGCCACCACCGATCCCCTCGGTCGCACGCTGGCCGTGCGCATCGAGCCCGATGCGGAAGGCGTGATCCGCCTCGAGTCACGGGTCGAGGGGCTGCTGCTCGGCGACGTGAACGGCTCCGGCATCGCCTTCAATGCGGCGCCCGGCGAGCGCTACCTCGGCTTCGGCGAGCGCTCGAACGCCGTCGATCAGCGCGGCAACACCGTGGAGAGCTACGTGGCCGAGGGCCCGTACCAGCCCCAGGAACGCCCCATCATTGCCGCGGCCGTGCCCCCACCCGGCTACCGCCCTCGCGACGACGCCACCTACTTTCCCATCCCCTGGCTTCTCTCCACGAAGGGCTACGGGGTACTGGTCGACAACGACGAGGAGAGCCGCCACCGCCTCGGCAGCGACGACCCGAACGCGTGGAGCGTGGAGGTCGACGCCCCCACGCTGCGGCTGCGCTTCTTCGCGGGTCCGAGACCCGCCGACGCGGTCCGCCGCTTCAGCGCGAGCGTCGGGCGCCAGCCGCCCGCCGCCGCACCCTTCTACTTCGGCCCCTGGTACCAGCCGCGCAGGGGCGTCGACCCGTTCGTCGAGCTGCAGCAGCTGAAGGACGCCGACACGCCGGTGTCGGTGGCCCAGACCTACACGCACTACCTCCCGTGCGCCGACCAGAAGGGTCGGGAGGAGGCCGAGCGGGAGCGCATCCGCCGCTTCCACGACGCGGGCCTCGCCATCACCACCTACTTCAACCCGATGATCTGCACCACCTACCAGCCCGTGTACGACGAGGCCAAGGCCCGTGGCGCGCTGACCAAGGACCGCAATGGCAACGCCTACGAGTACCGCTACACCGGGAGCGAGCCGTTCTTCGTCGGCCAGTTCGACCTCACCTCGGACGCCGGAAGGGACATCGTGGGCCGGCTGCTCGGCGAGGCGATCGCGGACGGCCACGACGGCTGGATGGAGGACTTCGGCGAGTACACGCCCCTCGACTCCATGAACTCGAAGGGCGAGACCGGCACCGCCGCCCACAACGACTACGTCGAGGACTACCACTGCGGCTACTACGAGGCCACACGCAACCTCGGCAGGCCGTTCGCGCGCTTCAACCGCTCGGGCTGGACGGGCTCGGCACGCTGCTCGCAGATCGTGTGGAACGGCGACCCCACCGTCGGCTTCGGCTTCGACGGCCTCGAATCGGCGGTCAAGAACGGCCTGACCATGGGCCTCTCCGGAGTGAGCACCTGGGGCTCGGACATCGGCGGCTTCTTCGCTCTCGGCAACAACCCCGGGCTGTCACCCGAGCTCCTGATCCGGTGGCTCGAGTTCGGAGCCGTGTCGGGTGTGATGCGCACCCAGGCCAACGGGTTCCACCTGCCGGCGTCGCCGCGGGCGCAGATCTCGGACCCCGCGGTGCTGCCTCACTGGCGTCGCTACGCCAAGTTGCGCACCCAGCTCTACCCCTACATCACGGCCGCCGAGGGCGAGTACCAGCGCACCGGCCTGCCGATCATGCGCCACCTTGCCCTGGCCTACCCGGACGACGAGCGTGCGGTTGCGAGCGAGCGCGAGTTCATGTTCGGGCCCGACCTGCTCGCCGCGCCGGTGGTGGCAGGTGGGGAGCGGTCCCGGCAGCTGTACCTCCCCCCCGGCAAGTGGGTCAGCTTCTGGGGAGGCGTGAGCTACCGCCCCAAGGAGGGCGGCTTCGCGGTGCGCAGCACCCGCGTGCGGGACGGGGGCGCCGACGTGACGCTGCGCGCCAACCTCGGCGAGCTGCCAATGCTCGTCCGCGCTGGAGCGGTGCTGCCGATGCTCCCCTCCGACGTCGACACGTTGGCCGACTACGGCAAGGGCGCTCCGGGGGTTGTGCGCCTGGCCGACCGCCGCAACCAGCTGCGACTTCTGGCCTTCCCGCGCGGACGCACCAGCACGCCGCTTGCCGACGGCGGGCAGATCGAGTCGATCGAGCGGCCTGGTCGCTGGACTCTCGTCGTGAACGGCAAACGGAAGATTGCCTACTCGCTCGAGGCCTCGCTGTCGACGCTCGAAGGCCGGCTGCGGCCCTGTCGAGTGCTGCTCAACGGGCGCGCGCTCAAGAAGTCGGCATGGCGCTACGACAAGCGCCGCCGCGCGCTCAGCGTGGAGTTCAAGCTGCGCTCGGGACGCGTCACCGCGCTCGGTACCTGCGGCAAGAAGTAGTGCCGCGCCGGGTCGGCGGGTGAGCCGATCCTCTGCGTAGGTCAGGATGGGGGGTATGTCAAACACCACACCGCCCACACGCAGCGTCAAGATCGACAAGGACGAGCGAGGCGGGTGGTCCTCGGATCGCCCCCGCCGGGATGGTGCCCCGCCCCGCCCCGCCGACGTCTCGGTGCGTGGCCGCCTGCTCAAGCCCTCAGACAGCCTGCGCTACTCGCCCGGGAGCCTGCTGATCGTCGTGTCCTCCTCGCCGGAGGAGCGGGACGCCTTCACCGACCGCCTGATCGACAACAAGGGTTCGCTGCTCTCGCTCGACAAGGTCCGTGGCCTGCTATCCGGTCGCGTGGCCGATGACGAGCTCGAGGGTCGCGCTGCCGAGGTGCTGAACGCCGCCGTGCTCAAGCGCCTCGAGGCAAACGAGACGGTGGTCGTGGCGGCCGAGGGCCTCGAGCCCGAGGAGCGCGAGCGCTACGTGCGGATGGCCGACCGGTTCAAGCGCCCGCGGCATGTGATCCTGCTCGAGACCCCCCGCGACCAGGTGGAGGAGGACGATCGTCCCGCCCTGAATGACCTTCGCCGCCGTCTGAGCGCCGGTGAGATGGGCGCCGAGGGCTTCGACACCTCGCTGCGCCTCAGCGGCAGCTCGACCACCGAGGTCAAGCGGATCGCCTTCGAGCGGGCGCCGCGGGACTGAGCGGCGGGGCGGTGCCGCTGCCCTGAGCGGGCGCCGCGCGGGCGCGCGCGGTTCAGCGCCGTAGCCGGTACCAGGACCGCCCGTTGGGCCGCAGCCGCGCCGCCACGTACCCGCTCCCGGCGCTCACGAGCGCCACCACGCCGGCCGCGACGCCCACTCCAGCGGCGATGCGGAGCCGCCGCCCGAGCTTGTCGAAGCGCATGACCTGCCAGCCCTCCTCGCGAGCGATCCTCAGGAGGTCCTTGTCGGGATTCACCGCCACCGGATGGCCCACGACGCACAGCATGGGCAGGTCTGAAATCGAGTCCGAGTAGGCGTAGGACGCCGCGAGGTCGATTCCCTCCTCGGTGGCCATCCGGCGCATGGCCACCGCTTTGCCCTCGCCGTAGTTCATCGGACCGATCAGCCGCCCGGTATAGACGCCGTCCTCGACCTCGTAGTGGGTCCCGATGCCACCGTCCAGCACCAGCACGTGGGCCGTGAGCTCGGCCACGTTGTGGGACGCCGCCGTGACTATGTAGGCGGGGCGGCCGGCGTCCTGATGGGCGAAGGCGGTCTGAAGCATCTCGGGATACACGCGCGGCAGCAGGCCGGCCACAACCTCTGGGCGCAGGCGCGTGAGCTGCAGCGCGGGCAGGCCGGCCAGCGCCTCCTGGATGCGGGAGATCAGCTCCTCGGTGCCCTGGTCGCTCGACCCCTCGAGACGGAAGCGCAGGTTGGCCCAGGCGCCCTGGAGCAGCTGCGAGCGTGTGATGATGCCGGCGCGGTAGGCTGCGCGCACGAACGGGAGGGCACTCGAGCCCTCGATCAGCGTCCGGTCCAGGTCGAAGAAGGCGGCGCCCTGTGCGCCGCCCTCCTCGGGGTCAGCCGCCGTTCACCTCGAGGATCACCGCGTCGCCCTGGCCACCGCCGGAGCAGATGGCCGCCACCCCGAGACCTCCGCCGCGACGGCGCAGCTCGTGGATCAGCGTCGTGAGGATGCGCGCGCCGCTTGCCCCGATCGGGTGGCCGAGGGCGATGGCGCCACCGTTTACGTTCACCTTCGACTCGTCCACGCCGAGCATGCGCATCGAGTTGATGGCAACAGACGCGAAGGCCTCGTTGATCTCGAAGAGGTCTATGTCGTCAACCGTGAGGCCGGCCTTCTCTAGGGCCGCCTTCGTTGCGTTGGCGGGCGTGCGGGCCAGGTAGGCGAAGTCGTCGGCCACCGCCGCCTGGGCCACGATCTTCGCCAGCACCTGCTTGCCATTGGCCTGCGCCCACTCGTCCGAGGCCAGCACCAGAGCTCCGGCGCCGTCGTTCACGCCCGGCGAGTTCCCGGCCGTATGGGTCCCGTCCGTGACGAAGATCGGCTTGAGCTTGGAGAGGCCCTCGAGCGACGTGTCGGGACGCGGCGCCTCGTCGACCTCCACCACGGTCTCGCCCTTCTTCGTGGTGATCGTGACCGGCACGATCTCCTCGGGCAGCCGTCCCTCGTCGGTGGCGGCCACCGCCCGCTCGTGGCTCTGCAGCGCGAACTTGTCCATGTCGGCTCGGGTCATCTCGAGCTCGCTCGCCACCTCGGTGGCCTCCTGGGCCATGTGCTTGCCGCTGAAGGGGTTGGTCAGGCCGTCAGCGAGCATCGCGTCAAGCGCCTTGGCGTCGCCCATCCGGAAGCCGAAGCGGGCGTCCTTCAGCAGGTACGGAGCCCCGGACATCGACTCCATCCCACCGGCCACCGCCACGTCGAGATCGCCGGCCCGGATGGACTGGTCGATCATCCCCGCCGAGCGCAGGCCGGACGCGCACACCTTGTTCACCGTCTCGGAGGACACCTCCTTGGGGATGCCGCCCTTGATCTGGGCCTGCCGAGAGGGCACCTGGCCCTGCCCCGCCTGCAGCACCTGTCCGAACACCACGTGCTGAACCTGATCCGGGGCCACCTCGGCGCGCTCGAGCGCGGCCTGGATCGCCGTGCCCCCGAGCTCGGTCGCATCGACGCTAGCGAGGGAGCCGCCGAGCTTGCCGAAGGGCGTGCGGGCGGCGCCGAGAATCACGGTCTGGGGCATGGGGAAGGCTGGGCTCCTGAGGTCGCGGAAGGGGCGCGAACGATAGCGGTGGGGCTTCTCATCCCCCTGTCATCTACGGCAACGGAGTTGCCCCCGGGGCAATGTTCTTGTCTCCCAGACAAGAACATTGCCGTAGTTGACAGCGCCCGCTCAGGCCTTCGGCATCGCCGAGAGCGTGAGCAGGAACGCCTCGTGCAGACGCACGTCCTTCACGGTCAGCTCGGCCGCGTTCTTCACGATCTTCACGTCGCTCGTGCGCACCCTCACGGGCGCGGGAAGCGCCGCCTCGCCCGAGTCGGGGATGCGATCGATCTGCACCCGCACGCGAGATGCGTCCTTCAGGAAGGTGAGCTTGTTGAGTCCCTCGAGCTTCACCTCGACCGCGGTGCTGGGGGCGCTGCTCTCGCCCGGTAGGGCCATCCGACCGATCAAGAGCTGGCCGCTGGTGGGGCTCGGCGACTTGTAGCTTCCGAGGCCCACCACGTACTGTTGACTCGAGGTGGTCTCGACCCGTGCCCGGTGGCCGTCGGCGTACTCCTTGGCCGCCCACCACGCGGCCCGCGGCTCGAACCTCCCCGCTCGTGCCATGAGACGGCATCGACGTCGCATCCGTTGGCCACGCAGAAGTTGAGGAACTGCTCGATGAAGTCGCGGTCCCAGGCGCTGGTGCTCGGCCCGCTCATGATCGGGTCCGTGCCGAGCTCGTCGCGCAGGGCGTTGTAGGCCACGAGGTAGGTCATGAAGTACTGCTCGCGGGTCCCGTTCCAGAAGTAGGGATCGTCGGGCTCGTTCCAGATGTCCCAGATCACCTCGGCCTGACGGGCCTGGCGGGCCGCGCGACGAACGTGGTCGGCCCAGGCGCCGTAATCCTGGTAGGGAGCCTTGCCGCGGCCGCCCCAGTTGTCGATCGGATAGCCGTACGTGTCGGAGAGAACCACCGTGTAGCGGGCACCGAAGCTGGTGGCTCGTGCGAAGGGGGCGGTCGTGGGGATGGCGCGCCAGAGACCCGGCTGCAGGGGTGTGATGCGCTCGTCGGAGGGGTTCTCGTTGCCCATGCCGTGGAGGACCCCGTTGAGCGAGGGCAGGTCGCTGCGCTTCTTGGCGAAGTCCGCGGTGATCACGGGATCGGCGGCGCTCGCAACCGTCGGCACGGCGATGGCTATCGCAACGGCGAAGAGGGCGGCCAGCGGGGCACGACGGACAGCGGCCATTCGATCCCATCGGCACATAACCCCCGAACGCTTGACTTCGGGCAGCGATTTGGTCGTCTGCGGCCAGCGGACGAATAGACTGCCGCGGCCGTGCCGCCGATCGAAGTGAGCGCCCGCCGCGGGCCCCCAGAGGAGACCGACGCCGACACGCGCGTGGTGGGGCTGTTCGAGGGCGAGACGCTGAGCGACGAGTTGCTGCAGATGCTCGTCGGCGCCGGCGAGGCCAAGGGGGCGCTGCGCAAGGTGGCGGTCGCCCACGAGGAGGCCGCGGGCGGCGAGAGCTGGCGCCGGGTGATCGTCGCCGGGCTCGGCAAGCGCGACGAGTTCGATCCCGAGCGCGCCCGAGTGGCCGCCGCCGCAGCCGCGGCGCGTGCGCGGGAGATCGGCGCGACGTGGCTGTCCTGGGCCGTGCCCTCCGAGGAGGACGGCGCGGCGGCGGCGCTCGTGGAGGGCACGCTCCTTGCTCTCTACCGCTTCGACCGCTTCAAGACGGCATCGGAGGACGAGAGCGGTGGCATCACGTCCCTCGAGCTCGCCTCCACCGGCAGCGACCTGAGCGACGAGGTCGAGCGCGCCCGCGCGATCGCCGAGGCGCAGAACGCCGCGCGCGACCTGCAGAACCTGCCGGCCAACGTGGCCACTCCGTCGTTCCTGACAGAACGCGCCCGCGAGCTGGCCGAGGCCCACGACACGCTCACCGTCGAGGCGTTCGGCCGCGACGAGATCGCCGCGATGGGCATGGGCGCCCTCAGCGCCGTGGCCCAGGGCACCTATGCCGAGCCGCAGCTCATCGTGCTGCGCTACGCCGGCCCCAACGCGAGTGGGCCGCACCTCGGCTTCGTCGGCAAGGCCGTGACCTTCGACACCGGCGGGATCTCCATCAAGCCCTCGGCCAAGATGCAGGAGATGAAGTTCGACATGTCCGGCGGGGCCGCCGTGATCGAAGCGATGGGGGCCATCGCCGCGCTCGGCCTACCGGCCACGATCACCGCGGTCGTCCCGTCGACCGAGAACATGCCGAGTGGCCGCGCGATGCGGCCCGGCGACATCGTGACCGCCATGAACGGCAAGACGATCGAGGTGAACAACACCGACGCCGAGGGCCGGTTGATCCTGGCCGATGCCCTCTGCTACGCCGTGGCGCAGGGCTGCGAGCGGATCATCGACCTCGCCACCCTGACCGGGGCGATCATCGTCGCCCTGGGCTCGACCCACGCCGGCCTTTTCTCCAACGACGACGACTGGTGCGCGACCGTCGAGGCCGCCTGCACGACCACCGGCGAGCTCGGCTGGCGCCTGCCGCTGCACCCCGAGTACTTCGAGCTCACCCGCGGCCAGTTCGCCGACCTGACCAACGCCTCCGAGCAGCGCAAGGCCAGCTCGATCTACGCGGCGGAGTTCCTGAGGCAGTTCGTGGACGACCGCCCGTGGGTGCACGTGGACATCGCCGGCACGGCCTGGGGGCTCGGACGCACCTACGTGGGCAGCGGCGCCAGCGGGTACGGGGTGCGCACGCTCGTGGAGCTCGCGCGCTCCGCGGGTAAGTAGCCCCCCTACTCCTCTTCCTCGGCCTCCCCCGTGGCCTCGAGGAACCTCTCGAGCTCCTCCTCCACGTCAGGACCGCCTTCGCGGTAGATCTCCATGGCCTCCACCGCCCGCCGTCGCTCGGCGGGCGAGGCGTTCGGGCCGGGGCCCGGCGGGGTCGAGTCCTCGCCATGCACGCTCTTCCACAGGATCCGGTCGAGCGTGCGTTGAGGCACGAGGTCGATGTCATCGAAGGGCAGCGCGTTCGAGAGGCGTGCGCTCGGCAGGTTCAGTGGGCCGTTCTTCTCGGTGATCGACTGCTCGGGCTGGATCGCCTGGTAGGGCGAGGCGTCCGAGGTGCCGTCGTTGCGGAAGGCGTCGAACATCGGCGTGGCCAGAGCGTCGTTCAGCGACAGCGAGCGCAGGCCGAGGATCAACTCGATCGTCTTCAGCACCGAGTACTGGTCGTACCGCGTGGTCACGACCCCGCTCTTGGCGTGCGGCGAGATCACAAGCGCCGGCATGCGGTGAGCGTCCACGTGGTCCGATCCGTCCTGCGAGTCGTCCTCCACCACGAAGATCGCCGACTGCTTCCAGATGTCGGGCTTCGAGGAGATGAGCTGCACGAGTTGGCCGACCGCCAGGTCGTTGTCGGCGAGGAAGGCCTGCGGCGTGTAGTTGCCCGAGGTCGAGCCCGCCGTGTGGTCGTTTGGCACGGTCAGGTAGTTGAAGGTCGGCAGCGTCCCGCCCGCCACCTGCTGCTCGAAGTCCATCCGGAAGTCGTCGAAGCGGCTGAGGTTGCCGGGCGGCGGGCCCGTCGTACCCGGGAGCGACCCCGAGTCGTGCACGCAGCCGAAGCTTGCCGGTCGCCCGCCGACGCACCCGTAGAGCGCCTGACTCGGGTACGTGTCGTCGCCGGCGGCCTGCACCGCGCCGTTGGTGGGGCGGTTCTCGCCGCTGCGGGTGTTGCCCTCGAACGTGCCGGCACTGGCCTCGCCGTAGTAGCGGAACGTGCGGTCCTGACGCACCGCCTGGTCGAACACCGAGAAGTTCGGCGCCAGCGTCACGTTGAAGAGGCCGAAGTCGAAGGCTCGGCCGCGGGCCGAGTAGTTCTGCGGCGTCGACTTCTGCACGTAGTCGATCGCGTAGCCGCCCGAGGTGATGATGTGGCCGTCGATCGACACCTCGGAGTTCGCGTACATGTGGTCGAGCAGCGGGAAGCGGCGGGACAGCGCGTGCGCGTTGGGCGTCACGCCGCCGGTCGGGCCCGGCTTGCCGTTGTCGCCGAAGATCTCGCGCGCCGGATCGCCGTCCCCGCGCGGATCAGCGCCGAAGATCTGGTCGTAGGTGCGGTTCTCCCGCACGACGTAGAAGACGTACTTGATCTTGTCGCTCGGGCCGCCGTTCGGGCCCACGACGGGCGTGCCCGCCGGCGGCGCAGTCAGGTTGGCCGGCCTGACCTGGCGGTCGGCAACCGGCGTGAGCTTGCGAACCTGCGCGTCGGACGGCGTGTCGAGCACACCGGCCCGCCCGATCAGCTTCTGCAGCACGTACTCGGTCTTGGCCGGGCCGTTGGTGGCGTCGTCGGACCCGGTGTTCGGGCCCGCGCCGAGGCCCTTGCCGGCGAGCCACACGAGCTTCTTGCCGTCGGGCGTGACCTGCACGTCCTGCGGATAGGCCGCGGTCGGAATCCGGCCGATCAGCTGGAACGGCTTGGAGGTTCCGCACGGGGTGATTCGCGTGGGGATGCCCCTGCGCGCCCTCCTGAGGTCGCTCCGGTAGCGCTTGAGCACGAGGGCTCGCTGGGCCTTGGTGCGGGCCTTCTGCAACCCGATCCGACGCTTCCGCACCGCCCTCTGCACACGCGGCACGTAGAGGCGCCCTTCCTGACGCTTGCTCGGCCCGCCGCAGGCCTGGCTCACGGGGCCCCTCAGGAGGCGGCGCTGGAGTGGCTTCAGGCGGCGCTTGAACCGGGGGTCGCGGGCGCCGCGACGGAAGCGGCGCTGGAGCTTCCTCACCTCTGCCGCATAGCGGCCGACCTGGGCCGGGGAGCGCAGCCGCACCACGCGCCGCAGGCGTCCGGAGGCGCGGCCCGTGAGCGCGATCACCGCGAGGGCGTCCTCTCCGGCGTTGGCCGAGTAGAGGGTCGAGCCGTCGGGGCTGACGGCCACCGTGACCGGCGAGGTGCCGAGGGCCTCGGGGCGCGCGACGCTGATGAAGCGCTGGGCGCGGTTCTGCTCGAGGTCGACGACGGCGACCAGGTCGCGGTTGGCCACCGCCACGTAGAGGAGCGGGCGCGTTGGATCGAGCACCATGCCCTGCGGATGCGAGTTTGGGTCCCCGAGGGGGCCGCCGGTTCTTGGGTCGCCGGGCGGTCCGCCCACCGGGATGCTCGCGGTCACGTTGCCCGAGGCCAGATCAACCACCGAGATCGTGCCCGACAGCTCGTTCGAGACGTAGGCCTTGGTGCTGTCCTTCGACACCACAGCGGTGTAGGGGTACTCGCCGACGCCCACGTAGCGGGGCTGCTTGGTCGCGATGTCCACGAGCGCCACCTGGTCGGCCTGGTTGAGAGCCACCACGAGCGTCCTACCGTCGGGCGAGACGGTGAGGCCCTCGGCGTAGGCCTTCTGGGTCGGAATGAGGCTGTCGGTGGTACGGGCTCGGCCACCGGGCGGAATGTTGTTGAGCGTGATGATCTGCTCGTTGCTGCCCTGGCCGGTCTGAGGGTCGACCGTGAACTGGTGGATCACGTCGCCGCCGTCCCCGAGGGTGGGGCCGGCGGGTGTCGAGCTGCCCTTGGAAGAGCCCGATACGAACGCGGTCTTCCCGTCGGGCGAGAAGGCCACGCCGACATAGGCGCCGGGCAGCGGCAGGGTCTGCACCACGTTGCCGGTCCCGATGTCGACGACCTTCACGTCGTTGGCCCCGTGGCCGGCGTCCACAACCCAGTAGAAGCGTCCGTCCCGGGTGAGCGCCCCGCCGGTGGGAAAGTTCCCGAGCGCGGTCAGCCGGCCGGCCGGTCGCAGCAGGCGGCCGTTGCCCGTGAGATTGAAGTCCGGGCCGATGCGCCCCTCGCGAGGCGGCGGCGCGGGCGCGGTGCCGCCTGGCGTGCCCGTGGCGGGCGGGGCGTCCTCTCCCGGGGCCTGGGACGGCGGCGCCTGGGCGGTGGCGGTGGCCGCGGCGGCGAAGAGAGTCAGCGCGGCGGCGGCGGTGGCGAGGGGCTTCCTGGAGATGAGCACGGCGAGTGTCTATCAGTAGTTGGTGGTGGCGCGTGTGTCCATGTGGTGAAGGGGGCGTTGTGGTGGCGCACCCAGGCGCGGTTGCCTGTCATGCCCACCTGTCACACACTCGTGGCCTGCACGACGACGACCGAGCCCGCGTAGACGGAATCCCGGTTACCTCGGTCGCCCGCTTGCTGCTCGACCTCGCCGAGGTGGTGCGTGCGAGCGCTGCTCGCGGCGGCTGAGCTCCCTACCCGCTCGAGCGCCGCGCACCACGCCGTATCCGCACATCCCCGATGAACGAGCCCGGCGGCCCGAGCGTGACCACGACGAGCGCGGGGAACCACCAGCCCCACAGTCGCCCGACCGCGCCCCGAGCCGTGAGCGCCACCAGGATGAGGAAGCCGACGCCATGGAGCGGACCGAGCACGTTGACCAAGCCCTCCCTGTCGGTGATCGCCGCGTACACGAGCGGCACGAGCAACAGGGCGTCCAGCACGGCCACGACCCGCACGATGTTCAGCTGCTTCAGCGTGCGCTCACGCGCCGGGCGGCGAGTCTGGAGTCTCTCGAGGGGGGATTGCATCGACCAAGAGAGTACGAGCGACGAGCCGGTTGGGCGCGCCGCACCGCTCAGCTAGCGTCAGGACGCGAACGTAGCCGCCCAGGAGCACCTGGCCGAGCTGATCAACACCGGCAACATCGACGCCCTGGACGAGGTGTTCTCAGACGGCAAGATCGTCGAGCGCTGGGGCAGCTCCGACGAGATCGGAATCATGAAGCAGCTCGGAGCCGTCTAGCCGCCCGCAAGCGCAGGGGAGCACGCGCCCGTCTAGACCGCTGCCGTCTCCTCCACATTCAACCGGCCCCGCTGATCCACCCGCAGGGACCGTCGCCCCGCCAGCAGCTCGAGCACCTCCTCCCCCACCAGCTCGCGCCGCCAGCCCTCGAGTATCCGCAGCGCAGGCTCGGGCGCGCCCCGCCGCACCGTGGCCACGAGCACCGTCATGTCCGAGCGCGTGACCACCAGCTCGTAGGCGAGCTGCGCCTCCATCACGCGCGAGCGCACGAAGGCCTCAGCCAGGGACACAACCGGCTGATCCTCCGGCGTGGCCTTCAGCGGTTCGCGATCCTCGGCGGGAGGCGGCTCGGCCTCGGCGCCCCGCACGATGGCGCCGAGGATCTCCTGGCCGCGGCGGCGGCTGATGCCGGCGTGCACGCCGCGAATCTGCTCGAGCGCGTTCGTGTCCGCGGGCTGCCGCTTGGCGATCTCCACGAGCGCCGCGTCCTGCACGATCGAGCCGACCGGCTTGTTCTCCCTCTGAGCCGTGCGCTCGCGCCAGGCGGCGAGCTCCCGGGCCACCGCACGAGCGCGCGGCTTGAGCTGGTTGCTGCGGGGTAGGCGCGTGTAGGCGGTGTCGGGATCGCGCTGGTCGGTGGCGTCGTCGAGGCGCCGGCATTCCTCGCGCGCCCACTCGAGCCGCCCACTGTCCACCATCCGATTCTGCAGCTCGGTGCTCAGCTGAAGGATGTGCTCGACGTCCTCGCGCGCATACCTCACCTGCTCTCGGGACAGAGGCCGAACGTCCCAACGGGTGAAGCTCGCCGACTTGTCGAGCTGCACCCCGAGGATGGCGGCGAGGAGATGGCCGTACCCCGGCTGGGCTCCCGCGCCCACGAAGCCCGCGGCCACCTGGGTGTCGAACACGTTGCGGACGTCGGTCTGCCAGACCCGCCGGAGGATCGCAACGTCCTGGCGCCCGGCGTGCATCACGATCTCGATGTCGGGATCGGCCAGGAGCTCGGCGACCGGCGTCGGGTCGATGTCGGTGTTGAGCGGATCCAGCACCTCAATGCGCGTGCCGTCCTCGGCGTCGGGATCGTCGACGGCCAACTGCACCAGGCAGAGGTCCGCGTAGTAGCGCGACTCCGACATGAACTCGGTGTCGATGCCAAGCCGCCCGCCCGCGCAGGCGAGGGTGCTCAGCTCGTGAAGGTCGGGGGCCGGCTCGACATCGGTGGTGGCGCCGGGCGTGGCGGTCGTGCCGCCTCCCCGCGCGCCGTGGCTACGAGCGATCGGTCGCCCCGGCGGCGGCGCTCGTGGCCGACGCCTCGTGCTGGTGGCGGGCCTTCCACTCGGCGTAGGGCATGCCTTACACCAGCTCGCGGGCGTCGTCCTTCGAGACCTCGATGCCGCGCTCGGCGGCGGCCTCCGCGTACCACTTCGACAGGCAGTTGCGGCAGAAGCCCGCGGTGGTCATGAGGTCCAGGTTCTGCACGTCGGTGCGCTCGCGCAGGTGCTCGACGAGGCGGCGGTAGGCGGCGGCCTCGAGCTCGGTGCGGGTGCGGTCGTCCATGACGGTCGGGAGACGATAGCCAGGAAGCCCCCGCAATACTTCGCGACCATGGACGTTCCAGCGCGCGTGAGCCTCACCACCCTGGGCGTGGAGGACGTCGCCCGGAGCACGACCTTCTACCAGGCGCTCGGCTGGCCGCTATCGGTGGCCTCGGTACCCGGCGAGGTGAGCTTCTTCGACACCGCCGGGGCGCTGCTTGCGCTCTACGGCCGTGACGCGCTCGCCCGAGACGCGGGTCTGGAGCCGGCACCGGCGGGGGCTTTCCCGGGTGCCTCCCTCGCCATCAACCTCGAGGGGCGCTCCGAGGTGGACAGCACCTTCGAGCGGTTCGTGGCCGCCGGAGGAGAGGTAGTGAAGCCTCCCGCGGCCACCGACTGGGGCGGCTACTCGGGCTACTTCAGCGACCCCGATGGTCACCTCTGGGAGGTCGCCCACAATCCGGCGTGGCCGATCGGTCCGGACGGACGGCCGACGCTTCCTTCGCACGATTAGGGAAGACGGGACCGCCGCCTGGGGTCAGTGAAAGAGCCCGCCGGCGGCGAAGAACACGAACACCGCGAGGCACACGAGGAAGAAGGCCAAGGCGAAGCGAAAGCGCCGGCGCTCCCTCCCTTCGTCCACCATCTCAGGGCGCCCCACGTCGAGGGTCCGGGCCGTCGTCGGGGGGCGACTCTGCCAACACGTCGGCCACGCTGATATCCCGCGCCTCGGCCTCCTCCCCCAGGCGTTCCCACGGCAGCTCGACGGCGTCGCGGTCGTCGGCATACCCGTGGAGCGGGACGAAGGCGAACATCTTGGGGTCCTTCCCGAACATACGCGCAAGGCGCCAGCAGGCCGGGCACAGCTCGTCCTGCCAAGCCGGACCCCGGCAGCCTCGCCGTGCGCAGTACGGACCCATGGAGACGATGGGCATTGCCGCCGAATGATACGGCCGTCGGCGGGCGCTAAAGGTGAGCGCCCGGCTGCCGATACTGGGAGGGCAGATCGCCAACCCGGCGCACAGACGCCGGGAATGTGAAGCCGCCGGGCTTACCGACCCGGGACTCGATACAACTGAAGTGCGATCTAGCCAGCGAGCCGGCATATGCCGGCTCGTCTGCTTTCTGGGGGCGACGGCCGCAGCGCTGGACGTTCACCCGCGGCTGGCGTCGGCTGTCGCCTGAAGCCCTCAGCCCACCGCCACCTCACCCGCCAGCGCAAACGGCGGCACGAGCTCTATGCGGTCGCCACTCCAGAAGCGGCCCGGGTCATACCAGCTCGCCGGTCGCCGGCTCGGAAGCAGGCCCATGTGCTGGAAGCTCGTGGCCACGAGCTCGGCGCAGTAGACCGTCTCGAGCGACGATTCGCGGCGGCGGTAGCGGCCGGTGAGCCACTGCCGGGCGAGCCCCGGCGTGGTTGGGAAAGGGCGGCCGTCGAAGCGTTCGATCATCTCCATCAGCCGATCCTCGTGATGGCGCTCGATCGTGCCCTCGAGCTGGCGCACCCAGGCCCGCTGCCCGTAGCGCTCGTTCCACGTGGTCACGGCCTCGCCGAGCTTGTGCAGCTGGACTCCCCTCTGGCGCTCGCCGGTCCACACATCGGGTAGCGACTGACCGAGCTCGGCGTGCCACAGGAGCGGCGGCAGATCGTCGAGGGCCACGACCATGCCCACGTGATTGACCGGGCTGTTGGTCACGGCGCGGATGGCGCGGTCGGGCAGGGACCGCCCGCGAAACAGCCATAGGTCGCCGGTCGACGCCGCGGCCACGGCCTCTTCCTGCGACAGGGCGCCGGCGTTCACGGTCGTAACCTACGAGACCGATGCCCGTGCCCTGGAAGTACCTCGGACTGGCCGGCCTCGCGGGCGTGGCCGCCACCGGCGTGGTGGTGGCCCGCAGGCGCCGGGCGCAGACCGACTACGACCCGGACGAGCTGCGCGACCGGCTGCATCGGCGGCTGGCCGAGATTCCGGGTGAGGGTGGCGAGGCGAGCGGGGGTTCGGGCGAGTCGGAGACGGCGTCGATCTGACGCGTCGCCCCGGTCGCTCGGGCCAGCGGCTTGCGACGGTGGAGTCGGGCGTCTAGCCTGCTTCCCATGTGCCGAAACATTCGCCAGCTCCACAACTTCGAGCCGCCCGCCACGGATGACGAGGTGCGAGCGGCCTCCCTGCAGTACGTCCGCAAGATCAGTGGCTCCACCAAGCCGTCGCAGGCCAACGCGGAGGCGTTCGAGCGCGCGGTCGACGCCGTGGCAACTGCCTCCGCGCAGTTGCTCGACGCGCTCGTGACGCCGGCGCCGCCCAAGGACCGCGAGGTCGAGGCGGCGAAGGCGAAGGCGCGCGCGGCAGAGCGGTACGCCGCGTAGCGGGCCAACTCGAGGGCGGGCACAGCTACTACCGCCTCTCCTCCTAGCGTCCGGCCGGGCCCCCTCGTGCTGCCGCCGCGAGCCGTACCGTGACGTCATCGCTGAGCGCACCGCCTTCGTGTACCTGCTGCGCTGCGGAGACACGAGTCTCTACTGCGGCTGGACCTTCGACCTGGAGCGGAGGCTGGCCGCCCACCGCGCCGGCCGCGGCGCCCGCTACACGCGGGGGCGGCTTCCGGTCGCACTCGCCGGAGTGATCGAGCTTCCCGACGCGGCGAGCGCCCGCCGCGAGGAGGCACGCGTGAAGCGCCTCTCGCGCGAGCAGAAGCTGGCGCTGCTGGAGGGGTGCTCGCCCGAGGCGCATCTCCGCGTAGCTATTGTCTAACTCGTTGTCCGAGCAACGATTCCGGGCGGCTTGCCTCAGCCCGACACCCGCCGTAGAGAAGGAGCCCGCCGTGCACGTCGAGATTTGGTCCGACATCGCCTGTCCCTGGTGCTACGTCGGCAAGCGCAGGTTCGAGGCCGCGCTCGCCTCA
>JAABUN010002687.1_pt1 | contig 30447 bp, 18 predicted proteins | sample 5559311 | NCBI WGS metagenome assembly JAABUN01 (sample SAMN10711877, study PRJNA513370) | rock metagenome | isolation source: Antarctica rocks | place: Antarctica: Victoria Land, Siegfried Peak sud | reverse complement strand
TCATCTGAATCCAGGTGCTCTTCCAGCTCAGCTTGCAAGGCTGCTTCTAAAAATTGTTTGAATAAAGGTGCAAAGGGGCCGCCCTTGCCCGTTGAACTTTTACCTGAGCGGAACTCCTTCAGGTATTGTTTTTTCATCGACTCAAGGTCGAGGGGATTGTTTTTCTTTTTCATTATCTGTGTTTTGAAGTTAAGATTTTAACTTCTGACACAGTTCATTTTACAGTCTCCATAAGAAATAATGAAGATCAATTAACTAATTACTTTTCTTATAAACCTCTTTCTGATCGCCTTTTGGTAATACATAGTGTGAATTAGCCCAACGATACCACTCGTCGTTAAGTTGTTTTACAATACCAGCATTTTGATCTGCAAGGTTGTGACTCTCCGTGCGGTCTTTTTCCATATCATATAACTCCCATGTTTGGTTAGCTAACTTTTTTACTGCTTTCCATTTTCCCCAGCGTATAGCGCAATTGTCTTCATGCTCCCAATACATGTATTCGTGCGTCTTTCCTTTGCCCTGTAAAAAAACCGGCAACATGCTGATTCCTTGATTTGGAAGGATCTTGTTGCCATTGTGAAATGTGGAAGGATAACTGGTTTTAGCAACGTCAACAAGTGTAGGCATAATATCGATAAGATAATAGGGAGTATTGTTCCATTTACCTGCCTGGGTTTTAATACCTGCAGGCCAATGAGCAATAAGCGGTGTTGATATTCCACCTTCATAAGTTTCCACTTTAAATCTTTTCAAAGGTGTATTGGAAACGTTAGCCCAACCCATACCATAAGAAACTGACCAAAACTTTGTTGGATCATTTACTTCCGATTGTGGCCTTCCGCCAAGCTCTTTATAAGGTTCTCCGGCGCCGCCATTATCTGATAAGAATAATATTAAAGTATTATCAAACCTGCCATTTTTCTTAAGCATGTCAACCAACTTTCCCACGTTATAATCCATGCAATAAATTTGTGCAGCATATACAGCCATTCTAAAATCTACTTCTTCTTTTTCTTTTTGAGTTAGTTCATTCCATGGCCTTACATCACGGGCAGCAAGGCCCCATTCATTTTTAGATATTCCTAATTCAACCTGCTTACGAAACCGTTCCTGGCGAACTGTATCCCAGCCTTTCATATACTTGCCAATAAACTTTTCATAATCTTCTTTTTTTGCCTGAAGTGGCCAATGCGGTGCAGTATGAGCCAGGTAAAGAAAGAATGGTTTTTGATCCTTCTGCTCTTTTATAAACTTAATTGCATTATCAGTAAAAGCATCGGTATCGTAGAAGCCTTCATCTTTTGCCGGGTAAACAGGTGGTGCATTATCAACAGTAATTCCTCTTGGAGGAAAAGGTTGAAGATGACTAGCGCCGCCGGAAAGGATTCCATAATAACGCTCAAAGCCACGCTGCAAGGGCCATTTCTCCTGTCCATGCATGCCGATATGCCACTTACCCGACATATAGGTGTGATAGCCTGCATTCTTTAGTACCTCGGCAATTGTTACACTATTCCTGTTTAAATAACCTTTGTAACCTGCAACTCCCCAATCATTTATTCCTGGCTTTTCAGGGTCCTCGGCCATGTGGCCGATACCAGCTTCGTGGGGGGTAAGACCTGTAAGCAGACTTGCTCTTGTTGGACAACAACGACCTACATTATAAAACTGTTTAAAACGAACCCCGTTAGCAGCAAGCTTATCTATATTAGGTGTAGGAATTTCGCTACCATAGCTTCCAATATCAGCGTATCCCATATCGTCTGCAAGTATGATAATAATATTAGGCCGTGTATCTTTTTGGCTATATGCGTTATTGAAAGCGAAAACAGTAATGAATATTGAAAGCGCCAGCATTTGTTTAAATTTCATCGGCAAACTTTTAATGAACAATGGTAAAACCCACTTATGATCTTAAATATAACTCTTGTAGCACCTTCTGTTAAACATGTAGCACTTCGTAAAATCAACCGTCGTATATCCTACATAACAGAAAAAAGCAAAATGATTTTTTAAGGACACTGCTCCATAACTCTCCATCAGTCGTTGCACACTCTTTGTGCATACATTGATAATTAAATCAATATTTTATCAATATCCTTCATTCTGCTGGATGTGACTCACATCAATTTCCGTTTGGGGAATTGGAAACAGAACCTGCGTACTCTTTGCACTTTTCCCTCTTGCCACTGCATTGCTAATGAATTTTCCATGCCTGATTAAATCCTGGCGACGTAAGCCTTCAGTAAAAAATTCCCAAAGTCTTTCATTTAAAATAGCATCTCTAAAACTTTCTTTTGTAAAAGATCCAACACTATATAAAGAAACATTTGCCCGGCTTCTTACTCTATTAATCAAAGTAATACTTTCCTGATTTGGACCAGTTAATTCATTCAATGCTTCAGACCTCGACAATAAAATATCTGCATACCTTAATTCAGGTATATCATTTCCGGCATCAGCATTTAATGAATTAGGATCAGGGAAATATTTGAAACTTCTAGAATCATTTTTACCTAACAATTGAACTGTAACTCCTGCAGCAGTTTTATACGAAGTAAGGATGCATCCTTTTCTTTTATCAGTAGCAGCAAAAGAGTTTACAAATGCATCATACAACTTATAGTTAGAAGCAAAACTTGCCTGGTTATTCAACCTTGGATAAGTAGCAGGAAAAGAAACAGCCATCCATTGATTACCCTGTCCTGCTATGTTTACAGATGGACTCACAAATATATATTCCTGATTAAGTTCATTTTCCACTTTAAACATATCCACGTATTCAGGGTATAAATCATAAACCGTTAGATCCATAACTTTTTGAGCAGCGTCAGCACATTTCTGCCATTGCTTTGTATTAAGATAAAATTTTGTAAGAAATCCTAACGCTGCTCCTTTTGTAGCTCTGCCATACTCGGATTGTTTTAGCGGTAAAAGATTAGCCGCTTCTATAAATTCCTTTTCCAAAAAGGTTCTCATTTCCGTATCAGTGGCTCGCTGTGGACTGCTATTAGTTTCGTTAGATGTAGTTATTAATGGAACGGGACCAAACCAATCATACAATAAATAATAAGCGTAAGCTCTTAAAAATTGAGCTTCCCCTTTATAAACTTTTCTTTTGGATTCTTCCATTGGCGCTTTATCGAGGTTATCTATTAAATTATTAGCATCCCGGATAGTGCGGTAGGGCTTATTCCATGCCTGTCCATTGAACCAATCCATTGTAGGTTCCCAGGTAAAATTATATAACTGTGCTGCATTACCTGCTACTCCGCCACCTGCCTGATACATAATTTCTGTAGGCAGTTCTGCGAAATTGATTTTTGCATTCATGGGAAATGCTACATATTGTGCATTGCTATAAGCTGAAATACTTAAAGCTTTGATCCCGGATTCTGTACGCAGAAATTCTTCTGTAGAAAGCTGAGAAAAATTATCCTCTTCCAGTGCTTTCTTACATCCTGTAAAAGTGAAGACTAACAAAATAGATGTTAGACTAAGCAAATTTTTATATATTCTGTTTTTCATTATTTTCTTTTTTCAATTACCCGTTATTAAAAACCGATATTAACACCTACTAAATAAGTCTTTGCTAAAGGATATGCATTATAATCAACTCTTACATTTCCATCACCATTTACACTTACTTCCGGATCGTATCCTGAATAGTTGGTAAAGGTTTTTAAATTTTGTCCTGTAACAAAAATTCTGGCAGACTTTATGGCCTTAATGTTACCCAAGGGGATTTGGTATGTTAGGGTCACGTTCTTCAATCGCAGGTAAGATGCATTTTCAACGGTTAATGAATTTATCCGTTGAGCAGCATACTCGTTATAACCTACGTTCGACGGCCATCTATTACTTGGATTATTTGCTGTCCACCTGTTAAGCAAAGGCTCTGCTAATGTATTTCTTAAAGGGTCAAGAGGAAATAAGGCTTCCAACAAGTTCTGATTTAAAATATCAACCTTACCCACTCCTTGTAAAAAAACATCCAGACTAAAATTTTTATAGCTTAAACTATTGCTAATACCATAAGTTAGTTCAGGTAACGGATTTCCTATTAAAGTACGATCGGCAGGATCTATTTTTCCATCCGAATTCACGTCCTTAAATATAAGGTATCCTGGTTTCGCTTTTGGCTGCGAAGATTTAGCAATATCATCTCCGCTTTGAAAGACACCTGTTACCTCATATCCATAAAAACCTGCTAAAGGATAACCCGGCTGTATAACAGTTATCTGATTGGTAAATGGCAAAGAACCAGTAAGTATCTGGGTTAGAGGGCCTATGTCTGTAACTTTATTTTTTAAAGTGGCTAAATTGAAAGTGGTACTCCAATTAAATTTACCTGCAAAATTTTTAGTTTCAAGTAAAAACTCCCAGCCTTTGTTTTCTATACTACCAATATTAGTTAATTGAGAAGTAAATCCCGTAGTTGCACTAATCGGAAGATTAAGCAACATATCCTTCGTGTTCTTTTTAAAATAATCTACCGTTAAACTTATTCTGCCTTTTAATAAACCAGCATCAAGCCCAACATTGAATTGTGCTGTAGATTCCCATTTCAAATCCGGATTAGGAATACGGGTAGGTGCCTGTCCAATCTGTGTAGTTCCTCCCAGGTTAGCTCCCCCTGAATTATTGAAAGTTGCTACTGAATTTAAATTTCCAATATCCTGGTTACCAGTTAAACCATAGCCAGCCCGTAATTTCAGGCTGCTGATTTGTTGGATGTTTTGTATAAATGGTTCTGAACCAATTTGCCAGGCTCCAGAGAAGGAAGGGAAATAACCGTACTTATTATTAATACCAAACCTGGAAGAACCATCCGCTCTTATAGTAGCAGTTAAGATGTACTTTCCTTTGTAATCATAATTTACACGGCTTAAAAATGATTGCAATTTATTAGTGCTTTTATTGCTGCCTACATCAGCCAAAGAGGTACTTCCCGCACCGAGACTGTTTGTACCATTTAGGTCGGAAGGGAAGCCAACATTACCTGCATTAAAATTATTATTTAGAAAATATTGGTAAGTATAGCCACCTAAAAATCCTATTCGATGATCGGCTATCTGCTTTGCATAATCTATTGTAGCCTCTATCAGGTAATTAGAACGGGTTCCATTAAATACAGATCCTATTCCCCCGTTTGCAAAACCTGCTTTTGTTGCTGTTGAATTAAAAACATCTCTCCTGGAGTTAGTGTAATCTGAACCAAGGTTTATTTTAGCTTTTAAGCCCTGGATAATAGTGTACTCACCGAAGATATTACCAAAAGTTCTGCTTGTTGCTTGTGTGCCATCTAACCCATTAGCTAAAGCCAAAGGGTTTTCCATATCAATATTGTAGTACCTCGCATAATTGCCCGCTTGATCAAATGGAGAAACGGTGGGAAAAAATTGTATAGCTGCATTAATAATTCCAGCTCCTGCATTGAAACCTGTACCACCGAAAGCCACTAAGTCATCGTTGGTTAATGAAGTATTAAGGTTAAAACCAAACCTGAAATTGTCTCCCGATTTATTTTCTAAATTAATTCTACCTATATATCTTTTAATACCAGAGCTTATAATTACACCCTGCTGGTTATATACATTTAAAGAAGCATAGTACTTGGTATTAGCTGAACCGCCCGAAAATGAAAGGTTATGGTTCTGTAAGGGGGCATCTCTGAAGATTAGACTTTGCCAGTCTGTTCCTGCACCGATCGCAGTTATATCTGCTGCTGAAAACACAGGAGCGCCACCTCTTGCTAACGAAAGCTCATTTTGCACCTGTATATACTGTCCTGTAGTTAATATATCCAGCTTTTTAGCCACTTTTTGAGTACCAAAATAGCTATCATAAGTTACCCTCATTTGTCCTGATTTACCCTTTTTCGTAGTAATGAGCACTACTCCATTTGCGCCTCTTGATCCATAAATAGCAGCAGCAGAAGCATCTTTTAAAATTTCTACTGATTCGATATCGTTGGGATTTAATGAATTTAAAGGATTTCGTGCCTGGCTGCCTGCAGGAAAACCACGACCGGCGGCACCACTAATAGGTGCATTATTATCAATAGGTAACCCATCTATAACATACAATGGGTCGTTACCTGCATTTACTGAACTGGCTCCCCGTATCCTCACAGAAAGTCCACCTCCAGGCTCCGAGCTAGTTTGGGTGATATTAACACCAGCAGCCCTGCCGGCAATTAATTGCGTTACCGAAACGTTTGCACCTTTATTAAAGTCTTCTGAAGATAGGGAGGTTACTGCTCCTGTAATATCTTTTTTCCGCTGCGTTCCATAACCAACTACTACCACCTCGTTTTGAACATTTTCGGTAGCTAATAATCTAACGGTAATATTTGCCCGGCTTTTAATAGCTATCTCCTGCGAAGCATAACCAACAGAAGAAAAGATAAGTGTACCATTTCCATTAGTAACGGTAAGATTAAAAAAACCACTTGAGTCTGTACTGGTTCCAGAAGGCCCATTTTTTAACTGGACGCTAGCTGCCGGTAACGGAGATCCCTGGTTGTCAGTTACTGTTCCTCTAACAGTTATAGAGGTTTGTGCAAAGAGGCTGAAAGAGAAGAAGAACAAAAGAACAGAAAATAAGACAAAGAGCTTTTTAAATTTTTCCATATATAGTAATCGTTATGAAGCATAAAAGTAGTGATGGTAATACAAACCGGAGTTTCAATTTTGTATTGCGGAATATAAATTTGGTATTTTGTCTGCTGACGTAAAAAAATCCGAGGCCTATGGGAGAAGTTATTATCTTCTTCAGCACCTTGAAGCTTTTTCATCTTCTCGGCCTATCATAAAACATTCGTAATAATGCTACATCTCGGGCTTTGGATATGGGTACTTATTAAAAACATCACCTTTACCAAACACGCGAGTTATTTTTGTTTTGTTAGCTCCTGTTCCATTGGCTTCTTCATTTAAGCAAGTGTAGAGGCTTACTTTTTATCCGTCGAAAAGTTCTTAAGACAAAAGGTATCGCTCTTTATGCTTTCCATTTTTATCGGCATTTTAACATAGCCGTTTTAGCAGGACTATTATCCGTATCCATATATTCTGTGGGGTAACAGACATTCGTCCTTCAAAGAAGCATTGTTGTGTACTCTCATGTACAGCATAACTTTTTGAAGCAAACTCAGTAGAACTCACAACGCCTTTAATGGTATCATTACATTCATCAAGATCACATAGTTTTTACTAATCATCATCATCCGCAGCACCACGACGGTTGGTTCTGCCTTCAGATCTTTTCATATTCTTTTCCTGTGCTGCAGTTTTTATCGTAGCCATTTTTGCTTTCGTACTTTTCATCCAGTTCAAAAGGTCGGTCAACAATTCATCACGCTTCTTTGAATTGCCTGCAGCAATATTGTTACGTTCCCCCTCATCGGTTTTTAAATTGTATAACTCGACTGCATTATTAGTAACTCTCTTGGCCCAACCACCATCTAATAACCACTCTTCGTGGTATAGCATAATCTTAAAGTCACCTTTACGCATAACAGATACAGGTCGGGTTCTGAACGATGAATCTCTCGGACGAATAACAGGTCTGTCTAAGTAACCGGGGAAATGCCAAAATATTTTATCGCGCTTTGTTGCTTGCTTACCGGTAAAAAGGGGAGCAATGTTTTCACCATCTAATACTTTGTTTGCCGGAAGTTTTACTTTACCAAGTGCAGCAAACGTTGGATAAAAATCAAGGTTAATGATTGGTGTGTTGTTTACTGACCCGGGAACTATATTTCCGGGCCAACGGGCAATAAAAGGTTCTCTTATTCCACCTTCGTAAAACGCACCTTTATTACCACGTAAAGGTTCCTGCGGAGTTATGTTAGTACCACCATTATCTGAAGTAAAAATTACTAATGTATTTTTATCGAGTCCCAGCTTCTTAAGATGGTCAAGCAGTAGTCCTACGCTTACATCGTAGTCGTAAATACAAGCTGCATACAAAGGGTCATTATGGTACTTACCCGGCTTTTTATTTTTAAACTTTTCTAAAGTTTCCTTACGTGCCTGGTGCGGACCATGAACAGCGTTATGAGATACATAAGCGAAAAATGGTTTGTCTTTATTAGCTGTGATAAATTTAATGGCAGCGTCTGTTTTTTCAAATATTCCCTTTGGATCATCCGACACTCTCATCTTCCTATCCTTTGCAGCAGGTCCCGACTCCATTACAACATCAAAACCCTGGTGACCGGGATCAGTACTATCACTTTCATCGCCAAGATGCCATTTGCCAAATATTCCGGTAGCATAACCCCCAGTTTTCAAAGCTTCAGCCATAGTAACAAATGATGTGGCAAGCTCAGGATGATTAGCAACAGGTGCAAGTCTCATTAAATTGATTGGTCCCTTCATGCTGTTACCAACCGCATATACTTCGTGCCGTGGAGTGTATAAACCTGACATCATACAAGCACGGCTTGGGGCACAATTTGCACCAGAAGCATAGGCGTTGGTAAAACGCATTCCTTCCTTTGCTAACTTATCTATGTTAGGCGTTTCATAATAATCCGTAACCTTATTATACCCTACATCCATAACACCCATATCATCGGTAAAGATTAAGACAATGTTAGGCCTGCTATTAATTGTGCCTTGAGCATTTAGGTTAATCGCAAGGAGCGAAAAGAATATTACAATTAATAGAGAGGTTTTGTAAGGCATGTTTTTGAAATTATTTTTTGTTCTTAAGACAAGTAATGCAAATCTTGCTGTTGCAGGTTTTTGTTTAATTATAATATGGATACAAGGACGCAACGGCGCTCAATAGTAGCATGGAGTTTGGCCCAAAAAATATTTTACCTGGTTTTTTATCGCTTAATATTTTAATCAATTATTCAACACCTCCATTTTTACCTGCAGCTCTTTCACGTTCGGCATTGTTCAATCCATTTAGGGGAAATACCTGGTTATTGATTGCCCAATTATTCCACATGGCTTCGAGTTCTTTTACTTTGGCTGGTTGTGATTTTGAAAGGTCGTTTGTTTCAGATCGGTCAGCGGTAATATCATACAACTCCCAAGGACCCATGAATGGTTTGATTTTAGAGGCTCTTGAAACAAGCTTCCATTTTCCAAACCGCACTGCCCTGTTGGCTTCATGTTCCCAATATAAGGGTCGCTCTGCAAAGTTCTTTTCTCCTTTCAAAATGCTCAACAAGCTCTTTCCGGGAAGCGGTGCAATATCATGACCATTGAAAGTTGCAGGATATTTTGCTCCTGAAACATTTATAAATGTGGGCAACAAGTCTATTAGGTGTGCCGGGGTATTTACAACACTGCCTTTGTTTGCAAGCATGGCAGGCCAACTAATAACACATGGAGCAGAAATGCCTCCTTCGTGCACCCAATGTTTATATAGTTTAAAAGGAGTGTTACTGGCGTTTGCCCAATTTATACGATAACTTTCATAACTATCTCCTGTGCCCAATGCGTTAATTGATTTATCATCCCTGCTTATAGACTCAGCGCAACCACCATTATCAGAAATGAAGATTATCAAAGTATTATCAAACAAATTATTCTTCTTAAGCGCCTGAACTATTCGCCCAACTCCTTGGTCAAGGCAATCAACCTGGGCAGCGTACACTGCCATTCGTTTTGCCCATATTAGTTTTTCAGATTCAGGTATGTCATCCCATGCAGGTACTTCTGCATCTCTTGGATTTAATTTTGCTGACGCATCAAGTAAACCTGTCTTTTGTTGTTTCAGGTATCTCTGCTCCCTCAACTTGTCCCAACCTGACAAATATTTATCTGCGTATTTTTTTATATCTTTTTCTTTAGCATGCAAAGGCCAGTGCGGTGCATTGTATGCCACATACATGAAGAAAGGATTTTGATTTTTATTATCCTTATGTTGTTGAATATAGCTTGCAGCAGTATCAGATAGCGCATCAGTAAGGTAAAAATTATCACCAGGTTTAACAGGATCATTACCATTCTTTAAACCTTTAGGGTCGAAATAATTCGCAGCGCCGGGTATAATGCCATAGTATTTATCAAACCCTCTTTGCAAGGGCCAGTTATGTTTTGGACCATTGTCTTTTGTGTTATTGGCAACATGCCATTTACCGGTTGCATAAGTTGAATATCCTGCCGGTTTTAAAACTTGCGCAATGGAAACGCATTTGTCATTTAAGTCCCCGGCATAACCGGGTTCTTTTGTTGGATTGCCAGTCATGTGACCCATACCCGCCATGTGCGGATACAAACCTGTTAACAAAGAAGCCCTTGTTGGGCAGCAACGGGCAGTATTATAAAACTGCGACATCCTTAACCCGTTACTGGCAAGTAGATCAATATTAGGAGTTTCAATTTCTGATCCAAAACAACCAATATCAGAGTATCCCATATCATCAGCAAGTATTACAATAATGTTAGGTCTTGATGTTTTTTGAGCATGAAGAATGGTTGAACAACTAACTATTATGCTAACAAAAAAGCAAAGGGTTTTAGAAGAGACTGTTCTCATTATAGTATTTTTACATTGTTGATATCAATTATAGATTTTCTTATTCTATCACTTCAAACTTCGTAATATTTAAAAACGTATTCTTTGATAGTGGATCCTTTTCGCCAGTAACGGATACTGTTATTGTATGTTTTCCAGTGATGAGATTAGCGTAACTTTTTACTAACTCTGCTTCACCATTTCCTGAATTATAAGTATTTACTCTTTCTACTTCTTTACCATCAATCTCTACTTTTACTATACCGGAATTTTGAAAAGATGAAAGATATACCATAACTCCTTTACCTGTAAAATCTGCTCTTACACTTCCATCCTTATCATTTGTAAAATATGGCCCTTTTGCTCTTTGCCAGTTTCCTGTTAACACCCAGTTCTTTTTTGGAATTACATTTTTTACCCCAGGATCAAAGTATAAAACATAAGGTTCATTAATTGCATATTGATAATAAGGGCGCAATGTTAATTCAGAATGATTTTTTACCACGTAGTTTAAAGGCTTGTTGTTTATTGATGTAAAATTTGACGCAAGATTATTTTCGTTCACAAACTCAGTTGGATATTCGGTAATAACGTTAGAAGCCATTGCTACCGGACCATACATGATTGCTGCCGGAAATGGTTTTGAGTCATCTAACCTGTCCACATATAAATTCATTGGAAAGACAATTTTCACTTTGTCTCCATCTTTCCAGTTACGTTCAACCTGCATCCAGTTATTGGCAAAAGTTGTTTTAATTGCTTTACCATTTACCATTACTACCGGCATTTCCTTCGCCCATAAAGGTTTACGAAAACTAATAGTATTGCTACCTGAAGCAGATCCTTTTACACCAATAGAAAATTCTGTTTCATTACTCTCGGGAAACTTTGTTTGCTGATTAATAGAAAGATTATTCCATTGAACTTTTGATGGAGTATACAAGTTAACATACAAGCCATTTTTATTTTTAAAATAAACAAGATCAGCATACTCGGCTACTGCCTGTGGACGTGTACCTGTGCAACAACTCCAACTTAAATGATAATTATATTTTGTTCCTTGCCTCGGATTGTAATCGGCGTAATAATGTACTTTACCATCTTTCGTCATTGGAATATTTGCCCCTATCCCATTGATGGTCATTTTTTCCATCCAGTCTCCATACTTTGCATCACCTGTTACTTCCATCAGGTATTTGCTTAACTTAAATATTGCCCACGATCCGCACTGTTCTTCAAACGAATTATGTGTGTTATCTAAAACATTTATAAGATCCTCTTTGGCTAAAAATCTTTCGTTCGGTCCATATCCGCCTGTAGCAAAACATTGTTCATTTTGCATATAGTCGTAGCTATTTTTAATAATGGTTTTATATTTCTCATCACCAATTACCATATAGGCTGCTGCGGCACTGCTTAATGTATTTAAATGGCTATATGCATGGTGACGAACTTTGGTATTTACCTTCTCTCCTCTTGCATATATATTCCAATAATCGTGGTACTCCCATATCTTACCAAAGTCCAAATACTTTTTATCTTTTGTAACTGAATAAGCCCTGTATAAATTTTCTGAAAGCGTGTACCATTCACTTGCAGTTTGACCATAAAGGCGATCGCGGTTTAAATTTTTAATAGCCCAATCTGTTATAACACTTAAATATTTCAGTGACTCCTTGTTACCGGTAAAAACATAATTATCAACCAACCCGCCAATCATTTTTTCATACACATATTGTGGAGCGTTAGGCTTTTTGCTATAGAAAAAATATCCATCTTTATCAATTGTTTTTGCCCACTCATCTACCAATGTATTCACCTTGGTTTTCATAGCCTCATTACCCGATACTGCATACAACCTGCTCATACCGGATAAGAATTGACCGAACACATGAAACACATCATTCGTGTACCATCCGCCCATATCTTTTGCAGCATTAGTTGGCAAGCCTGCTCTTTCTCTAAAACCTTTTAAAATATCATCATTGGGTATAGCGAGATAATCAGCTACTACTTCATCGAACTGTTTTTTCAAAGGGCTTTCCTGCAGTTTTACTTCGTTGTATTCAAAAGGTTCTAATAATAATTTATCTCTATCAAATACTTGTTGCTGAGCAATTGAAATATTAGTTATACAGCCAATACTAATAAACATTACAATCCTCTTTATAGCTGGTTCTTTCATATTTTTTACCAGTAGTTGTTCAAATGCTTTTATTCTTTACCGAATCAAATCATTATTTCTCTTTAGTAATCTTCCAGTCTTTAGGAGCTACAAAGCCTTTCTTAGGCCCTTTAGACAAAATTTCCTTTGGTGCTTTAATTGCATCATAAGGAGCAACCTCTGCCATTAGCTTGTTATACATTCCGGGATTAGATCCTTTTAAATTATTTTTTTCAGAATAGTCAGGGGGGATATTAAATAGCATATCTCCTTCTTTCATTTGCATTTTTGGAATACCCATATCTTTTATAAGTTTCCAATCACCGTGTATTATCGCTCCGTGACCCAGGTAAAATGGCCGGTCAATACCTTTAGTTTTGCCGCTAATTATTGGCCACATGCTAATGCCATCAAATGGATTTTTAGCTGCTGATTTCACTCCTGCTATTTCTTTAAAAGTCGGGAAAACATCTACATATCCCATAACCTGTTCAATTTGTTTACCGCCTTTTATACCTGCTGCCGGCCATTTAATTACTGCCGGGGCCCTCACTCCGCCTTCCCACTCATCAAACTTATATCCTCTCAATTCACCATGTGAATTAACTCTCCCATTTCCCGCAGCACCATTATCGCTATGGAAAAGAATAAGGGTATTATCATCTATTTTCAGATCTTTTAAAGTTTGTAAAATTCTTCCAATGCCCTTGTCCATGTTAGTTACCATGGCGCCATAAGTTTGTTTAGGAGTATTTCCATGTCCCCTGTCTCCACTTTCGGCTCCTTCGTCACCGCCTTCAGTTCCATTAAATCTTGGTTTTGAAGGATCGAAACCATTTTCTTTAAGGTCTTCATCCGGAGCCTGTAAAGGCCCATGTGGAGCATTGAAAGCAACATACATGAAGAAAGGCGCAGATTCTTTTGAGTAGGATTTAATACATTTTACAGCTTCGTCTGATAGAAGGTTTGTTGAGTATCCTTTATCTTTTGAAGGTTGATAATCGTTGTGCCAGTCTACTTCGCCTTCTCTTTTATGAGTAAAATAATCTATTGCACCATTTAAATGTCCATAAAAATGAGTAAACCCTCTTCTCATTGGATGATACTGCAATGTATTGTGGCCGAGGTGCCATTTGCCTATAATAGCACGGTTTTTATAACCTGCCTCTGCTAACATTTGTGGTAATAATTGTTCTGCAGTATCCAGTCCAAAATCACTCCATGGCGGTATAGTAGTCTCACGAATACCATGACGATTTGGGTAACGACCAGTTAATAAGCCGGCTCTTGTTGGCGAGCAGATGGGGGCTACATAATAACGGTTTAAAACAACTCCATCTTTGGCTAACTGGTCAATATTAGGAGTTTTAATTTGACTGCCATGAAAACCAACATCTCCCCACCCAAGATCATCAGCAAGGATTATAATAATATTTGGTTTTTTTTGCGACTGGCTAACGCCAAGAAGCGGCAGAAAAAACAACGAGGCTTGTAAAAGTTTTTTTAGTAGGTAATACATGGAAAGTAATGTTTATGGTACTATAGATTATTAATTTTAAAAGGTTATTATAAGACCAGAGTTTATCATAGCATTGCACGTAAAGTGATTGCGAACCCAGAAGTGCGACGGGCAGGCAGCAACGATGAAGCTATGAAAACTAATGCTGGTATCATTATAATTAGCTTGTTAATTATTACTGTTACTATTTAGTTGTTGATAGTTTTTTATACAGTGCAAGATTGTATTCTTCAAGCCCGAAAATGCCATTAAGATGACTTGTACTTACCCACGGCAACCATGCACGATGTATTCCAAAGCCTCTCATAGGTGCAATGCTCCAGTGTTCCTGCTGCCATCCGGTACCTAAAAGATCGTAAGTTCTATCAGGCAAAGCCAACATTCCTTTTGTATTGTGCAACAGTATTTTTGCTACATCTTCGTAATGTTTGTCATTAGCAATTACAGATAATTTAGCGTATTCATCTACATCAAAACTCATATATGCGTCTGCTAAAGAATGTCCTGTAGAAATTAATTGAAGACCAACGGTTGAAACGCCTTTCTTCCAGTGCAAATCTTTATCCTGCTCATCTTCAGGCATAGGAACGTCCCAGATATACATCCAGGTTTCAGCAAAATCAGCGGCTACCTTTGCCCTGCTTATCCATTTGTTATCCTTTGTAGTTTCATAAATATCGAGATAGGCTTCTAAAGATAAAGTACCTGCTTCCTTATCAATAACGTTTGGATTATCTAAAGTTCCGCCAACAAACAAGCCTTTGTTCTGCCCGATACTCCAGCAAAAATCTCCGGCTCTTATTGCAGCATTTTTATATTGTGGCTGCCCCGTAAGTTCAGAAAGTAATAATAAATAAGATATAACCGAGTAGGTAGATTGCAGTGATGAGTCAACTATTTTTCCTGTGCCCATCTCCCATCCTCTGGGGATACCGCCTGCAGCAGTTTGGTGTGGCAGCAGCCAATCGCCGAAACTTTTAGCCCATGTTAACCAATCTTCGTGCAACCTGCCTTGTTTCTTTTCACGTTTAATAGCTCTCAATAAAGATTTAAGATCGTCACCAAAGATGCGCAGGTACATTTTACCATCCTGCGGACGATTCATTACAGGAATACCTGTATCCAAATTAAAACCTTCACCATTGGGAGGTGATAACGTTAGGGTTTTAACAAATGAATTGATGATGTTGATTGCCTGTTGACGGTGGAGAGAATCAAGCGGAGATTGCCCCCGGTCGGCATCCTGTAAAAGAAAGTTAGAACATTCCAATGCCTTGCCAACAAAACCCATAGTAGTAGTTCTGTTACGCGCTGCTGCCGATGTTACAGCAGGCATTGCCTTTGCGATTCCCGATAAACCAATTTTAGTTTCTACACGGTCACCCAGCATATCAATAAGACTTCTCCTGGCAGCTTCTATATCCTGAAAATTCACTTGTGGCTTTAGTATGTCATATGCCCAGCGCCATGCATTTTTATAATAAGCAGGAAATTCATCTTCATTATTTGCAAACCTGAAGTCAACTTTATATTGTTGGGTAAAACCGCTTTGAACAGGATGATATCTGCGACGCCATTTATTCAATTGACCACCGGGATAAGTTCTGCCTCTGTAAGTATACGCACCTTCAGAACCCGGCCACATATACCCGTACTCAATGTTATCATAGATTTGCTGCACACCAATAGATCCAAATTTGAATTTTCCATCTATCAGATCTTTTACCTGCAGGTCTCTTGAATCTTCTTTGGTGGTGTTTCCTGCTGGCGCCGGATTTAGTATTGAAACTGATGTACCATCTTTATATTGAATACCGAAAAGAGGCGCAGGAAGTCTGTCTTCTCTTATCCATGTTATCAAACCACTTTTCTTACCACCAATGGCTACTTCAGTAAGATTGTCTGTACTTCCGTAAATCATTCCGGGAGCAAAATAATTTACATCGCTGCGGGTTTGTTTTTGTTGATTACGAAATGTAACGGCTGATAAAAAACCAGCACCAGCATTAGTTCCTGATACTTCAACTCTTCTGTCTAATTGCAATACATCTCCTTTAATTTTCCATTGGTCATTTACTATAAATGATGCTTTATCCGTTTTGATAATTGCTTTTCCTGAAAAGCCATTTGTGGTTTTATTTACTTGTTCGTAACCTGTAGTTGCCTTTGAAATATTTACCGAGTCAAGGTAAACTTCAATTTGAGCAGGAGCAGTTTGAGATACAGAAGAAAGCCCGGCTTTGTCTAAATAAATCCCCCATTTGCTGTCGTTGTTTTTTCTTAATGATATAACGCCGCCATTTAAAAGTTTACCAACAGTTATGTCCTTTACATTAGCTGAAGGCGGTTGTGCAACTACTAAGGATGAACTATAGCACGATATTAAAAAGAACAAAAAAAGTTTCTTCATTTGTGGTGCGCTTATCGGGTTAAAATATCAGGCATATCATAAACTTTTCCATTAACAGTAATGGGGATAACAGGCCAGCCATCTGCTTTTGTAATATTCACTATACCATCTTTTGTAAGTATGAAAGTATCGAACGATAAAGCTCTTTGTGTAAAGGGGTTCCATGCAAAAGCCTGGTTGTTATGTACCACTTCTTTTGAGTCGGATGATGCTAACCAATCTCTTTCATTATAACTAATTCCTCCGCCAACATGAATGTATTTCCAATAATCAGCATAGCCTTGCCGGGCATACCATTGTTTCGTTTGCTCAAATATTTCACTTGCCTTCGCTCCCTGTTTTGTAGCAGCCTGCATGTTGGCACTAATGGTTGCGGATGCCTTCATACTTTTCTTTAAATCAGCAGGCATATCTCCAAAGTAAACATAGCGACCCACCGAAGCTACCAGCCCCCACTTGCGGGCACATAAGTTTAGAAAAACATATTTCTGAAGCTTTTTATCTGTAGGGGGATAGTGATAATAATCAAGCAATCTTTCATCTGAACCAATTAATAAAACCGTTGGTCTTAAGCCACGGTTCATCAACTCGTTTGACAGAATAGTTTCCATCTCCCTTTCTGTCATCCCCGGCTTTACTAATTTTGCAGTAGCAGTTACAGCTTCTGTTGCCTGCTGCCCAACCCATTTGTATTTTTTAATTTCTGCCGGAGTAAGCTGGTAACGAAGCGGAGCAAAGTCTCCTTCTATAACTTTAAGATCACCATATTCAATATCGCTGCCAATTGTTTTTCCGCCGGACAGCTTTTTAATGATCGCCATTTTTTTGTCACTTGTATTCGGCCCATCAAACCAATCATAGCCTTTTGCTTCATAGCCAAGTCCTTTCAGGTCTTCTTCCATCAAATGCGCAACTTCAGTATTATTGGCAAGAAGATATTTTTTTCCACCCTTCATTATTAAAACTGAAGCATCACCAATTGCAGAAGTTATTAATATATGATTGTCGCCAATACCGGCAGTGATCCATGAGAAATTATTGTTCTTTGACAGTAGAATACCCTCCAGCTTTTCGTTCGATAAGAATTGCTGAACCTGTTGCCTTTTTTCTTTTATCTCATCATTAAGCTCTGCTTTCGACACAATTCCTTCAAATGATTCATATTGAATATTATTATCATTCTTCTGCGAAAATGCTTGTTTAAAGAAAAGAAGTAGTACGCTGCATATAAAAATCCGTAAGCTTAAGGCAAAATGCATATAACAATCGTTTATATTATTTGAAGTTTAACTTCAAAAGGTTTATTCGCTTTTAAAACTCCGGACAAACAAAGAATCAGGGTGGCATTTAATGATCAATATTAGCTGATTTACAAAAATCCGACTATCAATTTTTGTTCAATAACTAGTACTTTTTTTGACTTTCGCCTGCTGCCAGCTATAATGTATATCTAATGGACGTCATATATGAATTAACATTGCCAGCTACCTCTGCAACATGTACTTAACCCTTTTTCGGATTTTTTGTCAACAACTTTTCAATTTCTTCTAATGATCGTCCTTTTGTTTCGGGTACTTTTTTCATTACAAATAAAAAATAGAGCAAACAAATACCAGCATGAATGGCAAACGTTGCAGGCAAACCAAAGTGTGCTCTCATAATCGGGAAGGAAGCAGTGGTAACAAAGTTGGAAATCCATAATGCAAGTGTTGCTAAAGACAATGCATTACCACGAATCCTGTTAGGAAATATTTCAGACAAAGCCACCCATGTTACGGGACCAAGTGTGGCAGCATAAATAGCAATAAAGCCAAGTACAAAAGTTAATATCCAATAGCCAGGTAAAGCAAAATAAAAAGCTGCAGCAAGAGCAAGTGCATCTATACAAAGAAGAGCAGACCCCCATAATAATAATTTTCGTCTGCCAACTTTATCAATGGTTGCAATGGCAACAAAAGTGAAAATAAAATTGATAAGCCCAAGAATAACCGCTTGTAAAAAAGCAGAGTGTTCTGCCATGCCTGCCTGCTGAAAAATTTTAGGCGCATAAGAGAACAATGAATTTTGTCCATCAGCTTGCGAAAAAACAGCAATCGTAATTCCGATAAGCACTATATAAAAAATATCTTTTTTAAACAGGTCACTAAGATGTTCTTTTATCTCATTCGAAAAACTTTTCCTGATTGCTTCTGCCTCTTCTACTGCATAAGCTGACCCCCCAATACGTGTAAGTACTTTCTTCGCATCTTCATCGCGATGTTTTCGTATTAACCAGCGCGGACTTTCAGCTACTAAAAAGAGACCTCCCAAAAATAAAAGTGATGGAGCAGATTGAGAAGAAAACATCCAACGCCAGTTATTTTCGCCGCTTCCTAATAAAAGATAATTGGATAAGTAAGCCAATAAAATACCGGTGGTTATTGCAAGTTGATAAAACGTAACTAATCGCCCTCTTAAGGGAGCAGGAGAAATTTCAGCAATGTACATCGGACATACCAAAGCTGCAGCTCCAACAGCTACACCACTTAACATTCTGCATGTGATAAATAAATTATAAGAAGGAGCCCACCCGGTACCGAAACCAGTTACTGCAAATAAGAATGCACAAAGTATTAATAGTTTTTTCCGGCCTATTGAATCACTTAATTTACCTGCCATTAAAGCGCCAATTGCACAACCTAAATTTATACAACCAACAGCCCATCCTTCCTGGAATTCATTCAGCTGAAAGTGTTTGGTAAAAAAGGGAACGGTGCCTGAAATTATTACCAGATCAAACCCAAAAAGTAATCCCCCCAAAGCAGCTATGGCGCTAATAATATAAACGTAAGTACGGTTGTAAGTAAACTGTTTTGTTGAAACGGTTGGGTTGCGTTGTATCAATACTGCCATGTGAAGGGTTAGAATTTATAAGAAGTGAATGAATGATGGAACACAATTACTTTAAGCTTACATCAGTTTCCTTACTTATCACTAAATATAACTGCTGTATTTATTGGAGCTTATACTTTTCAATCATCAACTATTGCTTATACTTTTTTGCTGAATAAGAATAAAAAAGTACAAGAGTGCAACGGAATGAAAGCTTAATAGTAGCAATACAGCCTATTCCAAAGAACTATCTATAATTTATCATACATCACATGTTGTATCAACTCTTTTGAACAAACTTTGCATACCAGTTATTCAACTTTGCAGTTAGTTGTTCTGCAATTTGCTTTTCATCATTAATACGATTAGTACTTTCCTTATGGTCCGCATCAATATTATATAATTGCTTTTGTGTGCCATCGGGCTCCATTAATAATTTCCATTTGCCTGAACGTATAGCAAGTGCAGGTGAAATATTATCCTTCTTGCCGGGGAGTGGTTTATTATTATAATACCAATAAATATCCTTATTTGTCTTTTTGTTTTTTCCCAATAAAATTTCGCTTTCATCTGCACCATCAGAAATGTAACCAACCGAAGTTTTTGTTTTTGTTAATCCTGCAATTGTAGGTACTATATCAACTACGCTCATAACACTTTCATTATTTACTCTACCTGCCGGAATTTTTCCTGGCCATACAGCAATAAAAGGTTCCCGAATGCCTCCTTCATATAAGCTCCATTTTCTACCACGTAAATCGCCTGCACTGCAAGGTGGTTCGCCCCCATCTTTGTAATAGTAAGGCCAATCGGTAGGACCGTTATCGCTTGTTAAAAGGATTATTGTGTTCTTTAGTAAACCCATTTTATTCAGCTCTCCCATAAACCTTCCAACCTGGTTGTCTAATTCCTCTAATACTGCTAAAAACTTCTGTTGTTCTTTATTAGAAGTTACACTTGAAAATTTTTCACTTCTTCCGTTGGCAGGATTGTAAGGATCATGAACATCGTTAAACCAGAAATTAATAAAGAAAGGCTGTTGTTTGTTGCGTTTAATAAAAGTTAGAGCACTATCTACATATATCTGTGTTTGCTTATGTTGTGGCGCTTCAACAATATTTCCTCTACCCAACTTTGCACTTTGTTTATTAAGGTTGTCATCAAGATGCAATGTCCTGTCTCCTAAACCTTCAAAGCTTGTAAATGATTTATCAAAACCATACTCTGTTGGCAATGGCGCATCACCTACATCTCTGCCTCCGCCCAAATGCCACTTACCAAAGTGCGCGGTTGCATAACCATTAGCATGAAGCATTTTAGCTAATGTTGGAACAGTTGCAGGTAAAAAATCCGGCATTTTATTTTCGACATTTTTTTTCCTTTCTGCTAAGTAAGTATAGAACTGGTGCCGGGCAGGATATTGTCCCGTCAGCATTGCAACTCTTGAAGGAGAACAAACCGGAGAGTTTACATAAAACTGCGTGAAGCGTGTACCTTGTTTTGCAAGTGCATCTATATTCTTTGTTTTAATTTGGGTGTTACCATAACTGCTTAAGTCACCGTAACCCATATCATCAACAAACAGGATAATTACATTGGGTTTATCCTGCTTTTGTGCATTAGTAACAGATAAGCATAAAGTACCAAGAACCAGAAAACCTGCATAAATAAACTTTTTCATATAGCTTAAGCTTTAGAGAACGCAATAACTATTTTAAACGCTATTCTTTTGACTTAACATCAGGCTTTGGCAAAACCTTGTTTTTGTTAGCCCATTCATTCCACTTATTTTTTAGTTTCTCAACCAAATCCGGATGTTCAGCAGCAACATCATTTGTCTCGGTACGATCGTTCTTTATGTTGTATAATTCCCATTGTCTTTTTGGACCTAATGTCACCAACTTCCAATCACCATATCTTACAGCTCTTCCGCGAACATGTTCAAAGAAAATGTACTCATGTCCTTTACGTGTCTCGTTTTTAAAAATTGGTAACAGGCTTTCACCTTCTGTTGGGGTTATATTATTTCCTTTAAATGTTGAAGGATAAGTTACTCCTGACATCTCTTTTACTGTTGCCATAAAATCTATTACATGACCAACCTGGGTTGTAACACTGCCTTGTTTAGCTTTAATACCTTCAGGCCAAAAAGCAATCATGGGTGTACAAATTCCACCTTCATACGATTCCATTTTCCAATAACGAAACGGCGTGTTTGCTACATTACTCCACATAGTATCTGTTGAAGCAAAAGTTGTTTCGGGTCCCGGCAATACGCTTTTGTCAACAGGATAAATGATTTGCTTTCCGGTACGTGTTTCACCTGGACGATCTAAGCCGGGTCCGTAGTTCTGGGCATCATCACAACTTGCACCATTGTCACTTAAAAATAAAATAAGTGTGTTATCAAGTTCTCCTGTTTCACGAAGCGTTTTAATAATTCTTCCAATGCCCTGGTCCATACGATCAACCATTGCTGCCCTAACAGCCATTGCATAAGCTTCCCATTCTTTACCCGGATATTCATCCCACTTAAGTTCACCTTTATAACGTGGAGACAACAGGTTTTTGTCAGCAGGAAATACACCTTTCTCTACCATCTTTTTAAGGCGTTGTTCGCGGATGGCATCCCATCCAACTTTATAAGTATTCTCATACTTTTTTATATCCTCTGGTAAAGCATGTAAAGGCCAATGAGGTGCTGTTTCAGCTACATATAAAAAGAAGGGCTTTTCACTTTTACTAAACTCTTTTATGTATGCAGAAGCTGTATCATTTACAGCATCGGTATAATAAAAATCTTTAGGAACACTTTTAACCGGTTTGGTGCCATTAACCAAACTAAACGGATCGAAGAAGTTTACAACTCCCCAAATATTACCATAATATTTATCGAAACCACGGGCAGTTGGATATTGATCAAGTGGAGCAAAATCTCCTTTATCACTTTGGTGATTTAACCAGGCAAGATGTTCTTTTTTATCAGGTAATGGTTTTGTATTTGCAACGTGCCATTTGCCTACCATTCCTGTTTTATATCCGCCTGATCTTAATAGCTCCGCAATCGTAATTGTATTCTCAGTTAAGTAACCACGGTAACCTGGTTGCTGCTGATCAAAACTCATGTTACCTATTCCAGCCTGATGATTATACAAACCGGTTAACAAAGCAGCACGTGTAGGGCAGCACCGTGATGCATTGTAGAACTGCGAGAATCGTAAGCCTTTACTTGCAAGGTAATCTATATTAGGAGTTTGAATTTCTCCTCCATAGCAACCAATATCAGAGAAGCCCATATCATCCGCTAAAATGATGATGATGTTAGGACGCTTATCAACTTTTGATGCAGATTGGCTGTACACGAAACTGCTGATTAATATCAACAAGATGGAAAGAAAATATTGTATGATTTTAATTTTACTTCTCATGGTTTAAAGTTTGTAAAACGTACCGTTGCAACACTTATTTTTGATACAGATAACTAAAGGAACCAGGTTGAGCTGAAAGTTTTTCTATACCTGTTTTTTTATCTTTTATAAAGTTCATTTTTATAATAGCGGTTTTTCTTGGAGCAATTATGTCAGCGGAATTATGAGTATGAAAAACATACCACCAGTCGTTATTACTGCCTTTTACCAAATCACCATGGCCGCTACCATTTTGGCCGGTTATGCTTTTATGGATGATAGGGTTACCGTCGTACTTCTGCCATGGACCATAAGGAGATTTGCTTACTGCATATCCAACAGCATAATCTATGCTTTTAAAATGATTAGCACTATAAATAAGGTAATATAAATTGTTAAGTTTTATAACTGTAGGTCCTTCCGTTACCGACCATTTATCATTAGCAGTATTTTCCCATACACTCGTTGCTTCTATGCATTGTTTTGCAGTTTCTTTTTTTACCGATAACATATCATCATTCATTTCTGCAACGAATATTCTGTTACCACCATTAGCAACTACTACATAGTACAAATACTTTTTACCATTATCATCAATAAAAACATAAGGGTCAATTTGTTTTGTTTCTTCTGATAAGGATTGCGAAACCTTTTGCCTGAATGGTCCTAACGGATTATCACTTACAGCAATTGCTATATGTTCATTGGCAGCATAAGCCATATAAAATTTGTTGTTGTATTCAAATACCTGCGGAGCCCAGAATTTGGAATCCCCATAAGCATCACCCATCTTTAATGCATATCCCTCTTTTGCACCAACAGGACCTGTCCAGGTTTTTAAATCGACAGATGTGTAAACTGCAAAACCATTGTTGTATTCTGCTCCTCCTGTTCCATATAAATAATAAGTACCGTTGTGGTAAAAGATGGTAGGATCTGCAAGGAAGATATTTTTTTGATCTTCTTTATTTTGTTCATGCTGCTGTTTTTTAGGAAAAGTTCCTGCAGAACAAAAAGTACATATTGCTATTAGAAATAGTGATAGAAATCGTAAATATTTGTTTGCTGATAGTACCATGAAAATTTTTAGTTGTTAATCCTCTTCAGAATTTTTAGGCTTCCTGTTATTAGCATCCATTTCTGTTGCAATACCTTTATCTCCCTGTTGTTTCATAAATGAAGCTAATTCTGTTTTCAATTGTTCCTTTACATTTTTTAGAGAAGGATCGTTAGCTATATTTACTAATTGAAAAGGATCTTTTACAACATCATACAATTCCTCTTCAGGCCTGTGCATATAAGCATTTGCTCTTGCAGGCTCTTTGCTTTGCCATGATTTAAATAAAGGAGTTTTAATCAAAACATTCTGGAAAGTATTATTTGGTTGCAGGTTATGTATGTACAAATAGTTTTTATTCCTGGCAGATCTTATAGGATAACTTTCACTTCCGTTTATAATACCTCTTGTTGTTTGCACACCAAAAACTACATCGCGTAACTCGTTTGATTGCCCTAACAAAATATTTTTAAAGCTCTTACCATCAAAACCGGTGTATCCATTAGCATCTTTTACACCTGTGTTTATTTTTGTTGGATCACCCCCTGCTATATCAATCAAAGTAGGAACGATATCAACATATTGTGTCATTGCTGTGTTACGGCTTCCCTGTTTTACTTTGCCGGGATATCTAACTATAAAAGCAGTTTTTAATCCTGCATCGTAAAGTGTCCATTTAGCAAAAGGTATTGTTCCTGATCCTTGTTCGCTTGTAAAAATCACGATGGTATTTTCCATGCGTCCTGATTTTTTTACAATATTCATTACCACACCAACAAGGCTATCCAGGTAAGTTATTTCTGCATAGTATTTAGAAAGGTTTGTACGTGTAACATCCGTATCAACAAAGCCGGGATTTAATTTTATTTTAGCGGGAGGATAAGCAGCCGGATTACCACGTGTTAACGGACCATGCGGTTGGTTTGAAGTAACCATAAGAAAGTATGGCTTGTCCTTATTATTATTTACAAAAACTTCTGCCTTTTCTAATTCAATGTCTTTGCCTTCGCCATTATCGCCGTTCCTTCCACCTAAAAACTGGAAAGGATAAGACTCTTCAGGGGCATAATGTCTTTTACCAATAAGTGCAGTACTATATCCCAACTCCTGCATGTGATGTGCAACACTACGAGTACCAGGATACACCATACTATGGTTTGGATGAGCGCCATTACGTACAGGGTAAACACCAGTAAGTAATTGTTGCCTTGTAGGTGCACAAGCAGGTGACGATGTGAACATATTATCAAAGCACATACCTTCATTTGCAAGGGCTGCAAGATTAGGAGTTTTTACCTGGGGACTTCCATAAGGTTCAAGATCACTATAAGTAAGATCATCTCCCATTATTAATACAATGTTGGGCTTACCGGAGACTTTATTATTAGCCTGGGAACATAAATTACTCCATATAAAAAGCTGGAGAATAAAAAATACTGATAACAATTTACATTTCATATTAAAGCTTCGTTTAATTAAACCAGGTATTAGTAACTGATTTAACTATTGTACTGTATAACCTTAAAAAGGTAAAATACTATTTTACGAACCTGGCGTTACAACTTAATTTAATTATCCAAACGATATAAACTAAAATCAAAATTAGTATCCTGTGTTGCATTAGTACATTCAACAGCAATCCTGTTATTACCTTCTTTCAACAATGAAATCTTATCCGAAATATTGATTTCATCATAATGCCTTTTAGTTCTTATTTTATCTTCTTCCCAAATCAATTTTCCGTTTAAATAAATTTTAGCATCTCCGAAACCAAAAAGCCTTACACCAAATCCTTTAGGCATATTCTGCACATTAAAATCCTGGTACGCGTATATCGATTCGCCTTTCTTTAATAGAGTTGATGTAGAATTATCAGTAAAGTTTAAAGGCGCACTTTGTTGCAGCCAATCCCTTGCTACCGTACCTTGATAAACCTTAAACTTATTAGGTGCTGTTTCATTTTCTTTATTGATAAAAGATACTTTTAAATCCGACTCCTTATACAATGGAGCATGTAACTCTCTAAGAAGTTGTTCAGGTATTTTAATTACTGAACGGTCGTAAGTCATTAAGCCGTTTACCTCACCTTCAACATCTGTAGTTTGAGTATAAATTGCTGCAGCCAATCCTCTCGGTACCATTAGTTGCATATTATACATCATCTCTTTATATTCAGAAATCAACTTATCACTTTCAGTGTAAGTTTTATATCCCCAGTTACGTTTAGCAGGATCCCATATATGATCTTTTACTACTAAACCAAGTCCACCAAACTCTCCTAAAACAATAGCCCTGCCTTTGTTTGCAGAAGGAGCTTCCATACCCGGCCCTGGATAATGATGTGCATCATTAACATCACCAACACCACGATCTGCCCAACCGCTGGGGCAATCAACCAACCTGGTAGAGTCATAACTTTTTGTCCATGCAGCAAGTCTTTTCGTATCATACTGTCCCCAACCTTCATTAAGTGGTACCCACATTACAATACTTGGAAAAAATCGCAAGTGATCCATGATAGATTTCCATTCTGTCTCAAACTGCTTTGCAGATTCTGCCGGACGAACCCAGTCTTCTTTAGAATCTGCAGCAACATGTGAAGGGCCGGGGCCGGCAAAACCAGAAGGCATATCCTGCCAAAGCAACATACCCATAGTATCAGCATGATAATAATAACGTGATGGTTCAACTTTTATATGTTTCCTTAGCATATTAAAGCCCATGTCTTTCAACTTCACCATATCATACAGCATAGCAGCATCAGATGGAGGAGTTAATAAACCTTCAGGCCACCATCCCTGGTCAAGCGTACCAAATTGAAAAACGGGTTTATCATTTAACATTAATCTTGTATAACCATTCTTATCGTTGCCTAATGCAATTTTACGCATGGCAAAATAAGTATTGAATTGATCTGATACTTTATCATTACTTCGTAACTCAACTGCTACTGTATAAATATTTGGATGTTCAGGTGTCCAAAGTTTGGCAGACGGAATAGTTACAGAAAGGTTTTTATTAAACGAAGCAGTTGTATCTTTTATAACCTTACCATCATTCTTAATTACAAAATTTAAATTTTCGTTGCCTGTTAATCCTGACGCTGTTGTTGTAAAGTTGATCTTGCTGTTATCAATATCAGGTGTGGGAACAAATTGCTGAACCGTTGTTTTACTAACCGGTTCAAGCCATACTGTTTGCCATATACCTGAAACTGCTGTGTACCAAATCCCCTTAGGATCTAAAACTTGTTTACCTCTTGCCTGAAGATCGGTATCTGTAGGATCCCAAACGCTCATAACAATTTGCTGGTCTCCTGTCTTATTCAAGTAAGGAGTAATATTGAATGAAAACGGATCTGAACCGCCTTTATGTTCTCCTGCTTTTTTTCCATTTACCCACAATTTTGTTTCCCAGTCAACTGCGTCAAAATGGAGCATAACATCTTTGCCGTTCCAGTTGGCAGGAACAGTAAACTTTTTATTGTACCATAACTCCTGGGTTGGCAAAAGAGGTTTACCTACACCGGATAAAGAAGATTCAATACAAAATGGAACGAGTATTTGTCCATCATATTTTGATGGAGCAGACTGCCCTTTTGCAACTACAGAATAATTCCACATACCATTCAAATTAATCCATGCAGTTCTTTGCATTTGAGGACGTGGGTATTCGCTCCATACATTTGCTGGTGTAACTTCCTTACCCCATTTTGTTGTTAAACTAACTTTTGCACGTTTCCAATTCTGTGCTTGTGTCTGTGCTTGTGCAATTACGCCCGAAACAATAAACAGCGATAATAATAATGTTCGCATTCTTACTTTTTTATTATAATAATTTGATTAATGTCCGTTCTATTAAAAGTATCCTTCAGTTTTATTTTTACTTTACCGATAGCGTTAGTCCTCATTTCCTGCCCCCTTCTTTCCGAGTGATTTTTCAAAAGTTGCCGGGATAGACTTTGATAATTCCTGTATTACCGCTTTCATTGCAGGTTTTTTAGCAACGTTCACATTTTCATAAGGATCAGTTGAATGATCGTATAACTCTTCTGAGCCATCTCTATAGCGAATGTACCTGTAACGTTCGCTTCTTACGCCTGTATATTGCTCCCCATAATAAGTAATACTGTTGTTCCTATCCCATTTTGCTGACGGATTTTTTAATACCGGCATTATACTTTTTCCATCGAGGGTATGTTTTGGACCTTTAATACCACAGTATTCAAGAAGTGTAGGATATATATCTATAAGACTTACAGTCTGTGGTAACTTATATGCTTTACCATTTGGCAGGCGAATAAGAAAAGGAATAACATCTGATTGATCCCACAGGGTGAACTTTGTCCAGTGCTCTTTAACACCATTATGAAAACCATTATCGGAAACAAAAACAACAATGGTGTTTTTAGCAAATCCACTTTTATCAAGCGCTTCTAATACTCTACCAATATTCCAATCAGCAAATGTATAATTAGCGCAGTAGGCTCTCATTAATTCTAACCAAACTTCTTTTTTAGTTAAACCTTTTTTTCTATAACTCTTCATTGAGTCTACCAGGTCTCTTCCAGGTGCAGGAACATCATCGAGATCATTTTCAAGGTAGCCTGGCGGCAAAGTAATATTTGCATCTTTATACATATCCCAAAACCTCTTAGGGGCAGTATAAGGGCTGTGAGGACGGAATAACCCGTAATACATAAAGAAAGGCTTCTCATGCTTTTGTGATAAGAACTCAACAGCCGCATCTGCATTTTTTACATCAGCGAAATCAGAATCAGGTCCTGTCCATGGTTGTATTGCCATCCACCTGCCGCCATAACGATTTTCTGCATCACCAAAAGGTCCATATCCCCCTTTAAAAATCTTGTTATCAAACATTTTATTCTCCCGGTTATCATTTAATTCAAGGTGAAATATTTTTCCCCTTGCCCAGGTTGTGTAACCGTTTTTCTTAAAAGTTTCCGGCATTACTTCAGTAGTAGAAAGGACGGTATTGTTCCAGATATCCTGAACATTAAAATAAGAACCTGTTTTATGTGGTGAAACGCCAGTCCAAAAAGAAGCTCGTGAGGGGATACAAGCGGGGGCAGCACAAGTGGCATTTTTAAAATAATAAGATTGGCTGGTAAGTTTGTCTAAAGCAGGCGTTTTTAATACGGGGTAGTTTTTGAGGAAAGCGTAGGTATTCATATCATCAGCTACTATAAATAATACATTAGGCTTTTGTGCCGATGCATTACCGCTTTCAATAATTTGAGCATTTGATGTGTAACAAATTAATACAGCAAAGATGAATAAAAAGATAAAGACTTTGATCATAAGGCTCTCGTGTTTATAATTTGGCCGCACTAAAAGTAAGATACATGTTGAATTTAGCTTGTAAGGATTGTGTACATCGCTGTAATATTTGTAGATGTAGCGCTAAAAGCAATCATTAAGTGGTGTGTTCTGGCAAATAAAACGATTTCAATTTGTAATCGCCAAAACTTAATCTGACAAGTTTGGATTTTAAATGACGACCTGCAAATCGTTCAAAATAAAATGAAGAAGCCACAGAAGGTAAGGACAGTTATTGATGAAGAAATACCATTAAGAGGTGTTTTGAAATGCCATTTGAGGTAACCCTTTATCTGGGGCACGATCGAGGGGTAAGTCAGGGAAGTATTTCTATTATTACAAATGCAGGTTCTCAAAGCATAATAATTCAAGTGCTATCAAAGCACATGATCAATTTAACAACACTTATTTTATATAGAACACCAAATAGCTTTTCATGGAAAATTGTATGAAATAACAAGAAATGAAACATTGAAAAAATTTCAAAAAATGCTGTTGCCGGTTTTTGACTACGTGCCCAACAGTGGCTTCCTTAAAAAACAGTTGCTACTGAAAACCTCTGTTTCACACAAGGGGCTGGTGAAAATTTTAGAAAACCGCTCATCGACCCGTCAGGTGATCGATATCCCGGTCATAAAACCTGTTTATACAGCGCATCGCGTTTACCGTAGGACCTGCAGTTGCGGACATAGCACGCAAAGCAATTTTCCTGCATACATTGCAGCTAAAGAATTTTTTACTGATGTAATGGGTTTACCTGTAAGTGTAGGTGGTATCCATAATATTTTAAAGCGGCTTACCCAAAAAGCATTACCGCATTATCAGCAAATAAAAGAACGCCTTTACGGCTCAGTATTTATAGGAACGGATTAAACGGGTGTAAAAGTAAATGGGCAAAAAGATTGGATGTGAACCTGGCAAAATGATGATCTTACTTTTATTGTCCACTCCGGTAATCGGGGTTTTAAAACCATTGAAGATAATTTTAGTAACGGCTTACCAAATGCAGTTTTGCAGCACGACAGGTTTGCCTGCCATTTTAATTGCCAAGCGATGCATCATCAGATTTGTATGTCTCATTTACTTCGTGATTTACAGTATATAAATGAGCTTTACCCTCAGGGTGGATGGGCTGCAGAGATGATAGCATTAATTGCACAAGCACTTCAGCTAAAAAGAGAACTGACTGTTTGCC
>JAABUN010002686.1_pt1 | contig 30453 bp, 18 predicted proteins | sample 5559311 | NCBI WGS metagenome assembly JAABUN01 (sample SAMN10711877, study PRJNA513370) | rock metagenome | isolation source: Antarctica rocks | place: Antarctica: Victoria Land, Siegfried Peak sud | reverse complement strand
TCACCCGCCAACACCTGGAAGACCGCCTCGCCGCGCTGCCCGCACGCCCGCCGCCACAGCCCCTGCCGCCGCAACTACCGCAGCCGATCGCCGCCTAACCCGACAACTATCCCTGAAACGCAGCACTTAGGTTTCTGGTGGTGACAATGCGCGCCTCGGCGCTCCGGAACTGATGCCGAGTGCTGAACGCAACCGTAGAAGTCGTTGCACAGCCTCGCGCAGTTAGGCTGTGCAACGACTTCTTGTTCACGGCGATGAGACGAACGGTCGATAGAGATGGATGCGCGCCTCGGCGCCCTGGAGATGATCTCGAGTGCTCAACGCGACATCCTTTGCGTCGGTGAGACGAACGGTTGAAGAGGCGGTGGAGCGCGCGGCGCTCCCTGCCTCTTTTCGCGCGCTCCTGCGTATACCACTCCAACAACACGGCAAAATCCTGACCGAGGAGGAGCGCCCGCTCTGGCCGACGGTGGTACTCGCCGCCTGCACCGCGACAGGTGGCGAGCCCGCATTCGGCGCGACCGTCGCGGCGGCGACGGAGTTATTCATGGCCGGGCTCGATGTGCTGGATGAGATCGAGGACGGGGATAGCTCGGCGCTGGTTGAACTGGCAGGACCAGCGCAGGCCCTCAACGTCTCGACCGCCCTCCTCCTGCTCGGGCAACAGACCTTACTGGGCCTCGTCGCCGATGGGCTACCCGCCGCACAGGTTACGCTCCTGACACAAACGCTGACCGCAGCGGGCCTCGCGGCGACCGGCGGGCAGCATCGCGATCTCGCCAATGAATCCGACCGGATTGTTTCCACCGACGAGGCGCTCTCCATCGCGCGGAGTAAGGCGGGGACACTGGTCGCCGGGGCCTGCCGTATTGGGGCGCTGCTCGGAACGACCGATATGGACACGCTGGCCCTGTACGAAACGTTGGGCGGGCATCACGGCACCGCCGCCCAACTCGCCAATGATCTGCACGGTGCCGAAAATACCTTAAGTAAGACCGATGTTGAGCGGCAGAAGGGCACTCTCCCGCTCCTCTATGCGCGTGGCGCACGCGCGGTCGCGACGGGCGAACCCGCCACCATCGCCGCGAGCGGCGCGCTCCATTTCACCTGGGTGATCCTCGAAATCGAGCGTCAACGGTGTGTCCAACTGCTCGACACGCTTGCCGCTCGTGGTCATCTGGTCGCGGACCTGCGCGACCTCTTGGGAAAGGTCGGCTAGGCCGGTGAATGCGATGCGTGCGATATCCGGGGGTGTTCAGGGGCGTTCAATAGTCGCGCACTATTCAAAATGGCTTAGGCGCATATATCGCTACCTACTTGGCGGCCTCCTCGGCATCATTTTTCTGATCACCTTGGTCTGCGCGCAGGAGGCAATGAGGTCCAGCCCCAGTTTGGGGATGGAGGTGGCACGAGCGAGTGGCAGTGGCGAGTGGATCGTCGAGACGGTCACACTCACGAGTAAGGCCAGCGATAGTGGCGCGCGCAAAGGGGACTTCGTTCGGCAACTCGACGCTCGCACGGTCGATAGAGACACGCAGATCACGCCAGAAATGATCGCGCGAGCGAGTCAACTCATCCTGGAACGTCCGCAGTCCGGCGTGCTCTACCCGGTAGGAACACTCGGACAGCTACTCGCCACAGCGAACCCAGCACCGTTTCAGATCATGGCGACCATCTTCTTTCTCGTAGGTATGACCGCCCTGCTTCTCGGTCATGGTGCCCCGCGCGGGCGCTCGCGCTCCTGTGTTGCACCGGCGCGCTGGAAGCCCTCTTGTTACCATTGGGTACACGTACCATACCATGGGTGCTCCTCCTCAATGGCCTGCTGGTCCCACTCTTCATGGGCGGGTTTGCCTATCTCTTCCTGGTCTTCCCGATCGCGCGCACGCTCTCGCTGCCGTTCAGGCACGGGCGGGTACGGCCCGAATGGGTGCTGGCCCCGGCCGTACCGGCCAGCATCGTCTATACGCTCGCCTTCTTCGATGTACACCCGCTATTGCTCCGGCTCAACTCCATTATCGGCCTTCCCTACTTCCTGGCCTGCGTCCTTGGCGGTGTAGGCGCGCTGGTGGCGAGTTGGCGACAAGCCGAGACGCCACGCGCACACGCGCAATTACGCATCATTGGCAGCGGCACGATCCTGGCCGTCCTCCCCTTCTTCCTCCTGAATCTCCTGCCACAAATCACGTCGCGGCCCGCGATCATCCCGGCCGAGTACACGGCCCTGCCGCTGGCGCTCATCCCGTTGGCCTTCGGCTACGCGATCCTGCGCTATCAGATCATGAATCTGCACCTGTACGTGCGACGCGGGGTCGTTTATTCGGCGCTCGGGGCGTTGATCACCGCGATCTATGCACTCACGCTCGCTATCGCCACGATGCTCGTGCGGGATCGCGCCGCACGCCTCGACGCCGTGTTGGTGCCGACGATGGTGGCGCTGGTGGTGATCATGGGCGATCGGCTGCGCGCGGCCACGCAGCACCGGATCGATCGCCTCTTCGACCGCCAGGGCTACGACTATCGCCGCCAGCTACAGGAGTTCAGCCGCCGGATGAACGGCATCCTCGATCCCGATGAGTTGGCCCAATCGTCGGTGGAACTGATCGCGCAGACGATGAGGTCGCGTCATGTGCGGCTCTACCTGTTCGATCCCGGCGCGGAGTCCTATCGCCTATGGGTCGCGGCGAGTGTGGGAGCGCCAGCCGACGACGCGGTACTTGGCCCGCGCCACGCGAGTGTCGCCGAGGTGCGTGCGGCGGGCTGGGAAATCGTGCAACATTTCGAGATCGAGGCGCGCGAAGACGCCCTCCTCGTGCCACTGGTCCACAAGAATCAGCCGGTAGCCCTCCTCACGCTCGGCCTGAAGCGCGCCGATCTGCCGTATTCGAGCGAGGATCTGGGATTGCTCCGCACCGTGGCGAGCCAGTTGGCGATCGCGACCGAGAACGCGCAACTCTATGGCCGGATGCGCGATCTCTATCTGTCGGGCATCCGTACGCTGGCCGCGACGGTCGATGCCAAGGATTCCTACACCCGAGGCCACTCGGAACGCGTGGCCGCGTACGCCCGCGCGATCGCCGTGGAACTCGGGCTACCACAGTTGGCGATCGAGACGATCGAACTGGCCGGCCTCTTGCACGATATCGGGAAGATCGGCGTCCCGGATGCGGTCCTCCAGAAGCCAGGGCGGCTCGATCCCGACGAGCGCACGCTGATCGAGCAGCACGCCGATCTGGGCGCGCGTATCCTCTCCGATAACCTGGCGTTGGCGCCGCTGGTGCCGCTCATCCGCCACCACCACGAACGGTACGATGGGGGAGGCTATCCGAGCGGCCTGCACGGCGAGGCTATCCCCCTGGGCGCGGCGATCATCGCCGTCGCAGACACCTACGACACCATGACCACCGATCGGCCATATCGACGCGCGCCCGGCCCGGCCACGGCGCGGGCGGAAATCGCCGGCCTCAGCGGCAGCCAATTCCACCCGCGCGCGGTCGCGGCCTTCCTGCGCGTGAGCGACGCGCCCCAGTGGCTGGCCGAGCCGCAACGCGGGACGGCGGAGACGAACCAGGGCCATGCCCTGGCGGGCCAGGCGAGCGATGTGAACAGCCGGGCGATGCGCGTCGTCTACCAGATCGCGCAGTTGAGCGGCAGCGCCATCGAACTCCCGGCGTTCCTGGGCCGCGTGCTCGACATCCTGCGACGTGAACTGGGAACCAAGGTGATCGACGTCTTCATCGTGGACCGCGCGACGAACATGCTCCACGGGAAGATGGGGCCGATGGATGGGTGGGCACCATTCTCGATCCCCAGGGGGCAGGGGCTCGTCGGCTGGGTCGCGGAACACCAGACGGCGGTGCGGCTCGACGAGACGCGTGGCGACCCGCGCGTCCTCCTGGTGGGCGAGTGGGAGGGTCGCTCGGAGATCGCGGTGCCGCTGATCAACAACGGGCGCACGGTCGCGGTGTTGAACGCCGAGAGCGCCCGCACCGCCGCGTTCAGCGCGGAGGATCTGACCCTCCTGACGATCATCGCGGGCCAGCTCGCCCAGGCGGTCGAGATGGCGAATCTCCACGAGGAAATCACCCGCGCCGCCCTGGTCGATGGGTTGACCGGTATCCCCAACCATCGCCATTTCTCCACGCGTTTGGAAGCAGCCTTCGGCGAGGCGGAGCGGTCGGGCACGGCGCTCGCGCTGGCGATGCTCGATGTCGATGGGTTAAAGGCGCTCAACGACACCTTCGGCCACCTGGTCGGCGACGCGGCGCTGCACACGGTCGCGCGGCTGCTCGACGAACACCGCCGACCGGAGGAGTTCGTGGCCCGTTACGGCGGCGACGAGTTCGCGATCATCTTCGCGGGACTCGATAGCGAGGCCGCCACCGCGCGCGCCGAGGCGTTGCTGGGGGCGATTCGCGCCGCCGAGACCTTCGAGACGATCCACGGCACCATGCTCCTCCCCGACATCTCCGTGGGCGTCGCCAGCCTCGATCACGAGGTGGGCCACGCCCCGGCCCTGATCGCCCTGGCCGATGCGCGGATGTATCGCCAGAAGCGTGCGCGCCACGGCACGCTGGTCCTGCCCTCAGCGGGTGACGAGCGGCCCGGCGACTATCGCGGAGAGGCGATAGTCACACGGCGCTCGCGCCCGTAGCGACAGCGTTTCCGCACCGGAGATCCCCCTGATATGCCCGTGATGTTCCCGCGCGACACGCGTCGATTCCCCTTGGCAATTGTGCGCCCCATCGCGTATGATGATCGTTCGGCGACCGTCAATGCAGAAACGCAGCGCGGGTATCCAAAAGCAGGGGACGGCATGACGATTCGGCGGATGGACCATGTGAGCATCGTCGTCGTCGACCTCGAGGCGGCTCTTGCATTCTTTGTCGTACTCGGTATGGAAGTGGAGGGCAAGGCACCGATCGAGGGAAGCTGGGTTGATCGCGTCAACGGACTCGTCGGCGTCCGCGTCGATATCGCGATGCTGCGGACCCCGGACGGACACGGCCGGCTCGAGCTAACGAAGTTCCATAACCCGGCGGCGATCAGCGCCGAGCCGGCGAACGCGCTAGGGAACACGCTGGGCCTACGGAGCATCATGTTCACCGTGGACGACATCGACGCCGCTGTCGCCGGCCTGCGCGCCCACGGCGCTGAACTCGTCGGCGAGGTGGCGCAGTACCAGGACAGCTACCGGCTCTGCTACGTCCGCGGCCCGGCCGGGATCATCGTCGCGCTGGCCGAGCAGCTCAGTTAACAACCCATCGCGACCAGCCCAGCATAGAGGAGAGCGTCGTGGCGCGGAAGTCCAGGAAGGCGCTCGGGGTCTCCGGCTCGGGCGACACGACGCCGCCAGTTCAGGCGGACGGGGTGGCCTCGGAGCAGACCGCCGAGCGTTTGGAGCGCGGCAAATCGTCGGCCGATGAACTACTGATCGGCGTGGCGGATCAAGCAGCGGCGACCGCCGCCGCCACCGCAGGCGAGATCGCGCCGGTCGATGTCTTCGCGACGCAATGGACGGAGTTGGATCTGCGCTGTCGCGATTGCCAGATCATCCACTACGTGCCGATCTGCCTCTTCCTCAACGCGGCGGAATCGCCGCAACTCGTGCAGCAGATCATCGGGCAGCAGTTCAACATGAAGCGGTGCCCGGTCTGCCACCAGATCGAATATGTCGAACACCCCTACGCCTACTACGATCCCGCGCGCAAGCTGGTCGTGCAAGTGCGCCCGGAGTGGGAATGGCACGCCGGCGGGGGCGAGGAGTGGTACGCGGCGCGGCTGGAGGATCTCTTCGAGCGGTGGTCCGAACACGACGTCCGGATCGAGGTCGTCTTCGGGCCGCAGCCGTTGATCGAGCGCTTCTTGCAGGAGGCGCCGTCGCCGCCCGCACGCCGCTGACCGGGGCGGCAAGTCAAGCGGACGCACGCCCTCGGTGCAAGATCCCGAGGACCGTTCCCGCCGCCGCTTCGCCGCTCCGGATCGCGCCGTTGATGCTGCTGTCCTCGGTATACTCGCCCGCCAGGGTGAGGCCGGGCAGGGCGGTGCGATTGCGCGGCAGATCGTCGTGGACGTTGGGCGGCTGGGCGAATTGCGAGAACGGCACCCGGACCACCCCGAGCGCCGTGAGCCGCGCCGCCGTGGTGCGCTGCGGCCCGAACCACTCGGCCAATTCGACCCGGCACCGGGCGACGATCTCGTCGTCGGACAACGCGGGGTCGCCGAGGATGGTGCAGGAGAAGAGGTGGCGACCGGGCGGCGCGTACTCCGGGGCGACGTTGCTGATCTGGGTCGCGTTGTTGATGAACGCCGCCGGGGCGGGGTTGAGCATGACGCGCTTGTGCGACACCAGCGGCTCCACCGAGCCGAAATAGACCGCGACCGAGTCCAGGCCGCTCGTCGGCAGCGCCAGGCCGGTGAGGCGCGCGGCGGCACGGGCGTCGGTCGCCACCACGACCTGCTCGGCGCGCAACTCGCCCGCAGCGGTGTGGACACCGACGACGCGCTCGCCCTCGCGCAGGAGCGCATCCACCGTCACCCCGGTGCGGATCGCCCCGGACGGCAGCCCGTCGGCGAGTTGCCGCGTGAGCATCCCCATCCCCGACGCCGGCACGACGGTCGCGCCGATTGCCAGCATCTGGAAGGTGAACGCGAAGACGCGGGCGCTCGTTCCCAGCGTGCGGTCGAGGTAGATGCCGCCGTAGAACGGGGCGATGAAACGCTCGATGTACCCCGGCGAGAAGCCGCAGGCACGCAGGTAGGCGCGTGTGGAGCGGTCCCGCCCCGCACCCTGCGACACGCTGCGCACACCATCCCAGTCGCGACCGGCCAGCCTGGACGCCAGGAGCAGGGTGCGCAACTTATCGCCGAGCGAGACCACGTCGGTCGTGAGCGAGGGGAGGAGCGCCCCACGGTCGCGGCGCGGGTCGCCGAGGATCGCCCAACCGCCGCGATGGCGAATCGCCGCGCCGGGGGCGAAGTAGCGCAATTCCAGGGCGTCGAAGTCGAGCCAGCGGCGTGCCGCAGGGTAGCCGGTGAAGAGGACCTGGAAGCCGCGATCGAGGCGATAGCCGTCGCGCGATGCGGTGCGGACCCGCCCGCCAACGGTCGGCTCCGCTTCCAGCAGCAGCACGGGCATACCGGCGTCGACAAGCGCCCGCGCGCAGGCGAGCCCGGCCAGCCCCGCGCCGACAATCAGCGTCGGCTGCTGCTCGCCGACGCGGAATCCCTGCATCATCGCCTCTCCTCATCTGCGCCGCATACCGGCGAGCCATCGCGCCGACCCCGGCACACAAGGTTCGCACATCGCTCCCGCAGCGTGCAAGGGGCGCGCAAGCGGTGCCGCGCGGGGCCCGTCAGGCGTCGCCCGCGCCGCCAGGCCGCATGGCGGGGCACCGGCGCGACCCGCCCCCCGGAGGGCGGTTGACGGTACGCCGATCACCCCGGTACACTTCGCAGCATCGTCCAGATAGCCCCGCCGAACCGCCCCGCTGGACCGCCCCGGTGGACAGCCCGGACATGACGAGAAACGCCCGCACCATCCTCGGCGTTAGTTGAGGAGATGCGGGCTCAGCGAGACGAGCGTGCCGCGCGCAGCGGAGCCGAAAAGGGAAAGACGAGCCTGATGAGCGCGCCATTTCGCCTGCTGATCGAGGGCGGCCCGAACGCCGGCCAGCGCTTCACGGTCGCCGCCGCCGGGACGACGATCGGCAGGCAGGACGGCAACACGATCGTTCTCGATGACGGTCGTCTCTCGCGCCAGCACGCGCGGATCGATCTCGCCGCAACGGGCCTGACCGTCACCGACCTCGGCTCGGCGAATGGCACCCGCCTGAACGGTCGCGCGGTCAGCGGCACCCAGCCCCTGCGCCAGGGCGACCGGATACAACTCGGCGAGACGACGATCGCGGTCGAGGGCGGGCCGCAGCCGGAGCCTCGCGACGATGCGACCGTGCCCGTGCCATTGCCGAACGCGCCCACGACGCCCCTCCGACCGGCGAGCGGCGCACCGACCCCGCTCCTGGTCGTGCAAGGGAGTGGGCAGCGCTTCCCGCTCGATCGTCCGTCGCTCGTCGCCGGGCGGCAGCCCGGCAGCGACATCGTGCTCGACGACACGCAAGCCTCGCGTCAGCACGCCCGCTTCGAGGTACGGGGCGATCAGGTCACGGTCACCGATCTCGGTTCGGCCAACGGCACGCGCGTTAACGGCGCGGCGATCGAGGGCACGCGCGCGTTGCGCGAGGGCGACATCGTCCAGATCGGCAACAGCCAACTGCGGGTCGAGGGGCTAGGCGGCGCGGCGCTCGCCGCCGGGTCCGCGCCCGATTCGGGCGCGACGGTCGTTGTCGGGCCGGGCTTCGCCCCGCCACCGCCGAGCGCGCCACCGCCGAATCTGCCGCCAGCGCCGGGCTCGTTCAGCCCACCGGCACCGGCCTGGAACAGCGCGCCAGCGCCGCACTTCGGCGGCTCACCGGCACCGTATGTGCCGCTGCCGCCTCCGACGGCCCGCAGATCGAGCCGCCTGCCGCTGATCCTGGGGCTGGCGCTTGGGGCCATGCTGCTGCTCTGCGGCGGCGGGGGGGTCGCCGGGTGGCTGCTGCTGCGGAACGGGGCGACGCCCACGCCGACGCTCGGCATCACCCCCCGGTCGGGGGGCACGTCGGTGGCGGCGGGCTTCAGCACGCCGCCGCCAGGCGCGACGACGGTGGCGGCCAGCACCACCATCCCGCCCACGCCGCGAGCGAGCGTTGCCCCCCCTCCCCCCACGCCGCAGACGGGGGGCGGCAGCGCCCTGATCGCCGGGAGTGGCGGGGGCAACCCGGCCCCGCCCCCACCGGGCGCGTCGCCCGCGCCGACAGCCACGGCGGTGGCCTCGGCTGCGCCTCGCCCGGCGACCTCGGCCGCGCCGCGTCCATCACCATCTGCCACGCCGCGTCCTTCGCCCTCGACCGCGCCCCGCCCCTCGCCGACCCCCGCCGCGCCGAGCACCGGGGCCTCGAACATCAGCGTGCCGTCGGTCGGGCTGCGCTTCGTCGTGCCGACCGGCTGGACCAAGGTTGACGAGAAAGCGACCACCGTCACCTTCATCTCGCCGAACAGGGACGCCCAACTGATCGTCCGTTGGGGGGCGGCGACCGCCGGGCTGACCTCCGATGCGGTGTTGCAGCGGGAGTTGGTCGCGACAGCGGCCGTCGACCCCGACTTCGATCCGGTCGGCACGCAAATCCGCCCGGCCCAGGTCAGCGGGAGGCCGGGCTCGGCGACCGAGCGGTACGACTACAGCACGACCAATGGTCCGCGAAGCGAGGGGGATCTCGCGGTCGTCGTGCCAGGTCGCTTCCAGTACTTCTTCGGCTTCCTCACCGTGCAAGGGAATTTCGAGGCCAACGCCGGTGACTTCACGGCTATCGCCAACAGTATCCAGATCACCCCGCCCTAGTGCCGCGCCCGCCGATCGCGGGCGACGGATCGCCGGGCGGCGGGGGGCGGGGGGTGGGGGCAACCGGCAGAGTGCATTCGGAAGCGGCAGGGGGCGCGATGAGTGACGATCGCAGCCACGAGCAGGCGGGCGACCAGGGGATGGCGCGGGAAGAAACTGCCGGCACGCATGGCGGGATGGTCGCGACGGCCTTCGGGCGCACCGACATCGGCTGCCAACGCACGATCAACCAGGATACCCTCGGGCATCGTGTGGGGCGCTACGCCGCGCAATCGGCCACGCTGGGCCTCCTCTACGCGGTGGCCGACGGCATGGGGGGCCACGCGCGCGGTGAGGTCGCGAGTGCGCTGGCGATCGAGCATTTCTTCGCGCGCTACTACGCCTCGGACGTGGCGCTCGAGCCGCGTCAGGCCCTGGCGCAGGCGCTGATCGCGACTAACAGCGCCGTGCATGAGGCGGGGCGGGGCGACGACGGCAAGACGATGGGGACGACCCTGACGGCGGTGCTGCTGCGCGACAACATCCTTTACGTCGGCAACATCGGCGACAGTCGCACCTACCTGATTCGGGGCAGCAAGATCAAGCAATTGAGCGAGGATCATTCGCTGATCGGCGAGCAGGTGCGCGTCGGCCTCCTAACCGAGGCCCAGGCGCGCACCAGCACGATCCGCAACGTGATCACGCGCGCGGTCGGCTATCGCGAGGCGGTCGAGCCGGATACCTTCGCGTTCACCGTCGCGGCGGGCGACGTCCTGCTCCTCTGCTCGGACGGCCTGCACGGGCAAGTCGAGAACGAGGAATTGGCGCACTATCTGAGCACGCAGCCCCTCAAGGCGGCGGTGGATGGGCTGATCGCGCTGGCGCGCGAACGCGGCGGCCCGGACAATATCACCGCCATGACCGTCCGGATCGACCAGATCGGCGAGCGCGGCCACGCCGAGCGCGACGAGCAGACGAGCGAGGTGACGCTCGGCGCGGCGAGCGACGCGTCGACCGGGCCACGCCCGCCGCGTCGGGCGGGCGACACCGATGAGATCGTCACCGATGAGTTGCCGACGATTCCGGCAGCGGCGGCGGCGCTCGCCACCGCGCCGCCACTGCCGCCCATCGCGAGCGATCCGAATGCGGACACCCAACCGCTACTGACGGTCACACCGCCCGTCGTTCACGCGTCGATACCGCCCGCGCCATCGCCCCCGCCCCCGCCGATCGGGCAGGCGGTGCCCCCGCCGCCCGCCTCCCCGCCCCCGCCACCCGCTGTCGGCCAGCCCGCGCTCGCGCCACCGATAGCGCCGCCGCCAACAATCGGCCAGCCCCCGCCCGCACGTCGAGGGGGGCCGCCGCTCTGGCTGCTGGCCCTGCTGCCGCTGCTGCTGATCGGGCTGGTGGGGGCCGGGGTGGTGGCAGTCGGCGCGGTGCGACGCGCGAGCAGCATCGGCAATGCCCAACCCGCCTCGTCGGTGGTCGCGGCGACGGCCGCGCCCGCCGCGCCCACGGCGACCATAGGAGCACCGCCGACAGCCACGGTCGCGGCGGTACTCCCGTCGACCGGGGCGGCCCCGCCAAATCTCGGTGGCGGCGTGCCGACCGCCACGCGACCGGCCCAGGCGCTGCTGCCGGCGCCGCCGTTGGGCGCGTCACCCGGCCAGGGGGCGAACGCCAGGGTCACCGGCGTGATCGTGTTCGTCGGCGAGGTGCGCGTACCGGAGCGCTTCGCCGAGGAATGGCAGGTACTCTTCTTCGATCGCGCAGAGCGGCAACGGAACCCGATCGCGGCGCAGCCGGTCCATCAAGCGACGATCAGCGCCACCCCCGGGGAGGCATTCGCCTTCTCGGGAGAGCTGCCGATCGCGGCCGGGGAGCAGGACCAGCTCACCTTCGAGGTCGAGGTACGGCGGCAGGACGGCACGGCGGTGGCCACCAGCGCGCAAACCGAACTGAGCGTATCGCGGCGCAGCCCGGGTTCGCCGGTCACGATGACGATCGCTGTCACCGCGATCCGTCCCCGTGCAACGGGCGTTCCGCCACCGGCCTTGGACCTCGCGGCGACCGGCGGCGGGCGCACCACCCAGCGCCGGGAAACATCGCTGCGGGCGGCGACGTAATGGGTGGTGTGGGGCGTGGCGTGCCGCCCCGCCGATTCCGGTGCGTTGCACGACGTGTCGCCGCGCGAACCGCTTGAGCCACTCCTCGAGACATTTTCGCTCCTTGGGACGCTTCTTAAGACGCTTATTGAGGCGAAGCATGTTACGACTCGATCCGTTCCCGGCACGGCAACGCCGCCGACAATCGGCCCTGCTCGGCCTCCTCTTGCTGCTGCCGCTGCTGGTGGCCTGCTCGCTCGGGGCCTCGCCCTCGCCGACGCCCGCCCCCAGCCCCGCCGCGTCGACCGCGCCAACCGTCGGCGGTACGCCCGGTGCCCCCCCCAGCGGCACACCGGGTGGCACACCGCCGTTCCCGCTACCGAGCGGGAACGACCTGAAGATCGACTCTGCGCTGCTCGACGTCGCCGCCATCTACCGCCGGGAGGGGCAGGGCGCGGCGGTGCAGAAGGCGAAGGAGACCGGGCTGCTCAATGGCAACAACGAGTTCCGGCTGACGCTCATCCTCAGCGACAACAATACCCAGCCGGTGACCGACAAGGTCAAGAGCGTTGGTGGCCGCGTCGGGAGTGTCATGGATAACATGGTCGATGTGATCATGCCGCTCGATGTGGTGCTCACCTATGTCGGGGCGAACAACAACAACGCGATGCAAGAACTGGCCGCCTTCGGCTCGGTGCGGGAGATCCAGGTCACGCGGCGGCCCGACAAGGAAGGGTTCGGCGTGCCGCCCGGCACAACGCTCGCCGCGCTCCAACCGTATCTCGCCGCCCTGGCGGTCGAGGGGGTCGTGGTGAGCGGCGCGGATAAGTGGCAGGCGGCGGGGATCACCGGCCAGGGGGTGAAAATCGGCATCATCGATGGCGGCTTCGGGGGGTACGAGGCATTGTTGGGCAAGGAGCTGCCCCAGCGGGTGGGGTTCAAGTCCTTCAGCGCGGGCGGCGGGGCGGGCGACGGCGTGCATGGCACGGCGGTCGCGGAGATCGTCCACGCGATGGCCCCAGGCGCCGAGTTGATCCTCGCGCCCTTCGATACCCAGGCCGATTTCGCGCGGGCGCTGCGCTATCTGGTCGATGAGCAGAAGGTCCAGATTCTGCAGATGTCGTTCGGCTGGCATGACACGCGCGGCGATGGCACCGGGTTCACCCACGATCAGATCAACTACGCGCGCGACAAGGGGGTGCTGCCGGTGAAATCGGCCGGCAACGAGGGGGACTCGCACTACACCGCCACCTTCGGCGCGGACGGCGGTGGCCGACACGAGTTCGCCCCCGGCAAGACCCGTCTCCGGGTCGGCGGCGCGGACGGCGAGGTGCTGCTCTACCTGAACTGGGACGCCTGGAGCGGCACGCCGGTCAACTACGATCTCTACCTGGTGGACGAGGGCGGCAACCGGGTCGCCTCCTCGCGCAACGTGCAGGGGCCGAACAAGACCCCCTACGAGGCGATCTACTACGAGGGCCGGGCGAACACGCGCTATTACGCGGTGGTCGAGGCGGTGGGGACACAGCCAGCGGTGCGCTTCGATCTCTTCGGGAAGAACACCCCGATCGAACGGGTCGCCACCGGCTCGACGCCGGTGGCCAGCATCTCGGCACCGGGCGACGCGCGCGGGTCGTTCACGGTCGGGGCGATCAACGTCCAGAACGACAAGCTGGAAGGGTACAGTTCGCAGGGGCCGACGCGCGACGGGCGGCGCAAGCCGGACATCAGCGGGCCGGCCCGCGTGACCACGACCGCCTACAAGGGCGAGCCGTTCGCGGGCACCTCGGCCGCCTGCCCGCATGTCGCCGGGGCCGCCGCGCTCGTCTTCAGCGCGCAGCCGGGCGTGACCGCCGATCAGGTGCAGGAGTTCCTGGAGAAGAACGCGAAAGACCTGGAAGAACCCGGCCCGGAGAGCAAGACCGGTTTCGGGCGGCTGGCGCTGGGGCCGGTCGAGAATGCGCGCGCCCCGGCGCAGCCGAGCAGCGCGCCCGGGGCCGCGAACGGCCAGGCCCTCAGCGACCCGTTCACGAGTCCGAATGGCGGTCTCCCCAACGGGGGCGAGGGGACCTACGGGAATGGCCGCTATACCCTCAAACCGACCGGGGCCAATCGCGCCGCCTGGGTGACCTACAGCCCGACCTACGCGAACGCGACAGCCGAGGTGACGGTGCAACTCGAAGGGGGCGCGACGGGCACGGCGGGGCTGGTCTTCTGGCAATCCGGCAGCGAGGACTATTATCTTTTCTCGATCACCGGCGACGGGTACTTCCAGTTCGCGCGCTATCAACGGGGGACCTGGACGAGCCTGGTGCCCTGGACGAAGAACGCGGCGATCGTGGCCACCGGGCCGAACATCCTGAAGCTCCAGACCGCCGGGCGACAGCTCACGGCCACGATTAACGGCCAGGCGTTGCCCCCCGCCGCCGCCACCGCCGCTGGGAGCGGTCGGGTCGGGCTCCTGGCGTCGGGCTTCGCCCAGGCGGGACTGAGCGCCAGCTTCACCGGGTTCACGGTGACCCCGACGCCATGAGTGGTGGCGAATCTCACCGGGGGCGTTGCGCGCTTGCGCGTCCCTGCGCGCCCTGAGAAACTGTCGGGGCCGGGTTCGATCGAACGTAGGAACCACCGAGGCCCTGATGTGCGGCCCTGACGCGTGCGGCGACGGGGACAAGAAAGAACGGGGGACACGAGCGATGGATGCCTTCATGATCGTCCAGCGCGGCGAGGATATCGGTCGCCGCTTCGACATCGACACCACCCAGTTAACAATCGGGCGCGGCTCGGACAACGATCTGGTGCTGAACGATCCGATGGTCTCCCGTTACCACGCCGTGGTGAAGCGGCAAGGGAATCGCTTCTCGCTGATCGACCTCGGCAGCTCGAACCCGGTGGTGGTGAACGATCAGGTCCTCGAACCGGGCATGGCCCAGCAGCTCAACCACCGCGACGTCATCTTCGTCGGCAAGACGGTCTTCTCCTTCCAGAATCGCACCGCCGGGGCGGGGCAGCAGTCGGCCCGCACGCCGACGCCCCCGAACGCGACGACCCGCCCCGACGTGGCGGCGACCCAGATGGGGGGCGGGCGCGATTTCGACTCGATGACCCCGCCGCCGCCGCCCCGCGCCACCCCGGCCCCGCAGGGCAACGGCGCGACGGACGACAAGACCATGATCGCCGCCGCGCCGGAGCCGGGCACCATCGGCGATGGCGACGCGAAGACCCAGATCGTCGGCATCGAGCGCTCGACGCCGCCCGCCCCGCCGACCCCCTTCCCGGCGGCGCCCGCGCCGATCGAGTTCGACGACAGCGACGAGACGCGGACGGGGGTAAGCGCGCCGCCGCCGCCCAATTTCAGCCCGCCGCCGCCGCCGAATGCGGGCGATCGGCTGATCGGGACGCCGCCGAACGAGGAGGATGGCGACCTCCCGACGCAAATCATCCCACGGCGCTAAGGCGGCGGAGAGGGTCCAGACCATGCAAACGTTCGGGCCGGGACCGGGGCAGGGGAGCGAGACGGTCGCCGTGACCGGGCCGCGCCTGTGCGTCGTCTCCAACGATCAGAAGGGCCGCATCTACCCGATCGGGCAGCGCCTGACGATCGGGCGCGGGATCACCAGCGACATCGTGACCGCCGATCCGCGCGCCTCGCGCCTCCATGCCGCCGTGGAGCAGGGCGGGGCGGGCGGGCAGTTCATCCTGGTCGATCCGGGGAGCACCAACGGCACCTTCGTGAACGGTCGGCGCATCGATCGGGCCGAGCTGCACGACGGCGATCTGATCCAGATCGGCGACTTCGCGCTGATCGTCGAGTTCAGCGAGGCCGTCGCCGGGCGCGACGAACAGCACGGCAGGACGCTGATCGGGGTGCCCTCGCCGGGCGGGGGTTCCAGCACCCTGCCCGATTCGTTCGACCTCCGCGCCCGACCGATGATGACGATCGGGCGCGATCCCGGCAACACCCTGACCCTCGAACACCCGCAGATCTCCCGTTTCCACGCCCGCCTCGCGCTCCAGCCCGACGGCACGCTGGGGGTGACCGACCTCAACAGCACCAACGGCACGTTCATCAACGGGCAACAACTGCGGGGGGCGACCGCGATCCCCTCCGGCTCGACGCTCACCTTCGGCCCGTTCCGGCTGGTCTACCAGAACGGCCAACTGCTCAAGGGGACGGAGGATGGCACCGTCCGCATCGATTGCCTGCACCTCTCGAAAACGGTGGCGGGCGGGAGAGTGCTGCTGCACGACCTGACCTTCTCGATCCTGCCGCGCGAGTTCGTCTGCATCGTCGGCGGCTCGGGCGCGGGCAAGTCGACCCTGCTCGACGCCCTCAGCGGTGTGCGACCGGCCAATGGCGGCGAGGTGCGCTACAACGGCGCGGACTACTACACCCAGATGGACGCCTACCGCAGCGCGATCGGCTACGTCCCGCAGGATGACATCGTGCCGACGGAATTGCCGGTCGAGCACGCGCTCTACTACGCCGCCAAACTGCGCCTGCCGCCCGACACCGCCGAGAGCGAGGTGCGGGCGCGGGTCGAGGAGGTGATGGAGGATCTCGGGCTGACCGAGCGGCGCCACATGCCGATCAAGAACCTCTCCGGCGGGCAGCGCAAGCGCGTCTCGATCGGCGCGGAGTTGCTCTCCAAGCCGACCATCTTCTTCCTGGACGAGCCGACGAGCGGCCTCGATCCGGGTCTGGAAGGGCGGATGATGCACCTGCTGCGGAAGCTGGCCGATCAGGGGCGCACGGTGGTCCTGATCACCCACGCGACGCAGAACGTGGATCTCTGCGACAACATCGCCTTCCTCACGCCCGGCGGCTTCCTGGCCTACTACGGCCCGCCCAGGGAGGCGCTGCACTACTTCGGGGCGGAGAAGTTCGCCGACATCTACACGGCGATCGAGGCCGAACCGGCGATGACGATCTGGCCTCAGCGTTTCCAGGGCACGATGCAGTACCACACCAATGTCGTCGGTCGCCTCGCGGCGGCCGGGATCGGCGTGAACGGCGCGACCGGGACGACCGGCGCCCACCGGGCGGCGATGGCGACGGCGCAGGCACGTCCCCCCGCCGCCCGGCAGGACTCGTCGTTCCGGCAATTCGGCATCCTCGGTCGCCGGTATCTCGAGACGGTCGTGCGCGACCGCAGCAATCTGCTGACGCTCCTCTTCGTGCAGGCACCGCTGATCGCGCTGCTGATCACCCTGGCCTTCCGGGGCGACCTCTTCAGCCGCCTCGTCTTCGCCGGGGATTGGAGCAAGGCGCGCACGCTGACCTTCCTGCTGGCGATGGTGTCGGTCTGGTTCGGGACCTCGAATGCGGCGCGCGAGATCGTCAAAGAGGCCCCGATGTACGCGCGCGAGCGGCGGGTCAACCTGCTGATCCCGCCCTACATCGCCTCCAAGTTCGTCGTCCTGCTCGGGATCAGCCTGGTCCAGAACGCGATCCTGCTGCTGCCGTTCATCTTCACCGGGGCGGGCTTCCTGCGGGTTCCGTTCCTCTACATCGCCCTGGTGACCGGCTCGGTCGCCGGGATCACGATGGGCCTGCTGATCTCGGCGCTGGCCCCGAACGCCGACCGCGCCAGTATCCTCGTCCCGCTCGTGCTGATCCCGCAGATCATCTTCGGCGGGCCGCTGATCGGTGCCGGCGGCAATGTCGTGGTGCAGGGGATCGCCCAGTTGATGGTTACCAAGTGGACCTGGCGAACACTCGGCTCGATCCTTGGGATCGACCGTATCCCCACCCAGCCGGTCGAGTTGCAGGGCTTCCCGCCGGAGCAGATCGCCCAGCTCATCCGCCAGAATACCAACCCGAACATCATCGTCACAGATGGCACACTCTTCTACCGGGCGCGGGTCGGGCAGGATTTCAACCTCCCCTTCCCGGTCTACCTCTCTATCCTCGGTTTCTTCATCGTCATCTGCCTCGCGCTGGTCGCCGTGTTCCAGCGTCGGAAGGACATCGTGCGGTAGGCGTGAGGCGTGAGTCGTAAGGCGTAAGACGTAAGGGGGGTTCGCCGCTGGCCGCATCGCCCGCCTGCCACCGCCCAGCCACTACCGTCTTACGCCTTACGTCTTACGACTCAGCAGGGGGCCCATGAGCACAGGTGAGCCCAGCACGATCGGGACGTACGAGCTGCGCGGCGTGCTGGGACGCGGCGGATCGGCGACGGTCTATCGCGCCTACGATCCGGCGCTCGGGCGCGAGATCGCCATCAAGGTCATGGCCATGCGCGAGCATGAGGATGCGGTCCTGCGCGAGCGGTTCCGCCGCGAGGCGCGCGCCATCGCCCGGCTGCGCCACCCCAACATCGTCAGCATCTACGCCTCCGGCGAGGAGCGGGGGGTGCCCTATCTGGTGATGGAACTCTTCCCCGCCGGGGCGCTCTCGCGGCGGCTGGGTCGCCCCCTGCCGGTGCGCGACGCGGCGATGCTAGCCCGGCAGATCGGCGCGGCGCTCGACTACGCCCACGCGCAGGGATTCGTCCATCGCGACGTGAAGCCGGCCAACATCTTCCTCGACGGCGACCGCGCCATCCTGGCCGACTTCGGGATCGTCAAGGTGATCGTGGGCGAACCGGAGACGCGGCTGACCGAGGCGAGCCTGAGTGTCGGGACCCCCGAGTACATCGCGCCGGAACAGGCGCTGGGCGAGCGCATCGATGGGCGGGCCGATCTGTACGCCCTGGGGATCGTCCTCTACGAGATGCTGACCGGGGCACCGCCCTATGAAGGGAACCTGCTGGACGTGCTGAATCAGCACATCGGCGGCACCCCGCCCGAGCCGCGTCGGCGCAATCCGGCCCTCGCGCCGACGGTCAGTGCCGTGCTGCTACAGGCGCTCGCGCGCGCCCCGGAGGGGCGCTTCCAGAGCGGCGCGGCGCTCGCCGACGCGCTCGACGCGGCGATCGCGCACAGCCCGGCACCGGGCACGGCACGGGGGGACGACACGCCCGACCGGGCGGCGCGAACGCTGCTGATCGACGTGCAGCGCGAGCGCTTGTCGGGGACGCAATCGGGCAACGCGCTCCCGGGGTTCCCGCAGACCGATCGACCGGCGGGCGGGCCACTCGACCGGGCGCGGCCAGGCCCGACCGACCGCACCCCGGCGATCCAGCTCCCCCCACTCCCCGATCTCACCCCGCACCCGACCCCCGCCACTCGGGCCGAGCGCCCACCCGCCACGATCGTCGACACGCCCCTCCCCGGGGGCCATACCGCCCCACCGACCAGCCTCACACCCGCGCCCGTGGCGGGGCCAACCATGGCGCGAGCGGCCCCCTTCGTGTCCCCGCCCCCACCGCCCGCGCCCGCAAGCACGCCCTGGCCCCAGGCGACATCCTGGCCGCCGGTCGCGCCGCCGCCCTACGGGGTCGCGCCGCTGCCCCCGACAACGGCGGGGCGGCCAGGGGGCTACGGCGCGCTGATCGGGGCAGCACTGGCGGCGACGATTATCGTGATCCTGGCGATCGGCGGGGCGGGGCTGTGGTGGCTGCGCGGCCAGCGGGCGATCAGCGTCCCCACCCCGCCGCCGCTCGCGCGGCAGACGCCGACGCTGGGTGCCGTCGCCGGGTCGCCCACGGCGGTCGTCGGCGGCACGGCGACCGCCGTGGGCGGCCCGGCGGTCGCCAGCGCGACCGCCGCCGACCCGGCCCGCGCGCAGATCGAGGCGGGCGATCGGGCGCTCGCGGAGGGCCGGTTCACCGAGGCGGTCGCCAGCTACAAGGAAGCGTTGCGCGTGAACCCCAACAGCGCGGTCGCCAACCGCCAGCTCGGCCTGACCCTCTGGGTCTGGAACCACGAACCGGGCGAGATCGAGTATCTGGACCGCGCGACGAAACTCGCGCCGAACGATCCGCTCGCCTGGGCCTACCTCTCCTACTCGGCGGTCGATACCCATCAGGTGGAGCGCGCCTATGCCGCCGCGCAACAAGCGGTACGCGCCGACCAGGGGCGGGCGGAGGGGTATGCCGCCGTCGCGAACACCTATCTGCGCTATCCGCCCGACACCGGCGACCCGGATGCCGGCCATCGCGCGGCCAAGGAGGCCCTCGATCGGGCCAAGGCGCTCGATCCCGACGGGGTCTGGACCCTCTGGTTCGAGAGCCAGGTCTTGCAGACACTCGGGCGGTACGACGACGGGCTGGTGCCGCTCGACCGGCTGATCGCGCAACGGCCCAACTGGCCGACGCTGTACTACGCCAAGGGCGGGATCTACCGCGCGCTCGAACGCCCCGACGATGCCCGCGCCTGGCAGGAACGCGCGCTCGCGCTCGACCCGGAATACCCGTTCGCGCTGACCGAACTCGGCTGGCTGGCCTATGAGCGCGGTGCCTACGACGAGGCGCGCGGCCTCTTCGAGCGCGCGTTGCGCATGACCGACGACACCAACGATTACGCCCATGTCGGCTACGGCTGGACCCTCGCCGCGCAGGGAGATTATGTCAATTCTATCGCGCGCTGCCAACGCGCGGTGCAGATCGATGGGCGCGCGCCGCTCGGCTACGAGTGCCTGGGCTCGGCCTACCTGGACGGCCAGCAACGCTACGACGACGCGCTCGGCAACTATCGCAAGGTACTCGAACTACGACCACAGTGGGAATCGGGCTATATCGGGGTGGCCCGCGTCTCCAACGCCCAGCGCAACTACGTGGGCGGCGAGGCGATCCTGCGCCAGGGGCTCGACCGGGTGAAGCAGCCGCGCTTCATCACCTACTGGTTGGGCTTGATGCTCTTCCGGCAGGAGCAGTACGCCGACGCGCAGCCGCAATTCGACCGCGCTGCCGAGCTGGTCCCGGACAACGCGGTCATCCACTATCAACGCGGGCTGAACCTGGAGCGATCGGCGCGCTTCCCGGACGCGCGCGCGGCCTACGAGCGCGCGCTGGCGCTCGATCCGGTCTATCGCGACGCGCAGGACGCACTCGAGCGGTTGCGCCGCCACGGGTATTGACCGACAATGACCCTACGACGTGACCACGGCCCGGCCTCGCGCGTTCTAGACGGCGGGAGCTGCCGTTGTCGGTCGCGTTGGGGAGCCGCGTAGCGCGCTGTTCTTTGCCAAATCAGGGCGCGGCACGGCACATCCCCTCCTGCCGTGCCGCGCCGTGCAGCCCGGCGCGACGTGCGCTCGCTGATATGACATGAGTTTGAAGGATCGCATGACTGCAACGCCGCCTGCTACGAAGCGCCCCGCACGACGGAGGACGATCCTCCTGACCCTCCTCGCCGCGATCATCGTCCTCGGCATCGGCGGGGGTCTGTACGCGAACTATCGGGTCAACCGCTTCGTCGGCGCGACGTTCCGCCCCGAGGAGACCCCGCCGACGACCGCCTCCGGCGAGACGCCGACCGTCCCGCTCGTGGCGGGGGAGCCGACGCGCGCGCCAACGCCGGGATCGGTGGCCCCGACGCGCGATCCGCGCGATCCGAATACCCCCACCCCCGCCCCGCCAACCTCGGCGGCCCTGCCGATTCTGCCCGCCATCCCGACCTTCGCGGGCATTCCGACCGCGACGCCGCTGCCGGTCGGCAATTCCTCGGTTATCCGCCGCCTCAAGGCCGGCGAGCGGATCAGCGTGCTGCTGATCGGCTTCGGCGGGCCGGGGCACGACGGCGGTTATCTGACCGACACGTTGCAAGTCATGAGCTTCGAGCCGACGAGCGGCGCGGTCACGCTGATCAGCGTCCCGCGCGATCTCTGGGTCCAGATCCCGCAGGTCCAGGGGCGCGGGGGCTACTGGGGCCGGGTGAACGAGGCCTACACGGTCGGGATGGGCCAGGTCGATCGCAACGACCTGAATATCCCCTACACCAAGCACGACGCCGGGGGCCAGTTGGCGATGAAGGCGGTCGCCCAGGTACTCGGTATCCCGATCGACTACTGGATCAGCCTCGACTTCGTCGGCTTCCGCCAGTTCATCGACGCGATCGGGGGCGTGGACCTCAACGTGGAGCGCGCCTTCACCGATACGCAATACCCGAATAACGACGACGCGAGCGTTGACCCGAGCTATCGGACCGTGCGCTTCGAGGCGGGCTTCCAGCACCTGGACGGGGAACGGGCGATCACCTTCGCCCGTTCGCGCTATTCGCCGGAGGATGGCAACGACTTCGGGCGGTCGCGACGCCAGCAATTGCTGATGACGGCGGTGAAGGATCAGGTGGTGCGCGTGGAGACGATCCCGAAGCTGATGGGGTTGCTCGACGCCTTCGAGGGGCACCTGCGGATGAGCTTCTCCTTCAGCGAGGCGCGGGATCTCCTCGGCTGGGGGCAGGAGCAGGCGCGGGCCAGACGCCAGTTCGCGGTCAATACCGGCGTCCTGGAAACCGGGCAACTCCTCTATGCGACCACGTCCAGCGGCGGGGCCTACATCCTGATCCCGCGTGCCGGTGAGGGGAGCTACGGCGCGATCCACAGTTGGGTGCGCGGGCTGCTGAATCCCACGTCTCAGGCGACGCCGGGAACCCCGACCACGCCCCGCACGCCGGGTGCGGGCACGCGGACGGCGACGCCATGACCGTGGGAACGGGCATCCAGGAACTCCTCCTCGACGACGCGCCCGCCGCCGCCCCGCTGGCCCTGGCGCTCGAACTCGGCTGGGCCACGCTGCCGATCCCGGTGCGCACCGTGTCCGGGCTGACGGCGCGCATCGCGCGCGCCCATCCCGGCGCGCTGGTGCTCGTGCCGCTGGTGGAATACGCCGTACTCCAGGATGCGTACACGATCCTGCCCGAACTCGCCGCCGGGGGCCACCACGGCGCGGCGGCGGTGCTGGTGGCCGACCGCCGCCTGGACGAGGTGGACCAGCCGCGCGTCGATCTGGCCGACATCTCGCGCGCGACCGAATGCCTGGCCCGGGCGACCCTGCTGAAGTTCTATGGCATCACCGCCGCCGCCTGGTCCCGCGACGAGCCGCCGCCGCCGCCGGCGCATGACGCGACCGCGCCGGACCGCCTCACGGTGGAGATCCGCGAGGGGGGCGAGGCGCTGCACCTCCTCGATGAACCGGGCGACCACGTCGTCTCCGATCTCGGCAAGGCTTGGTTCATCCTCAGCGGCTTCCCGCCCGTCTCGCATCTGCTCCTCGCGCCGGATGCCCTGATCGGCGCGACCGACGAGACGTGGCGCGGCGTACTCGACGCGCTGACCGCCGCGCTGGCCGTGGTCCACGAGCGCCGTCGCGAGTTGCGGCGCACGCTGGCCGAACGCTACGGCGTCTCGCGCGAGTTCCTGAACGCCTTCTACAACGACCAGTTCCTCACCCTGACCGGCGACGCGCAGAAGAGCATCCTGGCCCTGTTCCCGGAGGGGGCGTGGGGGATGGACCTACCGACCGTCGCCCGGCTCAAGCTCGCGCCGTGGGCGGGGCGCGCGTAGCACGCTCGGCCACGACCTCGGTGCCACCGGCATGCACTTCCCGGTGGCAGAACACAGCTCTCAGGTAGCGTCGCTGTCGCGCGCGTGCCACGGGCGCGCGAAGCCGCCCGTCGGGGTCACCGACGGGCGGCCGCCAGCAGCGGTGCTGTCACGCCGGTCTCAGGCGCGGGTCGCCACCGCCTCCAGGCACTCGGCGTCGAGGTGCGTCGTCCCGTCACCGGCGCGGTTGTTGTCGGCGAAGAACGTCGTCAGGTCGCGCCGCAGGGCGCCCTGCTGACCGGGCGCGAGTCCCGCGTAGGCCCGCCGGACCGCGCCGAGATTGGCGATGTAGAGGTCGGCGACCGCGCCCGGCCCGAACGGGAACGCCAGCGGGTAGACGCGCGGCGTCAGGCGCAGCGCGGCGGTCCCGGCGCGTAGGTACTCCCGCGCCGTGGCCTCGACGCCCCACAGCACCGGCGGCGCGAGGTTCGGCGGCAGGGGCGCGTAGGTGCAGACGAGCAGGAAGAGCTGGCCCACGACGCTGCGCGGCGTCCAGCTCAGCAGCGCGATCCGCCCGCCGGGCCGACAGACGCGCACCAGTTCGGCCGCCGCGCGCTCCGGGCGCGGCGCGAACATCACCCCGAACGCGCTGGTGACGACATCGAACGTGCCGTCATCGTAGGGCAACGCCTCGGCGTCCCCCTCGTCGAACCGCGCCGCGAGTCCCTCGCCCGCCGCGCGCTCCCGCGCCCGCGCCAGCAAGTTCGGCGCGAAGTCGAGCCCGGTCACGCTCGCCCCGGCGCGGGCGGCGGCGAGCGCGACGTTGCCCGCGCCGCAGGCCACGTCCAGCACCCGGTCGCCCGGTCCCAGGTCCAGGCGGCCGACCAGATCCGCGCCCGTGGCCGACTCGTAGCGCGCGATCGCGCCGAAGTCGCCCGCCATCCACGTCGCGCGCATCCCCGCCTTGATCGCCTCGATCGGCGGCATCGTCGTCGACATCCCCCACTCCTTTCGCGCGCCGCGCCGGCACCACTCGCCGGAACTACCCCTATCTTGCGCCGTGCGCCGCCACGCGACCAGGGACAACCCTGACAACCGCCCTGACAAATCGCCCCGACGTCCGCCGCCGGGGCCGGGATGCTAAGATAGCGCCTGGCGACGTCGACGGGAGGTGAGGCAAGTGACCGCGCACGCCGATCCGGCCTTCGGTGACCTCCTCCGGGACTTCCGCGACCGCGCCGGCCTGACGCAGGAAGCGCTGGCCGAGAGTGCCGGCTTGAGCGTGGACGCGATCGGGCTGCTCGAGCGCGGCGCGCGGCGGCACCCGCAGCGCCAGACCGTGCGGCAACTCGCCGCCGCCCTCGACCTTTCCGAGCAGGAACGCACGCGGTTCGCGGCTAGCGCACAACGGATAGCGCGCCCGATCGCGGGGGGCACCTCCGACGCCATGCCGATCCCGGCGACCTCATTCATCGGGCGCACGGCGGAACTGGCCGCGATCGTCCATGCCTTCACGCGCGACCGCGCCCGCCTGATCACCCTGACCGGACCGGGCGGGGTCGGGAAGACCCGCCTCGGCCTGGCCGTCGCCGCACAACTCGCGGCACACTTCGCCGACGGGATCATCTTCGTCCCTCTGTCCACACTCCCGGAGCCTTCAATGCTCGCCCCCGCACTGGCACGAGCGATCGGGTTGGTCGAGCGCGCCGGGGAAGCGCCACTCGCCGGGATACGGGCCCGACTCGGGGGGCAACGCCTGCTCCTGGTGTTCGATAACGTCGAACACCTCCTGGTCGCCGGGGCGGCCATCCCGGATGTCGTCGCGGATGTCGTCGCGGATATTCTCGCGACATGTCCGCAGATCGGGGTGTTGGCGACGAGTCGGATACCCCTGCGCCTCAGTGGCGAACGGCAATTTCCGGTACTCCCCCTCGCCGTACCGGCCGATGATCGCCAACGCGATTGGGCGGAACTGGCGCAACTCCCGGCGGTCGCACTCTTCGCGGAGCGCGCTCGGGCGGTGAGCCCTTCCTTCGCCCTCACCCCGGCGAATACGGGCACGATCGTCGCGATCTGCCGCCAGCTCGATGGGCTGCCACTGGCGATCGAGTTGGCGGCGGCCTGGGTGAAGGTGCTGCCGCCGCCAGCGTTGCTGGCACGACTGGAACGCCGACTGGACGTGCTGATCGGCGGGGCGCGCGATCTGCCCACACGACAGCAATCGCTCCGCAACACCATCACCTGGAGCGACGATCTCCTGCTCCCAGCGGAACGCACGCTCCTGCGTCGCTTGTCGGTCTTCGTCGGTGGCGCCACCCTGGAGGCGATCGAGGCGATCTGTGCCGCCGACGGCGAGGGTGCCGCCGCTATCCTCCTGAACGTGTCCGCACTCGTGGACGCCAGCCTGCTCTGGTCGCCGCCGCGCGCCGCCGCGCACGAGCAGACCGAGGCCGCACGCTTCCTGCTCCTGGAACTCGTGCGCGAGTATGCGGCGGAACACCTGGCGGCTCACGACGATGCCGAGGGCCTGCACCGCCGCCATGCGACCTATTATCTGGCGCTGGTCGAGCAAGCGCAGGAGCACCTCGTCGGACCGGACGAGGCCATCTGGCTGGCACGGCTGGCGGCAGAGCATCCCAACCTGCGCGCGGCGCTGCGCTGGGCGCTCGATCGAGATGAGATGGCCCTGGCGGTGCGCTTCGCGGCGGTCCTCTGGCGCTTCTGGGCGGCGCAGGCCCACTACAGCGAGGGGCGACGCTGGTTGGAAGAGATCCTGGCGGCGGCGGGACGCGCGACAGGGTCGCGCCAGGGCGAGGAAGGCACGACCACCGTATTCCCAGCCCAATACGCGATGCTCTTGCACGTCACCGGCAATTTGGCTCGCGCCCAGGGAGACTATCCACGCGCCAGAGCGGTCTATGAGGAGTGCCTGGCGCTTCGGCGGGGCCTGGACGATCGGAACGGCATGGGCGGCGCGCTCCACAACCTGGGGATCGTCGCCCACGAGCAAGGCGATCTCACCCGCGCCGCGCAGTGCCACGAAGCGGCACTGGGCCTCTTCCGCGCGACCGACGATGCCTACGGCGTCGCCTTCGTGCTCGCTTCCCTTGGGGACACGGTACGCGCTGCGGGCGATCTGCCGCGCGCCCTGATCCTGTATGCTGAAAGCCTCGACCGATTTCGCCAGCTCGGGCATAGCTGGGGGATCGCGCAGGCACTCGCCAGCCTGGGAGATGCCACACGCCAGGGAGGCGATGCGCGACAGGCGACCAGGCTCTATCGCGAAATGCTCCTGCACAGCACCCAGATCGGCGATCGGCGTGCCCTCGCGGACGGCCTGGAACGACTGGCGCAGGCGGCGGCCATGGATTCGCAGGAGGTGCTCGCGGCGACGCTGTGCGGGGCGGCGGCGGCGTTGCGCGACTCCAGCGATATCCCCCCAAGGTCGCCGTTACACCAAGGCGACCACGAGCGCCTGCTCACGACGATACAGGAGCATCTTGGCGCGGCGGCGTTCACGGTGGCGTGGGAGGATGGCGCGACACAGCCGCTCGATCGCCTGCTCATCACGCTGACCCGGCAGGACCCCTGATCGCCCCCTCGGCGGCGTCAGGCCCGGTACATCTTCGCCAGGGCGGCGTAGCGATCGGCACCGAGGTGGTGCAGGATGTGCCCGCCCTCCTCGTCCGTTTTCCAGAAGGTGTCGAACGATTCCTCCTCGGCCGCGATCGCGAGAACCCGACCGACGAAGAAATCGTGGTCGCCCAGGCGGATGCGGTCGATCACGCCGCATTCGAGGTGGCCGATGCACTCCGCGACGAGCGGCGGCTCGATCTCGATCGCGGGTTCGGGGGTCAGCCCGGCGATGGCGAACTTGTCCTCGTCGCGCCCGGAGAGCACCCCGCAACGGTGGGTCGCGGCGATCAACTCCAGGTGCGGCACGTTCAGGGCGAACTGCTCCGATTTCGCCACGAACTCGTGGGTCAGGCGGGAGGGGTGGATCGCCACCCCGACGAGCGGGGGATCGGCCGACATCACGGTCGCCCAGGCGACGGCCATCAGATTCGGCTGGCCGCGATACTGCGACGAGAGCAGGGTAACAGGGCCGGGACTGAGCAACCGATGGGCCAGCCGCAGTTCGAGCGCGCGCTTCGCCATAGCACCTCCTGAATGTGTCCCCGCCCCCCGCCCGCACCGGGACGGGATTGCAGGGCCAAGGGGACGCGACAAATATTCGGCGCACCACCGCTTGTGGGTGCCCCAGACGCCCCCGCGCTCAGGGGAGGGCCGTGGAATAGGGCGCAGTCCGTTCCCCGAGCATTTCCTGGTAGAGCGCGTGGTATTGCCGCGCGACCCGCGCCCAGGTGAAATGGTCCAGGACCCGCGCCCGGCCGGCCCGCGCGAGGGCCAGGCGGCGTGGCTCGTCGTCGAGCAAACCCTGGAGCGCGGCGGCGAGGGCGTCCGCGTCGCCTTCCGGCGTCACCAGCCCCGCCGCGCCGATCACGCGGGAGATCTCGCCGGAGTCCGACCCCACCACCGGCACCGCAGCGGCCATCGCCTCGATCAGCACCCGCCCGAACTGCTCCCGCCAGGTGGCCGTGGTCAGCGAGGGGACAACGAGCGCGTCGAGGCGGGCCAACCAATGCGGCACCTCGCTCGACGCCACCTGCGCCACGAACTCTACCCGCTCGGCCAAGCCGAGCGCCAGGGCGCGGGCGCGCAAGTGCGCTTCCTCGACCCCACTCCCGACGATCAGCAGGCGGGCGTCGCCGTGCAGCCGCGCCACCGCGTCGAGCAGGATATGCGCGCCCTTCTCGCGCACCAGACGCCCCAGGAAACCGATCGTGAACACCGCGCCGCGCGGCGACGAGCGGGGGGGATAGAGGTCGGGATCGATCGCCAGCGGCACGATCGTCGTCGGCCCCGCATAGCCGCGCCGACGCAGGACGGCGAGTGCGTCGCCGTTCCCGGCGATGGCGGCGGCGGCGCGGCGATGGGTGAAACGCTCGAAGGCGCTGAACGGGGGCGGATAGTCGCGGTGAACCGTCGCCCAAGTGACGAACAGCGCGCGCGCGCCGACCCGCCCGGCCCACCAGAACGCCTCGGCGGTCGCCAGGTTGAACGGCTCCTCATCGACGTGGAAGACATCCGGGCGCACCCGTCGCACGATCGAGCCGAGCGTGGGATAGCGGTGGATGTGGTGATGGCCGTTGAACCAGATCGGCGCGACGACCAAATCATAGCCGACCGTATGCGCCCGTTCGAGCACTTGTACGCCCGAGCGCGCCTCGCGCCACGAGGGCGGGACGACCACCGTGAGGTCCACACCGGGCAGCGCCGCCAGCGCCTCGGCCTTCGCCTGATAGGCCCCGTTCACCAGGGCCTTGTGGAGGAGGAGGACTTTCATCGGCGCGGGCGGCGGGAAGGGTGAGTCGTGAGTCGTGAGTCGTGAGTCGTGAGGCCCCGCCCGTGGCTCTGCCCTTGGCCCCGCCCGTGGCTCTGCCCTTGTGGTTGGGCGGTGGCGATTTGCTGTTGGCGGCTACTTCGCACCGCACACCGCCCGCCGTCCCGGCCACGCGCCACGCGCCGCGTTCCGCGTGGCCTCCTCGTAGGCCGCCGCCGTCAGTCGGGCGGTGCTGGCCCAGGAGAACTGCGCCGCCCGCGCCAGGGCGCGGCGGCGCCACGCGGGGCGCTCGTGCGGCGTCCGCATAGCCTGGACCATCGCTGCGCCGAGCTTGTGCGGCGTCGGCTCGACCAGCAGGCCACCGTCGCCGACGACCTCGGGCAGGCTGGACTGATCGGAGCAGATCACCGGCGTGCCGCAGGACATCGCCTCCAGGGGCGAGATGCCGAACCCTTCGTAGCGGCTGGGGTAGACGTAGAGGTCGGCCGCGTTCAGCAGTGCGAGCTTCTCCTCGTCGCTGATCCGCCCGGTCAGGACCGTGCAGTCGCCCAGGCCCGCCGCCGCGACGACCGGCGCGAGCGCGGGATAGCGCGCGGGATGGTCGCTGTGCGCCGCCCCGGCGATGACGAGGCGCATCCCCGCGGGCAGATGCGGGCGGGCCAGCGCGAAGGCCTGGACGAGGGCGACGAGGTTCTTGCGCACGTCGAGCCCGCCGACATTGAAGATGAACGGCCCGTCGAGGCCATACCTGGCCCGCGCCGCCAGGATCGTCGGGTCGGTGGGCGGCAACGGGCGGTAGTCGGCATTCGCGGCCAGCGGGATGGCGCGGATGCGCTCGCGCGGCACACCCAGGTAGCGTTGCAGATCGGCGGCGGAGTGCTCGGAATCGGTCAGGATCAGGTCGGCGCGCGGCGCGAGTCGGCACGCGAGGCGGTAGTAGAGGCGCATCCGGCGCGTGTTCATGTAGACCGGGAAGACGAGCGGCACCAGATCGTGGATCGTGACCACGTAGGGGCGATCGCGGCGCAACGGCGCGGAGTGGTAGGGGACATGGACGAGATCGGCCTTGGAACGACGCACCGCCTCGGGTAGCCCGAACTGCTCCCACCAGAGTTTGCGCGCCTTGCCCGCCGCGAACCGCCGTGGCGGCTCCAGCGCGATGATCTCGCCGGGCGGCAATGTCGGCCAGTCGGCGCGCGGTCCGGGCAGGAGCATCACCGGCTCGACGCCGGGCACGCCGCGCGCGAACTCGTGCCAGAGGGCGCGCACATATTGGCCGACGCCGGTCGTCGGCTCCATGTAGGCGCTCCCCTCGAATCCCACGCGCACGTCGCCCTGCTCCCCATCGCCCCGTTGCCCTATCGCCCCGTCACCCCATTATCGTTGGACGCACGACACACTTCAAGGAGTATATGGTCCCAGGGCAAAGGTCTTGGGCACTGGCGACATTGAGCGGGCGGTCGAGGCACCGCGTTGCTCGCACCCGTGAATATTGTCCCGTCGCAGCGGGAGCACCTGCCCTTCATGGGTAGGGCAGGTGCTCCCCGATTAAAGGGACACCGACCCGCGTGCGCGGGCCAGATCCACGCTTGTAAAACGGGCGACCACACGGACAAGGGATCGTCGCACGGTGCGCGAGCAGTGCATAAAGGAGTACAAGGGAACGTACGTGGAGGCGTGCCAAGACGGAACGGTAGGCAACAGCGAGTCAGAAGCGCAGGGCTGGTTATTCCGCAGGCAATCAGCGGCACCCGGATACCGCTGGAGGATCGCCAAGCCCATGAGGCGCGACGCACGCAGTGGAGGAGGGCCGGGCATGCAGCCCGCCCCTCCTCCATATTCGGCGTATTTGGGTGCCTATCCGGCTAAACCGACTCCCATTCTTGGCGGTCGATACCTGCTTGCTTGAGTATGGCACCGAGCAGATACTTGTCGATATCCTTCCCCTGGGGATTCGGTATCTTGACTTGCAAAGTGCCCTTCACCATGAACTGGGGGTGGTCACCTGTACCTGTTAACGGGCCCGCGAAACCTAGTGGGTCGGTTGGCGTGCCTATCGCCATTGTGCCGCGGTGGGGCGGCGGCGGCGGATGGGGCGGTGGGCCTGCGCCCCGGAGCCGCCGAGGGCGTGCCGCCGCTGGCGGGCGCGCTGGCGGCG
>JAABUN010002684.1_pt1 | contig 30486 bp, 33 predicted proteins | sample 5559311 | NCBI WGS metagenome assembly JAABUN01 (sample SAMN10711877, study PRJNA513370) | rock metagenome | isolation source: Antarctica rocks | place: Antarctica: Victoria Land, Siegfried Peak sud | reverse complement strand
GCGGCCTGGACGGCCAACGCCGACGCAAGGAAGTCATCTACGGCATCACCAGCCTGACCGCCGACCAGGCCGACCCAGCCCGCCTGGCCACCCTGATCCGCGGCCACTGGTCGATCGAGAACAGCGTTCACTACGTCCGCGACGTCACCTATCAAGAAGACGCCAGCCGCGTGCGCACCGGCAACGCGCCCGCCGTCCTGGCCGCCCTGCGCAACACTCTGCTCAACCTGCTGCGCCTGGCCGGAGCCCGCAACATCGCCGCCGCCCGACGGGCCACCAGCCTCAACCCCCGCAGCCTGCTCCAAGCACTCACCCGCAGCCGAAAGCCGGACAAAGCGTCGCTATGACGCAGCCCTGCTGTCGGACGCCGAGCACGTCGCGGTGTTCACCGAGAGCGTCGCCCTGCAGAACGCCTGCGGTGTGCCGAGCCGGATGGTCAGCCCGGACCAGGCACAGCAGCTCTCACCGCTCATCAGTGTCGAGGGGCTGCTCGCGGCAGCATGGTCGCCGGGCGACGGCAAGGCGACGCCGGAGGCGGTGGTCCACGGCTACGCACGCGCGGCCCGTCGGCACGGCGCCCGGATCGTGCAGCACTGCGCCGTCACTGGCATCGACAGCTCGGGCGGCACGATCACCGCCGTCCGCACCGAGCACGGCAGCATCACCACCGCGGCCGTGGTCTGCGCGGCGGGAGCCTGGTCGCGGCAGGTCGGCGCCATGGTCGGCGTCGACCTCCCCGTCACGCCGGTGCGGCGGCAGATCGCGGTGACCGGGCCGATGCCCGGGTTGCCGGCGCACTCGCCGTCGCTCACCATCGACTTCCCGTCGACCTTCTACTTCCACCTCGAGGGTCAGGGGCTGCTGCTCGGCTGGTCCGATCCCGAGCAGGAGTCGGGCTTCGCGCTGAGCTTCGAGCTCGAGCGGTGGGGCGCCGGCATGGCCGCTGTCGCTGCCACGCGCCTGCCGGCCGTGCTCGACGCAGGCATCCGCACCGGCTGGGCGGGGCTGTACGAGGCGACGCCGGACGAGAACCAGATCATCGGCCGCAGCGCCGAGGTACCGGGTCTGCTCGTCGCGACCGGATACTCCGGGCACGGCTTCCTCATGGCGCCCGCCACGGGCGAGATCGTGCGCGATCTCTACCTCGGGCGCGAACCGGCCTACGACATCGACCCCTTCGCGCTCGAGCGCTTCGGCGCCGCCGTCGGTCGGGCCGAGGTCAACATCGTCTAGAGATTCAGACCGGCAGCGTCTCGAGGGGAGACCTCGCGGCCGGGACTGCCGGCGCCTCTCGCTGCTGCCCGACAAGTGCCCGATCGTCGAAACGGACGACGCGCCCCTTGCCGGCGGCCTTGGCGGCGTACATCGCGCTGTCGGCATGGCGCAGCACGTCGATCGGGTCATCGGCGTGCGGCCACGGGCGCGCTACTGCTTCCGCACTCGAGTCTGCGCTCGTCGGCGTCGCCTCGGCAAGTCCGATGCTGAGCGTGACGGTGAGGGTCGAGCCGTTGATCTGGCACGGGAGGGCCACCGCCTCGACGAGGCGCTGGGCGACGTCCTGGGGCTCGGGGGCGTTCTCGAGTAGGACGGCGAACTCGTCACCGCCGAGCCGGGCGGCGGTGTCGACGGGGGACAGGACCCGACGCAGCCGGTCGGCGATCAGTCGGAGCACCGCATCACCCCCTCCGTGGCCCAACGCGTCGTTCACGCCCTTGAAGTCGTCGACGTCGCAGAACAGCACCGCGACGCCGGCCCCGTCGCTCCGCAGCGCGAGGGCGTGCTGGAGCCGGTCGGTGAACAGCACCCGGTTCGCCAGCCCCGTCAGGGGGTCGTGCAGCGCCTGGTGGCGCAGCTGATCGCGGGCCCGCGCGAGCGCCACCAGCAGCCGCCGGTTCTCGATCATGACCACGAATTGACGCCCCAGGACCAACGCGGCGAGCCCGGCCCCGAAGCTGAGGTCGACCAGTGGCAGGTCGCGCACCTGCAGCAGGCGAACGACGACCGTCACCTCGGCCAGTACCAGCGGGAGGTAGGGCAGCAGCGTCATGCCCAGCGAGAGCGGGATCTCGGCAGCCGTCGGTTCGGCGCGGCTCGGTGCCGCCGTCGGCGCGCGCAGGCTGACGCGCGCACCGGCGGCGATGAGCAGGAACCCGGTCAGCCAGCCGGCGCTGATGATGTTGCCAGAGCTGTAGGTGCCCGCGTTCGTGAGGTAGAGGTAGGCACTGTCCGCGAACGCCAGCCCACCCATGCCGGCGGCGACCAGCGCTTGTGCGTGGCGGCGACCGCGCCGGGTGCGGGCGAGCGTCAGCAGCACGAACGTCGCCATCATGACGTCGGTGACGGGGTAGGCGACGAGGATCGCCAGCCCGAGGGCGCTCTGCTCGCCGGCGGTGCGGATCGAGCCCAGGGTCGTCGCCCACGACAGTGCCATCAGCGAGCCGGCGATCACCGCGCCGTCGAGCAGGTCGCGGGCGCGGGTGGCAGCCCGGTCGTCGTGGAGCCAGCGGAGCAGCCCGAAGGAGGCCACGACCGGCAGCATGAGGAACCCGACGTCGGCGATCGACGGGAACGGTGCCTCGCGGCCGAGGCCGATCTCGTACACCGACCAAGCCAGCTGGCCGAGTGCCCAGCAGCCGAGCCCGGCCGAGAGCAACATCCAGGGGCGCCGTGCCGCGATCACGGGGCTGCGCCTGGCCGTGACAGCGCAGGCAACCGCTGCGATCGAGGCGGCCGCCAACTGCCCGCCGTCGTCCACCAGCATGCCTAGGGTGTGGTGATCGGCCAGCAGCAGCAGGGCGGCCATGAACCCGATCCCGGTGAGAACCGCGCCGGCGCCGGGTGCCACGCTCGACGGCACCGTGCCAACACCTGGCCGTCGCACCCGGTTCACCCCTCAGTCCTCGGCATCCGGCGTCGCGGACCTGAGGGGAAGCAGGTGGTGTCGACCGGCGCGTCCGTGGGCGTGCTCCTCGCCTCGGCGGTGCTCACCGGCAGTCCGGCCCGGCCTGGGCCGGGCCTGCTCGGCTCGACCACGATGCGCTCGGCGCGGTCGCCGCGTCCACGCTGCTGCGGCTCGCGGCTGGCGGCTCGCGGACCGCAACGTCCTCGTCCTCGACCGGTTGGACCGGGACGCCGCCGGCGGGCGGATCGGGTACGCGAGCGCCATGGCGATGCTGGAGGCGTCGGACGGCGACCAACGGAGCTACCTGGAGATCGCAGAGTTCGTCGAGGCGACGTCCGGGCAGGCGACGCGTGAGCTCCACCAGCTGTGGCGCCGCGTCGTGTTCTCCGTGTTGAGATCGAACACCGACGACCACCTGGGCAACCACGGGTTCCTGCACGTCCACGACGACGTGTGGCGGCTGGCGCCCGCGTTCGACCTGAACCCCGACCCGTCGCCCGGACCGAAATACCTCAGCACGTCGGTCGACGGGTCGGGCGACCCCGCCGACTCGCGTCGGCCGTGTCCGTCGCGGACTGCTTCCGGCTGACCGGCGGCAGGGCCCGGGACGTGGTCCCTGAGGTAGCCGCCGCGGTCGCCGGCTGGCAGGGCGTCGCGCGCGGGCACGGGCTCGCGCAACGGAACCTGGCGGCGATGGCGCCCGCCTTCGCGGCGCTTGCCCAGGTCGGCGACCTCGGGCGCCGTCCGGGCTCCACAGCGACGCCGAGCGGACGGGTCGGTGACGCGCCCTGAAGGAGATTGTCCAGCTCGGCGGCCGCGGGACACTCCGGGACCCATCGGCCGCAGCGTAGGGGCGCCCGGCTTGTTGGTCGCGACCGGTTACGCCGGGCACGGCCTTCTCATGGCGCCGCCACGGGCGAGATCGTGCACTTTCTGCCTCGGGCGTGAGTCGGGCTACGACATCGGGCCGTTCGCCCTCGAGCGCTTCGGCACCACCGCCGGCCGGGCCGAGCTCAACATCGTCTGATGCGTGCCAGCAGCGGCCGGACGCTCTATCGACGAACGTCGCTCGTCGAGCGATCGGCACGGCCGCCTGCCCGCTCCTCACGTAGCGTCACCCCGGTGCCCGCCGACTGGAGCCAGCAGGACCACCTGGTCCGCTGCGAGTGGGGACCCGTGGGCGCGGCGCGGCTGGGGTGTGCCGACGGTGCTCTGGTCGTCGTTGACGTCTTGTCGTTCACCACCTCGGTCGACATCGCCGTCAGGCGGGGAACGCAGGTGTACCCGGCCGGCTGGCGCGACGGCACGGCGCAGGCGCTCGCTACCCGCGAACACGCGGTGCTGGCCGCCGGACGGCGCGAGGCGAGCGCTGACCACCCGTGGACGCTGTCGCCGACCGCCCTGCGAGCGGCGCCTGCCGTGCGACGGCTCGTGCTTGCGTCCCCGAACGGTTCAGCAATCGCGGCCGCCGCGCCCGGCGTCGTGGTCGCCGCGTGCCTGCGCAACGCCGCCGCGGTCGCGGCGTGGGTGCAGGAGCAGGGCTACGGCAGCCGGCGTCCCCTGCTGGTCGTCCCGGCCGGTGAGCGCTGGCCCGACGGGTCGCTACGGCCAGCGGTCGAGGACCTGCTGGGTGCAGGAGCTCTCCTGTCAGCGCTGGGTGATCAGAGCCGGCGTTGGTCTGTCGAGGCGGTGCTGGCCCGCAGCGCCTTCCTCGCCGCGAGCGACCCGGCCGACCTGGTGCGCCGGTCCGCGTCGGGCTGTGAGCTCGTCGAGAGCGGGTTCGCCACCGACGTCGAGCTGGCGATCGAGATCGACGCCAGCGCCACCGTCCCCCTCCTACAGGAGGGGCGGTTCACCGACGCCCAGCAGAGCCCGCCGTGAGGGCTCCCTCTGCTGCGCCTACCGCGTCAGGTGACCCGTATGCTGTGCCGTCGCTCGTGGCAGGCTCCGATCGGGCGACCGTCGACGATGGCCAGCGCCGCCGCCAAGTGCGCCTCACCTTGATGATTATCGGGAGCGTTGCCGGCTCGGCATGAGCCGGCGCAACACACCTCGCCGCTCGGCCGCCGTCCGGCAGCGGCCGGCCCGCCGGAACGGCTGTTGGGACCATCTCGTCATCGCGCCGCTGTGGGTGGCCTACGGCGCGAACCTCGGGACGCTGCTACGTACCTGCGACGCGGTCGGTGCCTGCCTCGCCGTCCCGAAAACGGCGCACTACCGCGCGGCGCTGGCCCGCGGCGACACGCTGCCGTGGCGGCCCTGCATCCACTGGGCCGACGATCAGCTCGGCTGGCTGCGGGAGCAGCGCGACGGCCGCACCCACGCCATCGGTGTCGAGCTGGCCGAGGGGGCGAGCCGGCTCGCCGACCTGCCGGTCGCCCGGCGCCGGACGGTCGCTGTGCTCGGCCACGAGCGCCTCGGCCTGCCGGACGAGGCGCGCCCGCTGCTCGACGAGGTCGTCGAGATCCCGATGCTCGGGGTCGGTCGCAGCCTCAACGTCGCCGTCGCCGGCTCGCTGGTGCTCTACAAGCTCGCTGGACTGTCGTGAGGCAGCCCGCTCGACGCCACGACGGACCCGGACGCCGAACCATGCGGTGCCTTCCAGGCACGTGCCGCGGCGGGGAGGCATGTCAGGCGCAGGTATTGCTGACCGGCCGTGCAACGACGGCTGGATCGTGCGGACGGCGGAGGCAACGCTGAGACCCGAGACCCGAGACCCGAGACCCGAGCCCCGACGCGACCCGCTCCCCGGCGCGACGGGACTGTCGACGTGACTGGTGCGTCCGAGCACCGGTTCGTGCCCACGGAGGTGGAGGTGACGCGGCTGACTCTCTCGATCGCTGGCCCCTGAGCGTCCTTCCTGCCGTCGAGCAGCGGAAGGTCGACGGGGTGCCGATCGAGCTCACCAGGGCGACGCGGATGGACGGCCGGACGAGCGCGACGCTGATCGCCCGATCGCGCGCCGTGCAAGTCGCGGTGGCCAGCGCCGACGCGAGCGTCGTCGAGCACGCGCTGGCCACCGTCCGCTTCGTCGCCGTCGACGCCGCATTTTGGTGAGCCGGTGACAGCCGTCACGGCACTCGAGCCGGCGGCGCCCGGGCCGCTGCCGGACCGCCCGGCTTTCCCGGCCTCGCCGAGCCGGACGGGTCGCCGTTGTGGCTCGAGTGCCGGTACGCCGAGGGGGCCGTTCGTCTCGTGCACGTGTGCAATAGCGCCTGCCCGACCGGTGGACCTTGACCTCGTGAGGCATCTCAGAGGTCACCGAGCGCCAGGTCGAGGCGTTGCTGCGTCCACGCACCTGGACTACGACTACTCCGCCCGGGGTCCCACCCCGGCTGGGGCACGCGCATACCCGGCACCTCGTTCACCGCTGCCTCGATGGCACCCGGACCTGTCCGTGCTCGCCGGCGTCTGCACATGGAGGATTGCGGCGGATCGTCGTGCGATCGGCGTAGCGCGACGGTGCTTCCGGTCGGCTGCTGACACGTTCTCGGCGTTGACCTGGCGCGCACACCGCTCGCTGCGGTGACTCCAGCCGGAGCACCTTCCCCGAAGGCTACTGCTCGTGTGCTGGGTTGACCGAAAAACGTCAGACCTATACCTTCACCCCCTGTCCCTGGAGGTCACATGGTCCGACTGGCTGCCGCCCATGCCGCGCCCGCCTACCTCGACGTTTCCGCGACCGTGGACAAGGCCGTGGACTGGATTGCCCGGGCCGGAGACGAGCAGGTAGACGTCTTGGTCTTTCCTGAGGTCTTCTTGCCCGGCTTCCCCTACTGGATCAACTGCTACCCGCCGCTGATCCAGGCCGGCTTGCACGTGCGATATGGCCAGGCCAGCGTGACGGTCCCCGGTCCGGAGATCGACCGGGTCTGCGCAGCGGCGCGAGCCGCGGGAGTCATGGTCGTGCTCGGCGTCAACGAGCGACAGGGCGGCACGCTCTACAACACCCAGGTCTTCATCTCCGCAGCAGGACAGCTGCTGGGCAAGCACCGCAAGCTGCAGCCCACCTTCGCCGAGCGCACCGTCTGGGGCCAGGGCGACGCCTCGACCCTGTCGACCTGGCAGACGGAGGCCGGCGTGGTCGGCGGTCTCGTCTGCTGGGAGCACACGATGAACCTCGCGCGTCATGCGCTCATCGGACAGGGGGAGCAGATCCACGCCGGCGCCTGGCCGGGCCTGTCGACGCTGGCGGGCTTCACCGAGACCTTCGACGACCAGGTCGAGGCGATGAGCCGCAACCACGCCATCACCGGTCAGTGCTTCGTCGTCGTGGCCAGCAGCCCGGTGACCGAGCAGATGCTGGACACGATGGCGCAGGCCCTCGGACCGCAGGAGTTTCTGACGGCCGGCGGCGGCTGGTCGGCGATCATCGCCCCGGACACCTCCTACCTCGCCGCCCCGCACACCGGAGGCGAGGAGCGGCTGCTCGTCGCCGACGGCGACCTCGGGCAGATCCTCGGCCTCAAGGTCTTCGTCGACGCGGTCGGCCACTACTCCCGGCGCGAGCTGCTGCACCTGGTGGTCGACGCGGGCGTCAAGGACGCCGTCGTCGTGGCCGGCGAACGGACGCCCGTACAGCCGGCAGCCCCAGGAACCGACACGAACGAAGAGCCCGCGTCGTGAGCGCCGAGGCGGTCAGCCAGCCCGTGGACGGCCAACAGCCGGGCCACCTCAAGCCCAGCTGGGTGGGCCGCTACTACGAGGACTTCACCGTCGGCGACGTCTACCAGCACCCGCTGGGTCGCACCATCCTCGAGGCCGACAACACGTGGTTCACGTTGCTGACCATGAACACGAACCAGAATCACTTCAACCGCGAGTTCGCCGAGCGCTCCCCGACCGGGCGCGTCATCGTCAACTCCGGTCTGACGGTGGCGATGGTGCTCGGACAGAGCGTGACCGACATCAGCCAGACCGGCATCGTCAACCTGGGCTGGGAGGGCATCGCCCTGACCCACCCCGTCTTCGTCGGTGACACGCTGTACGCCGAGTCGATCGTGCTGGCCAAGCGGGCGTCGGGCTCGCGTCCCTACGCTGGCATCGTGACCGCGAAGACGCGGGGCCTGAACCAGGACGGCGACGAGTGCGTGTCGTGGACCCGCACCGTCATGGTCTACAAGCGCGACGCCCCGCACGACAAGGACTACTTCCCCCAGGCCAAGAACGGACCGCTCACGCTGCCGGCGGACCGATGACCGGCCTCCGCCTCACCTACGGTCCGTGGGGCGAGACGCTCGACGAGGTGCGGGCCGCCTCGCGCGCCGCCGAGGGCGCGGGTGCCGAGGTGGTGTGGTTCCCGGAGATGCACCGCAGCGCCACCGTCACCGCCGCGACAGTCGCGCAGGACACCTCGACGGTCGGCATCGGCACGGCCATCGCGCTGGCCTTCGTGCGCAGCCCGATGATCACCGCGCTCGAAGCCATGGACATCGACGAGATCGCGGCCGGTCGGTTCGTCCTCGGTCTCGGCAGCGGCGTGCAACGGCTCAACGAGGACTGGCACCACGCTCAGTGGGGCAAGCCCGTGGCGCACGTGCGCGAGACCGTCGCCGCCGTGCGTGAGGTCATCGTGCGGTGCGCGACCGGTGAGCAGATCCTCGTCGAGGGTGAATGGGAGCCGCTGCGCATTCGCGGCTACCAGCGCCCCTTCCACCAGCAGCGCACCGCCATCCCGATCTACCTCGCCGGCGTCGGCCCCGTCATGACCCGCCTGGCCGGTGAGGTCGCTGAGGGCTTCATCTCTCACGAACTGTGCTCGCCGGCCTACCTTAAGCAGCGCCTGCTGCCGCGGCTGACCGAAGGGCTCGAACGCTCGGGCCGCGACCGCGCCAGCCTCGACGTCGTGGTCTCGGCCTGCTGCGCCATCGACGACGACGCCGCGCAGGCTCGTCGCTGGGCCGCCGGCCTGGTCGGCTTCTACGCCTCGGTGCGCAGCTACGCCGACTTCTTCGACTTCCACGGCTTCGCGGCCGACCAGCAGCACGTCGTCGACGCCTTCCGGGGCGGTCTGGCGGCCGACGAGCTGGCGGACGCCGTCACCGAGCCGATGGTCGAGGCGCTGACTCTGGCCGGTACCCCCGACGAGGTACGCACTCGGCTCGACGGCTACGCCGGGCTCGCCGACACCCTCAAGCTCACCCCGCCCACCCACGGCCTGGACGCGGCCGAGACGCGCGCCGCGCAGGGTCGCATCCTCGAGCTGATCGCCGACGTCACCGGCGGAAGGGCACCGCGATGAAGCCGCTGGAGGACGTCCGCGTCCTGTCGCTCGAGCAGTACGGCGCCGGCCCCTTCGGCAGCATGCACCTGGCCGACCTGGGCGCCGACATCATCAAGGTCGAGGACCCCCGGGTCGGCGGTGACGTCGGCCGCTACGTCCCGCCGTTCAACGACGGCGAGGACTCGCTGTTCTTCGAGACCTTCAACCGCAACAAGCGCAGCATCTCGCTGGATCTCACGACCCGGGCCGGTCGCGAAGTCTTCGAGGACCTGGTGCGGCACTGCGACGTCGTCTACTCGAACCTGCGTGGCGACGTCCCGGCCAAGATGCGCATCCGCTATGACGACCTCAAGCACCTGAACCCGGCGATCGTCTGCTGCTCGCTCACCGGCTTCGGCATGACCGGACCGCGCTCGGCCGAGCCCGGCTACGACTACATCCTGCAGGGGCTGGCCGGCTGGATGTCGATCACCGGCGAGCCGGGCGGCCCACCCACGAAGTCCGCCCTGTCGCTCGTCGACTATTCGGGCGGCTACGTCGCCGCCGTCTCGCTGCTGGCCGGCTTGCACGCCGCCCGCCGCGACGGCGTGGGCATGGACTGCGACATCAGCCTCTACGACACCGCGCTCAGCCTGCTCACCTATCCCGCCACCTGGCACCTCAACCGCGACTGGGAGCCCGTTCGCACCCGCCACTCGGCGCACCCGTCGCTGGTGCCGTTCCAGGCCTTTGAGGCCAGCGACGGCTGGATGGTGGTCGGGTGCGCGAAGGAGAAGTTCTGGGCCCGGCTGGCGCAGGTCATCGGTCGGCCTGAGCTGGCCGACGACGCGCGGTTCCGCACCTTCAGCGACCGCGCGACCCACAAGGACGAGCTCATCTCCCTGCTCGAGGACGTGTTCCGCACCCGGTCAGTCGAGGACTGGCTGAAGGAGCTGTACGCCGCCGCGATCCCCTGCGGACCGATCAACGACGTCGCGCAGGCGCTGCGCGAGGAGCACACCGCCGCTCGTGAGCTCATCGTGGAGACCGAGCACCCGGTCCTGGGAACGGTGCAGCAACTGGCCTCGCCCGTGCGTGTCGGTGACGAGCGTCCCGAGTACACGCGGGCTCCGCACCGGGGTGAGCACGGTGACGCGGTGCTGCACGCCCTGCTCGGATACGACGACGAGCGCGTCGCGAAGCTGGCCGGCAGCGGTGCCTTCGGCGAGCACGCCGGCGCCCACGACACACCGGCAGCCGTGGCCGCCACCCGATGACCGCTGGACAGGGCACCACGGCGGAGGTGCTGGCCGGCTGGGCGAGCAACCTGCGGCTGGCCGACGTCCCCGACCGCACGCAGCGGACCGCCTGCGCGCACCTGCTCGATGGTGTCGGCACGGCGCTGGCGGCGGCCCGCACCGACGCCGCTGCGGCGTCGACGAGGGTCGCAGCGTCGCTCGGCGGGCCGCCCGAGGCCACGGTGATCGGCCGCGACCTGCGGCTGTCGGCGCCTGCGGCGGCCTTTGCGAACGGCGTGCTCGTGCACGCGCTCGACTTCGACGACACCCATGCCGGCGGCCTCGTGCACGCCACCGCTGCCGTACTGCCGACGGCCTTTGCGGTCGGCGAGCAGGTCGAGGCCGACGGTGCCGCCGTGCTGCGCGCAGCGATTGCGGGCTACGAGGTCGTCTGCCGTGTCGGGCTCGCCGCGCCGCACGGCTTCCACGCCCGTGGGCTGCACGCGACCTCGGTCTGCGGGGTGCTCGCCGCATCCGTGGTGGCCAGCCTGCTGACCCGATCGGGCACCGACACGACCGTCCACGCGATGGGCATCGCCGGCAGCTCGGCCGGTGGGCTGCTCGAGTTCTTGAGCACCGGCTCCTCGACCAAGCAGCTGCACCCCGGGTCGGCTGCGCTGAGCGGCATCCTTGCGGCGCGGCTGGCTGCCGAAGGCGCGTCCGGGCCGGCGTCGGTGCTCGAGGGCAGTCGCGGGCTGTACGCCGCGCTGTCGGCCGTGCCCGCCGACCCGGACCTGGTCGTCGACGGCCTCGGCGAGCGCTGGGAGACCGAGCGCATCGGCATCAAGCCCTATCCGGCGTGCCAGCTGCTGCACGTGACGCTCGACGCGGTGGCCGCCGTGCTCACCCACGTCCCGACGCCCGAGCAGGTGCAGAAGGTGGTCGCGCACGTGCACCGCGACAGTATCCCGACGGTGTGCGAGCCGGCCGCCGACAAGGCGACTCCGCGCACGGTCTACGACGCGAAGTTCAGCCTGCCGTGGACGGTCGCCGCGCTGCTGGTCGACGGCCGGGTCGACCTCGACACGTTCGCGCCGGAGAGCATCAGCCGCCCGGCGGTCGCCGCGCTGGCGGCAAAGATCCACGCGGTCGCCAGCGACGAAGGGGGCGCCGCGGCGAACGCCAGCGGCTGCGTCGAGGTGCACCTCGACGACGGCCGGGTGCTGGTCGGACGGGTCGACCGCAGTCGGGGCACTCCGGACGCCCCGCTGTCTGAGCAGGATCTGCGGGCCAAGTTCCTGGTCAACACCGGCGGTGCGCCCGCCGGCCCCGACCTCGCCGACGCCGTGCTCGACCTCGCGTCAGCGCCGTCCCTGACCGAGCTGCTGCGCCTGTGCAGGCGCGTCGTCGAGGAGGCTGCAGCATGACCATGAACAGGACCATCACCGACATCCATCCCGCCGAGTTCCCGTGGTTCCCCTACCGGGACTACACGTTCTCGCTCGGGCTCACCGACGGCCAGCACGCCTGGCTGTCGGGTCACTCCGGCTCCGGCATGGACGCCGACGAGGGCCGGCTGGTCGTCCGCGGCGGCATGGGGGAGCAGGCGCGCACGGTCTACGCCAAGCTCGGCACGATCCTCGAGGGCGCCGGGCTCGGCTTCCAGGACGTCGTCCGTGTGGTCGAGAACGTGACCATCGCGGGCATCGACGACTACGCCCAGGCCGAGCAGGTGCGGAGCGAGGTGTTCGGCGACCGCACGCCTGCCGTCGTCACCGTGGTCGTCGAGCGGCTCGTCCGTAGGCAGGCCCTGATCGAGATCGAGGTCGAGGCTTCCCGCGGCGGTGGAACGCTCACCCACGTGGGCTCGGCCGATGCGCACCGCTGGCACCGCGGCACGGTCTGCGAGGCCGACGACGTGGTGCACCTGCCGACGCTGCTGCCCGTCGACGAGAGGGGCGAGGTCGTCGCCGAGGGTGACCTGCGCGAGCAGTATCGGTACTGCCTCGAGCGCGCGGCTGGGTTGCTCGAGGCGGTCGGGCTCTCGCTGGCCTCGGTCGTCAAGACCCTCGACTACACGACCCCGGCGACACGCGAGGAGTACTCCCGCGTGCACCGCCCTCGACGCGAGCTGCTCGGGCCTGTCTACCCGGGCTCGGCCGGCATCCTGATGAGCCGGCTGCACGCACCCGGTGTGCTGGTCGCGGTCGACGTCATCGCCAGCCGCACGCCCGGTGAAGTGGTCAATCCCGGCTGGAGCAGGTACGACACGCTCTCCTACAGCCCCGGCGTCAAGGCCGGTCGCAACCTGTTCATGTCCGGGTTCGGCGCGCTCGACATGGACACGCAGCAGGCGCTGTACGCCGGAGATCTCGTCGCGCAGGCTGAGCACACCTACGACGGCGTCCTGCAGGTGCTGCAGGCGGCGGGCGCCGGGCCCGAGCACCTGGTGCAGACGATCGAGTACGTCACCCCCGAGGCGCTCGGCGACTACCGCGGTGTGGCCGGGGTGCGCCAGCGGGTGCTGCGGGCGCCGTGGCCCGCGTCGGTCGGCGCGGTGTGCGGGGCGCTGCTGCGCCCGGAGTTCCTCATCGAGGTCGACCCGCTGGCGGTCCTGCCGGCATGACCCTGCTGACGGACGAGATCCGCTCGCTGATCGGGCGCGAGGTCACCTACACCGCTCCAGAAGAGCTCGGCCGCGCCGCGATCCGGTACTTCGCGCAGGCGGTCGGTGACGACAACCCGCTCTACACCGATCGTGACTACGCCCGCGTCCAGGGATACCGCGACGTCGTGGCCCCGCCGACTCTGCTCTGCGAGACCAACCAGTACACCGGGCTGCCAGCCGACGACGAGGGCTTCGCCGGCCACACCTGGTCGCTCGAGGTCCCGCAGACCCGCAAGGTGCGTGGCGGCAACTCCTACGCGTGGCACGCACCGGTGCACCCGGACACCGTCGTCACCGCGACCTGGCAGGTCACGGGCGCCATCGAGCGCACCACGTCGTCCGGCAAGAGCATGCTCGTCGTGACCTCGACGGCCCGCTTCACCGACGCCGCCGGCGAGCTCCTGGTGACCAATGCCGAGACGATCATCTACGTCGCTCTGGAAGAGCGCTCATGACCTTCACGACCGAGCTGCGTCCCGGCGGCATCATGCCGCCGCTCGAGCGCGCCATCGCCCTGCCGGACATGGTTGCCTACGCTGGCGCCACCTGGGACTGGCACCGCCTGCACTACGACACCGACTACGTGAAAGCCATGCAGGTCCCGGCCCCGGTCGTTGACGGACAGGTCTTCGGGGCGCTGCTCGTCGAGGCGTTGCAGGACTGGCTCGGCCCCGCCTGGTGGGTGCGCCGCCTCGACTTCCGCTTCGCCAACCTCGTCTTCGCCGGCGAGACGGTGCGCTGCGAGGGCGAGATCACCAGCCTCGACGACGGTGTCGTCACCGTCGCTCTACGCGTGCTCGTCATCGGTGATCGGGCCCGGGCCGCGGTCGAGACCGCCAGCGCCGAGGTCCAGGTGCGGTCATGACCGTGGCGGTGGTGGGGGTCGCGGAGTCCGATCTGGGCCAGGCCGGACGCTCGGCTCTCGGGCTGCAGGCGCAGGCGATCACCGGCGCGCTCGCCGACGCCGGCCTGTCGCTGGCAGACGTCGACGGGCTCGCCACCGCCGGCGTCGGGCGCTTTGCCGCCACCCAGCTCGCCGACTACCTCGGCGTGCAACCGGCCTGGACCGACTCGACCTACGCCGGGGGCTCGGCCTTCGAGATGTACGTCGCCCGGGCGGTGCAGGCCATCGACGCCGGCCAGTGCTCGACCGTGCTCATCTCCTACGGCTCCAACCAGCGCTCGGCCCGTTCGCGCTCGCTGGCACCGACGCCCGACCCGGCCGTGCCCGAGTCACAGTTCGAGGCGCCGTACGCACCGCTGTTCCCGCTCTCGTACTACGCCATGGCCGCGCAGGCCTACCTCGACCGCTACGGCGCGACCCGCGAGCAACTGGCTGAGGTGGCGGTGGCCGCCAGGGAGTGGGCGCAGCAAAATCCCAAGGCCTGGACCTACGGCAAGGGCCCGCTGAGCGTCGCCGACGTGCTCGCCGCGCCGTTGCTGAGCACCCCGCTCGGAGCGCTCGACTGCTGCCTGGTGACCGACGGCGGCGGCGCCGTCGTGCTGACCTCGCTGGCTCGCGCGCGCGACCTGCGGCAGGACCCGGTCGTCGTGCTCGGCTACGGCGAGGCGACGACGCACACCTCGATGGCCTCGGCCGAGGACATCCTGCGGATCGGCGCGGTCGAGTCGGGCCGAGCCGCCTTTGCCCGCGCCGGGCTCACGCCGGCAGACGTCGACGTCGCCGAGGTCTACGACTCGTTCACCATCACCGTGCTGCTGAGCCTCGAGGCGCTCGGCTTCTGCGGGCCCGGCGAGGCAGCGTCCTTCGTCGCCGACGGGCGCATCCGGCCCGGTGGTGCGTTCCCGCTCGACACCAGCGGCGGCGGGCTGTCGTACTGCCACCCGGGCATGTACGGCCTGCTGCTTCTGGTCGAGGCCGTCCGCCAGCTGCGGCACGAGGCGGGGGAGCGGCAGGTGCCGGGCGCCGAGGTTGCACTGGCCCACGGCACCGGCGGCATCTTGTCGACGCACGCCACCGTGCTGCTAGGCCGGGACAGGTGAGCGACATCCCGATCGACGAGGTCACCGCCCCCTGGTGGGACGCGACCCGCGACAGCCGTTTCATGTTGCAGCGCTGCCTGTCCTGCAGGCTGTGGCAGCACTACCCGCGCGCCCTGTGCACCCACTGCGGCGGCGTCGAGCTCGTGTACGCCGACGCCAGCGGACGTGGCACGGTCGACGTCGCGACCGAGGTGCGCCGCGCCCCGCGTCCAGACCTCGAGGTGCCCTACGTCATCGCGCGCGTCCGCCTGGAGGAAGGGCCGATCCTGCTGACCCGCCTCGTCGACACCGACGAGACCGCCCGGCAGACCGGACGACCCGTCGTCGTCACCTGGCAAACGCTGCCCGACGGCCGCCAGCTACCCGTCTTTCGACCCGATCGCTCACCTGACTCCGAGAGGCCCTGACATGGACTTCCAGCTGACCGACGAGCAGCGCATGTTCCGCGAGATGCTGCGCTCCTTCGTCGAGAAGGAGATCGTCCCGGTCGCCTCCGAGTGGGAGCACGCCGGTCGCTACCCGACCGAGATCGTCGACTCGATGAAGAAGATGGGGCTGTTCGGCATCACCGTGCCGGAGCAGTACGGCGGGCTCGACGTGGACAAGGTGTCCTTCGCGCTGGTCTTCGAGGAGATCTCGCGCGGCTGGATGGGCATCGCCGGCATCCTCGGCAGCCATTCGCTGTCCTGCTGGATGATCGCCAAGCACGGTACGCAGGAGCAGAAGCAGCGCTTCCTGCCCGAGCTCGCGAGCGGCCAGCGGCGCACTGGCGTCGGCCTGACCGAGCCCGGTGCCGGCACCGACCTGCAGGGCATCCGCACCACCGCCCGGCGCGAGGGCGACACCTACGTCGTCAACGGCACCAAGACGTGGATCACCAACGCCCGGCACGCCGATCCGCTGCCGGTGCTGGTCAAGACCGACCCGGCGGCGTCGCCGGCGCACCGGGGCATGAGCGTGCTGCTCGTCGACACCACGAGCCCGGGCTTCACCGTCAGCCGCGACCTGCCCAAGCTCGGCTACAAGGGCACCGAGAGCTGCGAGGTGGTGCTGGACGACGTGCAGGTGCCGGCCACCGACCTGCTCGGCGGCAAGGAGGGCAAGGGGCTGCAGCAGGTGCTGTCCAGCCTCGAGATCGGACGCATCAACATCGCGGCGCGCAGCGTCGGCATCGCCCAGGCTGCCTACGACGCAGCGCTCGACTACTCGCGGCAGCGCGAGGCTTTCGGGCAGCAGATCAGTGACTTCCAGGCCATCCAGCTCAAGCTGGCGGACATGGCCATCACCGTGCAGGCCTCGCGACTGCTCACCTACTGGGCCGCCTCGGCCGCCGACGCCGGTGAGCGCGTCGACCTGCAGGCCGGCATGGCGAAGACGTTCGCGTCCGAGACCGCGATGACCGCCTCGCGAGACGCCATGATGATCCACGGCGGTTACGGCTACTCGCAGGAGTTCATCGTCGAGCGGCTCTATCGCGACGCGATCCTCATGTCGATCGGCGAGGGCACCAACGACATCATGCGCACGATCATCGCCAAGGCCCTCGTCGACGGTAAGGGCACCATCCGGTGACCGTGCGGTCCTGGCTGTACGTCCCCGGAGACGGGGGCGAGCGCCTGGACAAGGCGAACGGCCGGGGCGCCGACGCCGTCATCGCTGACCTCGAGGACGCCGTTGCCGAGTTCGCAAAGGACGACGCGCGCGAGGCCGTAGCGCGGTGGGTGCGCCGCGGCCCGCCGCCGGGTGTGCAGCTCTGGGTGCGCGTCAACGCGGGCGAGGCCGGCTTCGTCGACGTCGACGCCGTCGTGGCGGCGGGCCTGACGGGTGTGTGCGTGCCGAAGGCCGCAGGCGGTGACGAGCTCGACCGGCTCGACGAGCGAATTGCCGGCGCCGAGCGGACGGCCGGGCTGCCGATCGGCGACATCCGGGTGGTGCCCCTGGTGGAGTCCGCGCAGGGGCTGCTCGCGGTGCCCGACCTGCTTCGCGCCCCCCGGGTCGACCAGCTGCAGCTCGGTGAGGTCGACCTCGCCGCCGACCTCGGGCTGGACGTGGACGACACCGGGCTGCAGCTGCTGCACGCCCGCAGCACGGTCGTCGTCGCCTCGGTGGCTGCCGGGGCGCTGCCGCCGCCGGCTGCGGTCTCTCGAGAGTTCCGCGACCTGAGGCGGTTCCGCGACGACACCGAGGCGCTGCGCCGGCTCGGTTTCGTCGGGCGGGCGTGCATCCACCCCGCTCAGCTGGCGGTGGCGCACGAGGTCTTCACGCCGAGCGCGCAGCAGGTCGCCCGCGCCCGCGCCGTCGTCGACCGCTTCGACGCCGCCCTGGGACGGGGCCGCGCCGTGGCGATCGACGAGGACGGACGCATGATCGATGAGGCGGTGGTGCGGTCGGCGCGCCGGGTGCTCGGGACACCCCGCTGACCTGTTGGGGCCTTGCCGTTCGAGCGTGTGACACGTAGGTTCGCAAAAGCCGGACGTATCGACAGGAGGTTGCGGTGCTTTCCACGCAGGACACGGTGCTGCTCGTCATCGACATGCAGAACGGCTTCCTCGAGCCGGGCGGTTCGATGGCCAAGATCGGCATGGACAACGAGGCGCTGCGTCCCGCGCTGGCCGGGTGCGTCCGCCTGGTGGAGGCGGCGCGGGAGGCCAACGTGCCGGTCGTCTACACCCGCTACGTCTACCAAGCCGACTACGCCGACGCCGGGCTGCTGCCCACGGTGCTCGTGCCGGCCATGAAGGACGTCGACTCGTTGGCCGCCGGCTCCTGGGACGCCGATCTGGTCGATCAGCTGACCCCGGCCCCGGGCGAGATCGTCATCGACAAGTCCCGCCCGAGCGCCTTTTACGGCACCCGGCTCGAGCCGGTGCTCACCTCGCTCGGGGCGCGCAACCTCGTGCTTTGCGGCGTGACGACCAACATCTGCATCGAGACGACCGCCCGCGATGCCGGGCAGCGGGATTACCACGTCCACGTGGCCGCTGACGCGACCGCGGAGTTCGACCCGGCCAAGCACGAGCACGCCCTCGGCACCATCGGCTTCGCCTTCGGCTGGGTCGACAGCGTCGACGACGTGCTCGGCGCCTGGTCGGCCGACCCGGCCGCAGGCTGACAGAGATCAGCCGCCGCGCCATCGCGGTGCGGTAGACCCGGAGGAGCCGCCGTGAGCACTGCCGAGATGAACCTGGCGAGCGGCATCCGCGAGTTCGCGCTCAGCAGCCCGTCCGCGATCGCCGTGTCGGACGGCGACCGCCGCCTGAGCTTCGCCGAGGTCGACGAGCGGTCGAGCCGCTTGGCCTGCGTGCTGCTCGAACGCGGCCTCTCGGTCGGCGACCGGATCGGCGTGCTGTGCCGCAACCGGCTCGAGTACGTCGAGATCGCTGCTGGTGCGGCCAAGTGTGGCGTCACCATGGTGCCGCTGAACCCGCGAGGTACAGCTACCGAGCACGCCGCGCTGCTCGGCCACTCCGCTGCTCGCGGCCTGCTCTTCGACGACGCGCTTGCCGACGCGGTGCCGGATGCGGCGCAGGGGCTCGACATCTTGCTTGAGCTGGGCGACGGCAGCTCTGTACCGTCCTACGAAGAGGCGCTCGCGGCGGCGCGCGCCACCGATCCGCGGGCGCGCTACAGCGAGATGCTGCCGTACGCCGTCCAGTACACCTCCGGAACCACGGGAGCGCCGAAGGGGGCGCTGCTTAGCCATCGCTCACGGGTGCTGACCCTGTTCGGCTGTGCTGTCGACTTCGGCCTCGGACCGGGTCGTCGCACGGCGGCAGTGGCTCCGATGGCGCTCGGCGCTGGCTTCGCGTTCGGCTATGGCGGGGCCTACATGGGCGGCCTCACCGCCATGATGCGGCAGTGGGACCCCGAAGAGCTGCTCGCCACCATCGCGCGTGAGCGCCTGCACACCGTCTTCCTTGTGCCCACGCACGCTTTGGGCCTGCAGCAGGTGATGGCCGACTCCCCGCGGCGCTACGACCTGTCGAGCCTGGAGGTCCTGTACTTCAATGCCGCGGCGCTGCCGGTCCCGCTCAAGCGCTGGGTGGTCGAGGCCTTTCCCGGCGTCGCTGTGCACGAGATCTACGGCTCGACCGAGGGAAGCGTCGTCACGAACCTGCGCCCGCCCGACGAGCTGCGCAAGGCCGGAAGCGTCGGCCATCCGTGGTTCCTGACCGAGGTCGCCCTGCTCGACGATGACCGGCAACCGGTGCCGTGCGGCGTGCCGGGCGAGCTGTTCAGCCGCTCGCCTTACGTCATGAACGGCTACCTCGATGATCCGGCGGCCACCGCCGACGCCATCACCGAGGACGGCTTCCTCACCGCCGGAGACGTCGCCGTCCAGGACGAGGAGGGCTTCCTCACTATCGTCGACCGCAAGAAGGATCTCATCATCTCCGGCGGCGCGAACATCTACCCACGCGAGGTGGAAAATGCGCTGCTCGCGTTTGACGAGGTCGGCCAGGTGGCGGTCGTCGGGTTGCCGGATCCGCGGTGGGGCGAGCGCGTCGCGGCCTTCGTCGTCCCTCGTCGTGGCCGCTCGGTCGACCTGGCGAGCCTTGAGGCGCGGCTGCGGGGCGCAGTGGCTGGCTACAAGCTGCCCAAGCAATGGCAGTTGTTGGAGGAACTCCCGCACAACTCCAACGGCAAGATGCTCAAGCGGATCCTGCGCGACCAGCACGCCGGCGAGGCGTCCAGCGGCGTCTGACGCGCTGTCAGCCCTGCAACGCGGAGAAGATCTCCTCATGCAGAATCTCGCCGTCGCTGTGCACGTGCAGCAGTGACGGCTCGTCAAAGGGCCGCAGCGAGGCCAGAGCAGGTGCCAGCTCGTCGACGCTGACGGCCGTGGCCGCGCGCAGCCCCAGCCCTCGAGCCACCGCCGCCAGATCGCGGCGGGGAAAGGTGGCCAGCTCGTCGGAGAGGCCGAAGCGGCGCAGCAGGTGCACCTCGGCGCCGTAGGCCGCGTCGTCCAACACCACGATCAGCACCGGCAATTGCTCGCGGGCCAGGGTGTCTAGCTCGGCCGGGTTCATGAGCACACCACCGTCGCCCTCGATGAGGACGGTGAGCCGGTCGGGCGTGGCGACGGCGACGCCAGTGGCAATCCCGAGCGCCTGACCGACGCTGCCGAGGTGCCACGGCAGCACCAGGCCGCGCGGATCGCCGACGTCGATCAGCAGCGCGCCGAAGCCGCTGTAGTGCCCGATGCCGACCACGAGGTTGCCGGTGGGGACGGCCGCATCAACCGCCTGCAGTGCCAGGCGCGGGTCGACACCAGTCGCCGGGCGTTCCGTGAACGTGCCGGGGGGCGGCTGGTCCCGGGGGGCCCGCCGGACCCTGGCACGAGGTGGCGCGGCGGCCAGTCGCGCGTGGACGGCTGCCGCAGTGAGGCGAGCGTCCGCCTGCACCGGCTCGACGGCGAGGATGTCACCGAATGCCTGCGGGTCGGCGTCGACCTGCACCCAGCCGGCGTCCGGGCAGACCCGCCCGCCTGCAGTGGTGTAGCGATTGAGCGAGGCCCCGAAGGCGACGACGACGTCGACGTCAGCCAGTACGTCGCGCACGGCCGGCGACGAGAAGCCGCCGACCACGTCGAGGTCGTTCGGCTGTCCGCGGAACAGGCCACGGGCGAGCAGAGTGGTGCCGACCCAGGCTGACGCGGTCGCGGCGAGGCCGGCAAGCTCATTGCCCGCCTCCAGCGCCCCTCGCCCGGCCAGCAGCAGCGGGTTCTCAGCGTCGGTCAGCAGTTCGGCGATCATGGCGACAGCGTGGCTGGACGGTGCCAGCCTCACCGCTGAGGGGGCACTCCAGGGCGGACGATGCGACGCCACCGCAGGCGCGCCCTGCAGATCTGTCGGCAGGTTGAGCACAACGGGCCCGGGTGTCGCCCATGCTCGACGGAAGGCGAGTCCGACGTCCTCGGCCGCCGTCGCGGGAAGTCGCAGCGGCACGAAGTCACCGGCGGTCGCGACGGCCACCGGTGCCTGGTCGATGTCCTGGCCGTGGTGCCTCGTCGTACGCGGGGTGTCACCCGCGAGCAGAACCAGCGGCGTGCGCCCGAGCCGGGCGGCCGTCAGCGAGGTGGCTGCATTTGTCAGACCGGGCCCGTGCGTCACGCTGGCGACCCCGACTCGTCCGGTCCGTCGGGCCCAGCCGTCAGCCATCGCGACAGCGCCCGACTCGTGCCGGGCCGAGACCCAACGCACCCCTCGATCAACCAGAGCTGAGGCCAGGTGCAGGTTGCCGTCCCCGAGAACGCCGAACACTACCCTCACTCCCTGCTCGACGACGACGTCGGCGAGCACGTCTACCACGGTCGCCACGGTGCCGCCGGACGCTTGAGCGGCTGCCCCCGAGGATCTGACCGGCTCTCGCGCAATGCTCACTGCGGCCTCCCGGGATCTCAGTCGTGTAAAGGTCTGACGATACGCTTGACGGACTGGGTCTTGGTTGGAGAAGGTACGCGCAACGGGGGGACTGGCCCCTCTTCGAGGAGCCACGCCATGACACGTTCGCGCACCCGTTCGGCCATCGTTGCGCTCGCGGTGACCGCTCTTGCGGCACTCGCCGCCTGCGGTGGCAGCTCAGACAGCACGTCGGCCGGATCGTCCCCGGCTGCGGCGAAGGAGACCGGCCCCGTGCGCATCGGGGCCGTACTCGGCATCTCCGGCCGCTTCGCCTTCGTCGGGGGCCCGCAGCAGCAGGCACTGATGTTGGCCCAGGACCAGATCAACGACAAGGGCGGCATCGGCGGGCGCAAGGTCGAGTTCACGATCTACGACGACGAGGTCGACGAGACCAAGACCGTGCCGCTGGCCAACCGCCTGATCTCGGAGGACAAGGTCGTCGCCATCATCGGCCCCTCGATCACCGTGCCGGCGCTCGCGCTGCAACCGGTCGTTGAGCGGGCGGAGATTCCCACCATCACGCTCACGTCCAAGGCGATCTGGGAACAGGGCAAGGCCGAGTACATCTTCCAGACCACGCCCCGCGAGGAGATCGAGGTGAAGTCGGTTCTGTCCTTCATCCAAGACGAGCTCAAGAAGACCAAGGTCGCCGTCATCTACGACCGCCAGCCCTACGGAACCGGCAACCTGGCCTTCATCAAGAAGTTCGCCTCCGACTACGGTATCGACATCGTCGCCGAGGAGGCGATCGGTAACGACGAGACCAACGCCGACGCCCAGGTCAGCAAGGTCAAGGCCAGTGGCGCCGACGCAGTCATCATGTGGGTCGGTGACCCTGCCGCCAGCTCGGTGGTCAAGGCCATCCAGCAGGCCGGTGTCACGATCCCGGTCATCGGCTCGTCAGCGATCGCAGGTCCGCGCTTCCCCGGTCTCGCCGGGCCGGCCGGTCAGGACGTCTACTCCGACGCGACGCTCGACTACAGCAACCCGCCCGAGAACCAGAAGGCGTTCCTCGGCGAGTTCCAGAAGCGCTTCGACAGCCCGCCCACTCAGTTCGCGGCCTTCGCCTACGACGCGGCCTTTGTGCTCAAGGCGGCGATCGAGAAGGCCGGCAGCACCGACGGCAAGGCGATCGCCCAGGGCTTGATCGACATGGACCCCTACAAGGGCATCGTCGCGACGTACGACTTCACCGACGACAACCACAACGGGGTGCCGAACGAGCCGCTCTTCTACATCGTCCAGGTCAAGGACGGCCGGTTCCAGGTCGTCTACGACACCCGCAAGAAGTAGCCGTTGCGCGTGCTCTCCGACGTCGACTTCGGGCAGGTCCTGTCCACCGGACTGACCTTCGGCGCCATCTACGCCGCCTTGGCGCTGGGCTACCACCTGATCTTCGTCTCATCTGGGGTGCTGAACTTTGCTCTCGGTGAGCAGCTCGCGGTGTCCGGTCTGGTGGTTCTCTCTGCCATGGCCTGGGGCTTGCCGCTGGTGGTCGCCATCGCCTTCGCCGTCGTGGCCGGGGCCCTGTTCGGCGCTCTCTACGAGCGGGTCGCGCTGCGTCCGGCGGCGCGGATGGGTGCCGTCGGACCGCTCATCTCGAGCGTGGGCGTGGCGATCGTCATCGCGCAGGGGCGGGTGCTGATCTGGGGCCCGAACCCACGTCCGTTCGCGCCCTTCACCGGCCGGCCGAACGAGTCGGTCTCGTTCCTCGGGGGCCAGTGGCCGCTGCAGGCCTTTTGGGTCCTCGGGCTCGTGCTGGTCAGCACGCTGCTGCTCGTGGTTTTCCTTCGCCGCACCCGCTGGGGCCGGGAGTGGCGGGCAACAGCGCAGAACGTGCTCGGCGCCCGCCTGTCCGGAGTGGACCCCTCGCGGGTCGCTGTCGGCGCGGTCGCGGTGACGTCCGGGCTCGTCACGCTCGTCGGGGTGGCCATCGCGCCGATCGTGCTTGCCGGTGGCTTCTACGCCCTTGACTTCGGGGTCCGCGGATTCGCGGCCGCCATCATCGGCGGCTTCACCTCCACGACGGGGGTGCTGCTCGGCGGCATCGTCATCGGACTGCTCGACGCCTATCTGGTGGCCGCCTTCTCGGCGCAGTGGTCCGACGTCGTTCTGTACGGCCTGCTGATCTTTGCTCTGATGGTGCGACCCCGGGGCATCTTGGGGCGCGAGGCCGTGGTGCGGGCGTGAGGAACCTGCGGCCCTTCCTCACGCCGGCATTGGTCGTGCTGGTCGTGCTGCTGTTCTCGGTGACTCAAGACTCGGCCTACCGGATCCAGCTCGGCACGCTTGCCGCGATCTACGCGCTGGCCGCGATCGGGCTGACGCTGCTGTTCGGTGGCGCCGGCCAGATCTCGCTCGGGCAGGCTGCTTTCATGGGCGTCGGGGCCTTCGTCACGGCGGGGCTGAGCGTGGATCACGGGCTGTCGCCGTGGCTTGCCGGTCCGCTCGGCGTTGTGCTGGCGACGGCCATCGGCGTCCTCGTCGGCTGGTCGGCGCTCCGCCTGACCGGTCACTACCTCGCGCTGTCCACCCTGGCGTTGGGGCTGATGTTCACCGAGGCGATGCGCACCGTCTACCCGGACGGCTGGTACGGCGTCCCGGCGCTGACCTTCTTCGGCTACGACCTGACCCAGCCGCGGCGCTTCCTGCTGCTCACCTGGGCGATCGTGGTGATCGCACTGGTTCTCGCTTCGCTGATGGTCCGCTCGCGCTTCGGGCGGTCGCTCGCGGCGGTGCGCGACGATCCGCTCGCGGCGGCCTCGTGCGGTGTCGACATCGCCCGCGCGAAGGTGGTCATCTTCGCCATCGCCGCCGGCCTCGGAGGAGTCGCCGGCTCTCTGTTCGCCGTCTACCAGGGCTCGGTGACCGAGACGCCGTTCTCGTTCGGGCTTAGCTTCAACCTCATGATCATGGTGGTGATCGGTGGGCTTGGCTCACCGCTGGGGGCCGTACTCGGAGCTGTCTTCCTCGTGCTGGTGCCGGAGTTCGGGCGGGACTACGAGCAGTACCGTTTGCTCGGCTACGGACTCGTGCTGATCCTCGTGCTCGCCCTTCTCCCCGGCGGCCTGGCCTCGCTCAGGGGCCTCAGTCGACGACTCGAACCGTCGATGCGCCGACTGCGGCGGGCCGGGCCATGAGCCTTCCGATCCTCGTCGGCGAGGGGCTGACCCGGCGCTTCGGCGGCATGGTGGCGGTCGATACGGTCGACATCGTGGCCAAGGCTGGAGCTGTCACGGTGCTGCTCGGCCCCAACGGCGCGGGTAAGAGCACACTGGTCAACCTGCTGAGCGGGGTTGACGCCCCCTCGGAAGGCCGGGTGCGAGTGGCCGGCAAGGACATGGCCGGTCAACGCTCCGACCACTTCGCCCGCGCCGGCGTCGTGCGCACCTTCCAGCACGCCCGTGCGTTTCCCGGCCTCACAGCCCGCGAGAACGTTATGGTCGGTGGCCACAGCCGTACTCGTGCGGGAGTGCTGCGGGGCACGCTGCGCACCCCCGGGGCACTGCGCGAGGAGCGTCGGCTGCGCGAGACGTCCGACCAGATGCTGGAGCGGGTGGGCCTCGGGGGACGGGGCGGCTGCCGACCCGAAGACATGCCGCTCGCCGACGAGCGACGGCTGGAGATCGCGCGATGCCTGGCAGCCGAGCCTCGTGTGCTGATGCTGGACGAACCGGTCGCCGGCCTCGGCGAGGACGAGGCGGCGGCGCTCGCCCGGCTGCTGCGCACGCTCGCCGACGACGGCGGGCTCGCGATCGTGCTGATCGAGCACCACCTCGAGCTCGCCCTCGACGTGGCCGACACGGTGTACGTGCTGGACTTCGGACGGCTGATCTTTGCCGGCACGCCCGCAGAGGTGCGCCAAGACCGCGCCGTCCAGACCGCCTACATCGGGCCGGGGTCGAGCGAATGAACCAGCCGACGCCCGAACCAGCGCCGGTGGCCCTCGAGGTCGACGACCTCTCGGTGGCCTACGGCGACGTCGAGGCGGTCGCCGGCGCGTCGTTGCAGGTTCCCGAGCGCAGCCTGGTCGCCTTGCTGGGGGCCAACGGGGCGGGCAAGACGACGTTGCTCAGCGCTATCGCCGGGCTGCTCCGGCCAAGGGCGGGCGCGATCCGCCTTGCCGGACAGGACATCACGGGCGTGCCCGCCCACCGGGTCTCACGTCAGGGGCTGCGTTTGGTACCCGAGTCGAGGGCGCTGTTCGGGGACATGACCGTCGCCGAGAACCTCGCGGTCGGATTGGCGGCCACCAACGGGGTCGAGCGCCAGGGGCGCCTGGACCGGGTCTTCACGCTCTTCCCGGTCTTGGAGCAGCGCAAGGAGCAGACGGCCGGCACGATGTCGGGCGGCGAGCAGCAGATGCTCTCGATCGCCCGTGCGCTCGTGGCGGACCCCAAGGTGCTTGTCCTCGATGAACCATCGATGGGGCTGGCTCCGCTCGTCGTTACCTCGATCCTCGACGCCGTCGCCTCGCTGCGCGACCAGGGGCTGACCGTCGTCGTGGCCGAGCAGAATGCCAGAGCGGTGCTGCGCGTGGCCGATCAGGCGGTTCTCATGGCGCGCGGCCGCACCGTGGCGCAGGACAGCGCCGATGCCATCGCCCGACACATCGAGGGTCACGGCTACCTGGGTACGTCAGCCCCCGGTAAGCACAGCAGCGGAAAGGGCGACATCGATGGCGAGCAAGGGCGGCGACCTCGCGGTCAACCGCATCAAGCCGGCCTACCAGCAGGTGGCCGACCAGGTGCGTGACCTGGTGCTCGGTGGTCAGCTCGTGCCGGGGGATCGATTGCCGGTCGAGGCCGAGCTCGCCGCAGCCTTTGGGGTCAGTCGCAGCACGGTGCGCGAGGCGCTGCGGGTGCTGAGCTCGCAGGGCCTGATCCACACGCTGCGCGGGACGACGGGCGGCAGCTTCGTCGTGGAGGTCGACGCCGCGTCGATCGCCGACCTGCTCGAGCTCAAGATCGGGTTGTTGAGCGGCACCGATGCGGTGACCGCCGACGAGCTGCTCGAGGCCCGCGAGCTGCTCGAGATCCCGGCGGCCGCGCTCGCGGCGACCCGACGGTCCGACGAGCACCTGTCGGCGATGCGGGCGGCGATCAAGGCCGAACGGCGCGAGAGCGAGCGCGAGCGGCAGTTCGTTCAGCACCACCTGTTCCACAGCGTGCTGCTCGACGCCGCGGGCAACCGACTCATCCATCTGATGACCGTGCCGATCTTCCGTGTGATCCGAGCACGCTTCCTGCACGATCAGAGTCGACCCTTCTGGAGCGACGTCGATCACGACCACGAGGACCTGCTCGAGCGGATCGAGCAGGGTGACGCCGCGGGCGCTACCGAGTCCATGCGGGCGCACCTGGCACGGCTGCGGACGTCGTACACGCAGCCCGAGGCGCTCGCCCTTACCGCCACGGCCAACGGCGGGGTCGTGACCTCGTGAGGCAGCCCGCGCACGATGTCTGGCGCTACGCCAGCTCCTCCCGTCACACGAAGGAGCAGACGTGACCGCAGCTCTGGACATGGCGTTGCCGGACCGCTTGGCGCGAGGCGGTCGACCGGTGCCCATGCCCGCGAGCAACGCCGAGATCGTCAGCCTGCTGCTGCATCTCGACGAGGGCACGCGGGCGCGCTCGCTGGTCGTGCAGTTTCCCCCGGGGTTTGCCCGGCTGGAGGCCGGTCGCTACGCGGTGGGCGAGGAGTTTCTCGTGCTGACCGGCGCTCTCGAGCTCGATGGGCGAGCTCTCGGGGCGGGAGACTGGTGCTGGGTGCCGCCCGGCGCCCTGCGCGACGGCTTCGGCAGCGAGCGGGGTGCAGTCGTCTACGCCTGGTTCTCCGGCCGCAACGACTTCATGCCCGCGCCTGACGAGCCGGCGCCGGCGCACTCGCCGATCCGCTCGCAACGGCTGGCCGACGCGCTCGTGCTCCGCGACGGCACGGGCGACGCGGGACCCGGCCGGAGCGCTGTCCTCGAGGCAGGGGAGTCGTTCATAGGACCCGCAGAAGCCCTTGATCTCGGCACGGCCGTCTGGTCACGGCTCGAGCAGCACCAGAGCGCACGCGTCGGAGCCGCCGGGGCCTTGGTGCGGTGGGACAACTCGTGAGCACCTTGCAGGTCGTCGACGAGCCCGCGGTGCTGAGCGTGACGCTGTCCCGTCCCGCTGAGATGAACAGTCTCACGCCGGCCGTGCTCGACGACCTGGAGAAGGTCCTGGACACCGTCGAGGCCAGCCCCGAGCTTCGCGCCGTCGTCCTGCGCGGCACCGGACGCGCCTTCTGCGTCGGGATGGACCAGGAATTCCTGCGCGCCTGCTTCGCCGACGTCCCCGGCGTCTTCACGCCCTTCTGCCAGCGCTATCACGCGCTGTTGCGCCGAATGGAGGCGGCGCCGGTGCTGTTCGTGGCCGCGGTCGACGGGCTGGCGCGGGCCGGCGGGTTCGAGCTGCTGCTGGCCTGCGACCTCGTGGTCGCGACGACGGCGGCGAAGGTGGCCGACGACCACATCCGCTTCGGCATGATCCCGGGCGCCGGAGCCGTCCCGCGCGCCGTCCGCAAGCTCGGCGACATGCGGGCCCGCGAGATGCTCCTGACCGGTCGCTGGCTGTCCGGTCGAGAGATCGTCGAGGCCGGTCTCGCCCTGCAGGTCGTCGAGCCGACCGAGCTCGACCAGTCGGTGCAGGCGCTGCTCGACCGTGTCCGCCCGCTCTCGCGGCCCTGCCTCGCCCGCATGAAGCGCCTCGTCAACAGCTGTGCCGATCTGCCGCTCGAGGGCGGGCTCGGCCTCGAGCTGGCAGAGTTCGTCGACTATCACCGCAGCGAGCCGACCGCTGCCGACGGCTTCCATGCCTGGGCGCAGCGGACGTGAAGCCGCTTTTGGACGGTGACCGCTTCACCACCCCGTCGGTCGAGGTCACCGAATCGATGCGGGCAGCGATGATCGGGCTCGGCGGCTACACGCATCCGCTGTTCACCCAGCCCGCGCGGGTCGCCCTGCCGGGCGGGTCACCGCTTCCCGGCCAGGCCGTGCTGCTACTGATGGGCGGGCTGGTCGAGCAGTCCGAGCGTCTCGAGGACGCCGTGGCGCTGCTCGGCCTGCAGGACGTGCGCTTCCGGCAGCCGGCGGTGCCGGGCACCGTTGTCACCGTGCGCGTCGAGGTCGTCGGCCACGCCCCGACCAAGAGCGGCCGCCGGGTGCGCGAGATGCGCTGGCAGGCGGTTGACGAAGCCGGCACTGTCCTTGTCGAGGCCACCGCGCAGATGCTCGTCGAGGCTGCGCCCTCAGGTGCGGAGCAGCCGCGGTAGCTCGGCCGAGCCGGCGCGCAGCCTCTGTCCGAGGGCTTCGCTCATGTGCTCCGGCCGCCACGTCCAGGTCGGGACGACGGTGACGGACGTGACTCCGTCGACGGCCTCGACCCGGCGCGTGACCGTGTCGAGCAGGTGGTGGGTGAACGCGCAGCCCACTTCGGTCAGCGACAGGTCGATCCCGACCCGTCCGGCGTCGTCGATCCGCAGTTCCTGCACGAGCCCGAGGTCGAGCACGCTGCCGCCGATGCCCGCGGCGGCCAGGCACGGGTCGGCGACCGAGGCCAGCGCCTCGCGCACGCGCGTCTCGAGCGGGCTCGCCGCGTCGGTCATGCCGGGACGGCGCCGCCGTGCACGGCGGCGTCACCGTGCACGGCTGTCCACGGCGCCCGACGCCCGTGTTCGACCTTATAACGCGAGAACCGGTCGTCGACGAGCTCGGCCCGGCGCGTGTCGACGTCGATGCCGTGCAGCCTCGCGAGGTTGCCGCCCATGAACATGTCCCGGATCTCGTCGGTGAGCTGCAGCGGCGAGCCGGCGGGCATCTCGAAGCTCTCGAGCGCCTCGATGACCGGCTGCGGGTGCGGGTTCACCGCGGCGGAGGCGTAGAGGACCTTGTGCGGGCCACCGAAGCCCATGAAGGAGCCGAGGATCGACTGCAGCTGTGGCGGGTTGAGGATCGCGAACAGGCAGGACGCCTCCATCGTCACGTAGACGTTCGGATGGTTCGCGATGAGGAAGGTCGTCTCGTCGACGAACATGAATCCGGCGTGGATGACCTGGAAGTTGAGGTCCGGGAAGGTGTTGGCCGCGACGGACACGTCGTCGACGCCCATGCCCTCGGTCGAGACCGGGCCGATCGGCAGCACCTTGTGCCATCCGATGTTGCGGATGCCGGCATCCTGGGCCAGCTGTAGCGCCGGGAACATGCGCTCGACCGGCCAGGTCTCGGTGCGTCCCTCCATGTACCGCGACGGATAGAACTTCAGCCCGTCCGCGCCCGCGTCGATCGCGGCCTGCGCCTCGATCAGCAGCTGCTCGGGCTCGGCGAACATGTCGAGACCGACGTAGAGCAGAACGCGGTCGGGGTAGTTGGCCTTGAGCTCGACGCCCTTGTCGGTAGCGGTCAACCCGTCGACGTAGGCGTCGTAGATCGGCAGCGTGTGGACCGTGCAGAGGTCGGTGTCGGACTCGAGGAGCATCGTGTCGATGAACTCCTCGGTGCCCCACTCGCGCTCCCACTGGGCGCGGGAGAACTGGATCTCGGGTGGGTTCACCAACGGGTAGTAGCTGTGCATCACGTCGGTGAACAGCTTGCCGAACCGGCCGCGCTGGTTCTGCGGCGAGAAGTTGTACGGGTGGCACACCCCGTCGACGATGAAGCGATCGGTCATGTGTAGACCTCCGAAGCTCGGGTGATCTTCATACATCTGACCTATCCCGATGTCAAGATGCGGACCACGCTCACGGCGACTGCGTGATCCCACCGACGCGCGACGCGCCGACCATGCCGGGAACACGACTGCCAGGCGCTGGGAGTTCTGCCGCAGCTGTCGCCTGCCTCGGCACCCCGGCCGACCAGCGGTGCCCGAGTGTCGTGCTGGTGTGCGACGCCAAGGCCTTGCGCTCGGCTTGTGCATACTAAGCAGATCGTTAGTAGGTGGACCTACGCTTAGCATGTGATGTAGGCCAGGTCCGGGTCGCGGAAGAAGCCGCAGATGAGCTCGGGCAGGGCCTTGAGTCGTGTGAGGGCGTTGAATGCCTTG
>JAABUN010002683.1_pt1 | contig 30490 bp, 19 predicted proteins | sample 5559311 | NCBI WGS metagenome assembly JAABUN01 (sample SAMN10711877, study PRJNA513370) | rock metagenome | isolation source: Antarctica rocks | place: Antarctica: Victoria Land, Siegfried Peak sud | reverse complement strand
TCGACTACATGGGCATCCCCCACCCCCCGGCGCAGACCCTCGCCACCATGGTCTTCGACGGCGTGTTCGAGCGCTTCGCCGACCTGCGGGTCGGCGTCATCGAACAGGGTGCGATCTGGGTGCCGTCCTGGACCCGGCAGATGGAGTCCGCCTTCGAGGCCTTCGCCCGCCACGAGGACCGCCTGAAGGCGCTGTCGATGCGGCCGACCGAGTACGTGACCCGCCAGATGCGCTTCACGCCCTACCCGACCGAGGACGTGGGTTGGATCATCGAGCAGTCCGGCCCCGACATCTGTCTGTTCTCCTCGGACTACCCCCACGTCGAAGGGGGCCGGCGGCCGATCGAACGCTTCGAGACCAGCCTCGGCCCTGCGCCCGAACCCGTCCGCCAACGCTTCTACTGCGACAACTTCCGCGACCTGATGGGCAACGCCGCCACCGCCCAAGCCGCCTGAGCAGGCCTTGCCGCGGGATTAGACGCCGAAGGCGGACCAAACCCTCGGCGGTCATCCGTTGAGGGGCACACGGGGGCGAAGCCCCCGTGCATCAGCTCTCGATGGTGAAGAAGCGGTCGAGGCCGGTGGTGGCCAGCGCCGACGCAGGGATGCCTCGGAACCGGCGAAGGACCAGATCGCCGTCTTCGGCGCGAAGCCGCTTGGTGGCGGCCACCATGGCGCCGAGACCAGTGGAGTTGATGAAGGTCACGCCGTGGAAGTCCAGCACCACGACCCGCGCCCCCTCCTCGATGGCGTCGTCGATCCGGTCGACCAGGACGTGGGCCGACGCCAGGTCGATCTCGCCCACCAGGTGCAAGGTGGTGGTGCCGTCGGAGGAGTCCTGGGTGAGCTGGAAGGGAGGAGCCGGCATGCAAGTGCCGACGACGGGTGCGGTCGGCGTCGCATCCTCGCACATCACCACGGGGCTGGCCTCCTCAGGCGGTGGCGCGCACGAGAGCGTGCTGGACGAGTTCCAAAAGCGCGTTGCGCGTCGACTCGCGCTCGCGGGCGTCCAGCGTGAGGACCGGGGTGTCGGGCGAGACGGCCAGGGCCTCGCGAACGTCGTCGGGGTCGTGGGTCATCTCGCCGTCGAAGCAGTTCATGCCGACGACGAAGGGGATCTGGTGCTCCTCGAAGTAGTCGACGGCGGGAAAGCAGTCCTCGAGGCGGCGGGTGTCGATGAGCACGACCGCGCCGATGGCGCCACGGACCAGGTCGTCCCACATGAACCAGAAGCGGTCCTGGCCCGGCGTGCCGAACAGGTACAGGATGAGGTCCTCGCCGAGGGTGAGGCGCCCGAAGTCCATGGCCACGGTGGTGGTGGTCTTGGTGGACACCTTGGAGGTGTCGTCCACGCCCTCGCTGACCCTGGTCAGCGCCGCTTCGGTGGTGAGGGGCTCGATCTCAGAGATCGAGCCGACGAACCTGGTCTTGCCGACGGCGAACCCACCGGCGACCACGATCTTAACCGGCATCGGCGCCGAGGCGCTGCCAGGACCGAGGTCGTCGGTCACGACCATGTCAGAGGGCTCGGAGGCCATCGAGCACCCTTCGAGGAGTCGGAGGTCGGGCCGGCCGGTGGCCGAGCGGGTGTTGAGGGCGAGGAAGCCCTCGTCGACGAGGTCGCCGACGAGGACGCGAGCGACACCGAGGGGCAGGTGCAGGTGAGCGGAGATCTCCGCGGCGGACTGGGGAGCGGTGACCAGGGCCAGGATCTGGCCTCGCTCGAACGACAGGGAACCAGCCACGGCATCGCCTCGCGGCGTCCGGTAGACGATCGCCTCGATCGCCACCTCGGTGGCCGAGCGGGTCCGGCCGCCGGTCATGGCGTAGGGCCGGACCCGAAGTCCGCTTCCCCCGTCGGCCAGGTTCACCGCGGAAGCGCCCCCTGCAGCTCGGCGCGCAGCTCCGGGGTCAGCACCTGGCCGGCTCGTTCCACCAGCACCGCCATCTCGTAGCCGACCAGGCCCACGTCGCACGTCGCCGCCGCGACCACCGCCAGGCAGGAGCCGTCGCTGATCCCGGTCACGAACAGGAAGGCGTTCTCCATCTCGATCATGATCTGGGTGACGGCACCGCCACCGAAGCGGCCGGCGGCACCGTAGGCCAAGCCGATGAGGCCCGAGGCCACCGCCGCAAAGCGGTCGGCGGCGTCGCGATCGAGGCCCCGTGACACCGCCATGGGCAGGCCATCGGCCGAGACCACCACGGTATCGCTGACGCCGGGAACGTGGTCGACGAAGTTCTCGACCAGCCAGTTGATGTTGCGGGCAGCCGCGCTCAGGTCGGTCATGGGGTTCCTTCTCCTTCGGGGGCACCCGCAGGCACCGGGTCTTGTCCGCGGGCTCGTTGGCGACCTTCGCTGTGACGGGACAACATGGAGCGGATCTCCGCCGGTGACCGTTGCGGTGCCGACGCACCGGGCGCCCGACCCGCCTGGCGCCCGAGTGGTGGCGCTGACGCCGCGCTCGCTCTCGCCGCCAGGAACGGCCCTGGTCCCTCCGGCCGAACGCGGCACCCGTTTGGCCAGACCGGTGGTGGTCCGCGCCGGTGGCGCAGCCGCCTCCTCGCTGGCCGGTGCCGGGACTGGGGCCGAGACCGGGTCCGGGGTGATGGCCGGCGGCTCTGCCGGCGATGGCTTGTCCGCTGGGGGTCGGGGACGACGGGTGGCGAGCACCGGCGGTGCTGCCGGGGCCCGCTCGGCGGGCGCGGCCGTCGGTGCCTCGGGGACGGGGGGCACCGGGCCACCGAAGAGCCGGGGCGGCTCGGCCTTGGCCGCCGGTGCCTTCGCCGGCGGCGGCGCCGGAGGCCGCGGAGGGGAGGGCGACGCTGGGGCGCCAGAGGCGAAGGGACGGGGCGGGGCGGCGTCTTCGAGGAAGAACGGTCGGTTCTCGGAACCCTCGGTGCGCCTCGGCGGCGCCTTCGGGCCCGGCGCAGGCGTATCCGGCGGGGCCGGAGCGGTCGAGGTCAGGAGCGCTTCGGGCAGCGGTTCGGGGTAGTCCTGCGACGGCGGGGCGGTCGGCTCGGCCGCCGCCGGGGCGGGGGCGGGTGCAGCCCACGCCATGGGGCCGTCACCGGTCCCGCTCCCGTTCCCGTGGCCGTTGCCGTTCCCGTTGGGGATGACAGGTTCGGGCGCCTGGGCCTCCCACGGCACCGGCACCAGCAGGGTCGGCTCGGGGGCAGGGGTGGGGGCGCCTTCGGCCGCCGGGGCATCGGGAGCCGGCGCGGATGATGCCTGGGCCAGGACCGGCTTGAGACGGGCAGGTGCCTCCACGGCGGCTGCGGGTACGGCGGCACCGCCGGGGCTGGCGACCACCAGCGATGGCGACAACGACACCACGGCCGTGATGCCCCCAGAGGCCGAGGGCATCATGCGTACGGCGATGCCGTGGCGAGCCGAGAGGCGCCCGACCACGATGAAGCCCAACGACCGGCTCAGGGCCAACCCCACGAGCGGCGGCTTGGCCAGAGACTCGTTGGCCGACGCGATCTGCTCGCCCGACATGCCGATGCCGTGGTCGGTGACGGAGATCACGTAGCCGTCGGCGTTGGTGCGGTGGCCGACCACCTCCACCCGGGTCTCGGGGGGTGAGAAGTTGGTGGCGTTCTCCATCAGCTCCGACAGCAGGTGCGCCAGGTCGGCCGCCGCGTTCGACGCCACCAGCTCCTCGTCGAAGGAGAGCAGCTCGATCCGCCCGAAGTCCTCCACCTCGGCCAGCGCCGCCCGCACCACGTTGGCCAGTGGCGCCGGGCGTCCTCGCCGCCTGGGGGGCTCGGCGCCGGCCAGCACCAGCAGCGACTCGGCGTTGCGTCGCATGCGGGTGGCCAGGTGGTCGAGCTTGTAGAGGTTGTCGAGCTGATCGGGATCCTCCTCGCCGCGCTCCAGCTCATCGATGAACTCGATCTGGCGGTCCAGGAGGGCCTGGTTGCGGCGGGCCAGGTTGACGAACATGTCGCCGATGCCCTTCTTCAGGAGCGAGGCCTGCTCGGCGGCGACCTCCCCGGCCACCCGTTGGACCTCGTTGAAGGCGGTGGAGAGCTGGCCGATCTCGTCGCCGGAGCGGACCTCGATGGGTCGCAGGGCATCGATCTGGAAGCCGACGTCGGCATCGGCACCCGGGTTCTTCAACGTCTCGATGAGGCGGGGCATCTGTTCGGTGGAGAGGTGGTTGGCGGCATCGGTGAGGCGCGCGAGCGGCCCGGTGATGCGACGCCCCAGGAAGATCGCCGCACCGGCCGCGCCCAGCACCACGACCAGCCCGGCGATCAGGAACAACTTGGCCGAGCGCTGCGCCGAGGAGTTGGAGGCCCGGGCGTCACCGATCAACTGGTCGAACTGGCGGCCCTCGACCTCGTGCAGGTCCGCCAGAACCGTGGCGGTGTTCCTGGTGGTGGTGCCGGGCGACGCCGCGATCTTGCCTCCGACGCCGGCGGCCACCGCCCGGTCACCGATCGTGTCGAGGTCCAGCGAGCCGGCGTGGCCAGGGCATCGCGCACCGCGCCCTTGGCGTCGCTGCCGGCGATCGAGTCCAGCACGGCCTTCTGGCTCGCCTCGTCGGCCGACGCCCCCTTGAACAGGTTGAAGCGGGCGTCGGTGTCGAACCCGTCGGCCTCAGTGGCCCCCGCCAACAGCGCCCCCTGCTCGGCGAGGGAGGCCTTGTAGCCTGCCAGGGCGGCCGCGGTGCGCAACCGGGCCGCCGCCTGCGGGCTGGTCAACGTGTCGGCGATGGCGGTGTTGACCGCCAGGAACGTGTCCTGGAGCGAGGAATAGGTGCGAAGCGCCTGGTCCCAGCGGTAACCCTGGTCGACGGCCTGGCGGATCTGGGTGAGCTTGTCAGCGGCGTCCACGGCCAGGCCCGTGGCCGAGCGGTACCCGGCGGTGGTGCGGCCACGTCGCCCCTCAGGCGTCCAAGGGCCCCAGCCAGGGCCTTGTCGGTGTTCGATCGTGCCCGAGCCAGCTCCTTGCGCCACGCGTCGCGGCCCGACGCGATGGAGGCGGCGCTGTAGAGCGCCTCTTGCTGGAGGGTGTACACGGCGTCGCTGTCGAGCTGGGCCACCGTCACCAGCTGGGCGACCCGGGCGCTGTCGTCGGCGCTGTCCCGACGGGACCGGGCGCCCATGGAGGCCAGCAGCACCACGACCAACAGCGGACCCACCACGAGCAGGATCAGCTTGTTGCGGATCTTCAGATCGTCGAACACGGCGTCCTCGTCAAGGCATCAGGGAGCCGGCAAGCGCACCGGTCTTGGGAGGTCAGATCGGCCGGTGCGGCTTCACCTTGTGCATCCGCACCCGGCCAAAGGAGCCGGCCCCGGGTGTGGATGGCGAGCTCGTCGCTGCGGGTGGTGGCCGACGTTCTCGATGGCCAGGTCTAGGAGGTGGTTCGAACCCACCGATGACCCCCGATGGCTGAGCGGGGCCCGGTTAGCGTGCGACGATGGGCATTCGGGTCGTGCTGGCCGAGGACCACACTCTCCTTCGCGAGGGCATCGCCCGGCTGGTCGAGGCCCAGGATGACTTGGATCTGGCCGGCACCTGCTCGGACCTGCCCAGCTTGCTGGCCCTCGTCGACGAGGTCGGGCCGGACGTGGTCGTTACCGACATCCGCATGCCACCCACTGGTACCGACGAAGGCATCCGCGCGGCAGCCATGCTTCGCGACAGCCACCCCGAGCTCGGCGTGGTCGTCCTCAGCCAGTACGCCAACCCCGCCTACGCCCTCGACCTCCTCGGCGCCGGATCCGAAGGACGGGCCTACCTGCTCAAGGAGCGGGTGAGCGACGTCAACGAGTTGGTCGACGCCATCCGCGCCGTCGCCGGCGGCGGCTCGGTGATCGACCCGAAGGTCGTGGAGGCGCTGGTATCGGCCACGGCCCGGCGCCCCTCCTCTGACCTCGACCGCCTCACCCCGCGTGAGACCGAGATCCTCCAGGAGATGGCCACCGGCAAGTCCAACGCCGCCATCGCTACCGCCCTCACGCTCAGCGAGCGGGCGGTGGAGAAGCACACCAACTCGATCTTCTCGAAGCTGGGCCTGTCTGAGGAGAAGCACCTCAACCGCCGCGTGAAGGCCGTGTTGCTCTACCTGGCCGGCCAGGCCCGAGCGGCCGAGGGGTGAGGGTAGCCACACCCCCGTCCCACCGGTCTGCCACCTGTCCGACCCACCGCCGGCGCACGACGATGGACCCCCGATGACTGACCCCGACGCCCCGATCCGCGTGCTGGTGGTCGACGACCAACCACCGTTCCGCATGGCGGCACGCCTGGTGCTGCTACGCGCTGAGGGCTTCGAGCTGGCGGGCGAGGCGGCGTCGGGCGAGGAGTCGGTCGACCAGGTGGCCGCCCTACGCCCCGACCTGGTGCTGATGGACATCAACATGGGCGGGATCGACGGCATCGAGGCCACTCGGCGCATCGTGGCCGGTGCGCCGGCCACCACCATCTTTCTGTGCTCGACCTACCAGCTGGCCGACCTCCCGGCGGGGGCCAGCACCAGCGGTGCCCGCGCCTACATCAACAAGGAGGAGCTGGCACCCGAGCTGCTTCGCCGCCTGTGGGAGACCCCGCCCGACGAGGGCGTCCTCCACCGCTGAGCGGACGGCCGCGGGGTCATCAGGGCAGCGGCACCCAACCGGCCACCGTGGCCCCCTCGCCCGGCGCCGAGGTCCAGCTGACCTCGCCGCCGATGGCGCCCAAGCGATCGCTCATGTTCACGTAGCCGTGCCCGGCGGTCGCGGCCGTCACGTCGAAGCCCGGTCCGTCGTCTCGGACCTCGAAGTGCAGCCGGTGCTCGGCCTTATCCTCCCAGACCCGGAGGTGAACCGTGGCGTCGGGTGCGTGCTTGGCTGCGTTCTGCAGGGCCTCGAGGCAGCAGAAGTACACCGCCGCCTCGACCTCGGTGGGGAAGCGGCCCACCGAGACCTCGGCCACCACCTCGAGCGGGCTGCGGTTGGCCGCGGCGGGCAACGCCTCGGGCAGCCCGCTGTCCATCAGGAGCGGCGGGTAGATGCCGTGGGCCAGGTCGCGCAGCTCCTGGATCGTGTCCTTCACGCTGTCGGCCAGCATCGCCATCATCTCGGCCGCGGTGGACGGGTCGTCCTGGAGCAGGTCGCCCACCAGCCGGAGGTTCACGGCCAGGGCCACCAGGTGCTGCTGGGCGCCGTCGTGGAGGTTGCGCTCGATCTTGCGGCGCTCGGCGTCGCCGGTGGCCACGATGCGGGCCCGGGACGCCTGGAGCTCCCCTGCGTAACGGCGGACGTCGTCAAGGGAGGCCTGGAGGGCGGAGTCGAGCTGCACGTTGTGGAGGGCCAGGCCGACCTGGCGGACGAGCTCGGTGAGGGCGGTGTCGTCGGCCTCGCCGAACGGGTCGTGCTCGACCGGTCGGTCGAGCACGAAGAGACCGAGCAGCTCGCCGGAGTGGCTGATGGGCACCACCCGGACCTGCTGGCCGGCCCGGGTGTCGAGGAGGTGGGGCAACCAGACGCCGACCCACGCCGTGCCCGAGACGCCCGCTCGCGCCACCACGTCGAGGGCGGCGGCCTCGATCCGCATCGAGGCGACCGGGCGGTCGGGCACCGACACTGCCAGGTCGTAGCGGCCCTCGGAACCGGTCCAGACCTCGGCCGAGGTCAGGTCCATCGTCTTCTTGAGCGACTCGGCCAGCTGGAGGAGCAACTCGTCCATGGGGATGGCACGGGACAGCCGCGACCCGAAGGCCTTGATGCTCTCGTCGGGGGCATGGCGCTCGCCGTAGACCATGCGGTTCGCCACCTCGGCCAGCCGGGCGCGGGCCGGCAGGTAGAGCAGGACCGCCACCGCGGCGGCGAGCATCGACAGGATCAGCAGCTGGCGCTCGTCGCCGGTGGCGGTGCGACCGAGCCCGACCACCACCAGGACGTAGACGCCGACCACCACGCCGGTGAGGCCGGTGATGGAGACCGTGGCCACCAGCAGTCGGTCGACGCGCGACACGAGCGGGGTCGACGCCGCCACCAGCGCCAGCGGGATGGTGATCGAGGCGGCCCCCGCCACCAGCAACGTGTGGTGCGGCCAGCCAGCCAGCACCCGGCAGGCGATCGCCACCAGGGCGATCTCGCCGGCGACGGTGGCCGCGCAGCCGATCCACTGCAGCCGCTGGCGCGCCTGGCCGACCGTCTCCCGGTAGCGGAGGTTCGCCGGGCCGATCCCGGCGGCGACGGCGGCGACCGACTCGGCCGCCAGCCACCAGCCCAGCGGGCCCCGTCCCGCAGCCCACCAACCGACGGCCACGAGGGCCGCCGCGCCGTAGCCTGCGGTGGCCAGGTTGCGCCGGGAACGGGTGGCCAGCAGCCCGTCGGGCAGCCCGACCATCACGTGCAGGAGGACGGCAGGGATGCCCGCTGTCCCCAGGACGAGGGCGAGGTCCGCTCCCGCCCCGTGGCCGGTGGCGCGCCCGGCGGCACCGGCGAAGCCGACCGACGCCACGCCAACGCCCACCAGCGCCAGCCGCCCGAGCGGGCAGGCCCGCTGCAGGAGGCTGAACCCCGCCACGACCCAGGCGACGAGGAGGACCAGCGCCACCTCCCAACCCGAGGTGAGGCCCGGCGCCGTACCGACCACGGCCACCGTCCCGAGGACGACCAGCACGCTCGAGCCGACGGCCAGCCCCAACGAGGCCGGCGCCAGCGGCGACGCCATCGGCCCGGGCTTGAGCGACGGAGCCACGCCCCGCTCGACCTCTGCGATCGGCGCCACGTCCATCACTCGGCCCTCAACGCAGCCGCGACCGGCGTCCGCGCCGCCGCCACGCCGGGCCCGACAGCCACCAGGTAGGCCACCACCGCCGCGGCGAGGACGAGCTCACCGATGGCGAGGCCCGGCACCGTCGGATGGGGGACCACCTCCAGCTGGGTGGCGAAGCGGGCCCAGGCCAGCCGCCCCGCCGCCACGCCCACCGGCACGCCGATCACCGTCCCGGCGGCGACGGTGGCGGCCGACTGCCACAGCACGGTGCCCCGGAGCTGCCGGCTGGTCCCGCCGAGGGTCCGGAACACGGCGAGGTCGCGCCGCTGGCGACGGACCGAGCCGGTGAGCATCAGCCCCAGGGCCACCGTCGAGGCGCCGATGAGGACGGCGGCGAGCAACGCCGGCGCGCTCCCGAGGTCCGACGTGTTCACGATCTCGCCCGGTCGCTGGACGCCGAACAGCTGGGCGGCATAGCTGACAGGGTCGAGGTCGGGCATCTGCTTGCGCAGGCGACGGGTCGCGGCCGCCACGTCGACGCCGTCGCGGAACCGGATGAAGACCGAGTTCGGGCCGGCCACGGTCTCGGCGCCGACCTGGCGAGCGATCCCGGGGATCTGAGATGCGGCGAGCCAGATCCCCGTGCCGAGCGACGTGTGGTCGCCGTGCACGATGCCGACGGTCGGCAGCACGGCGATGCCCACCACCCGCAGCGTCCGGGCCCCGGTGGAGGTCCGGACCCGGACGCGGTCCCCGACGGAGCGGCCCAGCCGGGCGGCCGTGGCGGCGCCCAACGCCACCTCGTCGGCCCGGCGGGGAGCGCGGCCCTCGGTGACGGGCGGGGTCACGTCGGCCTGCGGCTGGGCCCCGATCATGGCCACGCTGACGCCCTCAACGGTCCCCGAGCCGAAGTTGAAGCCACCCCACGACTCGACGTCGGGGTCGGCGCCGAGCACCTGGTCGACCAGCTTCGGGTCCATGTTGAAGTAGCCCGCGCCGTCGATCACCGCGACGTCCCAGTCCCAGCCGTAGAGCGCCGGCCGGTGCACGAGCGTGTCGAGGCTGGCTGAGAACGTGAGCGCCGCCGCCAGGCAGGCGATGGCCACGCTGCACGCGGCGATGACCGACCGGACGCTGGTGCGGCCGCGGCCGGCACCAGGGTCGAAGGCCAAGCGGAGCCCGAGGACGGTGGCGACCCCCAGGCCGAGGCGGGCCGCGAGGGCGGCGAACCACGACGGGCGCTCGGCCGTGACCCGGGCCCGCCGATCGGCCGAGCCGGCGCGGGCGGCGAAGCCGAACGCCGCCAGGCCCAGCACCATGAGCAGCACCAGGGGCCCCAGGAGCAGCACGGTCGCGTCGATCGAGACGCCCTTGTCGACCTCGACCGCCCGCACCGGGCCGAGCGGCATGGTCGGCGACAGGGCGACGGCCGCGACGACCGCGCCCACCGCCCCGGCCACGGAGGCGACCATGGGCCCGGCCGCGGTGGCCAGGATGAGCTGCCGTCGGTCGAAGCCCACCGACCGCAGCGTGCGGCGCTCGGAGGCCACCGCACCGACCTCCCGGCCGATGCCGAGGACGGTCAGGACCAGCCCGGCAGCGAAGGCGGCGACGCCGAACAGGGCCAGCGCGATCGACAGCGGGCGGATCGCCTGCTGCGCGTGGTACGTGATGCCCGACGTGACCCGGAAGAACTCGGGGAACCCGGGCGGCAGCAGCTTCCGGTAGGCGTCCTGGTACCCCTCGACGTCGGCGTCCCCGTTCCGCAGGATCAACCCCGACCAGTAGTAGGTGGCCCACCGGTCGGCCTTCCGTTCGAAGGCCGGGGTCAGCAGCACCAGCGGGCTGCTGTCGGCCTCGTCCTGGACGACCTCCTCCGGGAACAGCCCGATGCCCACGATCCGCGTCCGTTGGACCACCTTGGGGCGGATCTTGGTGGGGTCCGGTTCGGACCGGACATCGTCGTCGTCAAACACGCCCAGGCGGAGCACCTGCCCGACGTGCAGGTCGTAGCCGTCGGCGGTGAAGCGGTTGACGGCCATCTCGTCCACCCGGCCGGGATCGGGCAGGCGGCCCTCCGTGGCGGCGAAGCGGTCGATGTCGAAGTACCGGCCGTCCATGCTGGCCAGCGCCTCGAAGTCGTACTTCAGCTGCGGGCGGCCGGCCCCGTCCAGCGGGGCCACGTCGAGGGCCGCGTAGCGCTGGTGGGCCACCACCTGGGGCAGCTGCTCGGCCCGCTTCAGGATGTCGAGGCGATCGCCGGGATCGACCGCCAGGGTCGACGTGCGGTCCCACCGCTCGAAGCGGGGGTAGGACGACTGGGTGCGCCGGGCGCCGGCCAACGCGCCCAGGCCCAGCCCACCGAGGAGGGCGAGCACGAGGGCGAGGCCGGCGAGGGACCGCCAGCGCTGCCGCAGGAGGGAGCGAACGACGAGCCAGGAGGCCATGACCGCGACGTGCCGCTCAGCCGACGACGGCCGGCGGTGCAGCCGCCGGTGTCGGGTCGACCGCGGCATCCAGGACGCGGCCGTCCTTCATGCGGATGATCCGGCGGGCGGCGGCGGCCACGTCGTCGTCGTGGGTGACGAGCAGGATCGTCTGGCCGTCGGCGTGCAGCCGGCGGAACAGCTCCATGATCTCGAGGCCACCCGCCGAGTCGAGGGCGCCCGTGGGCTCGTCGGCGAGCAGCAGCGTGGGGTCGTTGGCCAGGGCCCGGGCGATGGCCAGGCGCTGGCGCTGCCCGCCCGACAGCGTGCCGGGCGAGGCCTTGGCCTTGTCGCCCAGGCCGAGCAGGTCGAGCAGGTCCCGGGCCTTGCTCTCCGCCTTGCGTCGGGGGAGCCCGGCGACGACCGCCGGGAGGACCACGTTCTCCAGGGCGCTCATCCCCTCGAGGAGGTTGAAGAACTGGAAGACGATCCCGATGTGGGTTCGCCGCATGCGGGCCAACCCGTCCTCTCGCTGCCCGTCGATGCGGGTGCCGTCGATCTCGATCGAGCCCTCGTCCGGCTGGTCGAGGCCGGCCACGAGGTTGAGCAGGGTCGACTTCCCGCAGCCCGATGGGCCCATGATCGCCGCGAACTCCCCTGCGGCGAGCTCGAGGTCGGCCCCCCGGAGGGCGCGCACCGGAGCACCCTCGGCCTCGAAGGTCTTGCGGACCCCGCTGACCCGGAGCACCGGTCCCGGTCCTGAGGTCGGTGCCGTCGGCACCCCGTCGACCTGGTGATCGCTCATCGCACAGCCCTTCCCGTCGCTCGTGGCGACGCCCGCTTGTCGGTGCTCATCGGACCACGTCCCCGGCTCCACGCCAAGGGCGGGAGCACCGCAGCCGTGGTGGTGGTGCCACGACCCCGCCCCGCGAGCTGACCATCAGTCGGCCCACCGCTCCGGCCGGACCGTCGGTCGCGACAGCGCAATCGCCGGCAGCACCAGCCCGATCAGCACCCCGCCGAGGACGACCGCCCGCCACCGCCGCCGGAGGTCGGCCCGGGCCCACCCGCCGCCGTTGCATCAGGCGTCCACCTCGACCCGGGGCAGCTTCCAGGCGGCCACCGGCGCCACCCGGCCCTTCACGAGCTCGGGCTCGAGGTGGCAGGCGCCGGCGGGCGGCGAGGTCAGGCCGGCCCACGTCGGCTCCGACAGGACGATCTCGCCGTGAGCGGCCCACTGCTGGAGCCGCTGCGAGAGGTTCACGGTGTCGCCGACGACTGTGTATTCGAGTCGCTCCTCGGACCCGAGTAGGGCGGCGGCGGCCTCGCCGGTGGAGATCCCGATGCCGAGCCCGAACGCCTCGCGGCCCTCCTCGTCCCACCGCTGGTTGAGCAAGTGCTGGGCCGCATGCATGGCGTGCGCCGCCTCGAGCGAGCGGACGGCGTGGAACTCCTGCGCGATGGGCGCCCCGAAGACCGCCATCACTGCATCGCCCACGAACTGCATCACCGTCCCGCCCTCGCCCAGGATGGCCCCGTTCATGGCAGCGCGGTGCTCGTTGAGCTGGGCGGCGAGCGCGCTTGGGCTCGTCCGCTCGGCGATGCCCGAATAGCCCCGGATGTCCGACATGAGCACCGACACCACGACGTCCTCGCTCTCCCCGATAGGCCTGTTCTCGAGCCGAACCTTCTCCGCGATCCCGCCGGGGAGCAAGCGCGAGAGGCTCTGGCCCTGCTCCTCGCGGTCGACGATCGCATGGTGGAGCAGGCGCAGTCGTCGCAGGGCACCCTCACCGCCGCTCGAGGCCTGCTGAGCGATGTCGAGGAACAGGCGCTCGACGTCGTCCGACACGGCCTCGGCTGTGGTGCGCCGGGCGACCGCGATCGCTTTGATGGGCTTGCCCTCGGCCACGAACCGCAGCAGCTCCTCGTCGGGCGCAGGGAGCCCGCTGCGGTCGGTCAGGGGGCGCGTGAGCTTGTCGACGATGATCGGGTCGAGCGCCGTCCCGCCGGTGGCCACCGCCCGGACCGCGGCGGCGAGCTGGTCGCCCTCGGCGATGCGGTCCTTGAGCTGGTAGGCGTAGCCGGCGGCCCCTTCCTCGAGCAGGGCGATGGCGTACTCGGGGTCGTCGTACTGGCTGAGCACCACGATGCCGATGCCGGGGTGGTGGCGACGCACCTCCTTGGCGGCCTCGATCCCCTCGCGCTGGAACGAGGGGGGCATGCGGATGTCAGTCACAACCACCTGGGGTGCGGCGGCCACGGCTCCCTTGACGAGCTCCTCGTAGTCGCCGGCCACGCCGACGACCTCGATGTCGGGCTCCCGGTCGAGCAGGGCCCGCACCCCCTCCCTCACGAGAAGGTTGTCGTCCGCCAGGAACACCGAGATCGACGTCTCGTCTCCGGACGGTGCTGAGAGGTCATTCGCGGCCATGAAGCTCCTCGAGCCGTGGGGTGCCACGATCGAACGCCACCGACCGGCGCAGCGGAAGGGCGTCGCCATGTGGACCCGGAGGGGTGCCAGCCCCACCCACTCCCGCTGGTTACCCGGGTTCCGCCGGCCTGCGGGCAGGCGCACGCTGAGGTCATGCGCACCACCGCGAGCATCGCGTCCCTCTCCTGGATCCCCTCGGAGGCCGTCAAGGGGATGACCAAGGTCCCCTTCGAGCTCGGCGTCGCCCACTACGACGAGACCCCGCCGGACCGACTCGACGGACCCGGGGCCCTGGAGGCGCTGCGCGACGCCGACCGGTTCCGGTTCGCCAACCGCCTCTCCGCGTGGATCGAGGTGGACGACGGGCGCATCGTGGCCCATGGCCAGGACGGCGGGGGGCTGATCGGTTCGACCACCATGCGGGTGGGCCGGCACCGCTCGGTGACCTTCGCCGCCGTCTCGCTCCCCGACGTGCGGCCCGAGCCCGAGGTGGGCGACGGGTGGGTCCGCTTCACCCAGACCGCCGGCGGGCGCACGGGCGTGCCGGCACCCCGTCGGGTCCGGCGAGCGCCGTTCGTGCAGGTCCGCGCGCCTCTAGCCTGGAGCACCCTGACGCTGACCCTGCACGCCGATGGGAGCCACGAGGCCGAGATGGTCGGCGGCAGCCCGTTCCCGCGGCACTGGGTCTACGACCACGAGGGCACGCTCGTCGCCAAGACGGGCCTGGTCGACTTCACCACTTGGTACCGGCGAGCCTTCGGGAAGCACTCACCCTGGGGCGACGAGGACTCCCCTGCGTTCGTGACCGCCGTCGAGACCGCCCTCGAGCGCGAGCTCGCCGAGCTCCTGATGAAGGGTGGCGAAGGGCCGGAGATCCGGACGGTCCGGGCCGGCGAGACCCTCGTGATCGAGGGCGACGAGGGCGACGACCTGTTCCTGCTGCTCGACGGCGTGCTGTCGGTGGAGGTCGGCGGCGAGCCGCTCGCCGAGCTCGGGCCCGGTGCCCTGGTTGGCGAGAGGGGGGCGCTCGAGGGCGGCCGCCGCACGTCGACGCTGCGAGCCACCACCGCGTGCAAGGTTGCCGCGGCGCCAGCCGATCGGATCGACGCCGCGCTGCTGGCGCAGGTGGCCGAAGGCCATCGGCGCGAAGACCTCCGCGCCTGATGCATGTGCACCTCCTCGGGGTGCGGGGGTCTACATCGGCCCCGGGGTCTGCGTTCGCCCGCTACGGCGGGCACACCTCGTGCGTGGCCGTCGGCCACGACGGTGAGGTCCCGTCCCTGGTGCTCGACGCCGGGACCGGCCTGCGCCGCATCGGCGAGTTGCTCCACGGCGCTCCGTTCCGCGGGACCGTGCTGCTCACCCACCTCCATTGGGACCACACCCACGGGTTGCCGTTCGCTCGACCGCTCGACCATGCCGGCGCCGATGTGCACCTGCTCCTCCCGGTCCCCTCTGATCCGCCCTCCGGGAGCGGCCCGACCGGCGAGCGGATCGCACGCGACGTGTTGGCCGGCGTGATGGGGCCGCCCCACTTCCCGATCACCCCGGATGGGCTCCGGGGCCGCTGGTCCTTCGGCACCATCGAGCCCTCCACCTTCGCGGTCGACGGTTTCACGGTGACCGCAGCCGAGGTGCCCCACAAGGGCGGGCGCACCTACGGCTACCGGGTAAGCGACGGCACGTCGACGCTGGCCTACCTCCCCGACCACGGCCCGTCGATGCTCGGCCCCGGCCCCGACGGGCTCGGCGAGCGCCACAGCGCCGCCCGGGCGCTGGCCCACGGGGTCGACGTCCTCCTGCACGATGCCCAGCACACCGCCGCCGAGCTGCCCGCGGTGGCCGGCTTCGGTCACAGCGCCGCCGAGTACGCCGTCGACCTCGGGCGGGTCGCTGGAGCCCGGTCCGTGGTCCTCTTCCACCACGACCCAGACCGGACCGACGACCAACTCGACGCGATCGGGCGGACCTGGACCGATGAAGTTGCGCCCACGGTGGTGGTTGCTCACGAGGATCTCGTCCTGGTCCTCCCAGAGACCTTTTGTCCCGAGTGAGGGACCGTCGTGGGGCGCGCCTGGCGCTGGACGGCTCGAGGTCCACTGCGTCCTCCCGCTGCCACACCGTCCGGGCTCTAGAACGCGAGGCGATCGGCGCCTCCGTCGACCCGTGCCGGCCGTCGACCCCGGCCACCCAGCGCCCCACCGGTGGTGCTAGCACCCTGGCCGGGACTGCCGCCAGCGCGTGAACTAGGGACGTGCGCGTGGTCCGGTTCCGGTTGAGGTCGTTCTTGTGGGCTCGTTGGCGGGTCGTCGGCGTCCTCGCCGTCGTGGTGGCCATCACCGGCGCGGTCGCCTTGACCCTTGCCGCAGGTGCGGCCCGGACTCTGACGGCCAGCGATCGCTACGAGGCTGAGCAGGACGTGGCCTTCGATGTGGTGGTCGAGCAGGACCGTGGCCGGCCCCGGACAGCTGCGATCGCCGCGCTCCCGGCCGTGCGGCAGGTGCGGGCCGCCACCTTCGTGTTCGGCGGTCTTGTCCGGGAAGGTGGCGACGCCCCGACCGATGCCCTGGTCTTCGCCGGTTCCATCAGTGCCCTCAGCACCCGAGTGGTGGCGGGCAGGGAACCTGATCCGGGGGTACCGGGTGAGTTCGCTGCGTCCCAGTCGTTCATCGACGCATCCCGCAGTCAGATCGGTGACACCTACCAGCTCGTGACCATCAGCCAGGAGCAGGCCGCCCAAGCCGGCTTCGCAGTCGAGGAGCCCGACGGGCCCACCCTCACCGCCACGCTGGTCGGTGCCTTCACCGGGCCGAGCGAGTTGCAGGACGGCTACCCGGTCGCCCTGTTTCCCCCCACGTTGCTCGACCAGGGCGACATCGGCATCGCCGCCTCGCAGAGCGCCATCGACCTCGAACCGGGATCAACACGGAGCGACCTGCGGGCTCAACTCGACTCGACCGGGGGCGGACCCTACGGCATCGCCCCTGCCGAGGTCGTGCCGGGCCCCGTTCGCGACGCAGTCGCGGCGCGGGGTCAGGGGATCGCCGTCGTCGCCGGGATCATCGCCTTGGCCACCGTGGTCGTCGTCGGCCAGCTCCTCGGCCGCCGGCTGCGGCTGGCTGACGTCGACGCCGACACCATGCGGGCGATGGGGATGACCCCGCGTCAACTCCTCGTTGACCCGGTGGCGCGTGCTCTCGTGCCCGTCGCCGTCGGCTCGGTCGGTGCTGCGGCTCTCGCCATCGCCGTCTCCGGTCGATTCCCCTTGGGCTTCGTCGAAGCCGTCGAGCCCCGCCCCGGCACCCGGTTCGACCCAGCCGTGCACCTTGGCGGTGCGGTCGTGCTGGGCCTGGCCCTGACGGTGTGGGTCGCGCTCGCCTCGCTGCCTGGTCGGAACCGCGACCTGCACAGCCAGCGTGGCCCCTCCTCGGTCGTCGACGCCGTGGCGGTGCGCACCCGGCCGGTGCAGGCCGCCATGGGCCTCCGCTTCGCCTTTACCCGACCCGCCCGCGCCTCCGGCTCGCCCGTCGGACCGTTCCTCGGCCTGGTGCTGGTGCTCGCCGCGTCGATCGCCGCGTTTACGTTCGGGGCCAGCCTGGCTCGCCAGATCGACGACCCGGCTCGCTACGGCTCTTCGGACCTGCTCGTCGGGCAGGGCGGTGACCGAATCAACCCGAAGATCGAAGCAGGACTCGAGGCCTCCGCCGATGTGCGAGCCCTCTCGGCCGCCGGCACGGTGCTGGCCTCGGTGGGTCCCACCAAGGTGTCCGTGACCGGGTTGCAGCCCGTGCGGGGCGACATGCGCCCGCAGGTCCTGTCGGGGCGCCTGCCCGCCGGCCCCGACGAGATCGCCCTGGGTCGGGGCACGGCGCGCGAGCTCGGCCAGGACGTCGGAGACACGGTGGTCCTGACCGGGGAGGGCACGACCGTTCCGCTGCGCCTCACCGGGTTGGTGGTGGTCCCGTCCGTGGAGGGAGGCGACGGCATCGGCTCGGGAGGGATCGTGACCCCGGCTGCGTTGCGCCGGATCGATCCCGGTGCAACGCTCTCCACGCTCCTCGTCGACCTCCCGGACCGGCCTCGGCCCGGCGCGATGGCGCGCCTTCGAGCCGCCGTCGGATCGCAGCTCGGTGAGGGCGACCCGCCGGCGGTGATCATCAACCTCGACCGGATCCGCGCCCTGCCGTACGTGGTAGCGACCGCACTCGGCCTGCTCGGAGCGCTGAGCTTGGGCCACCTCCTGCTCACCTCGGCGCGCCTCCGTCGCCGGGACGTCGCCGTGCTCGGCTCCCTCGGAGCCGATCGCCGGTGGATGAGCCAGGTCGTCCACTGGCAGTCGACGGTCGCGGCCACCCTCGTGCTGCTTGCCGCCATCCCCGTGGGGCTGGGGCTGGGCAGGCTCGTGTTTCGCGCCTTTATCGACCGCGTCGGGAGCGACCCGGGGATCGCGTTCCCCGCGCGGCCGCTCCTCCTCGTGGCCGCCGGGACCTTGCTGTTGGCCAACCTGGTCGCCATCCTGCCGGCCCACCACCTGCGCCGCCTTTCGGTGGCCCGCCACCTCAACAACGAGTAGCCGCCGGCCCCCGGACGACGGCCTCCGCTCCATTCCGCATGTCGGCACCTGCCCTCGTGACGGACCCGGGGTTGCGAGAGGGCTTCGACGACGAGCGATCAACGGCCGGGAGCGACGTGGCGCAGCGCTATCCGACTCGCAACAAGACCGAAGTGGGGACACGAGCGGCGGCGCGACCCGGGATGGCGGCGACGAGCACGGCGACCAGGACCGAGCCCACGACCACGAGGGCGAATGGCGCCTAGCGGCACGTGAGGTTCGACGTGAAGCTGGTGGGCGAACACGACCCAGAGGGTCCGGCCGGCGACCACGCCTGCAGGGACGCCGATGACCGCTCCCATCACCACCGTCACCGTCGCCTGCCAGGTCAACGTGGCGAGCACCTGGTGCCGGGTGAACCCGAGTGCCTTGAGGTAGGCGAGCTCGCGACGTTGTCGGCGCACGGATGCGAACAGGGCGAACGCGAGCGAGAGGAGCGCAGCGAGCAGCAAGCCGCCGGCGAGGGCGGCCGGCGCCGCTCCCATGTCGTCGTAGTTCACGATCCGAGGTCGCTGCCATGCCTGCCCCCATAGCACCAGTGGACCCCCTGACCCCCCGTCCTGCAAGGGCGCCAACTTCCTCCGTCCGGTGGTGCCAGCACCCTCGCCGAGACGGCACTCGGTGCTTAGGATGGCCCGGGACACACCAGGGTGGGCGGGAAGGCGAGCGGTCATCGAGGACTTCCCCGATGGGCGCGCCCCCTCGACACCGCCCCTCGACATCCGAAAGAGGATCCATGACCAAGCACACCCCCAAGATCGTCGCCATCGCCATGGCCGTGGCGCTCGGCGGCGCCGCCGTCGGCTGCGGCTCCGACAGCGAGACCAACGGTGCCTCTGCCACCACCGACAAGGCGGCCGAGACGACGACCACCGCAGCCGCCGATAAGGACTCGACCACAACCGGGGCCAGCAGCGACGGGCCCGGCGAGGTGACCGTCGTGGCGTCGGATTACATGTTCGAGGGCCTGCCGAAGTCGGTCCCCACCGGTACCAAGCTGGTGCTGGAAAACCAGTCCGAGAAGGAGCTCCACGAGATGGTCGTGGTGCGGTTCCCGGACGACGAGAAGCGTTCGATCGACGAGATAGCCAAGCTGCCCGAGGCCGAGTTGGACACCATCTTCGGCAGTGGCCCCCCCGACACCGTGCAGCTCCAAGCGCCCGGCGGTGAGCTGATCAAGGCGCTCGGCGACGGCACGCTGGCCAAGTCCGGCCGCTACGCTCTCGTCTGCTTCATCCCAGTGGGCGTCGACCCCGAGGAGTACCTCAAGGCATCCGAGGCGAGCCCCGACGGTCCGCCGGATATCCCGAACGCCGGCCCGCCCCACTTCACCCAGGGTATGTACGCTGAGGTCACCGTCGAGTAGCACTTCGGCCGATCGAGCTGCTCCGAGACGAGGGCCGTGGCGAAGAACAGTCCGAGCGGCGCGCCCTCAGCGCAGGGGGGCGGCGGTGGGTTCGAGGGGGCTCGGCAGCAGCGTGGATCCCATCAGGTAGCGGTCGACGGCGGCCGCCGCGGAGCGCCCCTCGGCGATGGCCCAGACGATGAGGCTCTGGCCGCGGCCCATGTCTCCGGCCACGAAGACGCCGGGCACGTTGGTGGACCAGCTCGCGTCACGGGCCACGTTGGAACGGGCGTCCAGCTCCACGCCGAACTGGTCGGTGATCCAGCCTGATTCGGGACCGGTGAAGCCCATGGCCAGGAACACGAAGTCCGCTTCCAGCTCGAACTCGGAGCCCTCGACCTTCTCGAAGCGGCCCTCCACCATCTCGACCTCGTGGGCCTCCAGCGCTCGGACCCGGCCGTCGCCGTCGTCGACGAAGCGTTCGGTGTTCACCGAGAACACCCGGTCGCCGCCCTCCTCGTGGGCTGAGGACACGCGGTACATGAGCGGCCAGGTCGGCCACGGCGTGGAGTCGGCCCGATGGTCGGGCGGCCGGGGCATGATCTCGAGCTGGTGGACCACCTCGGCACCCTGGCGGTGGGCGGTACCGAGGCAGTCGGCACCGGTGTCGCCCCCGCCGATGATGACGACCTTCTTGCCGGCCACGTCGATCGGTGACTCCATGAGGTCGCCCGCTTGCACGCGGTTCGACGGCGGCAGGTACTCCATGGCCTGGTAGACGCCCGCCAGCTCGCGACCGGGGATCGCCAGGTCACGCGAGCGGGTGGCCCCACCGGCCAGGACGACAGCGTCGAACTCGGCCCGCAGGTCATCGGCGCTGACGTCGGTGCCGACATCGACACCGGTGCGGAACACCGTGCCCTCGGCCTCCATCTGGGCCAGGCGCCGGTCGAGGTGGCGCTTCTCCATCTTGAACTCGGGGATGCCGTAGCGGAGCAGCCCGCCTATGCGGTCGGCCCGCTCGAAGACCACCACGTGGTGTCCGGCCCGGGTGAGCTGTTGGGCGGCGGCCAGGCCGGCGGGCCCCGAGCCGACGACCGCCACCTTCTTGGCGGTGGTCACGCTCGGCCGGACCGGTTCGACCCAGCCCTCCTCCCAGGCCCGGTCGATGATCGACACCTCGACCTGCTTGATGGTGACCGGATCCTGGTTGATGCCGAGGACGCACGCCGCCTCGCACGGTGCCGGGCAGAGCCGGCCGGTGAACTCGGGAAAGTTGTTGGTGGCGTGCAGGCGCTCGATCGCTTCTTGCCACCGGTCCCGGTAGACGAGGTCGTTCCAGTCCGGGATGAGGTTGCCGAGGGGGCATCCCTGGTTGCAGAACGGGATCCCGCAGTCCATGCACCGGCTGGCCTGGGTCTCGAGACGATCTTCGGGGAACGACTCATAGACCTCCTTCCAGTCCTTCAACCGCACCGGCACCGGCCGCCGCCGGGGCAGCTCGCGCCGGTGCTTCAGGAACCCTTGGACATCACCCATCAGCTACTTCATCCCTTGGCGGTGGCCATGATGGCCTCGTCGATGTCGGCACCGGCCTCTTCGGCCACCTTGATGGCGGCCAGGACCCGCTTGTAGTCCCGGGGCATGACCTTGACGAACTGGGGCACCGCGTACTGCCAGTCCGACAAGATGCGCCGAGCCACCTCGGACCCGGTCTCGTTCTGGTGGCGGAACACGGTGGTGACGAGCCAGGACACATCGAGGTCGTCCAGCGCTTCGAGGTCCACCATCTCCTGGTTGACCAGCGCAGGAAACGTGCCGGCAGGGTCCCAGACGTAGGCGACGCCGCCAGACATGCCGGCACCGAAGTTGCGCCCCGTCGAGCCGAGCACCACGGCGCGCCCACCGGTCATGTACTCACACGCATGGTCGCCAACGCCCTCGACCACGGCGGTAGCCCCCGAGTTGCGGACGCAGAAGCGCTCCCCCACCCGACCGCGGAAGAAGGCCTCGCCGGCGGTGGCGCCGTAGAGCAGCACGTTGCCGGCGATGATGTGGTCCTCGGCCCGGAAGTCGGGGTGGGTGCCCTCGGAAGGCCGGACGATCAGGCGGCCGCCTGACAGACCCTTGCCGGCGTAGTCGTTGGTGTCGCCCCACAGCCGCAGGGTCACGCCCTTGGGCACGAACGCGCCCAGGCTCTGGCCGGCCGAGCCCCGCAGGGTCACGTCGATGGTGTCGTCAGGGAGGCCCAGGCCGCCGTGGCGCTTGGTGACCTCGTGGCCGAGCATGGTCCCGACGGTGCGGTGGACGTTGCGGATCGGAAGCTCGAGGCGCACCGGCGAGGACGAGTCGATGGCGGCCCGGGCCGCGGAGATGAGCTGCTGGTCGAGCGCCCGCTCCAAGCCGTGGTCCTGGCCGGTGGTGTTGAGCAGGTCATCGCCGAAAGGTCGTTCTGGCACGTGCAGGATCGGCGTGAGGTCGAGTCCCGACGCCTTCCAGTGCTCCACCGCCTGGCGGGTGTCGATGACCTCGGCATGGCCCACCGCCTCGGCCACGGACCGGAACCCGAGGTCAGCCAGCAGCTCACGCACCTCTTCGGCGACGAACTCGAAGAACTGCTCGACGAACTCGGGCTTGCCGGTGAAACGGGCCCGCAGATCGGGGTTCTGGGTGGCGATCCCCACCGGGCACGTGTCCAGGTGGCAGACCCGCATCATGATGCATCCCGACACGACGAGAGGGGCGGTGGCGAACCCGAACTCCTCGGCACCGAGCAGCGCAGCGACCACGACGTCACGACCGGTCTTCATCTGGCCGTCGGCCTGGACCACGATGCGGTCGCGCAGGCCGTTGAGCAGCAGGGTCTGCTGGGTTTCGGCGAGCCCCAGCTCCCACGGGCCGCCGGCGTGCTTGAGCGAGGTGAGCGGGCTGGCGCCGGTGCCGCCGTCGTGGCCGGAGATCAAGACCACGTCGGCGTGGGCCTTGGACACTCCGGCGGCGACGGTGCCCACCCCCACCTCGGCCACCAGCTTGACGTGGATGCGTGCGGAGGGGTTGGCGTTCTTCAGGTCGTGGATCAGTTGGGCCAGATCCTCGATGGAGTAGATGTCGTGATGGGGAGGCGGGCTGATGAGGCCGACACCGGGCGTGGAGTATCGGGTCTTGGCGATCCACGGGTACACCTTGTGGCCCGGCAGCTGACCACCCTCACCCGGCTTGGCCCCTTGGGCCATCTTGATCTGGATGTCATCCGCGTTGGTGAGGTACTCGCTGGTGACCCCGAAGCGCCCCGACGCCACCTGCTTGATGGCGCTGCGCCGCTCGGGATCGTAGAGCCGGTCGGGGTCCTCGCCGCCCTCGCCGGTGTTGCTCTTGGCGCCCAGGCGGTTCATGGCGATGGCCAGGTTCTCGTGGGCCTCGGCGGAGATCGACCCGTAGCTCATGGCCCCGGTCGAGAACCGCTTGACGATCTCGGCGACCGGTTCCACCTCGTCGAGCGGCACCGACGGCCGGCCCGCCCCCGTGAGCTCGAACAGGCCCCGCAGCGTGGCCAGGCGGCTCGACTGCTGGTCGATGAGGCTGGTGTACTCCTTGAACACCTCGTAGCGCCCGCTGCGGGTGGCATGTTGCAACTTGAAGACGGTCTCGGGGTTGAAGAGGTGGTACTCGCCCTCGCGGCGCCACTGGTACTCCCCTCCTGCGTCCAGCTCCCGGTGGGCGCGCTCGGCGGGCCGCTGCGGATAGGCCTGGGCGTGGCGGGCCGCCACCTCGGCGGCGATCTCCTCCAGGCCGATGCCGCCCAGCTTGGAGGTGGTGCCGGTGAAGTACTCCTCGACCAGCGCCTGGCCGAGCCCCACGGCCTCGAACACCTGGGCGCCGGTGTAGGAGGCGACGGTGGAGATGCCCATCTTGGACATCACCTTGAGCACGCCCTTGCCGGCGGCCTTGATGTAGTTGCGCACGGCGTCGTCGAGAGCCACGTCGGCCAGCGCCCCCCGGGCGATCATGTCCTCGACCGTCTCGAACGCCAGGTACGGGTTGATCGCCGACGCCCCGTAACCGATGAGCAGGGCCATGTGGTGGACCTCGCGGGCGTCGCCGGACTCCACCACCAGGCCCACCTCGGTCCGGGACCGTTCCCGCACCAGGTGGTGGTGCACCGCCGCGGTGAGCAGCAGCGACGGGATCGGAGCCATCGTGCGCGACGAGTCACGGTCGGACAAGACGATGATGTTGTCGCCGCCCGAGATGGCGTCGCTGACCTGGCGGCGCACGTCGTCGAGGGCGTCGCGCAGGGCGGACCCGCCTCCGGCCACCGGGTACAGCCCGTGGATGACCACCGCCGAGAACCGGTCGGTGGCGTCGCCCACGTTGATGAGCTTGGCCAGGCGGTCGTTGTCGAGGATCGGGAACGGCAGCTGGATCTGGCGACACGACGCCGCACCCGGCGCCAGCAGGTTCGCTTCCGGGCCGATCACGCCGGCCAGGCTGGTCACCATCTCCTCACGGATGGCGTCGAGCGGCGGGTTGGTGACCTGGGCGAAGCGCTGGGCGAAGTAGTCGAACAGCAGCCGGGGACGCTCCGACAGCACCGCGATCGGCGTGTCGGTGCCCATCGACCCGAGGGCCTCCACGCCGGATCGGGCCATGGGCCCGACCAGGATCCTCTGGTCCTCGAGGGTGTAGCCGAAGGTGAGCTGGCGACGGACGACATCGCCGTGGGGGTAGCGGACGTGGGGGCGGTCCGGCAGGGAGTCCAACTCCACGATCCCCGCGTCCAGCCAGGCCTGGTACGGCTGTTCCGCGGCCAGGGTGGCCTTGATCTCGTCGTCTTCGATGATGCGTCCCTCGGCGGTGTCCACCAGGAACATCCGCCCCGGCTGCAACCGGCCCTTGCGCACGATCCGGTCGGCGGGGATGTCGAGCAGGCCGGCCTCGGAGCCGAGCACCACCAGGCCGTCGGTAGTCACCCAGAACCGGCCGGGACGCAGGCCGTTGCGGTCGAGCACCGCGCCGATCACCGTGCCATCGGTGAAGCACACGTTCGCGGGACCGTCCCACGGCTCCATGAGCGAGGAGTGGAACCGGTAGAAGGCCCGTTTGGCCGGGTCCATCTGGTCGTGGTTCTCCCACGCCTCGGGGATCATCATCAACACGGCGTGGTGCAGGGGCCGACCAGCGAGGTGCAGCAGCTCCAGCACCTCGTCGAAGCTGGCGGTGTCGCTGGCGCCGGGGGTGCAGATCGGGAAGATGCGGGCCAGGTCGCCGTCGATCATGTCGCTGTTCAGCATCGCCTCGCGGGCGCGCATCCAGTTGCGGTTGCCCTCGACGGTGTTGATCTCGCCGTTGTGGGCCAGGTACCGGTACGGGTGGGCGAGGGGCCACGAGGGGAACGTGTTGGTCGAGAACCGGGAGTGGACCAGGGCGATGGCGCTCTCGACGCGCTCGTCGGCCAGGTCGGGGTAGAACTCGCGTAGCTGCGGGGTGGTGAGCATCCCCTTGTAGGTGACGGTGCGGCTCGACAGGCTGGGGAAGTAGACCCGGCGCCCGTCGGTGCCGACCTCGTGCTCGATCCGCTTGCGGACCACGTACACCCGCCGCTCGAGCTCGAGGCCCGACAGCGCCGCCCCGGGTGCGGCGACGAACACCTGGCGGAACGAGGGCATGGCCCCGAGCGCCCCTTCCCCCAGGCTGTCGGCCACGACGGGCACCTCTCGCCAACCGAGCAGCTCCAGGCCCTCGCTGGCCACCACCTTCTCGACGCCCTCGATCGCCGCCGTCACCTCGGCCGGATCGCCAGGCAGGAACGCGATCCCGGTGGCGTAGCAGCCGAGCTCGGGCAGCTCGACGCCGGCAACGGCCCGGTAGAAGCGGTCGGGCACCTGCAGGGTGATGCCGGCCCCGTCGCCGGTGTTCACCTCGGCCCCCGACGCCCCCCGGTGATCAAGGTGCACCAGGGCGGTGATCCCCTGCTCGACCAGGGCGTGGGTGGCCGTGCCGGCCATGTCGACCACGAACGCCACCCCGCAGGCGTCGTGCTCGAACGCAGGGTCATAGAGGCCCTGAGCGGGCGGCGGCGTCGTGGTCATCGGCGTCGGCTCCTCCAAACGAACGGGACGGGAGTGCGCTCGGAGGGACGCCGTTGGCCCGGATCGCAGGTCGTCCGACACTAGCCGCGAACCCCTCCTCTCCCTCCAGCGAGATGCGGTGCCCAACCGGCCCGCAGACCCCCTCGGCGGGCGCAATAACCTCGGCCCCGTGACCGATGTCGAGGACCTGCTGGCCTTCCTGGAGGCGGCGCCGTCGCCGTACCACGCGGTGGCCGAGGCGTCCCGCCGGCTGCAGGCCGCCGGCTTCGCCGCCATGGACGCGGCCGAGGAGTGGCCGAGCGGGTCCGGTCGCTTCTTCTTGGCAAGCGGCGGGGCGCTGGTGGCGTGGTCGGTGCCGGCGTCGGCCGCAGCGGACGCCGCCACGCCGTTTCGCATCGTCGGCGCCCACACCGACTCCCCGAACCTGCGGATCAGGCCACGGCCCGACACCGCCAGCCAGGGGTGGCGCCAGCTCGCCGTCGAGGTCTACGGCGGTGCCCTGTGGAACTCGTGGCTCGACCGCGACCTCGGGTTGTCGGGACGGGTGGTCGTCGACGCCCAGGCGGAACCGCTGCTGGTCCGCGTCGAGCGACCCCTGCTGCGGATCCCCCAACTCGCCATCCACCTCGACCGAGAGGTCAACAGCGGGGGGCTCGACCTCAACCCCCAGCGGCACCTGACCCCGGTCTGGGGGGTCGGTCCGGTCCAGGAAGGGGACTTCGTCGAGTTCCTGGCCGAGGCCGTCTCCGCCGAGCACGGCCAGGCGATCGACCCTGCCGACATCGGTGCTTGGGACCTCATGGTGCACGACCTGGCCACGCCGGTGCGCCTCGGTCGCCGGCGGGAGCTGGTGGCGTCGGCCCGGCTGGACGACCTGCTGTCATGTTGGGCAGCCGTGGAGGCGCTCGTCGCCGGCGACGACGATACCCTGGAGGTGGTGGCCGTCGCCTGCCTGTACGACCACGAGGAGGTGGGTTCCACCTCGGCCACCGGCGCCGACGGCGCGCTGCTGGCCCAGGTGCTCGAACGGACCGTGCTGGCTCGCGGCGGCCACCGGGACCACTACCTGCGGGCGCTGGCCGCGTCGGGCTGCGCATCGACCGACGGCGCCCACGCGACCCACCCCAACTACCCCGAGCGCCACGAGCCGGGCCACCCCGTCTCGGTCGATGGCGGCCCGGTGATCAAGGTCAACGCCAACCAGCGATACGCGACCGAGGCCACGACCGCGACCGCCATGGCGGCGGCCTGCGAGCGCGCCGGGGTGCCCCACCAGTGGTTCGTGAGCCGCAACGACCAACCCTGTGGTTCCACGATCGGTCCCGTCACCGCCTCTCGGCTCGCCGTGCCCACCGTCGACGTCGGCGTGGCCATGCTGTCCATGCACTCGGCGCGCGAGCTGTGCGGCGCCGAGGATCCGGTGCGCTTCGCTCAGATGCTGTCGGCGTGGCTCGCCGCGCCCCGGCCGTGACCATGGGCCGAACCACCATGTCGCCCTCTGATGCCGCGCGGGTCCTCGGCGTCGCTCCCGACGCCGCGTGGGGCACGGTCCGCCTCGCCTACCGGGACCAGATCCGCTCCCACCACCCCGACCACGCGGGACCGGGATCGTCGGCGCGCGCCGCCCGCATCATCGAGGCCTTCCGGGTGCTGGACCACGCCCGGCTCCACCCTCCCGACGGCGGTACCAGGGCCGGCCCGGTGCGCCACCCAGCACCGACGGTGACCCCGAGGCGCCCGGCCAGCGAGGGGCCCGCCCCACCGGTCCACCGGATCGACGACGACACCCTCCTGGTCGACGCCCCCGCCGAGGAGACGTTTCGCTGGCTGCTCGACGCCGCCCACGACATCGGCGAGATCACCTACGTGGACCGGTCGGTGCCGATCGTGGAGGTCCTGTGCGCGTTCGAGGGAGAGCCGGCCACCTCGCTGCTGCTCACCTTGCAGGGGCGCTCCACGGGCACCGAGGTGTTCGCCACCGTGGAGTCCATCGAGGCCCGCCCGGCGCCGCCCTCCGCCGCCGTCATCGACCTGCTGGAGCTGGCCCTGCACCGCCGGGCCCACCCCCCGCCCTGATCTGCTCCTAATGGTCCGCCGCGCCTCAACCGGGCGGCCAGGCCTTGGCGTCGGCCAGGAGCTGGTCACGGAAGTCCGGATGGGCGATCGCTGCCAGGGCCTGGGCGCGCTCACGCACGGTGCGGCCCCGCAGCTCGGCGACGCCGTACTCGGTCACGACCACGTCGAGCTGATGGCGGGGCGTGGTGACGATCGTGCCGGCCGGGAAGCGGGCCGAGATGCGCGATAGGCGGGTGCCGCCGATGACCGTCGACGAACGCAGGCAGATCAACGAACGGTCCTCCAGCTCGAGCCCTGACGACGCCACGAAGTCCTCGTGGCCGCCGATGCCGGAGAACTGGGCGCCGGCCAAGGTGTCGGCCACCACCTGGCCGGCCAGGTCCACGGCCAGGGCCCCGTTGATGGAGATCATGCGGCGGTTCTGGGAGATCAGCTCGGGCGAGTTGACCAGGTGCACCGGCAAGAACGCGACGTCGTCGTTGCCGTCGAGCCAGTCGTAGAGCTCACGGGTCCCGGCGGCGAAGGTGGTCACCGAGATGCCGTCCCAGATGCCCTTCTGGTTGGTGACCTTGCCGGCCTGGTGCAGCTTCATCAACCCGGTGGTGAACATCTCCGAGTGGATGCCGAACCCGCCGAGGGGCCCCTCGGCCAAGATGGCGGCGACCGTGGAGGGGACGCCCCCGATGCCGGTCTGGAGCGTGGCGCCCTCGGTGACGAAGGACGCCACGTGCAAGGCGATGGCGCGCTCGGCGTCGCTGGGGGCGGTCTCACCGATGACGAAGGGCTCACGCTCGGTCTCCACCATCACGTCGATGCGGTCGACGTGGATGCGGTGTCCGTGCTCCTCCAGCCCTCTCGTGCGGGGATAGCGGGGCGAGACCTCCACCACGAGGAGGCGGTCCGGGTCGTCAGCAGCAGTGCCGATCTCGCCCACGGTGGCGCCGGCGTGCAGCGACAGGCTGCACCAACCGTCCTGGTCGGGCGGCGCCGCCGCGGTGGCCATGACCCGCGGGCTGATGCGCTCCAGCGTGGGGGCGAAGCGACGGAAGTCGGCGGGCACGAACTCGATGGCGCCCCCCTGGTCGCGCAGCAGCCGTTCGAGCGGCCCGAAGAACCCCGACAGGAACCGCACGTTGGGCCGGCCGAACAGCTCGTAGAAGTCGGTGAGCAGGGCCCCGGTCACGACCAGGTCCTCCCAGTCCGTCCGGGCACCGAGCGCGTGCAGGAACGCTCCGGGATGGCCGGGACCGAGGGGGATCCCCACGACGTCCACCGGCCGCACGAGCGCCGCCGCTTCCTCCGGGGACAGCGATCGGGCCACGGTCCGCGAACCTAGGCGGTCAGGCGAAGCGCACAGGGAGGCCGGGGACGCCGACGGCCTCGACGGCGCGGGTGGCGGTCCCGGCCACGTTCAGGCCTCCACCGACTGCCCCATGAGCGCGTGCATGCGTTCGGTCGCGTCGATGCAGTCGCTGACCAGGTCGAAGATCACGTCCTTGGCCGGGCGGACCTTCTCCATGCGACCGACGATCTGGCCGACCGGGTTGAACTGCACGTCCTTGGCCTGGTCGGGGTACTTGTGGCCTCGCTGCACGGCGTTGGAGGTGACCATGAACTGCAGGGGCATACCGAGCGGGGCGGGGTTGCCCTCGGCCTCCCAGGCCTCGGTCCAGTCGTTGCGCAGCATCCGGCACGGCTTGCCCGTCCACGACCTCGACCGCACGGTGTCGCGACTGCCTGCCGCCAGGTAGCTCTGCATCTGGGCCGGGGGCACGTCGGCTTCCTCGACGGTGAGCCACAGCGATCCCGTCCACACGCCCTGGGCGCCCATGGCCAGCGCGGCGGCCACCTGGCGGCCGGTGCCGATGCCGCCCGCCGCCAGCATCGGGGTTTCGCCGAGGGCGTCGACGACCTCGGGCCACAACACCATGGAGCCGACGTCGCCGGTGTGGCCGCCACCCTCGGTGCCCTGGGCGATGACGATGTCGACGCCGGCTTCCTGGTGGCGCAGGGCCTGTTCGGCGGCACCGCACAACGCCGCCACGAGGCGACCCGACGCATGGATCTCCTCGATGACGTCGGCCGGCGGGGTGCCGAGGGCGTTGGCCAACAACTTGACCTTGGGGTGGGCGAGGGCCACCTCGACCTGGGGCCCGGCGGTGGCGGCGGTCCAGCCGAGCAGCTCTCGCATGCGTTCCTCATCAGGCACCTCGGGGACGCCGTGATCGGCGAGGATGTCGTGGACGAACTGGCGGTGCTGTTCGGGGATCATGGCCTTGAGGTCGGCTTCCAGCTTGACCGGGTCGATCTCGCCCATGCCCTCGTACTTGCCGGGGATCACGATGTCGACGCCGTAGGGAGCGTCGCCGATGTGCTCGTCGATCCAGGTCAGCTCCGTCTCCAGCTGCTCAGGCGTGAAGCCGACGGCGCCCAGCACCCCGAACCCTCCGGCCCTGGACACGGCCACCACCACGTCGCGGCAGTGGGTGAACGCAAAGATGGGGAACTCGATGCCGAGGCCGCGGGCGAGGTCGGTCTGCATGGCGGGGTGCTCCTTGTTGCGGAGGGGACGGACGTTGCCGGATCAGCGTGGCTCAGGCTGGTAGGCGCACCGGCAGCGCCTTGATGCCGTTGACGAAGTCCGAGCGGAGCCGACGTGCCGGACCGGCCGCCTCGACGCCCGGGTAGCGCCGGAGGAACGTGCGCATCATGGTCGTGATCTGGGCTCGGGCCAGGTTGGCGCCCAGGCAGAAGTGGGTGCCGCCCCCGCCAAAGGTGAGGTGGTCGTTCG